>Ga0137386_10000849_pt1 | contig 18347 bp, 18 predicted proteins | sample SagtaG_4_FD_104910 | JGI IMG/M metagenome (GOLD analysis project Ga0137386, IMG submission 104910) | Vadose zone soil microbial communities from Sagehorn Ranch, Mendocino, California, USA - Sage2_R_100_16 metaG | ecosystem: Environmental > Terrestrial > Soil > Vadose zone | place: USA... | reverse complement strand
TCACCGGCACCCGCCGCCCACCCAACACCACCGAGCCCTCCCCACTGCCATGACGCACCGCGGCCCGGTCCGGGTCGTGCTGGCCCTTCGGCCCACACGCCGCGGTGATCTCGGCGTCGAACAGGATCTTCTCGGGTAGGCTGGCACTACGAGAACTGTGACCAGTGTGGCCACTGGGCGGGCGGGCCGCCGTTGTCAGCTCCACCCCTCCGGGCCGTACCACGAACCGGGACTGGCACGACCTTCGGCCACCCCGCATCCGGATGGGATGCGCGCAGGCTCCGGTGGCTCGGATCTTCTGCTCCCACAAGGCGTAGTCGGACATCGCGGCCCGACGCACCATCGCCCGGATCTCGTCGGGCAACTCGGACCAGGTCGTCACGCGGCCACCGCCCACCCGGCGACCTCGCGCATCACCCGGGCCACCGTCCGCCGCCGGGTCACCGTGGTACCGTCCGGGTCGTGCTCGGCGAGCAGCGGCGCGGCCAGCACGGTCGCGTGCCAGGTGCGGAAGTCCTTGGCGCTCATGTCGATCCCGCTGGTGTCCTTGAGGTACGTGTTGACGTCGTCGCTGCGTACCTCCCGCCACTGCCGCCCCTCCCGGTACCGGAAACAGGCGGTCGGCGCCGACGCAGCTGGATCAGCACCCGGCACACGTCGTCGTCGACGACCGAGCAGACCCGCTCGATCCCGCCCTTGGCGGAGTACCGGAACTCCATGGCGCGTAGCTTGTCGGAGCGCCTACCAGCCGGCGTTCGTCTGCCGGTAGGCCGGATGCGCAGGTGCTCGGGTCGCAACGTGGTCACGCCGTAGGTGGCCTCGTTCCGCGCGACGTTGCCGGGTCGGTGAGCGGCCGCCCGTCGGCGTCGGCGTCGCTGAACGACTTTCCCCGGCGGCGGCGCCCCGTACCCGGGGGCGGACGGGTCACTTCGGCGCAGCCGCATCGACCCGATCCTGCGACATGAGGTCACGGACGGCGGCAACGACCTCGTCGACCGTGATCGCGTCGAGCGCGGGATGCGGCCGGCGCCAGCCACCGGTGGAACCCCGGCGCAGCGGCGCGCGGTACTGCTCACCGTGCCACAGCACCCGGTGCAGGTCCGGGTCGAGCAGCGGACCCCACCAGGCCGGCGGCGTCGGCCCGAACAGCCGTACCGAGGGGGTGCGGTACCCGGTGGCGAGGTGGGCGATCCCGGTGTCCCCGCTGACCACCAGGCGGGCGCGGGCGACCAGCGCCGCGAGTGCGCCGACGTCGGTACGGCCGGCGAGTACCTGCCGGGCCGGCAGTCCGGCCAGTCCGGCCACCTTGTCCGCGAGCCAGCGCTCGGCCGGCGAGCCGGTCACGACGACCCGGTGCCCGGCGGCCGCCAGCCGCTCGACGAGCTGCGCGAACCGGGCCGGCGGCCAGCGCCGCGCCGGGTCCTTCGCTCCCGGGTGAACGATCGTCACGCCCTCGGCGATCGGGTGGATCGGCGGCTGGTGCAGCAACAGATCGGTCGGGTAGGCCACGATCTCGTACCAGCCGAGCATGCGGCACCAGCGGTGCACCTCGTGCTCTTCGGCTGTCCACTGTGGACCGTCCGGGAAGTCGGCCACCGGGCAAGCGAAGGCGACCATCTGCCCGGGGCGGGTACCGGACAGCAGCCGGTGCGACCGCGGCCCCTTGCCGTGCAGGTTGACCGCCAGCCGCGGCGGGGGTACCGGGAGCTGCGGCACCGCGAGCCCGTCCACCGGCAGTACCCGGTCCACGGCACCGGTCAGCCGGGCCAGCGGCTCCAGCCAGGCCGGCGCGGCGAGCACGATCTCCTCGGTCGGGCGGGCCGCCCGTAATCCGCGCAGCGCCGGTACGGCGGTCGCCAGATCGCCGATCCCCAGCGCCCGTAGTACAACGACACTCACGGGTAGCTCGTCTCCTCACTGGCGCAGACCACCAGTTCGCGGATCTCGCAGCCGTGCGGCTGGTTGAGCGCGAACAGCACCGCCTGCGCGACGTTCGCGGGGTTGTTGAGCACCGCGTCCGGCCCCGGCTTGTACTGCTCGTCACGATCGTCGAAGAACCGCGTCCGCATGCCGCCGGGTACCAGCAGGGTCACCCCGTACCGGCCGGCCAGCTCAGCGGCGAGCGCCCGGGTGAAGCCGACGACGCCGAACTTGGCGGCGCAGTACGCGGTCGCGTCGGACACCGCCTTGAAGCCGAGCGTCGAGGCGACGGTGACGATCCGCCCGCCCTCGTTGAGATGGGGCAGTGCGGCCCGGATGACCGCCGCCGTCGCGAGCAGGTCGACGGCGACGACCCGCTCCCAGTCCGCGCCCGGCACGTTCTGGAACTTGCCGGGCAGGTCCATGCCGGCCGCGGTCACCACGCCGTCCAGGCCACCGGACAGGTTCGCCAGCTCCAGCGCCGCCTTCTCGGCGGCCCGGGTGTCGGCCAGGTCGACGACGACGTGCGGTACCCCGTCCACCGGTACCCGGTCCAGCACGTAGGACCGGCCGCCGGCCTTCTGGACGGCCTCCACGACGGCGGCACCCAGCCCGCTGGCTCCCCCGGTCACCAACACGTTCATTCAGTTGCCCCCTTCGATGGGCGCGGGGTCCGGTCGCGTCGCGGCGATCAGCTGCGTGGTGGAGCGCCCGGACAGGTACGGCACCACGACCGTCTGGCCGCCCCAGCGCTGGACCAGCTCCGCCTCGGGCAGCGCCGGCCGGCCGTCGGGGCCGTCGAGGAAGTAGTCGCCGCCCTTGACCCAGACGTCCGGACGCAGCCGGTCCAGCAACTGGTCCGGCGTCGTCTCGTCGAACGCCACCACGGCGTCCACGCAGTCCAGGGCCGCCACCAGCCGAGCCCGGTCGACCTGCGGTACCACCGGGCGCGCCGGCCCCTTGAGCGCCCGGACGCTGCGGTCGGAGTTCAGGCACACGATCAGGCAGTCGCCCAGTTGCCGGGCGGCGCGCAGGGTGGACAGGTGCCCGACGTGCAGCAGGTCGAAGCAGCCACCGGTGGCGACGACGGTACCCCCGCGCAGGCGGGTGGCCCGCGCGATCGCGCGCGCGGCCGCCAGGCCGATCGCGGTGCGCTCCTGTGGCGTGCCGGTGCCACCCGGCCGCCACGCGGAGGCGCCGCCCGCGGCCACGTACACGCTGGCCGCGGCGACCGCCTGGGTGACCGCCTCGGACAGCACCGCGCCCCCGGTCAGCGCGGCGGACACGGCCGCGGCGAACCGGTCCCCGGCGCCGCAGGGGTCCCCGGCATGCACCGGCGGCGCGGGTACGACCAGCGGCGTCGTCGTGCCCTGGGCGACCAGGGCGCCGTCCGCGCTGAGGGTCACCGCGACGGCGGGCACCTGCCAGGCGGCGCACAGCCGGGCGGCGCGCTGCGCCACCCCGGCGAGCCGGCCGGTACCCGGTTCCGGTGGGAGGTGGTGGGACAGCTCCGCCTCGTTCGGCGTGGCCAGCCGCACCCCCGGTGCCGGCGCGCTGCCGCGCGGATGCGGATCCCAGACGACCGGGCGGCGCCCCGCCACCTCGGCCAGGACCCGGCGCAGCTCCGGAACCCCGGTGACGCCCCGGCCGTAGTCGCTGACCAGCACACCGGTCGCGGCGCGCAGGGCCGCCGCGGCCGGCTTGGGCAGCCGCTGCGGTACCGGCGCCGGGGTACCCGCCTGGTCGACCCGCATCAGCATGTGCCCGCCGGCCCGGATGCGGATCTTCTCCGGCATCGGTCCGTCGATCGGCAGCGCGCACAGCTGGACTCCGGCCTCGTCGAGCAGGACGCGCAGCCGGGCGCCACCGGCGTCGTCGGGTACCGGCGCGACCAGCGTCACCTCGACGCCCAGGTCGGTGGCGAGCGCCGCAGCGAGCGCCGCGCCACCGGGCCGGTCCACGCTCTCGGTCGCGGCCAGCACCGGTACCGGCGCGTCCGGCGCGACCCGCTCCACGGTACCGACCAGATCCCGGTCGAGCAGGGCGTCGCCGACCACCACCAGGCGGGCGCTCATGATGCGACCGCCTCCAGTCCCAGCACGGCCGGCAGGTGCAGGTCCACGTACTCGCACAGCAGGTGCGCGGCGACCAGGTGCAGCTCCTGCACGACCTGCGGGTCGGGCGACGGCACGGCGAGGACATCGGCGCAGCGCTGCGCGAGCGGGTTCCGCACCGGGCCGGTGAACGCCCAGGTGTACAGCCCCACCTCGGTACCGGCCTCGGCCGCCGCGAGCAGGTTCGGGCTGCGGCCGCTGGTCGAGATGAGCAGCAGGACGTCACCGGGGCGGCCGTGCGCCCGGACCTGCCGTGCGAACAGCTCGGTGAAGCCGAAGTCGTTGGCGATGGCGGTACCGCTGCTGGTCTCGGCGTGCAGCGCCAGCGCGGACAGCGGGGTGCGGTCCTCGCGCAGCTTGCCGACCAGCTCGGCGGTCAGGTGCTGGGCCTCGGCCGCGCTGCCGCCGTTGCCGGCGACCAGGAGCCGGCCGCCCCGGCCGAGGATCCCGGCCAGCCGCTCGCCCCAGGCGCCGAGCTTGCCGGCGACCTCGCGGAACGGCAGCAGCGCGTCGGCCAGCGCGGTCAGGTGCTCGTCGATCAGCGTCGGTTCACTCATGCCGGCACCGCCCCGGAGGACGACAGCAGGGCGGCCTCCTCCCCGGCGAGCGTGGCGTAGAGCCGGCCGAGCTGCTCGGCCGTGCGCCGCCAGGAGTAGCAGCTGCGCGCCCGGTCCACGGCCGCGGTGCCGTACGCCATCAGCCGGGAGGGTTCGCGGAGCAGCCGGCGCAGCGTGGTGGCCAGGGCGCGGTGGTCGCGGGCCGGCACCAGGTGCCCGGTGACCCCGTCGACCACGGTGTCGGTGAACCCGCCGACACCGTAGGCCACGACGGGTACGCCGCAGGCCATCGCCTCCAGCGGGGTCAGCCCGAACGGCTCGTACCAGGCCGGGCAGGTCAGCACGTCGGCCGAGCGGTACCAGCGGGGCATTCTGTCCCGGGACACGCCGCCGACCAGCCGGACGCGCTCGGCGACCCCCACCGAGCCGGCCAGCGTCCACAGCTTGCCGGCCACCGGGTCGCCGGAAAGCTCTGCGGCCGGCGGCCCACCGACGATCACGCACTCCGCGTTCGGGACGGCGGGCAGCGCGCGGATCAGGTCGGCGTACCCCTTGCGCTCGACGAGCCGCCCGACGCACAGGATGCGCGACAGCGGGCCACGCCGCTCGGCCGGTCCAAGCGGCGTGAAGTGCGCGGAGTCGACACCGGAGGGGATCAGGTTGATCCGCTCGCGAGGTACCCCGAGCGCGATCATCTCGTTCAGCTCGTCGGAGCACTGCGAGACCACCGCGTCGGCCTGCCGGCCGAGTACCCGCTCGTACCCGATCCGCTGGCTCGGGCTGGTGTCCGCGGATCCCTGGTAGCGGCGCTTCACGATGCCCAGCGCGTGGTAGGTGACCACCACCGGTACCGGGAACCGGCTGCGCGCGGTCAGCGCCGCGAGGCCGCTCATCCAGAAGTGCGCGTGCACCACGTCCGGCGCCCACGGCCCGTCCTTCCAGCGGCCGAGCAGCCACTCGCCGAAGATGCCCATGTACGGCAGCAGCTCGTCCTTGGGTACCGGCTCGGCCGGGCCGGCGGGCACGTGCTCGACCAGTACCCCGGGGCGCAACGGCACCTCGTTGGCGACGTCCGGGTCGGCGCGCCGGGTGTAGACGCGTACCTCGTGGCCGTCCTCGGCCAGGGCTGCCGACAGCTCGGCCACGTGCTGGTTCTGCCCGCCGGCGTCGACTCCGCCTAACAGCGCCAACGGACTGGCGTGTTCGGAAATCATGGCGATGCGCACGTGCTCACCTCTTTCAGGAGTCGATCCCAGTCGGACAGGAACCGGGCCAGGCCGTACCGCTCGCGCGCGGCCACCCTCGCGGCCGCGCCCATCCGGCGCGCGGCCGCCTCGTCGACCAGCAGCCACCGGGCGGCGTCGACGAGCTCGTCGACCCGGGTGGACACGACGCCGGCGCCGGGCGGTACCGCGCGGACCGCCTCGGTGACGGCCAGGGCGAGCACCGGCATACCCAGGAACATCGCCTCCAGCAGGGACAGGCCCAGCGAGGTCCACCGGGTCAGGTGCAGGTACGCGCGCCGGCGGGGCAGCTCGGCGTGCAGGACGGACTGCGGCGGGTCGTCGTACCCGGCGAGGGCGTCCCCGGACAGCCCGAGGTGCCCGGCCAGCCCGCCGACGCCCATGCCGAACACGTCGAGCGGGGCCACCCGCGCGAACCGGGGCATCAGGTCGGTACCGGTGACCCGGCCTCGGCGGACCGGCTCGTTGGTCGCCATCCCGAACCGTGGCAGCTCCCCGGTGTACCGGTCGCCCGGGTCGGGGATACCGTGCTCGATCACCGCGGTGCGGGTACCGCCGCAGTCCCAGAACAGCTCGTTGAAGTGGGTGACGTGGACGAGCGTCAGGTCGTCCCGGTCGGCCATCGGGTGCCGGGTACCGGGCACGTCGCCCTTGGGCGTGTTGTGCTCGACGTACACGGTCGGCGCGTCCCGCCCCAGCCACCGGCGGGCCAGCTCCCGCTCCTCGGGGCGTTGCAGCAGCACCAGGTCCACGTCGGCGTGGGCGAGGTCGGCGGGGGCGACCTCGACCACGTCCTCCGGCCAGGGATAGGTCCGCGCGCGGCCCAGCCCGTAGGCGTCCCGGCGTTCGTTGACCGGCACCAGGTAGGTGTGACCGCCGTGTACGAAGGCGGTGGTCCACGACCCGTGCACATGCCAGAGCAGGATCCTCATCGACCCGCTCCGCAAAGCAGGTCGACCGCGGCCACGACCTCGGCGCCCGAGATCGACGACAGGCACGGGTGCCCGGGTTCGGAACAGGTCGCCGCCCGGCTGTCCCGGCACCCGGCCAGCGGGTCGCCGAGACGGACGTGCGGCACCCGGTACGGTCCCCACCGGCCGAACGGCACGGTCGGCGCGAACAGGCTCACCACCGGGGTACCGACGGCAGCCGACAGGTGCGCCGGGCCGGTGTTGGCGCACACGACGCACGCCGCACCGGCCAGTACCCCGGCCAGCTCCCCCAGCCGGGTCCGCCCGCCGAGGTCGAGCGCCTCGTCGCCGGCCACGTACCGGGTCAGCTCCCGCTCCTGCGGGCTGCCGGTGGCCACGACCGGCCGGCCGGCCGCGGCCAGCGCCACGACCATCTCCCGGATCCGCTCCGGCGGGCAGGCCCGTGCCGGCACGCTCGCGCCCGGGTGCACCACGACGTACCCGGGCTCCAGGCGGACCCGGGGACGGCGGACCGCCCGTACCGACAGCCGCCCGTCGTCGCCCGGCGGCAGGCCGAAGCCGGCCGCGGCGGCCAGGTACAGCGCCCGCTCGGGTTCGGGCAGGCCCTCGTCGGCCCGGTGCCGCACGTCCAGGAGCGAGCCCGGGTAGTCCACGCTGATCGCGCTGATCCGTAGCACGCCGGCCAGCCGCAGCAGCAGGGCGAACGGCAGCGGCGACTGGTGGTACGAGGTGAAGATCACCGCCTCGTCCACGGCCAGCGCGGCGATCCGGTCGACCAGTGCGTTTACCTTGACGGGGTCTACGGGCTTGGGCTCCGGGTCGATCCACGGGGTGTGCCAGGTGACCAGCTCGTCCACGCCGGGCAGCAGGCCCGCGGCGGCCTCGCCGCGCGGGCCGCACACCAGCGTCAGCCGATCCGCCCCGTGGGCCAGCGCGCGCAACGCGGGGCCGGTGAGCAGCACGTCCCCGGCGGAGTCCGCGCGGACTGCCAGCACGTGACCGCCGGGCCGCCGGCCGGTGGCCGGCCGGGCGTCGCGGGCCAGGATCCAGTCGGCGGCGGCGCCCAGGTCGGCCGCGCGCACCGGTGCGGCGGCGATCTCGGCCGGGCGGGTGACCCCGGTGGGTACCAGCACCCCGAGCGCACCGGCCGCGCCGGCCGCCACCATGTCCCGGCCGATGTCCCCCACAACGACACAGCGCGCCGGTACCGTGCCGAGCGCGCGTGCGGCTGCCTGGACCAGCCCGGGAGCGGGTTTACGGCAGGGACACCCGGCAAACTCGTCGTGCGGGCACACCTGCCAGTCGTCGAAAGGGCCGAGGAGCTGCGCGACCCGGGCGTCCACCGCCGCCACCTGGGCCTCGGTGAGCAGGCCGCGGGCGATGCCGGACTGGTTGGAGACGACGCCGACGCGCAGCCCGTGGGCACGCAGCCGGTCCAGCGCCTCGCGGGCACCGGGCATGGCCACCACGGCATCGGGGTCCCCGTTGTACGGAACATCCTGGACGAGGGTTCCGTCCCGGTCGAACAGAACGGTGTCGGTCAACCGTCCCGGTGGTTCACTCCTGTCCTCGATTCGCCCCACGTGCTGCCGGTTCCCTCACTGTGCAACATCAAACCTGGGCCCACCTCGTGTGATCGGACACCGCCTGGGGTACCAGCGATTTATGTCTGTGGGTACCGACAAGGACCTGATCACGACATTGAAACGGGTGGCGGCCGTGTTGAAGCAGGCCGGAATCCCGTTCGCACTGGCTGGAGGGTTCGCGGCCTATGCCCGCGGTGGCACCTCCAGCGACCACGACGTCGACTTCCTCTTGCGGGAGCAGGACGTCGACAAGGCGTTCGAAGCGCTCTCCGAAGTAGGCTTGCGCACAGTCCGGCCGCCGGAGGACTGGCTCGTCAAGGTCTACGACGACGACCTCATGGTGGATCTCATCTTCCGGCCGATCGACGAGCCGGTGACCGACGAGACGCTGGCCGACTCCACCCCGATCTCGGTGAGTGCGATCCTCATGCCGGTGATCTCCGCTACCGTGCTGATGGAGCACAAGCTGCTGACCTTCGGCCAGCACTACTGCGACTTCGCCAAGGCGTTGCCGCTGGCCAGGTCGCTGCGCGAGCAGATCGACTGGGCCCGGGTACGCAAGACGACCGAGCATTCGCCGTACGCACAGGCGTTCTTCGTTCTGCTGGAGAAGCTGGACGTGATCCAAGAAGGAGAGTCGTGATCCAAGAAGGAGAGTCATGAGCTCGACTTTGGATGAATACACCGAGGCCGCCGTCCAGCGGCTGCTCACCGAGCACCCGGGCCTGGGCGAGCAGGGCATCACACTGACCCGCCGGGAGCACTGCCTTGTGCTGTCCGGGGAGGTGGAGAGCCCGCAGCGGCGCGACGAGATCGAACGGCTGGTCAACGAGGCGCTGCCGGACGTCGAGGTGTGCTGCGACATCGGCATCACCCGCGCGGCCGCGCCGACCGAGCACGAGGAGCTTCCATGATCAGGGTGGCCGCGGTCGGCGATGTGCACATCGACGCCGACGTGCTGGGCCGGTACCGGCCGGCGCTGGAGCAGCTCGGCGACTGCGCCGACGTCCTGCTGCTCGCCGGCGACCTGACCCGCCACGGCACGGTCGCCGAGGCCAAGTGCGTGGCGACCGAGTTCGGCAGCCTGCCGGTACCGGTGATCGCCGTACTCGGCAACCACGACTACCACGCCGACCAGCCCGAGGACGTCACCGCGGTGCTGGAGGACGCCGGGATCACCGTGCTGGAGTGCTCCGGCACGGTACAGACGTTCCACGGCGTGCGCCTCGGCGTGGCCGGGGCGAAGGGCTTCGGCGGCGGCTTCGCCGGCCGGTGCGGCAGCGACTTCGGCGAGCCGGAGATGAAGGGGTTCATCCGGACCACCATCCGGATCGCCGACCGGCTCGGGGAGACCCTGCGGGCGCTGGAGTGCGACGTGCTCGTCGCGCTCACCCACTACGCGCCGTGCCCCGACACCCTCGCCGGCGAGCCGCTGGAGATCTACCCGTTCCTCGGGTCGTACCTGCTCGGCCAGGCCATCGACTCGGCGCCGACCGCGCTCGCGGTGCACGGCCACGCGCACGCCGGCGCCGAGCGGGGTACCACGCCCGGCGGGGTACGCGTCCGCAACGTCGCCCACCCGGTCATCAAGCAGGCGTACAGCGTATTCCACGTCGGCGCGCACGAACCGGCGCTCAGCGCGTCCGGATCCGCTCGATGATCTGCGAGGTGGACCGGTCGGGCAGGTACTCCATCGTGCGCATCTCGCCGCCGAGCTGGCGGACCAGCGGCGCCTCCGGGATCAGCTCCGGCGGGTAGTCCCCGCCCTTCACGTACAGGTCGGGCCGGACCAGCTCGATGAGCCCGCGCGGGCTGTCCTCGTCGAAGACCACGACGTGGTCGACGCAGGCCAGCGCGGCGAGCACGGCGACCCGGTCGGCGACCGGGTTCACCGGGCGGTCCGCGCCCTTGCGCCGCCGTACCGAGGCGTCGGAGTTGACCGCCACGACGAGCGCGTCACCGAGCCGGCTGGCCTCGGCGAGGTAGCCGACGTGGCCGCGGTGCAACACGTCGAAGACCCGTTGGTGAAGACGATCCGCAGCCCGCGGGCCCGGTACCCGGCCGCCAGCCGGCCCAGCCCCGCGGCGTCGACCACGCCGGCCGAGGCGGCGTGCAGGTAGGTGGTGTCCACGAGGGTGCCGTCGACATCGAAGAGCACCCCTGCGAGGCCGTGCGCTGCCATGAACGGCTAGCTACCCATCGACCTAGGGCCCAAACGGGCCGGGTCAGGGCACCGGCGGCACGTCCCGGCGGGGCGGTAGCGCGGCGCGGCCGACCACCGGAATGGCCCGGTCCACGCCACTGATCTTGAGGACCTCCCGGACCGGTCGCCGCGGGGCACACAGCACGAGCCGGCCGCCGGCGGCGGTCGCCTGCCGGTGCAGCCACACGAGGGTACCGACGCCGGTCGAGTCGCAGAAGTCCACTCCGGACAGGTCGAGCAGCACCTCGGCGCCGGTCGCGCAGGCCGGCCCGACCACGGCACGCAGCCGGTCGACGGTGGCGAGGTCGAGGTTGCCGGCCAGGCGGAAGACCAGGGGGCCGGCGGCGTCCACCGGCACCGGCTCGACCTGGAACTGCGCCTGTCGCGCTGCCATCCAGAAAGTCTCCCGCCCGGACGCGCGGCCGGAGCGCCGCCGCGCACACTCTACGCATCATCGTGGTCGCGCGCGAGAGTGAGCTGCCGTGTCGGGGGTACGGTGCCCGTGACGGGCGCACCGGCCGCCCGGGCCGGTAGGCTCGCCGTACAGGAACGGCGGTACGATGACGCGGCTGAACTCCAAGATCGAATCGGCGCGCCCGGTGACGGTGGTGCGGTTCGGCGGTCCCCTGGAGCTGGCCAGCGCGGCGATCGCCTGGAACCTGCTGGTCAAGGTGCTCGCTGAGCAGCCGGACGCGCTGGTGGTCGACCTGTCCTCGATCACCATCGACGATCCGCAGGTGCTGCTCGTGTTCGGTGCGCTGGCCCGCCGGGCCGGCGTATGGCCGGGGGTACCGGTGATCCTCGTCGCGCCCGACGCCGACCTGCGCCTCGCCCTGCACCACCACGCCGTCGACCGCCAGCTCGCGGTCTGCGCCGGCCGGGGTGAGGCGATTGTCATGGCGCGCAGCGCGCCGCTGCCCCTCCGGCTGCGGGAGTCGCTGCTGCCCGACCCCGGTGCCGCCCGGCACGCCCGGGACCTCGCGACCGAGGCGTGCGTGCGCTGGCGGTTGCCGGACCTGGTACCGGCCGCCAGCATCATCGCCAGTGAGCTCGTCACCAACGCGGTGCGGCATGCCGGTACCCCGCTCGAACTCGTTCTGGCCCGCACCGAGCGCTACCTGCACATCGCGGTCCGGGACCAGGATCCGCGCCCGGCGGTGCTCCAGCGCCCGACCCTGCTCGCCACCGGCGGCCGCGGCTTGATGATCGTGCAGCGCACCGCGCTCTCGTGGGGATCGACCCCGGCTCAGGACGGCAAGGTCGTGTGGGCCACCCTGTCGGCCGGCGACCGGCCGGGCCGCACCGGATAGGCCAGCTCCGCCAACCCGGCCCGGTCCAGCACCTCGAGTACCGTCTGCCTGGCCCGCTCCAGCCGCAGTTGCGCTCCACTGCGCTGCGCCGCCTGCCAGCCGGCGACCAGGGCGCTCATCGCGGCGGCGTCGGCCAGCGGCACGCCGGACAGGTCCACCCGCACGGTGCGCGGACGGTCGGTCAGCGCGGTTTCGCACAACGCCGTCCGCAACCGGCCCGCGTTGTCGTGGTCCACCTCGCCGCCGACCTCGACGACGACGGTACCGCCTGGCAGGCGCTGGATGGCGAGGTGCAGGCCGCCCGGGTCAACCGCTGGAGCCGCGCCGTCCTGGCCGGGCCAGACCGGTACGACGTCGCCCATCATCGCCTCCCGCAGCCAGGCCAGCGTCTGCGCCAGCAGGCGTGACACGTGCATCTGGGAGATCCCGATGTCGGTAGCTATCTGCGACTGCGTCATGTTGCCGGAGAAGCGCATGTGCAGGATGCGCTGCTCGCGCTCGGGCAGAAGCGGTACCAGCTCGGCCAGTGTCATCCGGTCGTCCAGGCTCTCCACGGCCGGGTCCCGCGCACCGAGCACGGCACCCAGGGCCGTCCCGTCCTCCTGGCCGGCGACGGGTGCGTCCAGGGAGACCGGCCGGTACGCGTGCGCCAGGTCCATCCCCTCGATGACCTGCTCGTCGTCCACACCGAGATGCCCGGCGAGCTCCACCACCGTCGGCGCCCGGCCGAGCTGGTGCGTCAGGGTCTGGTGGGCGCGCGACATCTCCATCTTGAGTTCCTGCAACCGCCGCGGTACCCGCACGCTCCAACCCCGGTCGCGGAAGTGCTTGCGCACCTCACCCCGTACCGTCGGCCCGGCGTAGTGGCTGAACGGGCCGCGCGCCGGGTCGTACCCGTCGATGGCCTTGATCAGCCCGATGGAGGCGACCTGGACCAGGTCCTCGAACGGCTCGCCCCGGCCCTGGTAGTGGCGGGCCAGCCGGACGGCGAACGGCAACCCCGCCTCGATCATCTGTTCGCGCAGCCGCAGCCGCGCCTCGGGTTCATCGGCCATCCGCGCGAACAGCGCGGCGGCGGTCTCGTCGAGCTCGGTGCCGACGGCGACCCCGTCGTCGGACGGGCGCGAGCTCCGGCGCGGCGATACGACAGGCATGGAGAACTCCTCGCCTGATCGCGACGATCGGGTGGACTCGCGCCCCGAGCGACGGTGCGTCCACGACGGGCGTCGCTGATATTCGCAATCGCGGGCGCCCGTTTCTTGAGCGCCGGACCCGGGTTCCCAACGCGGCCTGCCGCCACGCGCTGTCGAAAACCCAACCGCTTGCTACCTTAAGGCGGGCGGTCCGCTACCGCAAAGCTTGTGGCGGTCTCCGGTCAGCCGGAGTGCCGGCGTGGAGGCGAGTCATGACAAGTGCCGTGCCGGGCCGGGGGCGCGATCTCGTGGTGGCCGGTGCCTCCGCCGGGGGCGTCGAGGCCCTACGGGCGATGGTCGCCCACCTGCCCGCCGACCTGCCGGCGACGGTACTGGTCGTCCTGCACCTTCCGCGCGGCGCCTTCAGCGCGCTGGCCAGCATCCTGCGCCGGTCCGGGCCGCTGCCGGCCGAGGTCGCCTTCGACGGTGCCCCGCTGCGGCACCGGCAGATCTTCGTCGCGCCGGCCGACCACCACCTGCTGGTCGCGGAGGGCCGGGTCCGGCTGTCCCGGGGGGCCAGCGAGAACGGGCACCGCCCCGCCATCGATCCGCTGTTCCGCTCCGCCGCGCGGGCCTACGGCAGCCGGGTGATCGGGGTCGTCCTGTCCGGCGCCCGCGACGACGGCTCGGCGGGCCTGGCCACCATCGCCGCCCACGGCGGCGCCACGCTGGTCCAGGACCCCGGCGAGGCGCTGTACGGCAGTATGCCCGGCAACGCGCTGGAGGTCGTTCCGTCGGCCACCGTGGCGACCGCCGCCGAGCTGGGCACACTGGTCGCCCAGCGCACCCGGGACGACGTCCCGTGGCCGCCGTTCGGGGTCGAGATCGAGCCGGATCCCGTTGACCTGGTCACGCCCGGTGCACTAGGCGCGGAGCCGCCACCGGTGTTCAGCTGCCCGAGCTGTCAGGGCGGCCTGTACGAGATCCGGGCCAGCGACTCGATCCGGTACCGCTGCCGGGTCGGCCACATCTGGACCCCGCAGGCCCTGCTCGACGAGCAGGGAGCCGCCCTGGAGGCCGCGCTGTGGATGGCGCTGCGCAGCCTCGCGGACAAGGCGGCGCTGGCCCGCCGGATGGCCGCCGCGAGCCTGGCGCGGGGCAACGACGCAGCCGCCGACCGGTACACCGCGCGTGCGTTGGAGGCCGAGGGAGCCAGCAAGTTGATCGCCGAGCTGATCTCCCACGGCGACGCGTTGAACGACGCCGACGACACGGATCTGACCGGCGAACCTCAGCCAGACGGCGGCCGGTAGCCTGGCATGGGCGGGGGTGTTACCCGACTCCGGTGCGCGCGACCCCGCGGAGGCCTCGGTGACTGTCACGGATGAAGAGTTCGAGTCGCTGCTGGCGCACCTCAAGGAAGCGCGCGGCTTCGACTTCACCGGCTACAAGCGGTCCAGTCTCATCCGGCGGGTGAACCGGCGGATGACCCAGGTGGGCATGGCGACCTACGGCGACTACCTCGACTACCTCCAGACGCATCCGGAGGAGTTCACCGGGCTGTTCAACACGGTGCTCATCAACGTCACCGGGTTCTTCCGGGACCGGGACGCGTGGATCTACCTGGGCGAGGTGGTGTTGCCGCCGTTGCTCGCCGCGAAGGCCGCGGACAGTCCGATCCGGATCTGGAGCGCCGGCTGCGCCTCGGGCGAGGAGGCGTACTCGCTGGCGATCCTGTTCTCCGAGCTGCTCGGGCGGGATGCGTTCCGCGACCGGGTCAAGATCTACGCCACGGACGTCGACGATGAACAGCTGGCCGAGGCGCGCCAGGCCACGTATCCGGAGGCGGCCCTCACGGATCTGTCCGCGGAGCAGCGGGAGCGGTACTTCGAGCGCTTCGCCGGCCGGTACGTCTTCCGCAAGGACCTGCGCCGCTCGGTCATCTTCGGCCGCAACGACCTGGTGCAGGACGCCCCGATCTCCCGGGTCGACCTGCTGGTGTGCCGCAACACGCTGATGTACTTCAACGCCGAGACCCAGGGGCGGATCCTGTCCCGGTTCCACTTCGCCCTGTCCAACGGTGGCGTGCTGTTCCTCGGCAAAGCGGAGATGCTGCTCAGCCACGGCAACCTGTTCCTGCCGACCGACCTCAAACGGCGGATCTTCCAGAAGGTACCCCGGCGGCTGCCGACCCCCGCGACGTTCCCGCCCGACCCGCCCGACCCGCTGGCGGAGCCGGAGCTGGTCGGCCTGGACCGGCTGCGCAACGAGGCGTTTCTGGCCAGCCCCGTGGCGCAGATCGTGGTGACCTCGGACGGCCTGGTCGCGCTGACCAACCGGCAGGCGGAGATCCTCTTCGGCGTCTCGTCGCGCGACGTCGGCCGCCCGTTCCGCGACCTGGACGTCTCCTACCGGCCGGCCGAGCTGCGCCGCTACATCGAGCAGGCGCAGCTCGAGCGGCGGGTGGCCCGGGTGGCCGACATCGAGTACCTGCGCAGCGTCGGCGAGACGATCCACCTGGACATCCACGTCAACCCACTGGTCGACAGCGACGGCAGCCTCCTCGGGGTGATGCTGATCTTCCACGACGTGACCGCCGCCCGCCGGTTGCAGGACGAGTTGGAGCAGACCAACCGGCAGCTGGAGAACGCCTACGAGGAACTCCAGTCCACCAACGAGGAACTGGAAACCACCAACGAGGAACTCCAGTCCACGGTGGAGGAACTGGAGACCACCAACGAGGAGCTGCAGTCCACCAACGAGGAACTGGAGACCATGAACGAAGAGCTCCAGTCCACCAACGACGAGCTGCAGAGCATCAACGACGAGCTGCGCGACCGGACCCAGGAGCTGTCGGCGGCCGAGTCGTTCCTGGACGCGGTGCTGACCAGCCTCCAGGCCGGCGTCACCGTGGTGGACAAGGACCTCGACATCCAGGTGTGGAACCGCCAGGCCGAGGAGCTGTGGGGCCTGCGCCGCGAAGAGGTCATCGGACAGCGCTTCCTCAGCCTGGACATCGGGCTGCCGACCGACGAGTTGTGGCCGCTGATCCGGCGGGCGCTGGTCGGCGGCGGGCCGCAGCAGACCGAGGTGGCCGCGGTCAACCGGCGCGGCCGGGCGATCGTGGTACGGGTGGTCTGCGCCCCGCTGCTCAGCGACGGCCCGCAGCCGACCGGCGCGATCCTCGTCATGGAACAGGACGAAAGCGGCGAAAAACCTCCGTCCGAGGCTGCCGAGGTAACCCCGGCCACACCTGCATGACCGGCAACCGGGTGGGTACGCGACAGACATGGCTGTCAACCCGATCCAACTGCAGAAGTACCTGTCCGGCATCGACTACCCGGCCAAGAAGCAGGATCTCATCCGGCGGGCCGAGGAGCAGGGTGCCGACAACAACGTGCTGGCGACGCTCAAGTCGCTCAAGCGGGAGGACTTCAACTCCCCCAACGACGTGAGCGAGGCACTGGCCGGCTCCGGCCACCGCTAGTCCCGCGACGCCAGCAACGCACCGAAAGAAAGGAGACCACCACGATGGCCGGCAAGACCGAGTCCGTCGATGTCGCGGTACCGATCCGGACCGCGTACAACCAGTGGACCCAGTTCGAGGAGTTCCCACGGTTCATGTCCGGCGTGAAGGAGGTCCGCCAGCTCGGCGCGACCATGACGCACTGGACCGTGGAGATCGGCGGCGTGCGCCGGGAGTTCGACGCGCGGATCACCGAGCAGCTACCCGACGAGCGGGTGGCCTGGACCTCGACCAGCGGCCCCAAGCAGGGCGGCGTGGTGACCTTCCACCGGCTCGACCCGGAGCACACCCGGGTCACCGCCCAACTGGAGATGGAGCCCGAGGGCCTGGCCGAGCAGGTGGCTGACAAGACCGGCCTGGTCAGCCACCGGGTCAAGAGCGACCTGGAGCGGTTCCGCGAATTCATCGAAGGCCTTGGGCAGGAAACCGGCGCCTGGCGTGGCCAGGTCGACCGGCCGAACCCGTGACCGAGCGAAGCGAGGTCACCATGTGGCTCAGTCCTGTGCGTCACGCCAGCGCCGAGCGAAGCGAGGTGCTGTCGTGACCGGGACACTTTCCGCCGGCCGGGTCCTCACGATCGAGGACCCGGCCGACGGGTCGGTCGTGGTCGAGGTACCCGCGGCGAGTACGGCCGACGTGATCGCGGCGGTCGCGGCGGCCCGCGCGGCGCTGCCGGGCTGGGCGCGCACGGCGCCCGGGAAGCGGGCGGCGGCGGTCGCCGGCGCGGCATACGCGGTGGCCGCGCGCGCCGACGAGCTGGCCCGGCTGACCACCCGGGAGATGGGCCGGCCGCTGGGCGAGGCGCGGGCCGGGGTGCTGGCCGGCGTGGAGGCGTTGCGGCAGTACGCCCAGCTGGGGCCGGCGCACCGGGGCCGCTCGCTGGCCGGGCAGCACGGCTCCATGGACCTGATGGTGTACGAGCCGCGCGGGGTGGTCGCGGCGATCACGCCGTGGAACGATCCGGTGGCGGTGGCCTGCGGTCTCCTCGGCGCCGCCCTGGTCACCGGCAACACCGTGGTGACCAAGCCGAGCGAGCGGACCCCGGCGACCGGCGCGCTGCTGGCCGAGATCATCGCCGGCGACCTGCCCGACGGCGTCCTGCACCACCTGACCGGCGACGGCGCGGTCGGCGCGGTCCTCGTCGAGCAGGACCTCGACGTGGTCGCGCACGTCGGCTCCACCGCCACCGGCCGGTACATCGCCGCCGCGTGCGCGCGGACCGGGGCCAGGGCCGTCCTGGAGAACGGCGGCAGCGACCCGCTGGTCGTGGACGCGGACCTGGACCCGGCGTGGGCCGCCGGGCAGGCCGCGACCGGGGCGTTCGCGAACGCCGGGCAGCTCTGCGTGGCGGTCGAGCGGATCTACGTGCACCGGGCGGTCGCCGACGAGTTCCTGGCGCATCTGGTGGACCGGGCGCGGGCGCTGCGGATGGGGCCGGGTACCGACCCGGATACGCAGCTCGGGCCGCTGGTCGACCGGCGGCTGCGGGACGCGGTACACGCGCAGGTGAGCGCGGCGGTGGCGGCCGGCGCGCGGCTGCTGACCGGCGGCGCGGTCCCGGACGGTCCGGGCTCGTTCTACCCGGCGACCGTGCTCGCCGGCTGCACCGACAAGATGGCGATCCTGCGCGAGGAGACGTTCGGGCCGGTCGCTCCGGTCGCCGTCGTGGACTCCTTCGACGAAGGGCTGCGGCGGGCCGCGGACTCGCCGTACGGGCTCGCCGCCACCGTGCTGACCGGGTCAATGGCGAACGCTCAGCGGGCCTGGCGGGAGCTACCCGTGGGTACCGTGAAGATCAACAGCGTGTTCGGCGGAGCACCGT
>Ga0137386_10000837_pt1 | contig 18461 bp, 18 predicted proteins | sample SagtaG_4_FD_104910 | JGI IMG/M metagenome (GOLD analysis project Ga0137386, IMG submission 104910) | Vadose zone soil microbial communities from Sagehorn Ranch, Mendocino, California, USA - Sage2_R_100_16 metaG | ecosystem: Environmental > Terrestrial > Soil > Vadose zone | place: USA... | reverse complement strand
TCAGATGGAGCATCCAGAGCCGAAGTCGATTCGTCCAACAGAAGCAACGAAGGGTTCTGAAGGACAGCCCGTGCCAAGGCAACACGCTGCCGCTCGCCACCTGACAATGTACTGCCTCTCGGGCCGAGTGGACTGTCCCAAACCTTGGGCAGGCGCTGAAGCAATTCCTCTAGATCAGCAATTTCAATCGCACGACACAGGTCTTTCATTGTTGCGGAGGGATTTCCCAACAAGACATTCTCTTTCAGGGTTCTATCAAAGAGGACGGCGTCCTGCATGACGTAACAGAGTTTTGTTCGAAGACATCCGAGTCGCAAGTCTCGAATGTCGATTCCGTCAATATAGACGGCGCCGGAATCAACGTCATACAGCCTGGCCATCAGCCTCGCGATGGTACTTTTGCCACTCCCGCTGACGCCGACCAGCCCGACTTTGATACCGGCCTCCAGTTTTAGATCGAAGCCCTGCAATACGGGCTGCCGATCGGAGTATGAAAACGAGACGCCTCGCATCTCAACATAACCGCGAGTTCGTGAAGGAAGACGGAGCGCGGCGGGTTTTTCCGTCACGCTCGGCGTCATTTCGATAACTTCCAGGATTCTCCGAACGCTCGTGCTCAGCCGGTTTAGCCTTGAATAGATCTCTACAGCAGCATGAAGGGGGTCAAAGAGTCTCGCCATGTAACTGTAGAAGGCAACGAGGCCACCAATTGTCAAAGCTCCAACAAACACCTGGTAGCCGCCATATCCCAGGATGGCAATGGTGCCGAGAGCGATCACCGCCATATAGGATGTGCTGAACAATATCTCGATCAGGCTCCGATGATTGATTGCTCTCAGTTTTGCGGAGCCGCGCTCCATGAATGCCCTCGTTTGATTTTGCTCCTGGTGCAATAGCTGGATTTGGATGATGGAGGCTAAATGCTCTTGAAGAAAGCTACTTTCTAGGCTGGATTGCTGTTGCGCATCATCCGAGGCCGCTCGAAGCCGGGCTTCGAAGTATCTGCGGAAGACGAAGAAAACAGGCATGAGGGGAAGGACCATGCACGTCAGCCGGAAATCCAGAACGAACATGGTCCCAACCACAAAGATTGTGTTGAAAGTGGCCTGGAGGGCATAGGGCACGAGACTCGATCCCAATTCCGCCACCTGATCAACATCCTGTTCCATTCGGTAGAGCTTTTGACCGACAGGCGTTGTTTCGTGGTAGTCCGCGGAGAGGCGGTTCATTTGCTCGAGAATTTCGAGTCGAATGCGGAAAACAAGATTTTGCATTGTGCGGGAGTAAACCAAGGCCCCGAGGCCCGAGAAGCCTAACCGAGCAACATAAATTAGGAAAAATCCTGACGCGGCAATAAGCAGCAAGTGGGCGTCTTTACTGGGAAGAATTCGGTCAATCAACCACTTGATGAGCAGGGGGTCTAGGAGAAACATCAAGCTGCTTAAGACGATCATGGAAACGCTGAGCAGATGTGCCCGCAGGAAGGGCCTCACTTGTCGGACAAACCACCGAAACTGGGGATTGAGTCTCAGGCCCAAGAGTGCTCCTCGTCTCTTTCGATCAGCCGACGTCCAAGCTGTATCGACCGGTTGGCGGGGTCAATTTGAAAGGCTGTAGCGTCGCCAGGACAGGCCGACGTGGGGTCCGTCGTTTCTAAGTGCATAGGGGTGAAGTGGACTTCTCCTTTCTCCTATTCTTCCCTGGTGGGAACCCTCCTAAGGACCTCAGATACGCGGTTGTGGATTTTCGTCCCTCTTCGATTATGGTCAGCAAAAAGTCCGTAAATTGCCCAAGCTCCAAGGTCCTGACCTCTCGGCCCATCGCGAGCTGAACCACCGGCTCCATGTGGTTCCGGTCAGTAAATGTTACGGTCATGTCGTGTTCTTTCCAGTGGTAAACCAACAAGGCCTTATCCTTTCCTCTGGAGTCCGCGGAAACTCAGTTCGACATGGCGCAATAACTCAAATTCTCCCGAGCGGCATAAGCGTGTGTGAACCTGCTTGAAGCTGCACCGAGATAGGCCCAAACCGTTAAGCTGCAGATTCCCTTCGACTCCAGATCCTCCTGAATTCCAACGGGCTCAGGTGAAATAGCTCCTTAAAGCTCCTTGTGAATTCGGCAGTTCTGCGATACCCAATTTCCAGGGCGATCACCTTGATGGGTGCCCCCGTGACTTGCAATTGTCTTGCCGCGAAAGCGAGGCGTTTATTCTTTGCATATTTTCTGACGCTTATCCCGGTCGAGGTCTTGAATAAGCGTCGTGTTTGACGCACGGATGTAGGCAATCCAATCTCCTTGCAAACCTCCTCGATCCTCAAGCGATCCCCAGCTGAATGACTGTCGATGAAATCTTTTAGCTTCTCCGTGCGCCAATCTGCGTTTGTGGAGGGGTTGCATTCTTCGCGAATAACGCGTCTCACGAAGGCATCCGAATTGTCCAAAAGCAGAACAACAGGTTGCTTATATGCGATTGAGCGTGTATCCATGACTGGTATCCTTTCTGGACTAGGCTGCGTTTTAGCCCCAGACGGCAATGGGATTTGGCGTTGACTTCAGATCCATTGGTCGGTTGTATAGCTCGCGACGAATACCTCGCTAATGGGCAACTTCGCCAAACAGCTGCCGTGTAGGTATCGCTAAAGTTCAGATATATTGCTCATTCGGTCGGTCCCCTCTCCTGCCAAACTTCTTTCAGCTGATTTGTTCTCTATCGACGCGGCCATTCGCAGCCAGCGGCAGAAGAAAATTGCTCCCGGAGCATGTTGTGGCAGGCCCTCGCGCCGAGACCCGCAGCCACACGGAGGAATACAGCTATGATTCGCGGGAAAATCCAGCATGCTAGTTCTAGTCTCAGATAGCGTTTCGCTCAAATCACAGGTCCAGGCCGCCGGTGCATTCGACAGTTCGGTTTCCACGGAGGCACACCATGCATTCCGAAACATGTCAACCCCGCGCTCCGGCGGCCTTGGACTCGTGAAACAGGCCGTTCCGTTGAACAAGGCCCATATTTTCAAGTTTCGATAAATACCCATCGACGTCGTGTTCGAGCTGCTCGCGCGATACCGTGTAATGCGTCTCCATGACATCCACAAGCCCGCGAAGATCGACTCCTGAAGGGCTCGCTTCCACTGTGCTCCAGACTCGTGCAGCAACTGGATTGAGGCTGTAGCAGAGCCCCTTTTGAATATCGAGAAGCACAGCACCATCTTCGGAATATGTGGAACGGACGTCTGGAGAAACCAACCATCTAGCGTTCGCATCCGTTTTCACGCTTTCCCTCCATCAGAAGTGTCTGAGTTCGTAGCAAACGGCTTCGAGGCTGGCTGAGGCCGTTTGTAAGACTACAAGGAATAGTCTGAAGTCCGGACCATTTCGGTCGAACCCTCCTCTGTCTCGCGCTACCGCTTGCGTGGTGACGCGCCTGAAGGTTTGGCATGAATTTGAGTTGGTGTGTGAAAAAAATTGTTTCTGCTCCGAATCCGGGCCTATATTGATGAACTGCGAATGAAAAGTCTGTGAATGTAGCGGGCCGTCGAGGGTGTTGTCCGGTTGATTTCAAAGACTTACGAGCAACTATTACCCTGGGCTGGGCATCGCTTAGGCGACGCGTATCGGTCGTAGTCCGAACCGCAATTTCCGTCCAAAGAGAGAATGGTGGCCGAGAATCCGACCTGATGTTCCTACGCCTCGGCGTCCTTTGATATATGAACAGTGGCGCAAGCCGTGTTACCAGTAGCTTCAGAAGCCCGTGCGCACTGACCATTCAGAAAATGTTGTGCTGTTCCGTTGACGCCGCTTGGGATGACGCTGTGCGGTGGCGTGAGAGTCAGGGTTAGGACCAGTTGGGAGGCAACAGAATTCTTTCTCTTATTTGAAACGTTAGGTACTATTGCAACACTACTATGTGTAGAGTAGCGTACCTTTATGACCCGGGGCCGGTCACTCCAGTCTAGGAATCCTCCGGGCCCTCCTGGGCAGCGCCTCAAGGCACTGCGCGAGGCTTTGGGCATCAGCGGTCGAGATGTGCAAACGCATAGCCGCTTAATCGCGCGTTCACAGGGGAACCAGAGATATTGTATCTCCCACAGCTCACTGGTCGAGATCGAGAACTCCACCAGGGTTCCGAGTGTCCACAAACTGTTCACACTGAGCGCACTCTATCGAATCAATTTCGTGGACCTCCTACTTTTCTTTGGAATCGATCTGGAGCAGATCAACACAGCTCGCCTCGCCGTCAAACTACCCAAGACTCATCTCGTTCCTTCTGAGATCTATGACGTGGAACGCCGTGTGAGTTTTCCAGTGAGGTTCGATCCGGGAGCGAGGATTGAAGAAACGAACCTCCTCTCTCGCATGGTGCAGACTTGGGGCGAAATCCCTATCGCATTCGTTCAGAATCTCGGACTTCGGAAATATCTCTACGGATTCATTGGGATGGATGACTACACGCTTTACCCGATGATTCGTCCCGGCGCTTTCATCCAGATAGATGACCAGGACACCAAGATTGATCCGGATCCCGGAGAGAACGAGTTTGAGCGTCCCATTTACTTCTTTCAGCTTAGGGACGGCTATGCGTATGGCTGGTGTGAATTGGAAGGCAAGGTCCTGAGCATCATTCCTCATTCGATGTCGGGAAGAAAGACACGGCAATTCAACTATCCGGACGATATAGACGTTGTGGGCCGGGTAGTGGCTGTGGCGATGCCGCTCCGGCGGAAACCGGCCCGGTCAACTTTGCCTGCCCCTGACAGTAAGAGAATTCAATAGACCACCGGGGATGTCCGCGCCGGTCCCCAAAGCGGCTCAACTGATTCAACGACCTTCCCAAATCGGTACGGACCTAAACCGAAGTTCTATTGCTCTCGCTAACTTCCTTTGTTCTGCTGGGGGTAGTACTAAAGAAGTAATCAGGCGATGCTCAATTGCACCCCGGAGAAAGACTTAAGGCGATCCGCAGGCATCTCGGGATTTCCACGCGTCAAGTCGAAAAATTCAGCCGGCAGATTGCAACGGCCGAGGGTAATGCGAAGTTCTATATTTCCAATGCGTGGCTCAGCCAGATAGAGGCCACCGGGCCAGTGCCAAGCGTTCAAAAGCTCTACAGCTTGAGCGTCATCTACCGAATCAATTTTGTCGAGTTGCTGTATCTTTTTGGGATCGATCTGGAGAGAATTGGCCTCCATCAGCTCGAAATTCGTTTGCCCAAAACGCACCCCGCAAGGCTGGAAGTCTACAATGAAGACAGGACCGCCACTTTTCCCGTGCGCTTCCACGAAGGGTTTAGACCCGAGAAGACAACCCTGCTCTCACGCATGGTGAAAATCTGGGGCGAGGTACCTATCTCCGTCATTCGGCACCTGGATATCAGGCATAGTGAGTATGGCTATGTCGGCCTTCGAGACCATACGATGGACCCCCTTGTCCCACCGGGCTCTTTCGTGCAGATAGACAACCAAGTGCGCGAAGTCCTTAGTCCCTCTTCGTGGCGGACAGAATTGGATCGGCCAATCTATTTTGTAAAAACTCCAGGTGGCTTCGCTTGCTCTTGGTGTGAACTGAAAAGGAATCAGTTGACCCTAGTGCCCCATCCGCTGTCACGCACCCGCCTTCGGCACTTCGCGTACACGCGGGAAGCGGAAATCATCGGCAGAGTGACCGGTATCGCTATGCGGATTGTTCGTCCTGAGAAACGGACTTCTGACGTGTCTGTAAGATCGCCAAAGCCATCTTGACGTTGGACAAGAAAATCTCAGGGGCGAATTCATCGCACTCCGAAGGAATCGTGACGCGGTAAGATTCAAGATGTGTCCAACTCTGCAAAACGTCTTCCGGCCTTTCCGCTGTTGAGGAAATATAGCTTTGCAGCTCCTCGATCAGTTCTTCTAAAGAGCAATAAACAAGGCGATCGAAAATCTCTCTGTGGCATGCTGCCATTGCTTTGGAGGCAACGTTTTCACTGAAATGAAATGCGAGACCGTCGTGGGAGTAGTGGCCGGTGTTGAGATCGCGCGAAGAGGCCAAATAAACGAGCCGGCTGATGTCGCCCGGGAGTCTTGCGAGAGTGCGATTCCTCAGGTCTCTTACCGCAGGCTCAATCTCAACATATTTGGCTTCAAGGCTCATATCTCAGCACTATTTAGCTCCTAACCCCTCTGTGATTGAAGTTTGTCCTGAGCGCGTTGCAATTTGCCGGATCGACCCTCGCCATCAGTTGCTCGAATGCGCCCCGCAGCCACGCCACCGTACGAAGAGTCTGGCCAACGATCTTGCGAGTGCGCACCGGACCACGCAGCCAGATCCAGCCAATCAAAAAATCACACAATATGAGAAACACTAGATAACTGAGCGCTAGCTTCAGCTCCTGTGCGAGTTGGAGATCCTCAATCTGTTGCACAGCTACCACGTGTGCGCGCATGACGAGCGAAACACGCCTCCGTGTGCGTCGAAGCCAGGAAATAGCAAGAATGGATCGTTCGCGCAGAAACAGCTTTTGAATCTCTGAGGGCTCATTGCCTGAAATGAAATACCAATCCTCCAGATCAAATATCCTCTCACCAAGATCTCCATGCGAAGCAACGCTTCCGCCTGTTGCCTGGTGTTTTCGCGGCACTATCAGTTCTATTCTGTTCTTGCGCGCAAGAAAGAGCTGTCGGGCCCATAGGACTGAGACGACCAAAAGTAGCAATGCGACACCGAGATAGGGCAGCAGTTGGCTCATAATTCGCCACCCATCTTCAAGAATGAGCGAGCTTTGGAAATGGCTCTTCTGGTCCGTTCGGCGATGAGCTTGTAGTCGTGGTCGATTTTGGATTCAGTTTCCGCCGCAGAATTGGGGGAATAAGACCAGAGAGTGGAACCCCAGATGAGTAGGGCAGCCAGATACGCAATGGGCTGAACAAGCCGCCACCCTGGGCGTAGCCCGTATCCCGGCAGCGATCCGAATGCCAGGGATACTACGCTGGCGTAGATATATGCGCTGTATCCGAAGATGATTCCTATGAGATTTCTCCCCGCGGGGACAACGTAATAAGCAAGCAACGCGATGACAGCCGCCAGTAAGAGTGCTTGGACTGTGCGCAGGTCGCGTTCCAATTCTGCCGAGGTTGTACCCGGCGACCAAACAGGTCCACTAACTGCGTTCCAGCTGACTTTCAAGATGATTGCCCCAAGGACACCCCACAGGAAAGCCCGTGCAATGCGCGCCACACCTTGGGAGTTGTTCAGTGCATGCTTGTAAATTTCAAGAATGACGGCATAGCCAAAGCCTGCATGGAGAAATTCGGTGTACCAATAGAAAGGGGCGTAAGCACCCGCGTGAAGACTGAGCACAGAGAAGCGCAACAAGTCAATCAGAAGAACAACAGTTAGGTAGATATAAAAGGCGAGATACCTGCGGTAGAGCTTTGCATTTATGGAACGCACCAGAATGAAAGCTTCTGCTGCGATTTCCGTCCACCAAAGAAATTGTCCGAACACGATCACCACCAGGGAGGGGACGTGAACGGGATATTAACACACACGGAGGGAGAAAATTGGAGACATCTTCTCCCGCCGTGTATTGAGTTCAGCGGATCCGTCAAGAAAGCTTCGGCACTGGAGGAAGCGGTATTGGCGGTGGTACGGGCGCCCCTCCATCAGCTCTCAAAACAGGCTCTGTGAAAGTTGAAGCAAGGTGTGCGTACAACAGCGGCAGCACACTGCCCAAGACCGCAAGCGATACGAGAAAAACTACCTTACGTATTCTCATGGTAACTCCTTTTCTTAATTAGGGTTGGGGCCGGTAAGGACAGATTAGTGTTGTTTAGCCAGTACGGCTGGCAGTCTTGTTATCCGCTCGGTCCACCGAGCACTCAGCCGCGTAATTGCCCCAAAAGGAGGGTTAGTCCTTATACCTTTCTGTCGTGCGTAGCCGTCCCCCCTTTAGGTTTTGAGGTGTGGGAGTGCGATGCGGCGGCACCGAACCTTGGAAAGATGTTCATACAGCAGCAGATGCGAGCTTTGAAGCGTTGGCGCGTAGTCTTGCTTTCAATGCTTGTCGCTCTCGGGTTGCTCCTCACTCTTTCCGGTAAGTATGTTTGGCTGTATTTCTCGCGAAAACCTGATGCCAAGCCACCTGTCGCCAACCTTGTGTTGGACCCGCACGCGTCACAGAATCCTGAAATCCTGCTTGCTGAAGCAAACCGACTGGCCTGGCTTTTCAATTGGCCGAAGGCAGGGCCTCTTTACGCCCGTGCGGAAGAGCTTTTCAAGGAGAGCGGTGACACTCGAAACGAAATCTACGCTCGGGTCGGCCGCATTCGCGCGCAATCGGAGACCATGTCTTGGGTAGATGTTTCACAGATGCTCGGGCAGCAGTTGAATATTCCTGTTGTCAAGAATGACCCAGAACTCAGGCTTTGGTGCTTGGCGGCGAAAGGATACACCGACCTTGAGATCAATTCCGCTTCTGCAAAGCTAGCTTGGACCGAAGGAAAACAGATTGCTCACACGCTAGGGAAAAACGAATGGGAAGCGCGAGCTGAAGGAGAACTCGGGATCATCAGTTTTCTTCAAGGGGATAGTCGTCGCGCAGCAGTTATGGTTGGTGATGCACTTTTGTCTGCGAAGGCCAGTGGCGATGTGGGTGGCCAAGTTCGAATGCTAGAAATGCTCGGCAACGGGTTCAATGAGGCGAAACGATATGGGGAGGCCCTTGCGTTTTTCGACCGGGCCATCAAAACCAGCAGTGCAACGCCCGATGCGGGATTTCCTTACATGGCGTTTGAGGGGGAGTCTTATGCGTTGGGCGGCCAGGACAAGGTGTCGGAAGCGAAAGACAAGTTGGAACGCGCATTGGCCGTCGCAAGAGAAAATCAAAAGTTCGGACACGAGAGCATGATTCTTCAACTCTTGGGCGAGCTGGCGATGCGAACTGGAGATCGACCAGCCGCTACGAAATATCTGGAGCAATCCGGCCAGCTCGCGCAAAAGTACAATTTCTATCGAGCCCTGGGTCAATCAATGATTGACCTGGCTGGGCTTTATCGAGAAGCAGGCGACTTGAAAGCTGCTGAGGTCAGTGCTTCTGCCGGTGTAGATGCCAGCAGGCGCGTTGGAGACCGATACTACCTTCCACGAGATTTGACGGTACTTGCGGATCTGAAAGCCCAACGCGGAGCTATCAACGAGGCAGAGGCGCTTTACGAAAACGCTGAAGACGTGATCGACGGGATGCTGGTGAACTTGCATGAGGCATATTGGCGAATCTCCTTAGCTGGATCAATGAGCGAGACGTATCTACAGCACTTCCAATTAGAGGCGCGCCAAGGGAATGTCGAGCACGCCCTGGGTGTGTTAGAACGCGTCAGGGGACGAACCGCAGCAGCATTGCTTGAGAATAAGGTGTCGTTTAACAAAGACGAATCAGACGATGTTCGTGCCCTTGAAGATGCGGTCTCCGACCTCCAACTTCGACTAATGCGCTCGGAAAGCTCGAAGGAGCGGGCTACCCTCCTCGATCAATTGGTGGAGTACGAGCGCCGGCTGGAATGGACGCGAACGGAACAAACGGAATCGACCTCCAAATGGTTTGACAAGCCGGCCCCGCTGAAGGCAATTCAGTCTAGCTTGCGTCCTGAAGAAGTCGTTTTGGAATACGTTTTGAGCGAGCCGCGTTCGTATTGTGTCTGGATTTCCCGTGCCCGTGCAGGCGTGGTCGTACTGTCTGAAGGCCGGCGCAAAATTGAAGATCTCACGCAAAAATATCTTAGTGCAACGCGAGCTAGACATGAGGATGTTGATTCCGCCAGTCAACTTTACGATCTTCTGTTCGGAAAGCTCCCTCCAGATGCAAACCGCGAACACATTATCGTCGTACCAGACGGAATATTGCATCTGCTGCCGCTTGATACGCTCCGTGATTCCGCGGGCGCCTTATTGCTCGAAAGTCGCACAATCAGCTACGTTCCCGCTGCCACGGTTCTCGAAGTCTTGAGAAATGAAAAGGCCACCACAGCCGGGCAGCATACCTTCCTTGGTGTGGGGGATGTTCCATATCAGAACCAGGGTCACGTTTCAGCAAAACTTGAGAAACCGAGTGGACTTGCACAGCGAATTGAGCGTGGACTATCCGACGTGTTCGGCACTGCGCTTCACGACTTGCCGGAGACCCGCGAGGAGGTACTTACGGTCAGCAAGGTTGTCGGCAAGGACTCAGTCTTGCTTCTTGGCCCGAACGCGACCGAAACCGCGTTCAAGTCCGAGCCCTTGGCCGATTTCAAAATGGTTCATATTGCCGCGCACGGCTTTGTTGACACGCAGTTTCCAGAACGTTCAGGCTTGGTCTTAGGTGTGGACCCGGCTTCCCATGATGACGGTCTGCTACAGGTCCGAGAAATTATCCGGCTTCATTTCAATGCAGACCTCGTGACGCTGTCGGCCTGCAACACTGGGGTAGGAAAGATCGAAGGAGAAGAAGGTGTGACGAACCTAGTGGAGGCCTTTCTTGTGAGCGGCGCCAAGGCCGTCGTCGCGAGCTTGTGGAGCGCGGACGATACATACACCGGCGCACTGATGGAACGCTTCTACATCCACATCGCGGAAGGCCAACCGAAAGCCACAGCCTTGCGGCACGCGAAACTGGATTTGCTCGCAAGGGACGGCGGCCATGTTCCACCGTATTATTGGGGCGCTTTTGTTTTGGTCGGAGAGGGAGGAACCGCGATTCCTCTGGGTGAACGATGAGTCTCGAGGCTCAAGCGAAAGAGAAGATTTATTCCCGAGTTTGCGAACTCGTAACACGAAAGCATTTTGATCCCGCTATGAACGGCGCGAATTGGGAGGAATTGTCCAAAACGCGAAGGGATCAAATCCTGCGAAGCAGTACGGACGAAGAGTTTGAAAAGCAGATACAGGACCTCCTCGCTGAGCTCAAGACGAGTCACACGGGATTCCGGCATTCCAAGAGCCCGAACGTCCCAGGGCGCCATGCAATTAGCGCCACCTTCATGCGCTGTAATTTTGACGGCGCACAGCGCTGGATGTTCCAGGACGTCCATGAGGGCGGGCCAGCGCATGTCGCCGGCTTGCGTCCTGGCGACATCCTCCTTCAGGTTCGCAACCGAGAATTGATGCCGCCCGACCCTCCGATTTTCCCGATGGGAGAGGACTCGCAGTATGTAGTCCAAAAGCCGGACGGCAAACGAGTCATGGGAACGCTACAAGTTCCCAACCCGCGATCGAAAAATCATCCTGTCATTGTCCCCAAAGCGGTTGTGTGCTCACAGTTGCCCGAGGCAATCGGCTGGTTAAAAGTGACGATGTTTCCTGGAGCAGTCGGAATCGATCTCGCTCACATGCTGGACACCGCTTTCGCCCATTTGAAAGATTCGAGCCGGCTCATCGTTGACCTTCGCGGGAATACCGGGGGCGGCATCGGCGGTTTACGGCTGATGAGTTATTTGACACCAGGCAAAACCGAAGTCGGATATAGCCTGACACGCGCCCGCAAGGAGAAGGGCTATTCAAGAGAGAAATTGCCGAGATTCGGTCGGATACCTTCCCACAAAGGCACTCTTCTTTGGCTGGCTCTGCGTTACGGTTTCATCGACAAGTCGATTCTCGTTGTCACGGAAGGTCTCGGACCACAGCGATTCCACGGCCGAGTGATAATTCTCGTGAATGAACATACCGCAAGTGCTGGAGAAATGGTGGCCGCGTTTGCCGAAGAGAACAAACTGGCCACAATTATTGGTGTAAAGACTCCAGGAAGACTGTTAAGTGGAAGTGCATTCAAGGCGGGCTTCGGCTACATCGTCGGTGTCCCCGTCGCCGCCTACCTAACCTGGGACGGCAGGCTAATCGAGGGCAAAGGAGTCTCGCCAAGCCTTAATGTGGAAATGAAACCGGAACAACTTCTAGCGGGTGAAGATCCTCAGATGCAAAGAGCATTAGAGACTGCCCGCAGTATGTGACGGTTGTGCAAGATCAGCCGCCTGCCCTCCTATTGCGCGGCGACTGTAGACGCGGCCAGGCTGAGACAGACGTCGTCACCGTGCACGGCACAGCTATCTTCAAGCCCATGCCGGTCGCGTCGTACAGACCTAACTTTCATCAATGCACCCGTGGACATCGCCTTCCCTAGTGCCACCTCGCGGTGGGGGTCGCGTGCGCCAGTAGCCGAGTAAATGGCAACGAAGCTCACTAGCTGCGCTGCGTAGCCACCGGGCTGACGGATGATTTTCAGCACGACACCCTTGCCCAGATTTGGTCCCATTGGAACCGTGATGGGCAATAGCAACCGGCCACCCGCGCGCAGGCGATCCAGCCACAGTGGAAGTGGATGAGTCACGCCAGCGTTGATAAGCATGGCATCGCATTCCCCTGGATCGAACTGTGTTCCGTCACCGAGATGTACCGTAACGTTCGTACGGTCCGCCAGATTTTTCTTCGCAACCTGCCCGAGTTCAGGGTGAACCTCACTAGCGACCACCGCTCCGCTTGCTCCTACCACTTCAGCGATAATTGCCGTGTAGTAGCCTGCCCCAGCGCCAAGATGATACGCGCGATTGCCGGGAGCCAAATCGAGCGAGTTGATGTAGTGCACTAGAGTGCCGGGCTGGCCGTTCGTGAGATCACGAGACCGATCGAGCGCGATAACTACGTTGTGATACACGCGGCGAGGATCAGCGTCCGGCGTCGCCGCGTAATGAACGCTTCCGGTCAGCATGTCAGGCATGCCGATTTCCCACGGACCTGGGCCAAGAAACTTTTCTCGAGGCACGCGAGCCAATGCTGCGATGAGAGCGGGTGAGGTCAGATTTGCGGCGAACTGGACTTCCTCTGCATAGAAGCGGCGGCAGTCGTCAAGGTCAAACATCTCGGTAAGTATAAGCCAGGTTGGGAAAAACAAAGCCGTCGCGCGGCTAGCATTTGTCTAGCGAGCGCGGCACAAGGCTCATTTACCCTCGCAGGCACACACGACGTATAAGCTCTCGAACACTGTGATCTCACTCGTTTTGCATTCCTGTTTTCTCCAGGAAAGTAATCTGCCCTGCCAGGTCGTCACCCCGATGCTCCATTGTCAGAGTGCGACCATCACTTGAAAGCGACCAGTAATCGCAGAAGTTACCCTGACGCTCGCCGAGCTTCATCCATGATTCGATCAGCAACTCCGTGCCTATCCATCGAGAGCGACTCCGCACCTCTACTCCGTGTACCGAGTTCACCATCTCCTCGCCAGAAGTAAGCCCCTTAAACAATAGGCGTTCCTCACTGTCATCCGGTTTTGTAATAAGCATCTCGACGCTTAACTCCGGCTCAGAGTGTTTAATCGTCGCCAAAAGAGCTTTGGGCATTGGACCCAGCAGCTTGCTTCGTTCGAGATTCGCTTTCCAAATACCGCTGAAATTAGGTGTCATGACACGGATTCATGAGACTTACCGCCAATTGCGAGTCATCTCACCCGCAGTGGATACGAAGACCACCCTGAGCCAGCTTTCTGGAGCTGGAAAAGGTAGAGACCAGGACTCGCCGGCGATAAATTCATGTCGACCGCCAGGGACATAATCCCTTGTTGCATGCTCGCCTTTCCGTTCGTCGCGAACACTGTCTTTTCCTCCGGCCCTGAAATCCGAATCGCGTAATCGCCGTCACTGCTGCCCAGCGGAAGATAAATCTTCAGGTGAGCGACGTTCCGAGCAATTTCTAGCGGTTGCTCCGTAGGATTTGTCTCTGTTCCTCGCGGGATGGAACGATTCCTTAGGTCGAGAACGGCAGTCTGAGCAACCAGCGGTTCTTTTTCCCTAAAGAACAAAGCCCACCCCGCCAAGAGGGCGACAATCAATATGCTCGCGGCGATGGCGAGCACACTTCTAGTGCGATACCTTTGATATGCAGCTCGAAACGCAGAAAAATCACTGTAGCAAGGGCTGCATGAGCCCAAATGGTCGAGCCACTTTTCCGATTCTGAGAGTGGCATCTCATGAGAAGCGATTTTCTTGAGAATCTCGGCGCCTGGGCACCCGACGCGGTCGGGGTTCGGGAAATCCTTGAGCAGACCACGGCCTAGCACATCGAGGATGCGCCTCTCGTCTCGCCTAGAATATGTCTTGCCGTTCAGAGCTGCCTCCCTGTATGAGTCCCGTCGCATCGCGAATATACACCCAGCTTGGCCTCATTCCGTTCTCTTCGGCGTCCTGCGTTTCAGCTCGCGAAGAATAGCCTGCCGGATTTTTTCCAAATTGTAGTAGTACTTCATTTTTGCCTGCTGCTCGGTGATGCCAAGCCAACCGGCAATCTGTTTCCAAGAATATTTATACTGTCGTGCCAGCCAAACTTTTTTTGTCCATGGATTCATGCGGCTTGTGATCTGCCGGGCGGCAATGTCGCGTTCGAGCTGTTGGGCCCATCTTGTGTCCAACGCGGCTTCGAACCGCTCAAGGTCAGCGACTGACGCAACCAACTCAATGGTTTCGGCCCTTCTCTGTTCTTGCCGCAGTAGCCGATTGAAACGATGGTGGAATACCCCAATCAGGTAGGATTCCAGGTCGGATATCGGTGGCCGGCGATTAGTGTGACGTAGACGCGTCTTTGCAACTGACCGCAGCACGCGGTCCCAGACCTCGGCTGCCAGCGCGGTCCTCTCGGGGCCTAATTCTCTGTCAAATAGTTCGGCCCGAACGTGTGCCAGAACGCGCGGCCAGGCTTTCCGTGCCGCCGCCAACAAGTCTTCATCGACGGGAAGCGGAGGTCCGTCAGGCCGGTCCTTAATCCCAAACAGGACCCACTCGCCGTAGGGGTCGGGTTTATCCGTTGGGTCCATTGGGTTTATAAGCCAGCGTCCTCAAAAAGCCTGCCACTAGGTTGCGAGGTACGTCAATGGTACGGGACATAACTATCCGTACCTTGAAGATTTTTTCTTACTTTTTCCCTTTTCGATGTTCCCTAGTAAGTGAGGGGGAGTTCCCGCTGGATTTCCCCTTTGAGCTTGGCGGACCGCATTCGTCGGGATGACCCACCAAGCGCCGTGGACGGCCGAGGTGACTGGTCGGACGCGGTGGAAGCCCACTGCATGGAGCTAACGCTCCACGTGTGTCTCGGTACTATGGCAGACCGTTGGCCAGATGCAACGGACGGCTATTCCTTCCGGTTCTTCTCTTCGGAACAGGTGGACCAAATACTGCGTGATGGCCTAAGGCGCGGACGTGAAGGTTCTCATGCCGCGATTGAAAGGATACTGAAACACGAACCGGGACTGCAAAGGGCCGAACTTTGGCAGCGCATTCGGCAGCTCAAGAATCTGACGCCGGGCCCAAAGTATCGACGTTCGGTATGGGGTTTAGAAGATGAAAAGATCCTGTGCGAGGGGTACCAAAACGGATGGCGAGGAAAGCGAGAAGCAGTACGCGAACTGCTGAGACGTCACCCTGACTGGCGCCCTCACCTGATCTGGAGGCGGGCGGCTAAACTCGGTCTCGTTCGGCCACGTACGAAGCGATGCCCGGAGCGTTATCGTCGCCGCTGGTCCGAAGATGAAGACCGAGTTCTGCTCAATCTTGCGGGCTACAGAAAGTTGCGAATGATCGCGAAACTTCTGCACAGATCGGAGCGTGGTGTCCGCTACCGGCTCGCTGTTCTCGGGAAGAGCGGCCGAGTTCACTTTGATGGATATGCCCGACGTGCACTCGCAGAGCAGCTGCACTTCGGAAGGAGAACAATTCAGCGGTTAATCGTGGAAGGCCTTCTGGAGGTCCGCGATCCGCGCATTACGCCGGAGTCGCTCCGGGCGCTGCGGAGGTCGGGGCGCCTAACCAGTCTTCAACTCCACCATGAAAGTGAAAAACGAACGTCTCACGCAGTAATGGAACAAAAAGCCGGCGCGACGGGAGACGTCGAGAATCGCAGTTCGGATGTGAATGACACATCCATCTATTCGCGCAAGGCATCCCGTGCCAGACGAGTATGGACTGAGGTGTCCAGGGCGCTAAACGTGACCTTGGAGGCGGTGGAGAGCCTGATCGTTGCGCGGAGCCTAAAGGTGTATGACCCCCGAATTACAGAGCGATCTCTCATAAACTTTTGCCGTCGGAACGGCTCGCTGATCAACTGGGAGTTGCTCGACGGGGAAACTCAAGATTGGCTTCAGAGTTCGATGGATTTGGATCGGAGTGCCGGTCAGAACGCCGCGGCTCGGTTGAATGCCTTTCGCAAACATGCGCTGGTTGTGAGGAGATGTACGGAATGTGGCCGCTCCATCCGTGGCAACGCCTTCTTCCGGCATATTAAGCGATGCGGAAGTCCCAAATCCCAGGGAATTAAAACGCCGTCCCCTGTAGATGTCAGGCAACGGCCTTGAGACCGTTCTTGGCGACTAACGCAAGGAGTTTTAGGGAAGCTCCTCTTGGGTGTTTCTCGCCTCGCTCCCACTGACTGACCAAGCCAGTCGTAACGTTTAGGTAGCGGGCGAAAACGGCTTGACTGGCCCTCTCGCGTTGGCGGAGGGCGCGGATCTGTTTGGCGGTCAGTGGCCGCACTAGCGTCAGGCACATGATGTCAAATTTTCGCATGGTCTCCTTGTCCATTACACCGGCGTCGTGAAGCCCCTTGGCGGTCTCATGGACAGACGCCAGTAGGGGACTACGATATTTTCCATGCCTTGTCGTCCTAGTTTTTCTCATGGCACGTTACCTCGATCAGTGTTCCGAATGTGACCGCTTGGGCCAGGGCCTTATCGTCGTAGGCCAGAATTTGAGATGCGAGCTCTTTAAGTGTCGCTAACTCGTCTTTCGCAATGTTGGCCCGTTCATTTTTCGCGAAGCCGTGGACGAAAACTGCCCTCGTAGCTCGTTTATACAGAATCATCGCGCGGAAACCACCTGACTTTCCTTTACCTGGCCGGGCGATCCGTTGCTTGATGACCCCTCCTCCGAGGTCGGCATCGATCAAGCCGCGTTCGGCATCTGCAATCGCCTCGCACAGTGTCGGATCATCAAGACCAGCTTTTCGAGCGAATCTCATAAAGGGCTTGTTCTTGAATATCCGCATCTGTCCCACAGTACGCCGGGGGCACCGTCAAATCTAATGTATAGCACTTAGTGTTACAGATGTCAAACTACATCCAAGGGTTGTTGCCTGTTGGATCTGCGCAAAGACGTGAACTAGGCCGTGGAACGGCGCTCCGTCCGGATTGGTCGAGAAGGAGCCAACCGCAACGGGACTAGTCAAGCTGGTCCACTCAGTCCTCCACATAGTTTTCAGCGACGTGGCGCCACTGGACGAAAGAGGGGTAGACAGCCATAGGATTCTGGGACCAACTCTTGTTCCACCGTTTGGAGTACTGCACGATCCGAGCATAAAGCGGATGCGTGCGCGCTTGCTTAAGGATCATGGCAAACCAACCTTCCTCTTTTGCCTGGGAGAAGAAGTGATCTTCAATCCAGGTCGTGAGGCGCTCCCCGCTTCTGGCTCTTCCATCGCGACTTTTGATGTCGTCTGAGTTCCGGGGCTTTAGAAATCCTGGGCACCTGCGTTCTAATTGCGTTGCCACGCGTCTCGGTAGGTCGATTGTGGCTCCCGATAGCGGTTGGAGCCAACAGGCGAATACTTTCCATTCGACATACTGCTCAACGGCATCTGCAAGCTTGGCGAGACTTGTTTCTTCGCCCGGGTTGTAATTTCGCGCCAAGCGCGACCACTCCTCGAAATTGGGATACGATGATGGCCGCTTTTGATGCCATCCCTGCTCGCAATGCTCCCAGTACGCCCAGGTGCTCTGGGAGCGAAGATCGCGAACTCCATAGAACAGAAGTGCGTCGAGCCAGCCCTCTTGCTTTGCAAGACCAAAGATCTGATTGTGAATCCATGAATGGAAGCGGAAGCCAAGGAGCCTTGGTTCGTTCAAAAGCGCTTCATTCGCGATGAAACCTGGGCAGCGTTTTTTGAGACTTGCCGCAAGCCATGAAGGAGCGCAGCCTTCGCTTTCGACAATAGCCCTTACCCACAGTGCGAGGGCTCCCCAACGAACATACTCCTCGTATGCCTTGTGAAAGCGGTCCCACGGAACGCGCATGAGTTGCTTGGTTGCTCTGCGGCGGGCAATTCCCTGGACTCTTCGTTCAAGCTTTGTTGGTTGCCACTTCGTTTTCATGTGATCCGGAACACCTGTTGAGTACTGGACAAGCTGGCAAATGGAGGTTTAGGCCAAGTGAGACTACAAAGATTCAGACGGCAGTTCAAGCGAGCGGAGGTCACGGTGGTGGATCAGCTACCGGCTTGCCGACTGCACGACCAAGTCAACGGCGCTAGTCGTTTCCGAGTAGACGGCTGCTCGTCCGGGTGACTGTGATGGCCGATGAGAGTTATTTTTCAGAACGGGCCTTCTGACCAGTGTAGTGGAGTTCATATCTAGTGGAGGGAACTAAGTTCCTGATTCTAATGATCAACCCGCTGAGCTCCGGCTTCGCGTCGCACCTGGACAACCC
>Ga0137386_10000833_pt1 | contig 18491 bp, 18 predicted proteins | sample SagtaG_4_FD_104910 | JGI IMG/M metagenome (GOLD analysis project Ga0137386, IMG submission 104910) | Vadose zone soil microbial communities from Sagehorn Ranch, Mendocino, California, USA - Sage2_R_100_16 metaG | ecosystem: Environmental > Terrestrial > Soil > Vadose zone | place: USA... | reverse complement strand
GTCGGCGGCGGGGACTCGGCGGCGGCGGTACGCCAGCTGGGGCTGGACGAGTCCGCGTTCGGGCACATCTCGACCGGCGGTGGCGCCTCTTTGGAGTACCTGGAAGGCAAGAAGCTGCCCGGCATCGAAGCGCTGGAGGGCTGATGGCCGCCACCACCGAGGTACGGCGGCCGCTGATCGCCGGCAACTGGAAGATGAACCTCAACCACCTCGAGGCCATCGCGCTGACCCAGAAGCTGGCGTTCAGCCTCCCGGAGAAGCGGCTTGCCGAGGTCGACGTGGTGGTACTGCCGCCGTTCGTGGACCTGCGCAGCGTGCAGACACTGATCGACGGGGACCGGCTGCTGCTCGGGTACGGTGCGCAGGACCTGTCGCCGCACCAGTCCGGCGCGTACACCGGCGACGTGTCCGGTCCGATGCTGGCCAAGCTCGGCTGCCAGTACGTCGTCGTCGGGCACTCCGAGCGCCGGGCCTACCACCACGAAGACGACGAGCTGGTCAACGCGAAGGTCAAGGCGGCGATCCGGAACGCGATCGCGCCGATCCTGTGCATCGGCGAAGGGCTGGAGATCCGCGAGGCCGGCGGGCACGTGCCGCATTGCCTGGGTCAGCTCGACGCCGCGCTGGACGGCCTGTCCGCCGACGTCGTCGAGAAGGTCGTGGTGGCGTACGAACCGGTGTGGGCCATCGGCACCGGGAAGACCGCGACGCCGCAGGACGCCCAGGAGGTCATCGGCGCGATCCGAGCACGGATCGGCGAGCGGTACCCGGGGGCGACCGCCGAGCGGGTCCGGATCCTGTACGGCGGCTCGGTCAAGTCGTCCAACATCGCCGAGATCATGGCGCAGCCGGACGTGGACGGGGCCCTGGTCGGCGGCGCGAGCCTGGACGCCGAGGAGTTCGCGCGGATCTGCCGGTACGACGAGACGTAAGCCGGACCCGCTATCCTGGGTGGGCCAGGCGACATAGGAGAGGATCAACAGGCGCCATGCTTGCGTTCGCATACACGCTCGTCGTCCTGCTCGTCATCACGAGCGTCCTGCTGACCCTCCTGATCCTGCTGCACCGGGGCAAGGGCGGCGGCCTGTCCAGCATGTTCGGCGGCGGCGTGTCCTCCAGCCTGACCGGCTCCTCGGTCGCGGAGCGCAACCTCGACCGGTACACGGTGCTGGTCGGTATCATCTGGTTCGCCTGCATCGTCGGCCTTGGTTTGTGGCTGCGCATCGCCACCAAGTAGTTCCTTCACGGCACCTGGCGGCCTAGACTCATCCGCGGCCCGGAGTGATCCGGGCCGCGTCTCGTCGAATCCCCCGACGACAGGAGCGAGCAGTCGTGGCCAGTGGCAACGCCATCCGCGGCGGCCGGGTCGGCTCCGGTCCGATCCGCCCCGACGAACGCTGTGTGCCCGCACCCGCCCGCGCGGTGACCTACTGGTGCGCCAACGGCCACCGGGTGGAGCCGACCTTCGCGGCGGACGCGGCGGCACCGGCGCGGTGGGAGTGCCCGCGCTGCGGCCTGCCGGCGGGCCGCGACGAGCAGGCTCCGCCGGGGCGCCCGCGCAGCGAGCCGTACAAGACCCACCTGGCCTACCTGAAGGAGCGCCGGTCCGACGCCGAGGGCGCGGCGATCCTCGCCGAGGCCCTGCGCAAGCTCCGCCAACGCCGCGGCGAGGAATAGCCGCCCCAGTTCAACGCAGGCTGCGCAGCCGGGGGCTGACGTGCGCGGCGGCGTCCCGGTCCAGCAACCAGAGGGTACGGGTCACCCCGCTCACCCCCGCGGCCGGCAGCTGTACCGGACCCGCGCCGGACAGCACCATGCCCACCGCGTCCGCCTTCTCCGGCCCGGTGGCGATCAGCCACACCTCCTCGGCCGTGTTGATCGCCGGTAGCGTCAGGGTGAGCCGTACCGGCGGCGGCTTCGGCGCGCCGCGCACCGCCACGACCGGGCGGCTCTCGTAGGCCGCCGGATGCTCCGGAAACACCGAGGCCACGTGCCCGTCCTCGCCGACGCCGAGCAGCAGCACGTCGAAGTGCGGCAGGATCTCGCTGCCCGGCTTCGCCGCGTCGGCCAGCGCCCGGGCGTACCGGGCCGCCCCGGATTCCGGGTCCTCGACGTCCGGCCAGTCGCTGGCCGGCATCGGATGGATCCGCACCGGGTTCACCGGTACCGCATCGAGCAGCGCAGCCCGCGCCTGGGTCTCGTTGCGTTCGGCGTCCCCGCCGGGCAGGAACCGCTCGTCGCCCCACCACACGTCCACCCGGGACCAGTCAACGGCGTCGCGCGCCGGGCTGGCCGCGACCGCCCGGTACACCTTCGCCGCGACCCTTCCGCCGGTCAGCACCACGCTGGCCACGCCGCGCGCGGCCTGCGCGTCGACCACCTTGATGATCAGCCGGGCGGCGACATCCTCGGCCAGGACGTCCGCAGCGGCGTGGACGATGACGCTGGCCTCAGCCACGTCCGGCCTCCCTAGGACGACGACGTTTCGCTCGCTGCCTGGGCGAGGGCGGGGTCCTTCCAGACATGTACCCGGGTCGGCGACCGCTGGTCAAGTTCGGCGATGCCGGCGAGCGCGCCCAGTGCCTCCGCGTAGATCTGGTCCGGGTCGAGCCGGCGCAGCTCCTCGGCCAGCTCGTCGCCGAGTGGCCGCCGGGGCAGCGGAAGGCGCCGATCCGGCTGCCCGGTCCGTGCGAACAGGGCCGTACCGTTGTTGCGGGTCAGGGTCAGGATGTCGCCGTTCGCGCAGACCAGCTCGACCGCGCGCATCCGTGCGAAGTCGCTGGTCGGCTCCAGCTTCGGTGCGATCTGCAGCCGGGCCGCCAGCCAACCGCGCATGAGCGCCGCGGTCGGGTCCTTCTCCGGCGCGACCACGGTCGCCCCGACCACCTGTGAGTCGAGCGTGTCGAACGCGCCGGCGACCAGCGTGCGCCACGGCGTGATCCGGGTCCACGCCAGGTCGGTGTCGCCCGGCGCGTAGTCGGCGGCCCGCTGCTTGAGCGTCGCCACCGGGTCGGGCGACTGCGCGGCGTCGGTCACCCGGCGATCGGCGACCACGCCGAGGTAGTCGTTGGCGATGTGCTCCGGCGGTTCGCTGTGCCACCAGGTGACCACCGGGACGTCCGGCGCCAGCAGCGGCATGACCACCGACTCGGCGTGCAGCGCCAGCCGGCCGAACATCCGCATGACGACCGCCTCGCACGGCCCCAGCCGGCCGCCCACGACAATCTCGGCATCCAACCGGTTGACGTCGCGGGTGATGTCCGAGCGGACCACGATGAGGATGCGGCACGGGTGCGCGGCGGCGGCGATCGTGGCCGCGGCCTCGGCCTCCTTGACCCGCTTCTCGTCCGCCACCGCGACCAGCGTCAGCGCCAGGCCGCTGGTCACGCCGCCGGCGCTGCGCCGTTCGGCGGCCAGCGCCTTGGTCACCTCAGGCCCGGTGGTGTCCCACAAACCAGTCATGGTTTGATCTCCGCTCGCTCACGCCCGTTCATGCCCGACGCCACTGTCGACCCTCGCGCCGCAGGAGCTCGTCCGCCGCGCGGGGACCCCACTCGCCGGCCCGGTAGGTCTCCGGCTTGGTGCCCGCCCAGGCCGCTTCGAGCGGGTCGACGACCGCCCAGCTCGCCTCCACCTCGGCGGCGTCGGGGAACAGCGTCCGGTCTCCGAGCAGCACGTCGACGATGAGCCGCTCATACGCCTCCGGCGACGAGTCGGTGAACGCCTCGCCGTACTGGAAGTCCATGGTGATGTCGCGGACCTCCATCGTGGTTCCGGGTACCTTCGAGCCGAACTTGAGCGTGACGCCCTCGTCCGGCTGTACCCGCACGACGAGCTGGTTGTGGCCCAGCATCTCCACGTCGGCCGGGTGGAACGGCAGGTGCGGCGCCTTCTTGAACAGCACCGCGATCTCGGTGACCCGGCGCGGCAGCCGCTTGCCGGCGCGGATGTAGAACGGCACCTCGGCCCAGCGACGGTTCTGGATACCCAGCTTGACGGCGACGTAGGTCTCTGTGGCGGAGTCCGGCGGTACGTCCTTCTCCTCCAGGTACCCCACCGCCCGCTCGCCGGCCACCCAGCCGGCCAGGTACTGACCGCGTACCGTCTCCCCGAGGATGTCCTTGGGCAGCTTGATGGCGCGCAGCACCTTGAGCTTCTCGGTGCGGATCTCCGTGGCGTCGAAGCTGGTCGGCTCCTCCATCGCCACCATCGCGAGCAACTGGAACAGGTGGTTCTGCAGCACGTCGCGAGCGGTACCGGTGGCGTCGTAGAAGGCCGCGCGGCTACCGATACCCACGTCCTCGGCCATGCTGATCTGCACGTGGTCGACGTACTTCGAGTTCCACACCGGCTCGTACAGCGCGTTGGCGAAGCGCAGCGCGAGGATGTTCTGGACGGTCTCCTTGCCCAGGTAGTGGTCGATGCGGAAGACGTCCTGCGCGGTGAAGACGTCGTCGACGAGGTCGTTGAGCGCCTTGGCCGAGACCAGGTCGGTGCCGAACGGCTTCTCCACGACCACCCGCCGCCACCCGCCGGACTTCTCGTTGTCCGCCAAGTGCGTGCGGCCCATCTGCTTGAGCACGACCGGGAACGCGGACGGCGGGATGGACAGGTAGAAGGCGGCGTTGCCCTGGATGCCGTGGGTGTCGCGCAGCTCGTCGAGGGTCTGGGCGAGGCGGTCGAAGGCGGCGTCGTCATCGAACGAGCCCGGTACGAACTTGATGTTGCCGGCTGCCCGCGCCCAGACCTCGTCCTTCCATGGGGTACGGGAGTGCTCCTGCGCCGCCTCCTTGGCCAGCGCCTCGAAGTCGCCGTCGCCCCAGTCCCGCCGGGCGAACCCGAGCACCACGAAGCTGGGCGGCAGCATCCCCCGGTTGGCCAGGTCGTACACCGCCGGGATCAGCTTCTTGCGGGCCAGGTCCCCGGTGACCCCGAAGATCACCAGGGCGCAGGGTTCGGGGATGCGGGGCAGCCGCCGGTCCTGTGGGTCCCGCAGCGGATTGGCCACGCTAGACCTCCTTGGCCAGGGACCGGGCGGCGGCGAGGAGCCGGGCGGCGCCCGCCGCTCGGTCGGTCAGATGCAGATGCAGGAGCGGCCGCCCGCGCTGGGCGAGCGCCTGCCGGTCGCCGGCGGCCTGCGCCGCCTGCAGCTTACCGAACGTGAACGGCTGCCCGGGTACCGGCAGGTCGACGCCGACCGCGCCGGTGATCTGGAGGAACGAGCCGAGCTGTGGCCCGCCCTTGTGGTACTGCCCGGTCGAGTGCAGGAATCGCGGCCCCCAACCGAAGGTCACCGACCGGCCCCGGCTCACCCTCGCAAGCAGGGCCCGGATCTGGGCCACATCGGCCTCGCCGAAGCGGTCGAGATAGGCCATCACAGCGAGGTATCCGCCCGGAGCGATCTCGCCGAGGAAGGTGCGCAGCGCGTCCTCCAGGCTTGCCCGCGGCTGGCCGAAGACCTGCAGCCCATTCTCGGTGAACGCGGGGGACTCCGATGGCAGCCCGCCGGCCAGGATGCGCCTGGTGTTGTCCTTGGACTCGGCGACGTTGGGCTGGTCGAACGGGTTGATCCCGAGGATGCGCCCGGCCACCGCGGTCGCGTACTCCCAGGCGAGGAACTGCGCGCCGAGCGGACCGTTGACGGCCAGGTGCGGGACGATACCGCCGCCCGGTACCGTGTCGGGGCCCAGCGAGCCGCCGGTCGTGACCGTCAGCACGTCCTCCTCGATGGCGCCCGGAGCGGCGGGGGACTCGACCACCACCGGCAGGATGCCCCGGCCGTTCTTGCCGGTCGACTCGGCAATGAGCTGTTCCGCCCAGTCGCCCAGGCCGGTGATCCCGGTACCGTCGTCGATGAGCGCGATCTTGTCCCGCCGGTCCTGCGTCGCGGCCGCGCCCAGCGCGGTACCGAGGGCCAGGCTCGGGTTGTCCTTCTCCTCGCCCAGCGTGGCGTACAGCGTCTCGGCCTGGTCGAGCAACTCGGCCACGTCGACCCCGGCGAGCGCGGCCGGCACCAGCCCGAATGCGGTCAGCGCCGAGTACCGCCCGCCCACGTCCGGGTCGGCGAGCACGACCGCCGCGTTCATCTCCCGGGCGGTCGCCTCCAGCGGCGAGCCCGGGTCGGTGACGATGACGAAGTGCCGCCCGGCCTCGGCCTCGGACAGCCCCTCGTCGAGGAACGCCTGCCAGTACGCCCGCCGATGGCTGTCGGTCTCCACCGTCGAACCGGACTTGCTCGACACCACGACAACGGTCTCCAGCAGTCGGTCGCGCAGCGCGGCCGCGACCTGGTGCGGGTCCGTGGTGTCCAGAACCGTCAGCGGTACCCCGAGCGTCCGCGAGATCACCTCGGGCGCCAGCGACGAGCCGCCCATCCCGGCCAGGACGACGTGGGTCAGGTCGGCCAGCTCGGTGCGCAGTTCGGCGAGCTGGGGGAGCAGCTCACGACCCCGCCGGAACGTGTCGATCCAGCCGAGCCGGATCTTCGCCTCCGACTCGGCCGCCGGCCCCCACAGCGTGGGGTCCTTGGCCAGCAGCAGCCCCGGTACCCCGGCCCCGACCAGCGCCTGGCGCAGCTCCACCGCGCCGGGTACCGCGGCGGCGCCGTGGACGGCCAGCCCGCCGGCGGCCTCGACATCGTCAAGCAGTCCACCCATGTCAGTGCTCGCCCTCGATGGTCAGCTGGCTGCCGACGGTCTGGCGCAGCTCCTCCCAGCTCGTCGAGAACTTCTCCACGCCCTCGCGCTCCAGCGTCTCGATCACGTCGTCGTAGTCGATCCCGATCCCGCCCAGCGCGTCGATGACCTGCTTCGCGTCGGCGTAGTTCGTAGTGATCGTGTCGCCGCGCACCTCGCCGTGGTCGGCGAAGGCGTGGATGGTGGCCTCCGGCATGGTGTTGACGACGCCGGGGGCGATCAGCTCCTCCACGTACATCACGTCGCGGTAGGCCGGGTTCTTGGTAGAGGTGGAGGCCCACAGCGGCCGCTGCGGCCGGGCGCCGGCGTCGGCCAGTGCCTTCCAGCGGTGGGTGGTGAAGACCCGCTCGTACCGTTCGTACGCCAGCCGCGCGTTGGCGATCGCCGCCTTGCCGTGCAGCGCCTGGGCGTCGGCCGTACCGATCTTGTCCAGCCGCTTGTCGACCTCGGTGTCCACCCGGGACACGAAGAAGCTCGCCACGCTGCCCATCTTGGTCAGGTCGTGCCCGTTCGCCCTGGCCTGCTCCAATCCGCTGAGGAAGGCGTCCATCACCTGCTCGTACCGGTCCAGCCCGAAGATCAGCGTGACGTTGACGCTGATCCCCTTCGCCAGCGTGGCGGTGATCGCCGGGATGCCGGCGAGGCTGGCCGGGATCTTGATGAACAGGTTCGGCCGGTCGACCAGCCACCAGAGCTGCTCGGCCTCGGCATTGGTCTTGTCCGTGTCGTGCGCCAGCCGCGGGTCAACTTCCAGCGACACCCGACCGTCGACGCCGTGCGTGGCGTCGTAGGCCGGGCCCATGACGTCGCACGCCCAGCGGACGTCGTAGGTGGTGATCATCCGGGTCGCCTCTCCGACGGCCACGCCCCGCAGCGCCAGGTCCTTGACCTGGTGGGCGTAGTCGTCCTTGTCCGACACCGCCTTGGCGAAGATGGTCGGGTTGCTCGTCACGCCCACCACGTGCTTCTCGCGGCGCAGCGCGTCGAGCCCGCCGGTCGCCAGGCGTTCCCGGGAGATGTCGTCGAGCCACACCGCCACACCCGCGGCGGAGAGCTCCGCCAGCATGTCCGTCATCGCGTTCCCTCTTCTCAGTTACCCGTGGTGGTACCGGTGATCGCGCCGACCCGGGCGAGCGACGCGCGGGCCGCCGCCACCACGTGGTCCGGCGTGAAGCCGAACTGCTCGAACAGCACCTGGTACGGCGCGCTCGCGCCGTAGTGCTCGATGCTGACCGCTTCGCCGAGGTCGCCGATCAGGTCGCGCCACGACATCGCGACGGCGGCCTCGACGCTGACCCGGGCCTTGACCCCGTTCGGCAGTACCTTCTGCCGGTACGCCTGGTCCTGCGTGTCGAACCACTCGCGGCACGGCATCGAGACCACCCGCGTCGGGGTACCGCCGGCCTCCAGCCGCTCGCGCGCGGTCAGCGCGATCGACACCTCGGAGCCGGTGGCGATAATGATCACACTCGGCTGCCCGTTGCCCGCGTCGGCGAGGACGTACCCGCCCCGCGCCACGTTCTCGGCGCCCGCGTACTCGGTCCGGTCGATCACCGGCAGGTTCTGCCGGGTCAGGCACAGCGCGGTGGGCCGGTCGGTGTGCTCGAGCGCCAGGCGCCAGGCCCAGGTGGTCTCGTTGGCGTCAGCCGGGCGGACCACGTCCAGGCCCGGGATCGCCCGCAGCGCGCTCAGATGCTCGATCGGCTGGTGGGTCGGGCCGTCCTCGCCCAAGCCGATCGAGTCGTGCGTCCAGACGTAGATGACCGGGATCCCCATAATGGCGGCAAGCCGCACCGCTGGGCGCATGTAGTCCGAGAAGATCAGGAACGTGCCGCCGTACGGGCGGGTGCCGCCGTGCAGCACGATGCCGTTGAGGATCGCGCCCATGCCGTGTTCGCGGACGCCGAAGTGCAGGGTGCGGCCGTACCAGTCGCTCGGGAACAACTTCGTCGAGTACTCCGGCGGGACGAACGACGGTTCGCCCTCGATCGTGGTGAGGTTGCTCTCCGCCAGGTCGGCCGAGCCGCCCCACAGCTCCGGCAGGACCGGCGCGATCGCGTTGATCACCTCGCCGGACGCCTTCCGGGTCGCGATCCCCTTCGGGTCGGCCTTGAACTTCGGCAGCGCCTCGGTCCACCCTTCCGGCAGCGCGCGGCTGGCCAGCCGATCGAAGAGTGCCTTGCGCCCGGGATTGGCCTCTCCCCAGGCGTCAGACGTGCGGTTCCACTCCCCGTGCAGCTTTCGGCCGCGCTCGATCGCCTTGCGGGTGTGCGCGAGGACCTCCTCGTCGACGTGGAAGGACTTGTCCGGGTCGAAGCCGAGCAGCTTCTTGGTCGCGGCCACCTCGTCGGCGCCCAGCGCCGAGCCGTGCGCCTTGCCGGTGTTCTGCTTGTTCGGCGCCGGCCAGCCGATGATCGTGCGCAGGTCGATGAACGAGGGCCGTCCGGTCTCCGCCTTCGCCGCCTCGATCGCCTCGTACAGCGCCTGCACGTCTTCGTGGTACCCGTCGTCGGTGCGCCAGTCCACGTGCTGGACGTGCCATCCGTAAGCCGCGTACCGGGCCGCCACGTCCTCGGACTTGGCGATGCGGGTGTCGTCCTCGATGGAGATGTTGTTGTCGTCGTAGATGACGATGAGGTTACCCAGCTTCTGGTGCCCGGCCAGCGAGCTGACCTCGTGGCTGATGCCTTCCTCGATGTCGCCGTCGGAGACGAACACGTACACGTGGTGGTCGAAGAGGCTCTGCTCCGGCTCCGGATCCGGGTCGAACAGGCCGCGCTCGCGGCGCGCCGCCAATGCCATCCCGACCGCGTTGCCCACCCCCTGTCCGAGCGGGCCGGTGGTGGTCTCCACCCCCGACGTGTGCCCGTGCTCGGGGTGGCCGGGGGTCAGCGAGCCCCACTGGCGCAGCGACCTGAGATCGTCCAGGGACAGCCCGTACCCGGTCAGGTACAGCTGGATGTACAGGGTCAGGCTGGAGTGGCCGCAGGACAGCACGAAGCGGTCCCGCCCGGGCCAGAGGGGATCGGTCGGGTCGTGCCGCATCACCCGCTGGAACAGCAGGTGGGCAGCGGGCGCGAGGCTCATCGCGGTGCCCGGGTGGCCGTTGCCGGCCTTCTCCACGGCGTCCATCGCGAGAACGCGGATGGTGTCGACCGCGCGGCGGTCGAGTGCGGACCAGTCCAGAGTGCTGTCGGTCACGGCGGTCGTGCTCCCCACGAATTGTGCGGCGCTGTCCTTACGACCCTACCCATTTCCGCGCCGGCCAGACGCGCTGACGGTCGCATGCGCGGGCTACCGCCGGGCTGACCCCGGCACGCCGCCGGGTGGTCGCTGGTCGCCGCAGGTGGACGCGTACGCTGTCGGCGGTGTGACCACCCGTTCCGCGGGTAGCGCGACGTCTGTGAAGGGACTTGACGGCATGACGACGCTAGCCGACCGGCCCGTCGAGGTCGCCGTCGCACCGCTGACCGCGCGGCCGATCCCGGTCGCCGCGCTGAAGGCGGTCCGGCGCCGGACCGGACCGGCCGCTGTCGCGCGCGTGTACGTCGCGCTGACCAAGCCGCGGATCGTCGAACTGCTGCTGGTGACGACGGTACCGGCGATGTTCCTGGCCCGGGAGCGGCTCTCCCCGCTGTGGCTGACCCTCGTCGTGCTGGTCGGCGGCGCGCTCGCCGCCGGCGCCGCCAACGCCCTCAACTGCTACCTCGACCGCGACATCGACCAGGTGATGCGGCGGACGTCCGGCCGCCCGCTTCCCGCGCACACCGTCTCGCCGCGCGCGGCCCTGGTCTTCGGCGTCGTGCTGGCCGCCACCTCGCTCGCGCTGATGGCCGCGTTCACCAACTGGCTGGCCACCGGCCTGACCGCGGGAGCGATCCTCTACTACGACCTCGTGTACACGATGTGGCTCAAGCGGACCACGCCGCAGAACACCGTCTGGGGCGGGCTGTGTGGGGCGCTGCCGGTGCTGATCGGCTGGGCGGCGGTCACCGGGTCACTGAGCGTGCGCGCCCTGCTGCTGTTCGCGGTGGTGTTCCTCTGGCAGCCGCCGCACTTCTACGCGCTGGCCATCAGGTTCCGCGACGACTACCGGCGGGCCGGCATCCCGATGCTTCCGGTGGTCGCCTCGCTGCGGCGGGTGGGCCTGGAGACGGTCGTGTACTCCTGGCTGACCGTGGCCGCCTCGCTCGCGCTGTGGCCGCTCGGCATGACACCGGTGTACGGGCTGACCGCCGTGGGCGTCGGCGTGCTGCTGCTGGTCGAGGCGCACCGGCTGTACCGGCGGGCCCGCCGCGGCGAGCCGGTCCGGCCGATGCGGCTGTTCCACTGGTCGATCACGTACCTGACGCTCCTCTTCGTCGCCGTGGCCGTGGACGCCCTCATCCAGTAGGTGCCTTTCGTCACTGACACGCCGGTATTCGTGTGCCAATAGTTGCCGATTCGCAAGCTCCGGGATTCTGTCCAGATTTGGCCGTTAACCATTGATCGACAATTCGGATAAGTCGCTTATCCTATTGACCTGGACCAGCACAGACCTTCGTTAGGAGCATCACAATCCCGGCTCGATTGTCAGGCGTGGGCGTGGTGGTCTGATTACTCTGCAGGACATGGCAGATGGTTCCGATACGACCTTGACGGTGGAGCCGGCCACCCCCGCGGGCGGCCTGGTCTCCGACATCAAGTCGTTCGCCTCCGGTCACGGGGGCGCAAAGGCAGTCATCGAGTACGTCGGCCGCCGGGGCGCACGGATCGTCCTCGTGGGGGAGGACGGCACCTGGTCAGACCAGTTCGCCGACGGCACCGACATCGCCCGGCAGGCCTGCGAGAAGGCTGGCGTCGAGGTGGAGAACGAGTGGGAGCGGGAGCTCATCGAGCAGATGCGTCCGAGCAACGATCTGTGGCGGTCGATGGGTCGCCGGCACCTTTCCCGTTGAGAACGTCGTCCATGTCCGTAGCGGCCCGGGAACCTTCCCGGGCCGCTCTCGTCAGCGGAGTACCCGCTCGGACTGGCTTGCTTCATGCAAGGCAGTACCGTGGCCGTGCGGTGTCCGGGCGTTCTGGACAACGCCCAGCGCCGCGACCCAGACCGCGCACGCGCCGGCCATGTGCAGCCCGACGGCGACCACCGGCACGTGGGTGAAGTACTGGAAGAAGCCGATCGCGCCCTGGACCAGCTCGACGCCGACGAGTACCGCCGCGGCCCGGCGCAGCCCGGCCGGCGCGAAGATCAGCAGCGCGACGGACAGGCCGATCAGCAGCATGACGAGGTCGGCGTGCAACTGGGCCACCATGCCGGGATCCAGGCCGGTACGCCGGGCACTCGCGTCCCCGGCATGCGGCCCGCTCCCGGTCACCACGGTCCCGACGGCGAGTACGACTGCCGTCACGCCGACCACCAGCCACGACAGCAGCCGCTGTGAGCGCGCTGGAACCGGGCCGCGCGGCGGCTCCGTGGTGAGCAGCCAGAACCGGTACGCGGCGGCGATGAGCGCCATGGACAGCAGGAAGTGCGCCGAGACCACCCAGGGGTCGAGCACGCTGTGCACGGTCACCCCGCCGAGGACGGCCTGCCCGGCGATCCCGGCCAGGACGAGCCCGGCCCAGGTCAGCCGGTCCCGGCGGCGGGGAAGCTGGACGAAGGCGAGGACCGCGCAGGCCACGGCGAGGCCGCCGACCACGCTGATCAAGGTCCGGTTGCCGAACTCGATGACCCCGTGGAACCCGAGCCGGCTCGTCGCGACCAGCGAGCCCTGGTCACAGCGGGGCCAGGTCGGGCAGCCCATCCCCGAGTTGGTGAGCCGGACGACGCCGCCGGTGATCACGATGCCGACGTCGGCGGCCAGCGAGGCGAGCGCGGTGCGCCGGAGCAGGCCCGGCCGGTCCAGCAGGAGGTGCAAGCGGCTCACGCGACTCATGGTACGAAGGAGGTGCGGTGGATCACCGGCGGGGCGGTTTGCCATAGGCCGAGGAAATACGCAACACTGGTGTTGTGAAAAACACGACGGTGCTCCCGACGCCGGCCGACGCCGGTGTCGACCACCGTACCCGGGACCGGGTCTGCCAGCTGCTGCTGGAGCACGGCGCGGTCACGGCCGGCCAGCTCGGCGTGGCGCTGGGCCTGAGCCCCGCGGCGATCCGCCGGCACCTCGACGCTCTCGTGGCGTCGGGCGAGGTCGTGTCCCGGGAACATCGCACGCCCGGCCACCGTGGCCGCGGCCGACCGGCCCGGGTCTTCCTGCTCACCGACGAGGCCCGGGTACGCCGGGGCCGGCACACCTACGACGACCTCGCCGCCGCGGCGCTGCGCTGGATCGCGGCGCAGGGCGGCGAGCAGGCGGTGGGCGAGTTCGTCGCAGCGCAGGTCGCCGCACTGGAGGCCCGCTGCCGGGCCGCCATGGAGGGTGCCGGCGACGACCCGCTGGCCCGGGCCGAGGCGCTGGCGAAGGCGCTGACGACCGAGGGCTACGCTGCGTCGGCGACGACGATCGCCTCCGGCGGGCAGCTCTGCCAGCACCACTGCCCGGTCGCTCACGTCGCCGCCGAGTTCCCCCAGCTCTGCGAGGCGGAGACCCGAGTGATCTCCCAGTTGGTGGGCACCCACGTCCAGCGCCTGGCCACGATCGCGCACGGCGACGGGGTTTGCACGACGCACATACCGAACAAGATCGATCGTGTGAGGACGGCATCATGACCGACCAGCTCACCCAGGACCAGCAGCTCGCTGCGCTCGGGCGCTACGCGTACGGCTGGGCCGACCCGGACACGGCGGGCGCGTCCGCGCAGCGTGGCCTGAACGAGGCGGTGGTGCGCGACATCTCGGCCAAGAAGAACGAGCCGGCCTGGATGCTCGACCTGCGCCTGAAGGGCCTGCGGCTGTTCGGGCGCAAGCCGATGCCGGCCTGGGGCGCCGACCTCACCGGGATCGACTTCGAGAACATCAAGTACTTCGTCCGCTCCACCGAGAAGCAGGCCGCCTCCTGGGACGAACTGCCTGAGGACATCAAGAACACCTACGACCGGCTGGGTATCCCCGAGGCGGAGAAGCAGCGCCTGATCGCCGGCGTGGCCGCGCAGTACGAGTCCGAGGTGGTCTACCACAAGATCCGCGATGATCTGGAGCAGCAGGGCGTCATCTTCCTGGACACCGATACCGGGCTGCGCGAGCACCCGGAGCTGTTCAAGGAGTATTTCGGCACGGTCATCCCGGTCGGCGACAACAAGTTCGCCGCGCTCAACACGGCCGTCTGGTCCGGTGGCTCGTTCATCTACGTGCCCAAGGGCGTCCGCGTCGAGATCCCGCTGCAGGCGTACTTCCGGATCAACACGGAGAACATGGGCCAGTTCGAGCGGACCCTGATCATCGTCGACGAGGGCGCGTACGTGCACTACGTCGAGGGCTGTACGGCGCCGATCTACTCGTCGGACTCGCTGCACTCCGCGGTCGTCGAGATCATCGTGAAGAAGAACGGGCGGTGCCGGTACACGACGATCCAGAACTGGTCGAACAACGTCTACAACCTGGTCACCAAGCGCGCGGTCGCCCACGAGGGCGCCACGATGGAGTGGATCGACGGCAACATCGGCTCCAAGGTCACCATGAAGTACCCGTCGGTCTACATGACCGGCGAGCACGCCAAGGGCGAGGTACTCAGCGTCGCCATGGCCGGCGAGGGCCAGCACCAGGACGCCGGGGCGAAGATGGTGCACGCGGCACCGCGCACGTCCTCGACGATCATCTCCAAGTCGATCGCCCGGGGCGGCGGCCGGACCTCGTACCGTGGCCTGGTCCAGGTACTGGAGGGCTCGCACCACAGCCGCTCGACGGTCAAGTGCGACGCGCTGCTGGTCGACACGATCTCCCGCTCGGACACCTACCCGTACGTCGACATCCGCGAGGACGACGTGGCGATGGGCCACGAGGCGACCGTCTCGAAGGTCAGCGACGACCAGTTGTTCTACCTGATGAGCCGCGGCCTGACCGAGGACGAGGCGATGGCGATGATCGTGCGCGGCTTCATCGAGCCGATCGCCAAGGAACTGCCGATGGAGTACGCGCTGGAGCTGAACCGGCTCATCGAGCTGCAGATGGAGGGAGCCGTCGGCTAGCCGCCGACGGCTGCGGGAGCCCTGGGTCGATCTGGAAGTCGATCTGGAGAAGCAGGAGAGCATGACAGCCCCCACGATGGCGCCGCCGAAGACCAAGTCGCAGGCGCTGCGCTCCTTTGACGTCGCGGACTTTCCCGCGCTGACCGGGCGCGAGGAGGAGTGGCGGTTCACCCCGCTGCGCCGGCTGCGCGGCCTGGCCACCGACGACGGCGGCGGCGCCGGCGCGGCTTCCCTGACGCACGAGTACGACCCGCTCCCGCTCGGCGTGTCGGTGTCCACCGTGGACAAGGTCGATCCCCGCCTGGGTTCCGTGCTGGTGCCGTTCGACCGGATCAGCGCGCTGGCGTGGAGCCGGGTGGAGAAGGCGACGCTGGTGTCCGTCGCCCCCGGCCAGGTGCTCGCCGACCCGGCGAGGATCCGGGTGAGCGGCGATGGCCTGACCTTCGGGCACACGTACGTCGAGATCGGCGAGTTGGCCGAGGCAACCCTGGTGCTCGAGCACGTCGGCAGCGCGACGCTCGCCGACAACGTCGAGGTATCCGTCGGCGCGGGCGCCCGGCTGACGCTCATCACGGTCGCCGACTGGGCACCCGGCGCGGTACAGGCGCAGCACGTCAAGTTCCGGCTCGGCCGCGACGCCAAGCTGGTGCACATCCAGGTGTCGCTCGGCGGCGACCTGGTACGCCAGTACCTCTCGGTGGACTACACCGACCGGGGCGGCGAGGCGGAGCTGTACGGGCTGTACTTCGCCGACGCGCACCAGCACTTCGAGCACCGGATGCTGGTCGACCACTCGGTGCCGGACTGCCGCAGCTACGTCGGCTACCGGGGCGCGCTGCAGGGCGAGGACGCGCACACCATCTGGGTCGGCGACGTGCTGATCCGCGCGGCGGCCACCGGTACCGACACGTACGAGATCAACCGGAACCTGGTGCTGTCCGACGGCGCGCGCGCCGACTCGGTACCGAATCTGGAGATCGAGACCGGCGAGGTCGTCGGCGCCGGGCACGCCAGCGCGACCGGACGCTTCGACGACGAGCAGTTGTTCTACCTCATGTCGCGGGGCATCTCCGAGGCCGAGGCGCGCAAGCTGGTGGTCCGCGGCTTCTTCGCCGAGCTGCTCAACAAGATCCCGGTACCGGAGCTGCACGACCGGCTCGCCGCGACCATAGAAGCCCGGCTCGCGGAGGCTGGCGAGTGATCAAGGTGTGTGCCGTGGACGAGATCGAGCCGGGAACCGCGATCAGCGCTGAGATCGACGGCGTCCGGATCGCGGTCGTGCGCTGCGAGGACGGCAGTGTCCACGCCATCTACGACGAGTGCTCGCACGCCGCCGTACCGCTGTCCGAAGGCGAGATCGACGGCTGCACCCTCGAATGCTGGCTGCACGGCTCCCGATTCGACCTGCGTACCGGCGAGCCCACCGGGCTGCCCGCCACCGAACCCGTACCCGTCTACCCCGTTGAGATCCACGACGGCTGGATCTACGTGTCTGGAGTTACCACGTGAGTGTCCTGGAAATCCGCGACCTGCAGGTGTCGGTGAAGCTGCCCGAGGGGGAGCTCAAGCCGATCCTGTCCGGCGTCAACCTGGCCGTCCGGGCCGGCGAGACCCACGCCATCATGGGCCCCAACGGCTCCGGGAAGTCCACGCTCGCCTACTCGATCGCCGGGCACCCGAGGTACCAGATCACCAGCGGTACCGTCACCCTGGACGGCGCCGACGTGCTCGCGATGACGGTCGACGAGCGGGCCCGGGCCGGGCTGTTCCTGGCGATGCAGTACCCGGTCGAGGTACCTGGCGTGTCGGTGGCCAACTTCCTGCGCACCGCGAAGACCGCGCTGGACGGCGCGGCGCCGAAGCTGCGTACCTGGGGCAAGGAGCTGCGCGAGGCGATGGACCGGCTCGGCATGGACCCGGACTTCGCCCAGCGCAACGTCAACGAGGGCTTCTCCGGCGGGGAGAAGAAGCGCCACGAGATCGTCCAGCTGGAGCTGCTCAAGCCGAAGATCGCGATCCTCGACGAGACCGACTCCGGCCTGGACATCGACGCGCTACGGGTGGTGTCCGCGGGCGTCAACCGGGTACGCGAGGACGGGAACACCGGCGTCCTGCTGATCACCCACTACACCCGGATCCTGCGGTACGTGACGCCCGACTACGTGCACGTGTTCGTCGGCGGGCGGATCGTCGAGGAGGGCGGCCCGGAGCTGGCCGAGAAGCTCGAAGCCGAGGGGTACGAGCGGTACCTCACGACGGCATAGACGGGAGAGGCATGACCGAGACGGTGGCAGGGAGTTGGATCCCTAGCGGGATGCCGCAGTTCGACGATGCGCCGCGCTACGACGTGCGCCGGATCCGGGAGGACTTCCCGATCCTGCGCCGCCAGATCAACGGGCATCCGCTGGTGTACCTCGACAGCGCGAACACGTCGCAGAAGCCGCGCCAGGTACTGGACGTGATGCGCGAGCACTACGAGCGGCACAACGCCAACGTCGCGCGGTCCGTGCACACCCTCGGCACTGAGTCCACGACGGCGTACGAGGGTGCGCGGGCCAAGGTAGCCGCGTTCATCGGAGCCGCGTCGCCCGACGAGGTGGTCTTCACGAAGAACTCCACCGAGGCGATCAACCTCGTCGCGCACTCGTTCGGCGCGCAGCTCGGCCCGGGCGACGAGATCGTGATCTCCGAGATGGAGCACCACTCCAACATCGTGCCGTGGCAGCTGCTGTGCGAGCGCACCGGCGCCACGCTGCGCTGGTTCCGGATCACCGACGACGGCCGGCTGGACCTGTCCAACCTGGACGAGCTGGTCAACGAGCGCACCCGGCTGGTCGCCTACGTGCACATGTCCAACATCCTCGGCACGGTCAACCCGACCGGGGCGATCGTCACCCGGGCCCGCGAGGTCGGCGCGCGGGTGCTGCTGGACTGCTCGCAGTCGGTACCGCACCTGCCGGTCGACGTGGCCGACCTCGGCGCGGACTTCATCGCGTTCACCGGGCACAAGATGCTCGCGCCGACCGGGATCGGCGTGCTGTGGGGCCGGTTCGACCTGCTCGCCGAGATGCCGCCGTTCCTCGGTGGCGGCTCGATGATCGAGACGGTCACGATGGAGAAGACCACGTACATGCCGCCGCCGGCCCGGTTCGAGGCCGGTACCCCGCCGATCGTGCAGGCCGTCGGGCTCGGCGCCGCCGTGGACTACCTGTCCCACCTCGGCATGCCGGCGATCGCCCGGCACGAGAAGGAGCTGGTCACCTACGCGCTGGACGCGCTGTCCACGGTGCCCGGGCTGCGGCTGTTCGGCCCGGCGGTACCGGTCGGCCGCGGCGGTACCATCTCGTTCGGCCTCGACGGCATCCACCCGCACGACGTCGGGCAGGTCCTCGACTCGCTTGGTATCCAGGTCCGCGTCGGCCACCACTGCGCCCGGCCGACCTGCGTGCGGTTCGGGGTACCTGCGATGACGCGCGTGTCGTTCTACCTGTACAGCACGAACGACGAGGTGGACGCGCTGGTCCGCGGGTTGGAGCAGGTGCGGAAGGTGTTCGCCTGATGCAGTTCGAGCAGCTCTACCAGGAGATCATCCTGGATCACTACAAGCACCCGCACGGTCGCGGGCTGCGGGAGCCCTACGAGGCCGAGGCGCACCACGTCAACCCGACCTGCGGCGACGAGGTGACG
>Ga0137386_10000814_pt1 | contig 18620 bp, 16 predicted proteins | sample SagtaG_4_FD_104910 | JGI IMG/M metagenome (GOLD analysis project Ga0137386, IMG submission 104910) | Vadose zone soil microbial communities from Sagehorn Ranch, Mendocino, California, USA - Sage2_R_100_16 metaG | ecosystem: Environmental > Terrestrial > Soil > Vadose zone | place: USA... | reverse complement strand
CGGGGAGAGCGTTGGTATCTTCTCACGTAACGATGGGGGTGGCACCAGTGTCTGCTTCACGGCAATTTCGGCAAAAGCCCCCTGGAATGGCCGCGTTCCACACAGCCATTCGTAGACTACAATGCCAAGAGAATATTGATCGCTGTTTGGAATTGCCTGGGATTGAATTTGCTCTGGGGCCATATAGGCAATAGTGCCTGCCAGGTCCTGTATGCTTTGCGTGCTATGATAGTGCGAACTCTGGGCTACCAAAGCAATACCGAAATCGCTCAGCAAAACTTCGTTGCGCCGCCCCAGGAGCATATTTTCGGGCTTGACGTCGCGGTGAATCACTTTTTGCTCGTGAGCATACTGTAAAGCATCGGCGAGCTGAGTAACATAGCTGACGATGGTTGAAAGTGGCAGCGGAACTCCCCTGGGGTGTCGTTTGCGCAAGGTGCCGTTGGGGGCAAAATCTATCACCAGAAACTGCGTCGCACCGTCCACACCATAATCAAGCACGCGCACAATGTGCGGATGCACCAGGCGGGCGATAGTGCGCGCCTCAGCCTGAAAAGACCCCACTTCGTCGCTGGCTAACTGGGTATGGAGCACCTTAATAGCTGCTGGGGTATCCAGGTAGATATGCTCGCCCAGGTAGACATCCGCGAATCCGCCTTGTCCCAACAAGTGGATCAAACGATAGTTACCGAGCTGTTGTCCCTCACGTCCCCCCCGGTCTGCCATCAGTGCCTCCTTAGCTAGCCTGCGGACCGATCCTCAATCTGTCCGTAAGATGTCTCTCACATTGTAGGGAATAAAGAAAAGTACGTCAAGGATGTTGGTGTTGTTTCGTGTGTGTAGATTGACATCCTTTCGTACGTCGACCTTCCACAAAGGTTGACAAACAGGACAAAGCCACGTATAGTTGAGGCATGAAGAACAAACATCTGCTCCATCCGAAAGAAGCAGCGGACGCATTAGGCGTGTCGGTGAAGACGATTCAACGGTGGGATCAAGCGGGGAAGCTTCGAGCCGTGAGAACGGCTGGCAACCAACGACGCATTCCTCTCGAGGAAATCTCACGGATGCTCAGACAACCAGTGCCCCAAGCTGAGCGCTGTGCTCTCTACGCCCGTGTTTCAAGTGGACGCCAAGAACAAGATGGAAATCTGGCACGGCAAACCGAGCGGCTCAAAGAAGCGGCGCGCGCCCGGTCGTATGACGTGGTGACGGTGATCGCTGAGCAGGCATCCTCCCTCAATGAGAAGCGGAAAGGGATGAAAAAGCTCCTGGCCCTCATTGGAGAGCAGGCGGTGGATGTGGTGCTCATCGAATATCCTGATCGCCTGGTGCGTTTTGGCTTCAGCTACCTCGAACTGGCTTTGAGCTGGAAGGGGGTCCGGCTCGAAGTGCTTGATCAGTCAAAGGCACCAGAACCGACTGAAGAACTTGTTCAAGATCTCTTGACCATTGTCACCGTATTTGCAAGCAGGCTCTACGGTCAGCGGGCCAAAGGCGTCAGAGAGCGGGTAAAAACTGCTCTCAAAGGGTGTGAAGAGGCAGCAGATGGGACAAGTCACACGCACGACCAAGCTCCAGCTTGACCTGGGAAAACGCACCTCAGGCGGAGCCAATACCGAGAAACGAACGTACTTGGACATGACTGCCAAGGTCCTCAACGAAGGACGCGCCTTCTATCTCGAGTTCTTCCTGGCGCATGCTGGCAAACTCGATGAGAAGGTCTCCTATTACTCGGAAAAGCACCAGGAGATGCGGGAGCGGAGCATCTCTGCTCAAGAGCTGCTCACTTGGGCCGAAGCCGCAACCTGTGCCACCACACAGCATCCTCACCCGTGGGCTGGTTGGAACTTTAGCGAACGCTTCCCACAGATGCCGGTTGAGTATCGCCGCTCCATCATCAAAGACGCCATCGGAAAGGCGCGCTCCTACCTCTCCAACCTCTCTCACTGGCAGAAGACAGGAAAAAAGAAGAAGGGCAAACCAGGGCTGCCTGGAGCCAGCAATCACCCCACGCTTTACGAGGGAACGCTGAGGCTTGATCTCTCTGAGTCCTCCACACAGGACCGCTTTGTGAGACTCAAAGTCTACACTGGGCAAACCTGGGCATGGCACAACTACCCAGTCCGCGTTTCGCGCTACTTCGAGCAGCGCCTGCGAGATTCAGCTTGGGAGAAAGAGAGCCCCAAGCTGGTGCTGCGCAAGAGATCTGCAGAACTGCATTTCGCCCAGACCAGAGAGATCCAGGCGAAAAAAGTGGTGGAAAGCAAGCGAGATCCCGACCTAGTGACGGTGGGCGTGGATCTCAATGTCAAGAATCTGGCTGTGATCACCGTCAAGCAGCATGACACGATCATCCAGACCGTGTTCCTCACCGATCATGGCCTGGATCAGGCCCGCTACCGCCATCTCAAGCGCATTGCCAAAAAGCAGCGCCTCTCAGGGAAAGCTGTCAAAGGGGAATACAGTAATCAGGATCTCTGGCGACACGTCCGCCGTATGAACGAGGATGCAGCTCACAAGGTGGCGCGCCAGATTGCTGAGGTGTGTGCCAGGTATCCCGGCTGTGTGCTGCTCTTTGAGCGGTTGCGGAAAATCAAGCACCGGGGTGGAAGTAAATCGCGGCGCATGAACCGCAAACAGACCAATCAGCTCCGAGGCAAAATCAATCAGTACGCGAAAGACAAAGCCTACGAGCAGGGAGTCGTGACAGTCGAGGTCAATCCGCATGGGACATCACACTATTGCTCCCGCTGCGGCGCGAAGGGAGAGAGGTTCTCATACCGAGGCGGCGCATGGATAAAAACAAAGGGGGGAAAGGTGTTTCGCTGTCCTCTCTGTCACTATGAAGCCAATGCCGATCACAATGCATCAAAAAACATGCACCACTCGTTTTATCACGAGTGGCATTGGCAGCGCAAGGCGAAAGCGCCATCTCAAGCCGCCCCAAGCGGCTGAGGTGGCGGCACACGCCCTGTCCGGGCATACCCGGATGGGAGAAGCCTGGGGAGGGCAATCCCAACGATCCAGGCCAGGCCCGTTCGCAAGAACATGCAAGGTGGTGGGGCTATTGCTGGTTCCAAGGGTGACGTTCCAGCCTCGTTCACCTGAGGAGCGACTCCTGGGAAGCTAACGTGCTGGAAACGGGAAGGGACGCTGGCACGCCAGACTGAACCAGGGCGGCAAGAACGCTGTTGTCCAGGTTTGTCAATAAATTTGGTCAACTGTTGACACCACGTAGTATTAAGTGGAGTATTTCTGATCAAATAAGGAGGTCTGTACACACCATGTGTTTTAGTCTCGATGCTGAACCACCTATTTCGTCCGCAAGTGGAAGCGCCGTACAAGGCGAAGATATTGTGCTCAATTCGGCGGATGGAACACGTTTTGCTGCCTACGCGGCCCATGCCGGCAGTCCTCAGGGAGCAGGCATCGTAATTCTGCCGGATGCACGTGGCCTGTTTCGCTTCTATAAGGAGCTTGCCTTGCGCTTTGCCGAGGTTGGTATAGAATCCGTGGCCATTGACTATTTTGGCCGCACTGCCGGTCTGACGTCCCGTGACGAGCAATTTGAATTTATGCCGCACGTGATGCAAACGCGCTTTGAAACGCTGGCGGCGGATATTGCGGCTGCCGTAGACTTCCTGCGAGGATTACCGGACGCTCCACAGTCGATCTTCACCGTTGGTTTTTGCTTTGGCGGTTCCACCTCTTTCCTGCAAGCTGCCAATAAGCATGGGCTGGCCGGGGTAATCGGCTTTTATGGGTCGCCCAGCGGTCCATCACGTAACGGGTCTCCGGCCCCTATAGAGCGCGTGCAAGATTTTCGTTGCCCGGTACTGGGTCTCTTTGGCGGCGCGGATACGCACATTCCGGCAGAGAGTATACAACAGTTCGATATTGCTCTCACCCATGCCAGTATCGAACATGAACTGGTAACCTATCCGGGTGCCCCGCACAGTTTCTTTGACCGCGTGCATGCCCAGTACGCCAATGAGTCGGCGGACGCCTGGAAACGCATCCTGGCATTCATCGCTGCGCATACCCGGCCAAGGACATAAAATCATGAAAGCAGTGTTGTGTAAGGAATACGGACCACCTGAGAGCCTGGTGCTTGAGGATGTCGAGGCGCTTAAGCCAGGAATGGGACAGGTGGTTGTAGGCGTGAAGGCCTGCGGCGTGAACTTCCCGGATACGCTCATCATCCAGGGCAAATACCAGTTCAAACCACCCATGCCCTTCGCTCCAGGAGGAGAGGTCGCGGGCATAGTCAAAGAAGCGGGTGAAGGCGTAGACTCTGTGAAGGTCGGTGACCGGGTGATCGCATTCATTGGCTGGGGCGGCTTTGCCGAGGAGGTCTTAACCGACGCGACCAGGCTTATTCCAATACCTGCTGGCATGGACTTCACCACTGCCGCTGCCTTTGTAATGACCTATGGCACTTCTCATTATGCGCTGAAGGACCGGGCCCAACTCAAGCCAGGTGAGACACTCCTTGTGTTGGGTGCGGCAGGTGGTGTGGGTCTGGCCGCCGTGGAGATCGGTAAGGTCATGGGGGCACGCGTGATTGCTGCGGCATCGACCGATGGGAAGCTTGAAGTGTGCAAGGAGCAAGGGGCGGACGAGGTCATCAATTACGTCAACGAGGATCTTAAAGTGCGTGTGAAGGAACTGACCGGCGGGGACGGTGTCGATGTGATCTATGATCCGGTTGGAGGAGATTACTCGGAAGCGGCTCTACGCGGCATTGCCTGGGGTGGCCGGCACCTGGTGATTGGCTTTACGGCGGGCGAGATTCCACGCATTCCGCTCAACCTGCCACTCCTCAAAGGCTGCTCTATTGTGGGTGTGTTCTGGGGTTCGTTTATGGCACGCGAAGCCGGCCATTACCAGGAAAACATCCAGGAGTTGCTCTCCTGGTTTTCAGCAGGCAAGCTCAAGCCGCACATCTCGGCAACCTACCCGCTTGAGCAGGCTGGGGAAGCACTGAACGATGTGATGAGCCGGAAGGTGAAAGGAAAAGTAGTTCTCCTCATAGAAGAAGAGTAGGAGCATTCTCCACTTTCCTATAAAAGGTGATTATTCAGGTGGGGGCACCCCAAACCCCGGCAGAGGGCTGGCCGCCCTCTGTACTCCCGCTCCTATTAATTCTTGAGTAGTGCAGTAGTGAGAGCGAAAATACAGGAGGGGTGGCAGTTCCTGTCCTGCCGGGTCAGCCTGGTCGTTGTAGTACAGGTTTACGACCTCGCCCAGGAATAGAGTGTGATCACCACCATCATATGCAGCTACCACGCGGCAATCGATATATGCCAATGCTTCATCAAAAAGCGGTGCCCCAGTTTCAGCCGTATGGAGCTGGATGTCAGCAAAAGTTTTACCTCCCTCAACGTCTTTGCGGGCAAAGCGTTCAGAAAGATACTGCTGCTGGGCAGTAAGGATATTCACCGCGTACACCTGGCTTTTATGCAAGATGTCATGGGTCTGAGAAGTTTTTTCGATACTTATCAGCACCAGGAAGGGATTAAGCGAAACAGAGCAAAAGGCGCTGACAGTCAGGCCGTAAAACTTGTCTTCAAAGACAGTGGTGACCACGGTCACGCCAGTTGCAAAACGAGCCAGGGCGCGGCGAAATTCGGGAGCCGTGAAAGACATTTACGTCAACCTCCATTAGAACAACTTCTTTGCTCTTTAGTATCTTACAATATGTCCCCCGGGGTCGCGAGGGTACTTTTGTATATTTCCTGGCTAAGGCAAAAAATGGCTGTTATAATAAGCGCAGCAAATTTGCTCTAGCAAAAGACGAGAGAAGGGCCCGTCTTTTCTTTTCGCACGCATCAGCAAGTAGATACCTCGACGGTGATGGGGATTGCCGTTGAACTTCAATCTGAACTTGCTAGCAGAATTGACATGGTAAAAGACTCCGCTCATCATCGCAAGCATTGGGGGGGAAGAACATTTCGTTTCAGCCTCAGAAGTTTCCGTTTTGATAAAAACTTCTCAGTGCGACGTTTTACCCTAACAGAAGCAGTACTATTGCTTCTGTTGGCTTATATTGCTTCAAGAGGGTTAGGGGTAATACGGCAGGCACTTTTCAATTCCCTCTTTGGAACAGGTCCCGATGCAACTGCCTACTATGCAGCCTTCCGTCTCCCCGATACTATCTTCAACCTTATCGCTGGTGGGGCGCTTACCCATGCCCTCATCCCTGTCTTGCTCTCTTATGAGAAAGAGCGCGGTAAAGTAGAGGTCTGGCGTCTCACCAGCCTGGTCTTCAATGTGTTGTTGGTGAGCCTGGCTGCTGTTGTGCTCGTCGCCGAATTTATAGCTCCTGGCTTCGTTAATAACATATTAGTGCCTGGTCTGCCTCCTTATGAGAGGAACCTGACCACAACGTTGACGCGGATTATGCTCATCCAGCCTCTGATCCTGGGGCTTGGGACTATTGCCACCGCTATTCTTCATAGCAAGCGTCAATTCTTCCCATCGGCTCTGGCGATCGCCATCTACGATCTCGGTCTGATAGGAGGCTTACTGCTGGCCAGGGCTATTCCTGGGGTGGGTATTTACGGTCCTACGTGTGGTCTTCTCGCCTCTGCACTGGGCCAGGTGGCAGTACAAATTCCTGGGGTGATAAAGCAAGGAGGAAGCTATACGTTTACCTGGGATCTTAAAAATCCGGGACTACATGAGGTTTTGCGTTTACTTGGCCCAAATGTGCTTAATGTCATCATTCTTTCTGCTGGCGCTATTATCATTACCTCCTTTGCCTCTTATCTTCCTGATAAATCTAGCATTGCTGCCATGCATAATGCGTTCATGCTCTTTGGTTTACCTTTAACATTGGTATCGCAGACAATAGGCAATGCATTACTACCCCAAATAACAATGCAGGCAACCTATGGCCGTTATGTACGCATGAGCTGGACTATCCTGAAGATTGTGGGAGGAGCAACTCTGCTCAGTGTGCTGGCTGCTATCCTCTTGTACCTTTTAGGAAAACCCGCTATCCATATTTTGTTTCAATACGGGGCTTTTAATGAACATGCATCTACGCTAACGCATCTGGCGCTGCTCGGTTACGCGGTTGGTCTACCGGGGCAGGCCGTTAGTTTACTGATCATCGTATGTTTTTACGCCATGAAAGATGTGCGTACGCCACTATTTACCAACATAGGCGCCCTGGGACTACAGATTGGTCTCTCCTTGTTGCTGTTAAAGGCGCTGAAGGGCACTGATGCCATTCTGGGACTTCCATTGGCTGCAAGTTTGACAGGAACAATTCAAGCGCTAGTGCTCTGTCTCATACTGTTCGTCCGGCTACGTGCAAGGGTGAAAACGGATAAAGGTATACAGCGTTTGCAGCAGCGGCGCAAGCATATCCAGGCCTTACAAGAATTGGGGCGTACAGACCGCCCGGCGGCATCGTATCCACCAGTTCAGGTGGGGGTAGAGCATCAGCCGGCTCAACCAGTAGCAGCGTCTAAACCTCAAGTAGAGGCTCCGTATCAGCCTGCGGTGCAGCTTCAACAGTTAACGGGACGTCTACCGGTATCAGACTACCAGCGACTGGTGCTGTTAGACCCGGATAACCTTATGGTTCTAGTAGAGTGGCAAATGGTGATGATGACAAGATCTGACATAGAACCTGCTACAATTCTCGAAGGGCTGGCACGTATTTGCCGGAAACTGCGCAGTGATGAAGGACAGCACAGCTATGAGATCGTGATGCGTGCATTCAACCGGGTAAGCGAAAGCTACCCCTACAATACTTACGTTCACTTTGCATTGGGCCAGATTCATCAACATTTGGGCAATTACAACAAGGCTATCGATGCATACTTACGGGCGATGCGGAATAGCACGCTTGAAGTGATGTCGCGGTTCAGTATTGCACAATGCCTCCTCTTCCAGGATAAACCCGAAGTTGCTGTTGAGCAGCTTGAACAGGCATTACGAAATGTTCGCCATGCCTCCTCAGGATCAATTGATCCCAGTGTATGGGCGGCGCGTCCACGCCAGGAGGGTGAAGAGCCTCTGGCACCAGAAGTAGAAATCTCTATGTTGCTTGCCAATGCTTACAGGAGCACAGGACGACAAGAGGATACGCAGGCCGTATTACGCCAGGTGAGGCAGATGATTGCCTATCAAGACGAACTTTTCTCCACCTTCACAGCTATTGCTCCTCCTCAAGGAAACGGCGCTACCTCAGTGGTAGATAGTTATCGCAGTAAGAACCAGGCAGCTGAAGCTCTAAACGTCTTGAATGAAATGGTGCCGCTGACACCGCAAAAACCACAGTCTCATGACGAGGTGGCCAACAGCTATATAAAGCGCGGTCTCTTGAATGAAGCAATCGAAGAACTGCTCTCTCTTGCCCTCATCTACGAGAGTAACAATCAATTGTCACAGGCTGGAGCTACAGTGCGACGTATTGGCAAAATCCATGCTGAGGTGGGAGATATGGAGGAGGCGGTCACATATCTGAGTCATGCGGTTGAACTCGTCCCTAATGATCTGGGCCTTTTGCATGAGATAGCTGGCTACTGTATGCAGTTGGGGCGTACAAAGGAAGCAGCTCATTACCAGGCGATGCTACAGGAAGTGCAGCGCGGTTAAGATACAAGCTCACGTATTTTTATCTTGACAACGTCTTGTTTAATAGGATATCCTTCATCAGAAGAACTTTTGTCTCTATGTGTATTGTTGCATTTGCTCTCATTACAGGGTGACTGCAAGAGTCGCCCCTACGATTATTGACCTGTTGCGATGGAGGTAGGCACCTTGCGACGGTAAAAAGAGATAGCAAAAAAAAGGTGGTTTCGAACGTCTCTTCTTACATAAGATACTCTATTCCAGTTTTGTTGAAAGGGAGAGAAGTCGAGAGAGAGCAATGGGTATCAGGATGGATGAAGCACTCAACCAGATGAGTCTGTCGTTGCTGGCAGATCGGTGCGCAAACGAGTTGAAGCGGCATCGTCGTAAAGAGCCTGCCGATGATCGTTTCTGTCCGGAGATCTTCCACCGCGCCATCGTTCAACGTATGGACCAGGCATGGTCGGTCTTGCAGCAGCATTTCAGCGAGATCGTTCGTATCTGGCTACACAGCCATCCTAGCAGCGATGTCGCGCTCCTGCGTGACACAGAAGAAAACTACGTTGCCCAGACCTTCTCACGCTTCTGGTATGCAGTGCACGATCAGCGCTTAGAGTTCGCGACGTTGAATGCTGCCTTGAGCTACTTGCATGCAACCCTCAACGGTATTGTTACCGATACCTTGCGTTCGCGTTTGCGGTCAAAAGAAGTGCCTCTGCCTGAGCCTGGTTTCGCTGAAGAACCCGTGGTGGAAGATCCCATTGATGGCCATGTGCTATGGGATAGCATACAGAGTTTCCTCCCTGATGAGCGTGAACGGCGAATAGCGTATCTACTCTATTACTGTGGTCTCAAGCCCCGAGAAATCGTCACGCGCTGCTCAAAGGAATTTGACGACGTGAAAGAAGTTTATCGCCTGAGCCACAATGTTGTAGAACGGCTACGGCGAAACCGGGATCGATTGCGCTGGTTACTAGATGACGAGGAGGTTTGAGCAAATGGATCGTTTGCACGCATTGGCGCCCACTAACGAAGAACTGATGAGCCTTGTTTACAATGAAGGGACACTGCCACAAGAGGAGAGAGAACACCTTGAACACTGTCCCATCTGCCAGCAGCGGCTTGCCACCTATACTCGTACGACTGAACTTCTGCGTACAAAGCTGTACAGAAGTCTGTGTCCAAGCGCAGTCGATTTAAACTACTATTGCCTTGGCGGCTTGCCAGAAAAGGAGCGCATCGGTATCGCCTCTCACGTGTTGGACTGCCCACTGTGTGCCGAAGAAGTCGAAGAGATACGACGCGAACAGGCAAGCTTTGACCTCTATCCCGCTGCCGCCTTTTCACTCCCGGCTGCCGTCCGCCGTATCTTTGGTACCCTTGTCGTCCAGCAAGCGCAACCCGTCCTGCGTGATGACCTGCCAGGCACAGGCTGGCCGCGCCAGTACAAGGCCGGAGAGATCGACCTCTCGCTGCATCTCTCGCGCACCAGCGACGGAGAAACCATGCTACTGGGCATTATCACCAGCACCAATGCAGCAGAGACCGTAGACGCCTTTGAAGGCGTAGCGGTAGATCTTTACTCCGCGCCCGGGCCATTGCTTCGAGAGAGCGATGGCGAACAAAGGGACATAGAGGATGCAACTCCCCTCCTCTCCACGGGAGTAGATGATGTCGGCAATATCTTTTTGGAGCCTGTACCCCCAGGGGACTACGTCATGATCGTACATTTACCCGATCAAGAGGTGGTCATCGAAGGCCTGAGCATCAACCACAGTTAACAAATACAACCCTATTTGTACACTATCGCTATGTGCATCGAAGTTATCTTGAGTTGGTCATTAGAAGGACTAACCGGCGATGATGGATAACGCTCTATTTCTACAACACCTGCACGATCTGAGCCTGGAAGAGGGCCGTGCCTACATCCAAGAGCACATCGCGGAGCTAACAGATTATGACGCAATAGGCAACCTGCTAGCGGACGAGGCACTTGCTAAACTCTACGATCCCTTTGTTTCCCTCAACCTGGCGGAATTGCTCATCTTCTTCGGTGAAGTTACTCATCACATGCCTTGGGTCTCAAGGCCAAAGGGGACGTTTTGTTTCAAATTGGACATCATCAAGCATGTATAGAATGTTTGGATGCTGCAGGAGAGGAATTTTTGCGCCTGGGAGATGAGGGGAACTGGGCTCGCACTCGCATCAGTTGGGTTGCTGCAAGTGCCTCTTTGGGTGATGTCGAAGAGGCACTACAGCAGGCGATTCGTGCCCGCAACGTGTTTCTACGTCATGGTGAACACTATTGGATCTGTGTCATCGATCATAATACAGCTTGGATCTATATGCAAGTAGGACGCTATCGAGATGCTCTCGAGCTATTTGAACGGCTTCCTACTATCTATGCTACTTTGACCGACCAAAGCGAGACTTTTATCAAGCGAGCCATAGCTATGGCCGAAGAGGGTCAAGCGCAAATTCTGTCCTGGCTTGGCAAGTTCGAGCAAGCATATTGTCTTCATCACCAGGCGCTAGCTCGGCTTGTTGCTCTTCAAGAGACAAATCTGATAATCGACACGGAAATTAGACTAGCGAACCTGGATCATACCCAAGGCTATTACGGCTCGGCACTACGACGCTACTACCAGGCTCGTGATAGTGCCATACACAACAATGTCGATGATATCGTATTACTGGCTGATCTCAAGCTTTGGATGGCGAATTGTTTGGTGAAACTGAATAGAGCGCAAGATGGCTGCCAGTTGATGAATGAGGCAGTTGAAGCATACCGGCAACAGGGTATGTCTCTACAAGCAAGCGATGCGCTACGTGAATACGCAATGACACTGGTTGCATCTGGTCGGTTACAGGAAGCATTAGCTGCTCTTGATGAAGCATTGACACTTTTTAATCAGGGAGGGTTTGATCACTATGCCTCAGCTTCCAAACTGCAGCGGGCCGAACTCCTCCTCGAAATGGGCTCTGTTGCTGAGGCATATAATGAGGCGAGCCTCATCAAGAAGTATTTTGAGGTTCAGGGTTTAGTAGCCCATTGTGTTCGTGCTAACCTTGTTATGGTTGGTTCCCTTCTGGAGCAGGTACAGCAGGCTGAGAAGTGCCAGGAGAAGGAACAGCAAGCTCCTCTCATTCAGGAGGCGGTAATGCTCTGCAAGCAAATGGTCCTGCAGGCTCGTCAGCACCACTTACAGGAAGAGGTCTATAAAAGCCAGTATCTCCTGGGAAGGTTCTTTGCTCTACAAGGGGATGCTGCGAAAGCAGCAAGACACTATGGGGCTGCTATTGTTCAAATCGAACGTATCCTGGATGATCTCTTGTTTTTGATCTCTCTCCTTCCTTCTTGCACACAGCATGGAGAGCGTACGAAGATATGATTGCGCTTTGCCTGCAAAAGAGGCAAGCTGAGTATGCTTTCAGCTATCTTGAACGAGCTCGTTCTATGGCTCTACGTCAACATCTAAACACAACAAAGATGCCATTTGACACAAAAGAGGGGCAGGAAAGTAGCGTTTCTTCCCCTGCGTTGCAAGCAAATACTGCGACGATACTGCGGACACAAGACGAACTGAGAGAGTGGCAGGAGAAATATCGTGACTACAGCATTCTGCTCACTCAGATGGATAAGTTTGTATCTCCAAACGTTGAGCAAGGGATTATTGAGGCAGAACTGAAGCGATGCGAAGCGAAACTGAGCGAACTGTTTGAGCGTTTGTACCTCCATCGATCTATGGGACGACTCACACCTCAGGTGAAGAAAGGCAAAAAGCACAATGCAAAACAGTCAGACATTACGCAATTGAGTCAGCACCTTTCACCTGATCGGCTTCTGCTGGCCTACTTTCTCTATAAGGAGACGCTTGTCATTTTTGTGGTCACAAGAGAGCAAGTCATTACCCATGAAAACCCTGATAGAATAAAGCAGTTGAAGCGTCTCTTGCCTTTACTCCATGCTCACCTACAACTCAGTGGTTGGCCTGATCCACAGCAACCGCCTCAGCTGGGCGTCCGCCAGATGTTGAATAAACTGTATCATCTATTGATAGCTCCTGTAGCAGCACTCCTACCTCCATCAGCTGGATACTTGACGATTGTTCCTTATGGACCGTTACATCAATTGCCTTTCCATGCACTGTATGACGGCTCTCGCTTCCTGGTCGAAGACTTCCAGATCAACTACTTGCCAGCAAGCAGTTTACTGAAAGCACCTGCAACAGACGATACTGGCGATACATCTAAAGGGACTTCCAAACCACCATTGATATTTGGTTACTCAGGTCATGGGCATCTGCAGCGTGCTCTCGAAGAGGCCCGGACATTGGCTACTATGCTTGATGGACACTGCTATCTTGAAGATGAAGCTACTATTGCCCGACTCATTGAGCAGGCCTCTGGGAGTCCCATCATTCATCTCGCTACTCATGGCCACAGCAGGCTGGATGCCCCCAACTTCTCTTCTATCCTCCTTGCAGACGGGTGGTTCAATGCGATTGACGCTTTTAGCCTGAATCTAAAGGGATGCGAACTGGTTACCTTGAGCGGCTGCGAAACCGGGCTGGCCTTGAGTGGGGGGGGAGACGAACAGTTGGGTCTGGGAAGGGCGTTCCTGGCTGCTGGAGCAAATGCGCTGGCAATGAGTCTCTGGCCCGTAGAAGATAACGCGACCAATGAGTTGATGCAGCTCTTTTATCAGAACCTCCTCCGAGGAGATAGTAAGGTTCAGGCCTTGCGAGCCGCTCAATGTTCTCTCATACATCGATCAGGTTCAAATTACACTCATCCGTATTTTTGGGCGGCATTTCGTCTTGTCGGTGAAGTTGGTCCTCTCAAGTACCAACAAAGAACAAAAGAGCGATCGCTAGCTCTTAAAACTGAGTTCATAAAAAAGTGACCTCTGGACGTCTCAAGATCAGGAAGTTAATTCAATGATTGTACATACTCACTCTATGGCTGTGCCAATAGAGGAGTAAGGAGGCAAACAAGGATGAGAATGAATACGGATGCTGTTTACTGGTATAAAAATCAGGTCACTATTATGTATCGTTCTGACCTCTCACCGGACATCGCCAGTAAAGTGACCTCGTTTCGACGGCAACTCAATCAAGATGTCATCGGCGTCACGGGCTTCAAGCTCCTGCCCTTTAGCTCGAGTAATGTTCCACATACTAAGCAGCAGGAAGAAGCAGGTGCGGTAGTTGAGGCGGATGATCTATATTACCTGTTTCGCTTACCTAAACAGGCTATTGATACTGTTGACCATGCTGATATTGTTGTCTTCTACCATATCGTGCCGGAGCCGAACGAAATGGAAGAAACAATGCGTGAAGGCGGATCAATGAATGGAAATGGTGGGACCAATGGCATGGGCAATGATAACGCAACAGATAATACGTTGGTTGTCGTCGATCAACTTAATAACCACAAAGGAGCACTCCAATCGAAGGGAGTTTCCTCCTTCGACGCCATGCCACATTGGTTTGGAGCCGGCACTGATGGTGACGTCCCGGTGCATGGTTGCCCCGTTAGCCCTCCTATTCCAATACACGATTCTAATGCTACCGGGCAGTGGAAGATCACCTTGCCAAAGGTTTCTGATCCTTCTCTGCTAGACAAAACGGGTGACGGTGTGATGGTCTTTATCCTTGATACGCTACCCACACGTGATCAGATTCTGCAAGCAGCCGAAACCGTTGGTAGCAACAACATGCTGTTGCAGCATATGGCCGAACAAATCAAACTCGAAAATATCAAAATCTGCTACCAGGATGTACCTGACCGGGCGCAAACAGCAGTGACGGGAAAGGATATCTATGGGAGGCTTGCAGGCTTCCACATGGCGGATCACGGCCTATTCATTGCAGGCATCGTACGAGACCTCGCTCCCGAAGCAACCATTGAGTGTATCCGTGTGCTTAATGACGATGGGGTAGGCGATCTGAAAACCTTGATCAAAGCACTCAAAGATATTCACAAGCGCATGTTGCCAGTGAATCCAGATACAGAAAAGGAAGGCGATTTGTATAACAAGCGGGTTGTGATTAACCTGAGCAGAAGGTCAGAGCTACCCTAGGGCCATCACAGCACTTACTCTCTTCACTTCTCCAGTGTCTTGCCGACCAGGGGGCTATCTTCGTAGCCCCAGCTGGTAACGACTCAGACCCACGTATGGATATGTCGGAAAAGCGCTTTGGGCCTCGCTACCCCGCAGCCCTCGCAGATGGGCTCACGGCGATGATCCCTGTTGGCGCCGTCAACCGAAACGGAGATGCGGCAAGCTACAGCAATTACCCAGGGCCCCATGGGATTGCAACGTATGGTGGAGACATTCCAAAGCCTGATCCATGGGTGCCTTCAGCAATGGACCATATCGTAGCCCATGTTGATACAACCGATCCTATTGATGCACTATGCGGTGTCTACACTGCGGCAAAATACCCAGCACTTTCGATGAATGACCCGAAGCGGGAGTATGCAGCTCCTGATTCCCGGGCCTGGGCGTACTGGTCGGGGACATCATTTGCTACGCCGATCATTAGCGCCTTAGCAGCACGCGTCTTGCAGGGTCGAGATCCCAAGAGCACTAACGTGCGACAGGTTATTCTCGATGCTGCCATGGATGAGGTGATTTGGACAGAGGTAGGGGAAAAGGGCAGAGATATACCTGAGCCTATGATCATGGCGGTGCAGGTACATCATCGTCGTCGTCAACGTTGAACAATATGTAGAGAGGCCTTCTACATAAGTAGAAGTGTGTTACCAGGATGGAATTCGGCGCTGTCTTTGATGCCACCGCCAGGAATCGCTATACACTCTGACGTGCATGGTCAGCTGACCATGCACTGCTGGTTTCAATTATGCTCAACCCTAGCCTGGCCAATGAACAGAAGAACGATCCAATGATTAGGCGGTGTATAGCTCTGGTTCGCAGCTGGCAATACCCTGCCGAGTGGCCCAAACGGAGTTGCGTGAGAGTAGGCAGATAACAACGTTCCTAACAACACGAGAACGGGCAAGCGAGGCACACCAGCATCTGCCAGCGCCCATGCCGCCGAACAAATGGAGACGATCCCTGCACCCAGGAGGATGTAGTAACTGAGGACGATGGCTGGGCTCACGAAAAGCTGATGCATGGCATCCTGTACGACGGCCTGTTGTGCATTGGGAAGGGCGAGGGCATTGCTGGCCAGGATGCCACTATTGAGACCAACCGCTGTATCGTAACCGATGCTAAAGGAAATGTAGACGACCGTAGCATAGCGACAGAGGGTCGCGGTCCTGTTTTGTACTCCCTGGAGCAAGAGGAAGAAGGTCCATCCCATCAGCGCAAAGAGAGGGACGAGCAACAGATGGAGGATAATCCACCAGGTGACGATGGGAGCCAACATCCTGATCGGGTTCGCGTGATCAAGCAGGGGATGTCCAAGTTCCAGAATGCACAGGAGTAATGGCGTGCCTAAGAGCACAACTCGCCGCAACACGTCCTGTCGACGAGGGGAAACAATGCCGTTCTGCATATTTTCTTCCACCCTTTTCTGCAAAAGAGAATGAAGAGGGAGACCCATGTCATGTTGCCAATCCCTCTTCATTCCACTTAAGGAACAAATTAACATCCCTGAGCAACATGATCAGCACTGTCTGCAAGGACATGCAAGTAGCTCACATGAGTCACATGTTGCCAATAAACCATAGCGACAACAACCAACAACATAACGAGTAAAAGCACGACAAGGCCAATCCATGCCTGTTTGGTTATTACCTGGTTGATTCTTTCTTGCCGTAGGGGAATTCTAAATGTATTTTTGAAATAGAGATCATGTAACCTGAACATATAATACACTGAATAACCCATCAATTTCACGGGGTAAATGCACCAAAATCGTGAAAAGAGAGACAAAAAACAGAAGAATTTTACAGGCAGTATTCATACGGGCGAGTTGAGAGGGCGTGGTTGGCATGGCATCCACCAGCCAGAGCATCGTGGAGCCCACTACCATGCTACGGCGATAGGAATCAGCCGTGGCATGGTAGTGGCAAGGCTTGCCCCCGTAAGCGTTAACTGAAGCACTGCTGTCATCCCTTCGTTCCACAAAGGGCGGGCTCTGAGCGCAGCGAAGGATCTGTGCTCTGCCTAGCGAGAGATCCTTCGCTGCGCTCAGGATGACAGATGGCGGGCGGGACAAGCCCCCTAGCGTGAATTCAGCACCTGAACACAGGTCCTTCTTGGCTTCAGTTCACGCCTGTGGGACTTGCCCTTGCCATGCCCCTTTTGCCTGCCAGCCATGCCTCCTTACTTACGCGAATTCTGGCCTACCGCCGCCTTGGGGCCTGATTTCAGTGCTGAAGATCGGTGGTGGGGTAGGGTCGGGTTCTTTGAATGTGCCCTTGCGAGCGGCCTGTATAAGCGTCCAGATTTTCTCGGGTTTGAGCGGCATGTCTATGCTTGTGATGCCAAGGGGGGCGAGAGCGTCGAGGACGGCGTTGACGATGGCGGGCGGCGCGGCAATAGGGCCAGCTTCGCCCACACCTTTCGCACCCAGTGGATTGATGGGTGATGGGGTCTCGACCAGGGCTGTGACGAAATCTGGTATTTGCTGGGCATTGGGCAGGGCATAATCCATTAAGGTGCCCGAGAGAAGTTGACCGTCCTGGTCGTAGATAACCTCCTCGTAAAGGGCCTGCCCGATGCCCTGGGCCAGTCCGCCGTGTATCTGGGCTTCGGCCAGGTGATGATTCAGTACCCGCCCGCAGTCATCTACGGCCACGTATTTGAGAATGTGCACCTCGCCGGTGTTGCTGTCTATCTCGACCACGGCCAGATGAGCGCCCGAAGAGAAGGTTGAGTTTGATGGACGAAAATCACGCCAGGCCGCCAGGCCTTCGATAGGTACGCCATTGGCCGGATTGGGTGGTTCTCGCTCAATCAGGTCGGGCTGCTGCTCGACCAAGCCGGCCAGCTCGCCCAGTTCAACAGAGCGTGCCGGGACGCCGCGTACCATCACCTTGCCGTCCTCTATTACGAGGTCCTGGGGGCAGCTTCCAGTACTCGGGATGCTACCTGTAAGGCCTTATCGCGAACTGCTTCGGCGGCCAGCAGCACGACGGAACCGGCCGTCTGGGTGATACGACTGCCGAAGGTGCCGATGCTATAGCCTGGTAAACTCGAGTCGTTCATGCGCACTTCTATCTTCGAGGCGGGCAGGTGAAAGGTTGTTGCCGCAATCTGGGCAAAAGCGGTGAAGTGGCCCTGGCCGTTGTGGGCAACACCACTTTGTACCAGGATGCTGCCATCCTGGCGAATACGTACTGTGGCCGACTCCTGCGGCGCACCGGGACCAAAACTGATGGCGCCCCCCGAATTCTCAACGAAGGTGGTCAGGCCGATGCCTAGCAGCATGGAACTGTTCGCTGCGCGGCGTTCGCGCTGTTTTGTACGCCAGCCTGCGTAGTCGGCCAGTTCGAGCAGGCAGTTGAGAGCGACCTGATAATTGCCGCTGTCGTAGTTGAGGCCCGTCACTGTCTGGTAAGGGAAGGCATCTGGCGCGATAAAATTGCGCCGGCGCACCTCCGCAGGGTCGAGGTTTAGCTCATGAGCAATGCGGTCCATGGTACGCTCCAGGATGTAGGTTGCTTCGGGTCGGCCTGCACCCCGGTAGGCGGCGGTCGGTACTTTGTTGGTGAAAACGCCCACGACCTCGCTGTCCACTGCTTTGACCTGGTACGGGCCGCTGAGCAGGTATGACGTGCCGTTAGGTACCATTGCCGTGACCCAGGAGAGGAATGCGCCCAGGTCAGCAATCGAGCGTACTTTGAGAGCAAGCAGCCGTCCATCGTTCTGGAAAGCAGCTTCGATATAGTTAATTTGGCCACGGCCATGCGTCTGGGCCTGCAAATCCTCGTTGCGACCTTCAATCCATTTGACCGGCCGCTCATACCTGACAGCGAGTGCCGCGGCAACAATTTCTTCGCCCAGGAAGCCGGTTTTGACGCCAAAGCCACCACCCACCTCGGCATTG
>Ga0137386_10000810_pt1 | contig 18674 bp, 15 predicted proteins | sample SagtaG_4_FD_104910 | JGI IMG/M metagenome (GOLD analysis project Ga0137386, IMG submission 104910) | Vadose zone soil microbial communities from Sagehorn Ranch, Mendocino, California, USA - Sage2_R_100_16 metaG | ecosystem: Environmental > Terrestrial > Soil > Vadose zone | place: USA... | reverse complement strand
TCTGCTCCTCGGACTCCGACTATGAGCGTGCCACCTCTAGTTCAAGAACCAGAACTCGCGATTAGCGGCGGTCCGCCGGTGCGGACGGAAGCGTTTGCCCCTTGGCCGCAGTTGACGGAAGACGAAATCGATGCCGCATCCTCTGTTCTGCGATCCGGCAAGATCAACTATTGGACCGGTGAGGAGGGACGGCTTTTCGAACAGGAGTACGCCACCTTCACAGGCTGTAAGCATGCCATCGCAGTCGCCAACGGGACGGTAGCCCTTGAATTAGCACTGCATGCACTTGGGATCGGACCGGGCGATGAAGTCGTTGTTCCCAGCCGCACTTTCATTGCTTCAGCGAGTTCCGTGGTCATGCGCGGCGGGCGACCGGTAATTGCAGAGGTGGATCGCAACAGCCAAACCTTAACCGGCGAGACAATCCGCTCGGTGCTGTCTCCCAAAACCAAAGTTGTGATTGCCGTACACCTGGCCGGATGGCCGTGCGACATGGATCCCATTCTTGAGCTTTCTCGCGAGCATGGGCTGAAGGTCATCGAGGATTGTGCCCAGGCCCACGGCGCTACATACAAAGGTAGATCTGTAGGCTCAATCGGTGATGTGGGGGCATTCTCTTTTTGCCAAGACAAGATCATGACTACCGGCGGCGAGGGTGGGATGCTCACTACGAATGACGAATCGTTATGGGAGAGAGCTTGGAGCTTCAAAGATCACGGCAAGAGCTATCATGCGGTCTACCGCCGCAAGCACGCCCCGGGATTCCGCTGGTTACACGAATCGTTTGGAACGAATTGGCGGCTTACGGAAATGCAATCGGCACTCGGCCGAGTATTATTGAAAAAGCTGCCAGCGCGAGTTGGGGTGCGACGCAAGCTGGCTGCAATTCTCGATGACCGGTTTTCCCTGATTCCCGGTTTACGCGTGACCACGCCGAGTCACGAATTCGGGCATTCATATTACAAGTACTACGTTTTCGTTGAACCTGAGATGCTGAAGCAAGAGTGGAGCCGGGACAGGATCTTACAAGCGATCTCTGCTGAAGGAATTCCGTGTTTCACCGGAAGCTGCGCCGAAATCTATCTCGAGATGGCCTTCTCGGCGGAGCAGCGTCCCGCGCAGCGGCTGCGGGTCGCGAGTGAACTCGGGGAAACCAGTCTTATGTTCCAAGTTCATTCGACACTGTCGGAGCAAGACATGCATGATACTGCCTGCGCGGTTGAGAAAGTGATGCTGGCCGCAGTGCGATCAGCCACCCCAACGCCGCGCGATGCCTCCGAATTTACTGACCAGTTACGATGAACAGACTCGGAATACTACTAAGTGGTAGCGCCGCCTTCCTTGCATGCGTGGTTTCTGTGCCGCTTGTTGGCGCTCTCGCGACGAGATTGCGCCTTTACGATCCTGTAGGGCCACTCAAGATACATACGAAGCCACTGCCGCGGGTGGGTGGAGTAGCGATCTTAACCGGGCTGCTGAGCGGTTTCGGCGTTGCGTATCTTATTTCAGGTGTTAAGACCGAAATCGGATTTTGCGTGGCCTTAGCTGCACTGTTCTTGGTGGGCCTGATCGACGATCTCCGCGGAATCTCTCCTTGGATCAGGCTGATCGCGCAAACCGTTTCGGCGGCATTCTTTCTATGGTGGCCCAGCGGATCCTTCGCAAGTCTGGGTATGCCGGTACTGAGCTTTGTACCCGAATGCTTGTTCATTGTGGTTCTGGTAAATGCATTCAATTTCCTGGACGGAGCTGATGGAATTGTTGCGGGTGTGGTCCCAATCATAGCGCTGGGTTTCATTCTCGTCGCCAGGAACAATTCTGATGCACTTGTAGCCGTACTGCTCTTGGGAAGTTGCCTGGGTTTTCTGATCTTCAACTTCCCACCTGCAAAGATCTTTATGGGCGACAACGGCAGCACAACTTTGGGGTTCGTGATTGCTTTCCTGAGCCTGAGCTTTTACCGTTCGCTCCCAATCACCGATTCCGGGCAACTGATTCCCCTGCTATTTGCCGCGGTCCCGTTGCTCGACATGTCGTTCGCAGTCCTACGAAGACTCCGGTCTGGAATGCCGATCACGGAAGGTGACCGCAGACATTGCTACGATCTCCTCCTACGCCGTGGTTGGCCAGCACGTGCTGTTGCCATATGCTGCTACGCAGCCGCAGCAGTCACGGTAGCGCTTGGCTGGATTTGTCAAGGGCAAGGGTGGGCTTTCAGCTCCTTAATTTCCGCCTTGGTGGTTGGCGTGTCTATTTTCCTTGCAGCTGGCCTTGGATCCTTTGAGGGGGAGCAGGGCCGACGGGATAGCACTTTAGCTGCGTGCGCGAGCCCACCTGCGATTCACAGCTAAGAGATCTTCACGTAGGTTAAACACTGAAAGCTTCGTTGCAGGAAACACCGAGCAGTGCATGCAGATTCCACTTTCCCCTGAAGCCATCGTGAAGATGTTGGTTTCCAACTCCAGGTTGCAGTGAGGCGTAGAACTTCGATGAGCAAAAATTATGAATTGCTGAGCAGTTTTGGGAAACGATCAGAGCCTCTGCAGCCAATGCTCACGCGTGCACAGTCACGCAATCCCCGACCTGCGCTGCTAAGCGATGCAATTCCTGCGGCGCAGAGCAGTAACCTCGGATGGCACCTGGCGCTAAACATACTCCGGAGGCATTGGCGATCATCAGCTTGCTTTGCTGCCGTCGTATTTGCAACTGTTACTTTTGTGGCATTCACACAGAGGCCTCTATACGACCCTACGGCCACGATCGAGATCGATCCGGCCGAAACTGTGATGGGTTCACGGGAGGGCGGAAGCTCGGACTCAAATGAGGCAGAGTACCTGGAGACTGAGGCAAAAAAAATCGAAAGTGATGAACTGCTCGTGGCTGTGATCCGAAGCCTACGTCTGGAGCAAAACGGTGAACTGGTTGGTACTGGTAAGGTTTCTCTTTTCTCACGCCTGAACCCTTCTAACTTGTTTCTTACGCCGAAAACGAGTGCGGTAGTAGAACGAATCGAGCAGGCGGGCAGTCCCCCGCAACTTTCCAATATGGAAAACATTGCCCTTCGCAACTTTCGGGAGGGTTTGACGATCCAGCGTGATACTGGCAGCCGGTTAGTGAAGGTAACTTTCTCCAGCCATGATCCGGTCCTAGGTGCATTGATTACCAACACCCTGGTCAATTTTTTCATTGAAAGAAGCCACATTGAGCGCCATGACGCCATTATGGAATCGTCAGTGTGGCTATCCAAACAACTCGACGATGTTCGACATGCGATGCAAGAATCGAATGCCGCTCTGGCAGCCTATGAAAAGGCTTGGGGCATCGTGGATCTAGGAGAAAATGAAAAGCAGAACTCATTCACTGAAAGAATGACGGAACTCAACCACCAACTTACGCAAGCCCAGGTCGACCGAATCCAGCAGGAGGCATACTTGAATGGACTTCAGTCGGGCAGCGAGGCCTCACTTCAGCAAGTGGGCAATGATCCTGTGATTCAGAACCTGACGCAGAAGTTGGCGGATGCGCGAACTGCGCTTTCAGAGTCGGAGGTCGTGTACGGCAAAAACCACCCGAATGTCAAGCGACTTAAAAGCCAGGTCGAAGAACTGCAGGCACAAGTTGTTATGCAACGCCAAGCAATCATCGCCCGTATTCGGACGAGTTACGCTGCCGCGCGGGCGCACGAGAAGCTGCTGGCGCAAGAGGTAAGGAGAACCACAGATCAGGGCACCCAGATCGGCCAATACGATATGCTCAAGAAGGAAGCACAGGCTAATCGGTCACTTTACGATACCTTGTACACACGTGTTAAAGAAGCAGGTATTGCGGCGGAGTTGAAGTCGACTAACATCCGGGTAGTGGACCGTGCCCGGATCCTCGATATACCAACGCGACCCCGTCGAATGCTAATCATGGCAGTAGGTCTGCTGGTCAGCCTTTTGGGCGGAGTAATGGTCGCGTTTCTCAAGGCGACTTTCGACAACACCATTCGTGACTCTGATGACCTCAAGAAGTTAACGGGAATCTCGGATGTTTTAAGGATGCCCACATTCGAGACTAAGAATGACTTAGGGACGACCCTGAGACTACCTGTCACGCGGCTGGCAAATGGTCGTAATAATGGTGGTCAAACAGAAGCCTCTCGTGTCATCGCCGCACCCTTACTCTTAGAGAGACCTGGTTCACCAGAAGCCGAGGCTTTGCGGGGCTTACAAGCTTCGATTATGCTCCGCCGGATTGGCAATTCTCCGCAGGTAATCCAAGTTATTTCAGCCTTCCCGGGAGAGGGAAAGACTACCATCGCAACGAACCTGGCGATTGCTCTCGCCGGTCATGGCAAAACCTGTCTGGTCGATGCAGACCTAAGGAGGCCGTCTGTTGCCCAGTCCTTCGGTTTGACTCCTCGGATTGGCCTGAGAGAAATCTTGATGGGTACCGCTTCACTGGAAACGGCTCTGATTCACCTCCGGGATATAGAGGGCCTCAGCATTTTGCCCGCGGCCACGGCGACCGGGGACACAGCGTCCCTGTTTATCTCCGAGTCTATGCAAGCGATGCTCAAAGCCTTGCGACAGCAATTTCAACATGTGGTGATTGATAGTCCACCCTTGATTGCTTACGCGGATGGGCGCGCCATAGCATCTCAGGCAGATGGTTTGATCTTGGTTGGTCGATGCGGTGTTACAACCCGCGCGGCAATGGCTCAAATCATGGACTTACTTACCCACATCAATGCAGCGCCGGTGATCGAAGTGGTACTTAACGACGACAATCAAGTGGCGCTCGGAAGCCAGTATTACTACCAGACGAATTAGGTTCTTGATTCCAATCTTAGGAAATCTTCTGTTGCCCTCTATTTCGAGACAGAGGGCGAACGCGTTTTGGTTTTGCTGCAGGGTTCAACCCCATAAGAGAGAGGCCCATTGGACAAATGAAACCCACCGTTTCAACTTCGCCTTTCGCAGTAACTGAAAAGCCGCCGCTTTCTCGGCCGCGGTTTCCTTTCCTCGACCTTAAGGCACAGCATGCGAGTATCGCGGCAGAAGTTGCGGTGGCTCTTGCAAGGGTATTCGAGGGCCAACAAATGATACTCGGGCCGGAGGTCACGGCGCTGGAAACAGAACTGGCAGCTTTTCTCGGATGCCGTTACTGCATCAGCTGCGCTTCGGGTTCGGATGCGCTGCTACTGGCGCTGATGGCGCTGGAAATTGGGCCCGGCGACGAAGTGATTACTACTCCCTTCACTTTTGTGGCCACAGCGGGCTCAATTGCGCGCTTGCAGGCAAGGCCGGTTTTCGTCGACATCGATCCGGCCACTTACAGCCTTGATCCAAATAGTCTGGCGCGCGCAATAACCCCACGAACCCGGGCAATTATGCCGGTGCACCTTTTTGGGCTGATAGCCGACATGGAACCGATCCTGGAGGTGGCAGCTGCGAACAACTTGCCGGTCATCGAGGATGCCGCACAGGCCATCGCAGCCGCTCAGCGTGGGATTATGGCTGGAAACTTTGGCGTGATCGGCTGCTTCAGTTTTTTCCCCTCCAAGAACTTGGGGGGGGCCGGGGACGGCGGAATGCTCAGTACAAACAGCACTGAACTGGCGGATCGGCTCAGAGTTCTCCGCGCCCACGGCAGCCGGAAGAAATACCATTACGAGAGGCTTGGAATAAACAGTCGGCTTGATACCTTGCAGGCCGCGATCTTGCGCGTAAAACTGCGTTATCTAGAGTCATGGACTGCAGCCCGCAGGCGAAATGCAGCGTCATATCGGAGACTTTTTGCCGATGCCGGTTTGAGTAGTTGCGAATTGCCGGCGGAGCCGGATGGCTCCAGACACGTTTACAACCAATTCGTTATTCGTGTAGACGATCGCGACGACCTCCGCCGCTATCTTACAGCAGCAGGGATACCAACCGAGATCTATTATCCAGTCCCCTTACACCTTCAGCCCTCGTTTAGCTATCTTGGCTATAAGTCCGACGACTTCCCTGAGGCCGAACTTGCAAGCAAACATGTCTTATCGCTCCCGATATTCCCGGAGCTCACCCCAGCAGAGCAGAGCGCCGTAGTGGAATCGATTGCGGACTTCTACCAAGCGTAGGGGAATAATAGTTAATCAATCATGGAGGAATCGCGATGAACAGCCTGACCCCCAGGATCGCTGTAATTGGCTCCGGGTATTGGGGCAAGAATCTGGTGCGCAACTTCCACGAGCTAGGGGCCTTGCATTCCGTCTGTGACACGCGAGAAGACGTGCTGAAACAAGTGCGAGAGAAGTACGAGCTGAAGACGACAGCGAGTTTTAATGCGCTTCTAGCTGATCCTGAAGTAGACGGAGTTGCCATCGCTGCACCCGCGACCCAGCACTTTGAACTCGCCAGGTGTGCACTACGGGCCGGGAAGGACGTCTTTGTAGAGAAACCGCTCGCTTTGAAGGCCCAAGACGGACAGGAACTCGTACGGCTGGCGGAGGAGCGCCAAAAAATCCTCATGGTAGGGCACATTCTCGAATACCATCCGGCGATTCTTGAACTCAAGAGACTAATCCGCGAAGGAGAACTCGGACGACTTCAATATATCTATTCCTCTCGCCTAAACCTGGGCAAGCTGCGCACGGAAGAGAACATTCTATGGAGTTTTGCGCCGCATGATATTTCTGCGATTTTGTTCTTGTTGGAGGAGATGCCCGAGCGCATTTCCAGCCATGGAGGAAGCTACCTCGACTCACGGGTCTACGACACGACCCTTACCACTTGCGATTTCAAGAGCGGCGTGAAAGCGCATATTTTCGTGAGTTGGCTGCACCCATTTAAAGAGCAGAAACTGGCGATCGTTGGCGGCAGCAAGATGGCAGTATTTAATGACGTAGAGCCAGAAAACAAGCTGGTGCTCTATTCCCATCGTATCGACTGGCGAGACAGAATGCCGGTTGCACACAAGGATGCTGGTCATACGTTACTTCTTCCCAAAGAAGAACCATTGCGACGAGAATGCGAGCATTTTCTGAACTGTATTCGAACACGAGAAGCGCCGCGCACGGATGGTCGTAGTGCTGTTCGCGTATTGCAAGTGTTGCAGAGCTGCGAAGATTCGCTGCGTGCCAACGGCCAGCCAGTGGAAGTCGCGCATTTAAGCAGCGAGTACTTCGCGCATTCAACTGCGGTGATTGATGCCGGATGTGAAATTGGAAGAGGCACCAAGGTCTGGCACTTCTCGCATGTGATGTCTGGTTCGAAGCTGGGAGAAGGCTGCAATCTCGGGCAGAACGTAGTGATCGGCACTGATGTGAAAATTGGTAACAATGTCAAGATACAGAATAATGTATCCGTCTATACTGGAGTAGAACTCGAAGATGATGTCTTTTGCGGCCCCTCGATCGTATTCACCAATGTGATTAATCCACGCAGCCAAATCATCCGAAAACATGAGTACCGCAAGACGCTCGTGCGCAAGGGTGCATCTATAGGCGCGAACGCCACAATCGTGTGTGGCATTACCCTTGGCCGATACAGCTTTGTAGGAGCTGGCGCGGTGGTAACTCACGATGTGCCTGATTATGCGTTAGTGGTTGGGGTTCCTGCCGTGCAGGCGGGATGGATGTGCTCTTGCGGCATTCGCCTCGCCAACGATGTCCCTGAAGTAACATGCTCATCGTGTGGACGATGCTACCGGATCGGGGGCGGTATGTGCCAGGATGTGAGCGTGGCCGAGCAAAGCCGGTCAGAGGTTTCGGTACAACTGGTGGCTGCGGATTGAGAGTTCGTAATCGGCTGGAGAGTCGAAATTGAGCACGTTCAGTAGAGCCAACCGGATCTGGAGAAAAGCCTGTTACAGGCTCTATTCAGACCTCCTGATGCCAAACCGACTCGATCTATTCGATCGCCTGCTGCAAACCGCTATCGATTGCGGCTACGAAACCCATTCCATTCTTTCGTTTTGGCAGCTGCTTGAGGCAGGACGCCGGCTTTCAGGCAAAAAATACCTCATATTACGGCATGATGTCGATACCGATGCGGCAACCGCGTGCCGTATGTGGGAATTGGAGCGAAAGCGAGATGTGCTTTCCTCCTTTTACTTCAGGCTTTCGACGTTGTCGCCTTCACTGATGAAGGAGATGCACGCGTCTGGAGTTGAGGCCAGCTATCATTATGAGGAGGTGGCTACAGTATCAAAGCACAAAGGACTGACCACGGTCGATGATGTATATCACGAATTGGCACGGATGCGAGAGATGTTTAGGCTCAACCTCTTTCGCCTAAGAGAACAGACTGACCTGCCCATGCTCTCGGCTGCCTCTCACGGAGACTTCACAAACCGGAAACTTGGGATTCCGAACACGGTAATACTTGCAGACAACGCCTTCCGCAACGAAGTCGATATCAAGGTAGAGGCGTACGATCAGGCTCTTATGAGCCATGTAACCAGCCGTCATTCTGACAAAGCATATCCCGTATTCTGGGCTCCCGATGACCCACTGAGCGCATTTCGCCGAGGAGAGAAAGTTGTACACATCCTGACACATCCGCGGCAATGGCATGCGGCGCCAAGTGTAAACTTATCGGACGACTTGAGCCGGGCATGGGAAGGAGCTCGGTATTGCCTCAAGGCGGCAAGGCGGAGCCGAAATTTAGACGGAGTTCCACTAAATTGAAGGTCGGGGGGAATTCCTGCCCGAACGAGGGCATAGTTATAGTCGTAGGCATAGGAGAGGTCGGGAAACCTCTCTTGCGGATCTTGTCCAGGTGTTACTCATGCGTTGGCGTCGATATCGACCCGGTTGAGGTCGATCGACACTGCAATGTTTTACACATTTGTTACCCATTTCAGAGCGGCGATTTCGTTAAAGTCACCACGAAATACATCAACAAGTATCAGCCCGACCTCACAGTTATTAACAGCACAGTTCCGCCGGGAACTACGCGACAGATTCAATCACAGGTAGGCCAAAGCCCGGTAGTCTATAGTCCTATACGCGGCAAGCACGTCAATATGGAGAACGACATGCTCCGCTATGCAAAATTCGTGGCCGGTTCAGATGCCGGAGCGGTTCAGCAAGCATTGCGTCACTTTGAGCGCGCTGGATTTCAGCCCAACAGTTTTCGCACCCCGGAAATCGCGGAGCTGAGCAAGCTGATAGAGACTAGTTGGCTGGGAGTGTTAATTGCCTGGGCACAGGAAGTGGAACGCTTCGCGGCGCGATACGGAGCAAGCTTCGAAGAAGTAAACGCATATGTAAAGGAAGTGGATTTTCTGCCCTCGCACGTTTTCCCCGGCTACATTGGAGGCCATTGCGTAATGCCGAATATTGCCATTCTGCGAACGCAATTCCAGTCGGCTCTGTTGGATGCCATCGTCGAATCGAATAGAGCAAAACAGATGGAAAACAGCAACGGGCAGGAAGCGAAGGGGGCAGTCAAACAATGATAAAGGTCGGCTTGGTCGGGCTAGGGTACTGGGGTCCAAATCTCGCGCGTGTGCTTCAGCAGACGAGGCAATGTGAATTCACGGCATGTTGCGACCTTGATCCCCAAAAAGTGGGAACCATCGTGCGTCAGTACCCGCACGTTCGCGGATTCAGCACTGTGGGAGACCTGCTCGATTCAGATGTTGACGCGATTGTAATTGCCACCAACATACATACGCATTACGAACTCGCCCGCGAAGCACTTCAACGGGGAAAACATGTGCTGGTAGAGAAGCCGCTCTCTGACAGTAGTCGAAACGCGGCAGATCTGGTTATGCAGGCACGGAGGGCGGGCAAGGTGCTAATGACGGGTCATACCTTTGTATACAGCCCGCCAGTTATCAAGATCAAGGAATTGATTGAGTCAGGCGACATAGGCGATCTGCACTACATCAGCTTCTCGCGAGTCAACTTAGGCCTGTACCAAAAGGATGTTGATGTTATCTGGGATCTTGCAGTTCATGACATTTCAATCCTGCTCTACTGGCTTGAGGAATTTCCGGTAAACGCGTTCTCGTTCGGCCGCTCCTGCGTGCAAAAAGCGAAGTACGATGTAGCCTTTCTCTGGTTTCAATTTCCCGGAGGTGAGGTCGCATCGTGTGAAGTGAGCTGGCTTTCGCCGCAAAAGATGCGCCGCACCTCGATCGCTGGATCCAAACGGATGATCATCTATGATGATACGGAGCCGAGCGAGAAAGTCCGAATCTACGATCGTGGCGTAATGCTGCATCGGCCTGCGACCTTTGGTGAGTTCCAACTGACCTACCGCATGGGGGATGTCATTTCGCCCAACTTAGAAAATACCGAACCTCTGCTCAACGAAGTGGAGCATTTCATACGCTGTATTGAAACGGGAGAGACTCCTCGCACAAGCGGGGAATTTGGCGCCCGCGTGGTTCGGGCTATCGAAATGGCGAGTAGCTGCAGATGGAAACCCGAGGAGATGATGGCGCAAGCCGAATGAATCCTGATCGACTGCAGAGGCATTTAGCTCCTGGATGTTTGATATGCCCACGATGACCCAAAACGCCTCTAGCCTTGCGTATTTCGTTCATCCCCAAGCACTGGTGGAGACCGGCGAGATCGGCTCAAACACCCGTATCTGGGCGTTTGCCCATGTGATGAACGGTGCACGAATCGGCTCAGGCTGCAATATCGGAGACCACGCATTTATTGAGTCAGGCGTGACACTTGGCGACAACGTGACGGTAAAAAATGGTGTGGCAGTGTGGGAAGGCGTAACGATAGAAAATAATGTCTTCCTCGGACCTAACTGCGTGCTTACGAACGACCGCAATCCCCGGACGTACATCAAAAAAAAGGGCGCTGCTCTGCTCACGACCCTGATCCGCGCAAACGCCACCATCGGCGCGAATGCGACGATTCTATGCGGCCTGGTCGTTGGACGATACGCCTTTATTGGAGCGGGATCGGTGGTAACTCGTTCGGTTCCCGATTTCGCACTCATAGTAGGCAATCCCGGGCGCCAGATCGGCTGGATGTGCGTGTGCGCGAGCCGCCTACCTTTCTCGCTTCAACTTCTTCCCGGGGTAGTTATGGCATGCCCTCATTGCGGGTGCACGTTTCGGCATAGCGGGGAAGGGGCGATAGTCCTGCAAAGCGACTCAAATCAAAGGCCATGACCACCTGCACAGAACTCAAAGTCCCGTTTGTCGACCTGAGGGTGCAGTACGCGAGCATTAAGGACGAGATCCGGGAGGCGATTGAGCATGTGCTGGACTCGGCTCAGTACGTCGGCGGCGAATGGGTGGAGAGGTTCGAGGATGAGTTTCGCCGTTTTGTGGGTGCGAAGTACGCCGTGGCGGTCGGGTCAGGTACGGCCGCGCTGGAACTGGCGCTCAAGGCCGCGGGTATCGGACCCGGCCATGAGGTAATTGTTCCTGCCAATACTTTTTTTGCGACCGCAGAAGCCGTCACCAACGTGGGCGCGCTCCCGGTATTTGCCGATGTCGACTCAATCACGTATCACCTAGATATCAACTCTGTTAAGAAGGTGTGCACTCCCAACACTCGAGCGATCATTCCGGTGCACTTGTATGGTCATGCCATGGCAATGGAGGAATTGGAACAATTTGCGATTCTGCACGGCATTACAATCATTGAAGATGCTTGTCAGGCCCATGGGACCGAGCGCAACGGTGCCAAAGTAGGTGGTTCGGGGCGCCTGACTTGCTTCAGCTTCTATCCGGGGAAAAACCTCGGTGCGTACGGCGAGGCCGGAGCAGTGACCGGAGATAATCCGGAGCAGATCCGCATGATCCGGCTTCTGCGTGATCACGGCAGTGCGGTCAAATATCAGCACTCGATGGTTGGAACAAATGCACGTCTCGATGCCATCCAAGCTGCGGTTCTTTGCACGAAACTCCAGTATGTACCGGTCTGGAACGGTAAGCGGAGGCAACATGCTAGCGTGTATGCACGCGCCCTGGCAGGCTCTCCTATCTATCCGCCTCAGATTCCAGCTGGCGCTGAGCACAACTTCCACCTTTTCGTGGTGCGCAGCCCGCAGCGCGACGCATTGCGGCAACACCTGCTACAAAACGGAATCAGCACGGGCATCCACTACCCGGTGCCGCTGCATTTGACAAAGGCTTACCAGGACTTGGGATTCCCTGGCGTGGGCACCTTGCCCGTGTCCGAGGCGCTTTCGCGAGAGATCCTTTCTTTGCCGATGTACCCGGAACTGTACCCGGAACAGTTGGAACACGTGATCCAAAATACGCTTGAATTTGCGGCTGCCGCCGAATCTACCCGCACGACCAAGATGTGCCTTCAATAGCGTGTGAGCGACTTTGCAATGACTGAACTGCCGTTGGTCTCAATTATTGTTCCTTGCCGTAACGAAGAATACTTCATCTCGAAGTGTCTTGATTCCATTTTGGATAGTGATTATCCAAAGGAGAAGCTTGAGGTTTTGGTGATCGACGGCATAAGTTCAGACGGGACAAATACGATTTTACAGGAGTACACCCAACGGTACCCGCTTATTCGCGTAATTATGAACCCGAGGCGGATTACCCCCGTTGCCTTCAACATTGGCATCGACCATGCAGGTGGCGATCTCATCATGATAATGAGCGCGCATGCTACCTATAACAATGATGCGATAAGCAAGTCCGTGGAGTACTCCCAACAGTACAAAGCTGACAATATCGGGGGAATCTGGAAGATCCTACCCCGCAAGCGAGATGCGATGGGAAATGCAATCGTGGCGGCGTTATCGCACAGGTTCGGAGCCGGCGGTGCGGCCTATAGAATAAGCGACAAGCAATCCGGCGTACAGCACGTCGATACTGCCGCTTACGGTTGCTACCGACGAGAAGTCTTCGACCGGATCGGTAGGTATAACGAAGCGCTGGTTCGTAACCAAGATATCGAACTCAATCTCAGATTGAAGAATAATGGTGGCGTAATCCTGCTGGCACCGGACATTGTGGTAAATTACCATGCGCACACTAGCCTAAGTGCATTCTGCAAGCGCAGCTTTCAAGACGGCACTTGGGCTATTCTATCGTTTGCGTACAGTAGTGTCATCCCTGTGGCATGGCGACACCTGGTGCCATTATTTTTCGTGACCTCATTGATGATTCTGGCGCTGCTGGGTTTCTGGGCAAAACTATTCCTGTCATTGCTCACTAGCGTTGCTGCAGTGTATTTCCTAACCAGTCTGAGTGCATCGGTGCAGATCGCGAAGCAACAGCGGAATGCCAGATTGCTACCGCTGCTACCAGTCGTATTTGCGATGCTGCATTTGATTTATGGAGTTGGGTCATTGTGGGGCTGTGCTAAGCTCCTTAGACGAAGGGGCTTGAAAAATTTGTTCGTAGTTACGTGGAACCAAGTTATAGCCGTAAAAGGGCATCCAGTCTCGTGAAGGTAGCACAGTCATTGGCAAAGAATGTAAGAAGGTCCTCCATTATTTTTGCACCGCTATCTTCGGCACCCGGTACCTTAGAAAACAATGATTTGTGGTTCTAGTTTGGTTGCAAGGGTATGATCCTTGCCTCTCGATGATGCGCCAAAGTTTGAAAAGCGCTGGATGAAACCGTGAGAATAAAGATCCCACTGCAATAAGTCGTCCGAGGAAAGCTGTTAGAAGGGTTCTGCCTCGATCAGATCGAGAAAGCAGATGAAATCAACACACAGAAATAAAGCAAAGTTCGACGTAATTATGCTGACTACCGTACATCCAGCGGCGGACGTCCGGATATTCAATCGCGAAGCGAAGACTTTACAGCAGGCCGGTCTAACCGTGTGCATCATCGGCCGGCACTACAAGTCGGAATACCGGGAAGGAGTTTGGATTGAGGCCCTCCCCACTCCAGCCAATCGGTTTTGTCGGCTTTTGCTGGGATTCAAGGTGCTCAAACACGCTTGGCAGTTCTCAGGAAAGCTCTACGCATTCCATGACCCAGAATTGTTCGGAGTGGGCCTAGTGTTACGGTTGTTAAGGAAAAGCGTCGTTTACGACTGTCATGAGAACACACCCATGACCGTCCTGCAGAAGGAGTGGATTCCGTTGCCGCTGCGCTGGTTTGCGGTTCCCGTTGTCGCAGCCGTGGAGTGGCTAGGTTCGCGATTACTGACAGGAGTTGTAACAGTTAATGAGACGTTATGGAAACGCTTTCCGCCGAGGCGAACTATTGTTGTGCGAAATCTTCCTCCTGCTGCACTACTCGAGATGATCACTCAGGCACCGCCTCTATCCTCGCGAGCCAACGCCGTAATTTACGCAGGCAAACTTAGCCGCATCCGCGGCATTGCGGAACTCGTGGAAGCTTTCCGGGGGATCGATTCTGGCACCGAGCTGTGGTTGCTGGGAGACTTCTCGGAACCAGCGTTCCGGCACAAGATCCTCAGCTCGCTCCCCCCCAACGTCAAATGGTTTGGGCAAAGAGATTGGCTCGAGGTGTTAGGCTTCTATCACCGTGCCAAAGTTGCTGTTGTCTTGCTTTATCCCACCCCGAATCACCGTAACGCGATGCCGATAAAGCTTTTTGAATACCTTGGAGCCGGCTTGCCAGTTATAGCGTCCGATATGCCGCATTTCGCCGGGCTACTCCAAGGCTGTGGAGTACAGGTGAATCCAAAGGACGTAGCACAAATACGGACGACGATCGCCGCACTACTCTCAGACGAAGCTGGCATGGCAAAAATGTCCAGAGTCGGTCGCGAACGGGTAATGCAATTCTTCAGATGGGAAGACGACGGCCGAAAGCTAGTAGATTTCTACACCAAGATAGCAACGATGGGCAAGACAAGCGTCGCCTATACTGAATCCGGATTTGCGGATTAACCACGGGCCAGTCATAACGTTGCAGCTCTGGCGGCTATCTGCAGTGAGGAATCCGTCCAAATCGTAACTCCCCAGACTGTCCGGGAAGTGAGCGTCCTCGGCTAGACCCAGATGGACTGACGCTGAACACATCTTTGACCTTGTACTCGCATCAGGCCGCGCAAATGTCAGCGAGTCGCATGTAATGAGCAGCGCAACTAAGATCGTGGAGGCGGCTGTCAAGCCACGTTTTGCGGTAGATGTTCTGAAATTAGCCGCGGGGACAGGTCTGGCTCAAGCCGTGGGAATAGTAACGGCACCCATAATTGCCCGCTTGTTTTCGCCCGAAGCTTTCGGAGTTTCGGCAGTTTTCCTATCGGTAACAACGATCTTAGGTATTGTCGAATGTCTAAGATACGAATCGGCAATTTTGTTACCTGCAAAGGACGAGGATGCAGCCAACGTGCTTGCTGTCAGCTTGAGTTTTGTGCTGCTGGTGACCCTACTAACCGTTCCCTGCATTTGGTTGTCGCGACGAACATTTACTGGATGGCTGAATGCTGTGGGGTTAAGTAGTTGTCTTTCGCTGCTGCCCGTTACGGTTCTTCTCAACGGCTTATATGCCGTATTGCGCAATTGGAGCACACGGAAATCTGAATTCGGTATCTTATCGACGGCTCAACTGCTCATTTCTGTGTGCACGGTTGGAGCACAGATTGCGTTCGGGTATGCAGGTTCGCTAACAGGTCGTACACTGGTCGTGGGCAGTTTAGTTGGACTTCTCGTGGGCACTTTCTTGCTCGGGCTCCAACGTTTGCGAACAAGCTGTGAAGTATTTAGTAAAGTCCACTGGCGGAAAATGATCTTTGCCTTGACGCGGTATGCAAGGTTTCCGAAGTACAGTACTGCCGGGGGGATATTAAACGGTGTTTCGTGGCAACTTCCCACTTTTTTCCTATCCAGCTTCTTCTCGCAGAGCATTGTTGGCCAGTACTCATTGGGGAATCGTCTGCTCCGTATACCCATGAATCTCATTGGTCTTAACATCGCGAACGTTTTCGCACAGCGCGTCTCAGCAGCGACGCATGAGAGCCGAAAGCTTTTCAGCCAACTAGTTGAGAATACGTTCCGATATCTTGTAAGTGTGAGCATGTTTCCATGTCTTATCCTCTCATTTATCGGCAAGGACTTATTCGTAGTTATTTGTGGGGAGCGATGGGGAGAGGCCGGAGTCTACACCCAGATCCTGAGCATATGGGTGTGCTTTTGGTTTATTTCCTCTCCACTTAGCACAGTTCTTGGTATCTTGGAAGAACAGGCTTTGGAGCTTCGTATTAATGTGCTCATTTTTTCCAGCCGGTTTCTTTCACTGTTGATTGGTTGCTTAGCTGGAAGCCCTAGGCTGACCCTTGGTCTTTTTTCGGCAACAGGTGTGCTAGTCTACGGGTACTATTGTCTTGCAATTCTGCGCAAGAGCGGCGTCTCAGCGATGAAAATGTTTCGCATATTAGCCACAAACTTCGGCCAATTTATTCCGCCAGCCTTCATTCTCATCGTATTCAAATACTACGGGGCCAGCTCCTTGGTTGTTTTAGGGGTATCGTCGCTGATGCTCGTTGGATACTATTTCAACTTGATCCGTACTGATGCCATGGCGCGAGGTATGTTTATGACATTCCTGCACAGAACGGTTCCAGCGGATTGTCCGTAAATGGTATGCCGCGCATATCTCGCGCAACTCGTGTGGATTTGGTTTCGTGTCCCGCAGGGCTGAGCTCAGGTTCGTGCGAAGCCAGCCGGCATGACTGAATGCCGGGTATAAAAAACCATTTTATGGGATGTTTGTAATTGTTGAAGTGCATCCTGCCGTGATGAAACGAGTATTGCTAATTAGCTTCTACTATCCCCCCCGGGAAGGGGTTGGTGGTGTGCGGCCCGCCGGGGCGGCAAAATATCTCCCGCAATTCGACTGGGAACCGATAATCATGACCCCCGCATTACCGCCCGGCGAGCGACCCAATGCGCGGGTGATCGAGACTGGGTACCACGATGTGCTAAGCCGATGGAAAACGATATTTGGCTTGGATCCCGATCGAGGGCTTCATGAACAACTAGAGCTGCCGCAGTCTTCATCGCCCCGGTCCTATCTCGCGCACACTAAAGCCATTTACTGGTTAAAATCCCTTCTAACCTATCCCGACCCATGCAAAGGTTGGCTTCCCTTTGCGCGTAAGGCAGTCCTGCAGTTCGCACGGCAGGAGCACGTGGACGCTATTTTGACCACTGCACCCCCGATTTCGTGCCATCTCATAGGCATGGAGGCAAAGACAGTTTTGCGGCGACCCTGGGTGGCCGATTGCCGCGATATGTTGGCCGATGCACCTTTTGGTTCTCGGCTCTTGAAGCGGCAGCTACGCTCTCTGGAGCAACGGACGCTACAAAAGGCAGACGCGTTGGTGACCGTCTCTTTGCCTTGGGCGGACCATCTGCGCCAGCTGCATCCTTCAAAGTCGGTGGCGGCCATCACTAACGGGTTCGATCCAGAGGCAGTCCCAGCTTGCGAGCCCGTGAACTTTTTTTGTATTACCTACACCGGCGAGCTTTACCATGGCGAGCGCGACCCAACGCTCTTGTTCGAAGTACTTACAGAGCTGATTCGCGAGAATAGTCTACCTTCGAGCCAAGTGCGAGTTCGTTTCTACGGTCCATCTGATCCGTGGCTGGCCGCGCATGTCGAACGATATGGTTTGCAAGACGTAGTCGAAATTCATGATCGCGTATCGCGAGGTGAGTCCTTACAGCATCAGAGAGAGTCGCAAATTCTCCTACTTCTAGGTTTCAATGTCCCCCTGTACGAGGGAGGCTATCCCGGAAAGGTGTTTGAATACCTAGGGGCCCGTCGCCCAATTCTGGCCTTAGGAGGAAAGCCAGGCGTAGTTGGGCAGCTATTGGCGGAAACCGCTACAGGGATGTTTGCTGCTACCAAAGCCGAGCTGCGCACCTTTCTGATGAACGCTTACGCAGAATTTCGCGCCCGGGGCCAGGTTTCCTACCGAGGCAAGCAGGCTGCAATCGCCCAGTATACTCATCGGGAGATGGCAAGAAAATTTGCGCGCACACTGGATACGATGGTCGAGGAAACAATGCCTAGAACAGACACTCCTTTTGCTAAAAGGGTAACGAGAATCCTCCCCTCGAAATCTGCAAGAGTAAGTGAGATTCCAACGGGGGTGATCCGCAGAGATTTTCGAAGGTCGGAATGCTCGGAAAATTGACGAACTCGGGTATTGAGCCGATACGGCTGCACGCTCGCGGGGCGCTCACCATTGCCACAATGATGGTAGCGGCGGTTGTTGTGGGTTTTAACATCGGCCACGAACGGTGGTATTTAGTTGCAATTTGTATCGTTGTGCCTGTTTTTCTATTGTGGCCCGTACAAACTGCATTAGGTCTGTTTGCTTTCCTTGTTCCCTTCGATGAAGTATCGATCCTGGGAGACGCCGCTTCCGGCACGACACTAACGTATTACGTCGGAGCCGCAGCAGCATTGATTGTCTTTATCGTAGCATTACTGAACCAGAGAATAGAATTGCCCCCAAGGCCAGCAGCCTGGTGGACGGCATTAGTCCTCTGGGGGTCAGCCACAGCAGTCTGGGCGATTAATCCTGCTTTATGTCTACAGCGGTTACCCACCGCTGGTTCTCTGCTGCTGCTCTACCTGGTAGCGGTTTCGGTACGAATCGACAAGGACGAATTCTCTTGGATTGCCTTTGCAGCTATCCTTGGAGGAGTTGTTGCAGCTTTATACGCCACTTCAGAGTTCTATCACGGCAGGTCGTACAGCGATGTGGAGACGAGGGCGGCATTGATCTTAGCTGGCAGGGAGACCGATCCTAATCAGTTTGCTGCAGC
>Ga0137386_10000798_pt1 | contig 18770 bp, 14 predicted proteins | sample SagtaG_4_FD_104910 | JGI IMG/M metagenome (GOLD analysis project Ga0137386, IMG submission 104910) | Vadose zone soil microbial communities from Sagehorn Ranch, Mendocino, California, USA - Sage2_R_100_16 metaG | ecosystem: Environmental > Terrestrial > Soil > Vadose zone | place: USA... | reverse complement strand
GTGCCATCGATGGTCGCCGGCGAACACCAGCGGCACATCGATGTTCGCGTGAGCGGGCCGAGACGGACAACCATGGCACATCGATGTCCGGCGGCCGAGGCGGCTGCCATCAGAGCTCGAACTAGGCCGCCCAGCGCGTGTTGATATGGATGCAATCGAGCGTTTTATGACATCGAGGTGGGCGGGGTGGTCGCGGTACGCCACGTAGGAGTCCGCGTCCTCAGAAGCCGACGACGATCGCGAAGCTGGCGTTGCCGTCGGTAGTGCCCGCGTCCGGGCCGAACGAGTAGTTCAGCAGCCCTTCGTCAGCGGCGGCAGGGTCGCTAGCGCGTCGCCGGCCTCCCGTTTCTGCACATCGGCGGCCTCGGGTGTCCCGGTGATTACCACGACGTGCCTGATCATCGCGCTCCGATCGCCCGCGCCTGGCCGGGCAGCGAGAGCGGGTGCGCGTCCTTTACGCTCGGCACCAGCAGGCTCCCGGTCGGTCGCGGCCGCGATACCCAGGTTCACGTAGTGCCTGACCACAATCTCCTGCGCGACCTCGTCCCAGGCCCGCCGGGGCCGCGGGGCCGCTACTCGGCCAGCTTCGCGCGGAGCGCGGCGCCCTTGTCCTGAGCGGCCTGGCGGAGCTCACCGGCAAGCGCGACCACCCGCTGCTGCAGCGCGGGATCGGAGGTGGCCAGGATCCGGACCGCGAGCAGGCCGGCGTTGCGCGCCCCGCCGACCGCCACCGTGGCCACCGGGATTCCGGCGGGCATCTGGACCATGGACAGCAGCGAGTCGAGGCCGTCCAGGTGCGCGAGCGGCACCGGCACCCCGATCACCGGCAGCGGAGTAACCGAGGCGAGCATGCCAGGCAGGTGCGCCGCCCCACCAGCTCCGGCGATGATCACCTTCAGCCCCCGGCTGGCCGCGGAGCTCCCGTAGCCGATCATGTCGTGCGGCATCCGGTGAGCCGAGACGACATCGGCCTCGTACCGCACGCCGAACTCGTCCAGCGCCGCCGCTGCCGCCTGCATGACCGGCCAGTCGGAGTCGCTGCCCATGACCACGCCAACGACCGGCTGCGCGCTCATCGGCCGGTCCCTCCGCCACCGGCCCGAGTCCCAGCGGCCGCCTGTGCCCCTGCGACCTCCTCAGCCCGGACCGCCCCCTCAGCCCCGCGAGCCCCTTCAGCCCCGAAAACCCCCTCAGATCCGGCAGCCCCTTCAGCCCCGGGAGGCTCTTCCGTCCCGTAGCTGAGATAGCTCGCCGCACGCCAGGCGCGGTCGCGCAGCTCCGCCACGTTCTCGCCCGCCACCGTCACGTGACCGACCTTCCGCCCCGGCCGCACCGCCTTGCCGTACAGGTGCACCTTTACCCCCGGGTCGGCCGCCATCACGTGCACCAGCCGCGAGTGCAGGCCGGGATCGTCGCCGCCCAGCACGTTCACCATCACCGCGGCGGCCGAGGTCGCCGCCGGCGTGCCGAGCGGGAGGTCGAGTACGGCCCGCAGGTGCTGCTCGAACTGCGACGTCCTGGCCGCGTCGATCGTCCAGTGCCCGCAGTTGTGCGGGCGCATCGCCAGCTCGTTGATGATCAGCTCGTCCCCCACGGCGAACAGCTCCACGGCCAGCAGCCCGGTCACGCCGAGCTCGGCCGCGATGGCCAGCCCGAGTCGCTGAGCCCGCATCGCGAGGGCGGGATCCAGGCGCGGCGCTGGCGCGATGACCTCCCGGCAGATCCCGTCCTGCTGGACCGTCTGCACAACAGGGTATGCCGCGCCCTGCCCCTTCGGCGACCGGGCCACCAGCACGGCGAGCTCGCGGTCGAACCGCACGTACTCCTCCGCGATCAGGTCGATGCCGTGAGAGATCACGTCCGCGGCGGCACGCTCGGCGGCGCAGATCCAGACGCCCCTGCCGTCGTATCCCCCTGACGTGGCCTTGAGCACAACCGGCCAGCCGCCGCCCCCGGCTGCCGCGAAGCCGACGACGTCCCGCGTACTCGACACCGGGACGTACCGCGGGCACCGCACGCCAAGCTCCCGGATCCTCCTGACCGCGCTGAGCCGGTCCCGCATGGCCCGCTTGTCCTGGGTGAACTGCAGAGCACGCCCTCCGGGCCTGACCGCCGTCAGGTCTTCGAGCGCGGTCAGGTGCTCCGCCGGCACGTGCTCATGATCGAACGTGACCACGTCACAGCCCGCGCCGAACGCCAGCACGTCCTCGGCCGCCCGGTAGTCGCCGACCTGGGTGCGCGCACACACCTGGGCGGCGCTGTCGGCGGCGGTGTCGGCGAGCACCCGGAACTCGATACCGAGCCCGATCGCCGCCTGGGCCGTCATCCGGGCAAGCTGGCCGCCGCCTACCATCCCGACGACCGGCTGCCGGTCGTGTTCCCCGGCCGCGGCCGGCTGCGCAACGCCCACCCGCCGTAGCCTACGAGGTCGGAGGCCGGCAGCTCACCGAGGCCGGGCCCGCGAGTCACCCAGGCCGCGCGAGGCCGTCACGCGGGCCCGGCCACCACAGGCTCGTCGAGTTGCTCGAGCACGGGCTGCGGGAAGATCACGGCAAACGTCGCCGGCCGGGGCCTGACCAGCACGAGCTGCCCGCCGTCGGACGAGGCGACCGACTTGGCCAGCGCGAGGCCGAGCCCGGTCCCGCCGGCGCCGCTCACGCTGCGCTCAAAGATCCTGTGCACCAGGTCGGCCGGCACGCCCTTGCCCTCGTCCTTCACCTCGATCACCACCGACCTCGGCGTCTGCGACGTTCTGATGCTCACCGTCCCGCCGCCGTGCACGAGCGCGTTGTCCAGCAGCGTCGCGACAACCTGGGAGACTCCGCCCGCGCTGACATAGACGCACAGGCCCTTGTCACCCTGCACCTCGAGCTTCCTGTTCTCCGCGCGGAACGCCGGCTCCCACTCGACCACCTGCTGGGTGATGATGTCGTCAATGCTGGACAGCTGCGGCGCGCCGGACGACGACCGGCGGGCGCGGCCGAGCAGCTGGCCGACCACCTGCGCCAGCCGGTCGGTCTGGGCCAGGGCCGCCGTTCCTTCCTCCCTGACCACGCCGGGGTCGTCGGCGGCTTCGACCATTTCCTCGAGCCGCATGGACAGCGCGGTCAGCGGCGTGCGCAGCTGGTGCGAGGCGTCGACGGCGAAGTCCTGCTCGGCCGAGATCAGGTCGGTGACCCGTTCCGCCGCGTTGTCCAGGCCCTCGGCGACGCGGTCAAGCTCGCCGATCCCGTACCGCCTGCCGACCGGCCTGGCGTCGCCAGAGCCGATCCGGTCCGCGGCCCTGGCCAGGTCCTGCAGCGGCCTGGCCAGCCGCCGCGCCTGCGCCATCGTCAGGCCGGCGGCGACCACGAGTGCGATCAGCCCGAGCACGCCGACTTGCACCGGCGACAGCTGGATCGGCTGCGACCCTGACCGGTGCGATATCGCCACCACCTCCAGCCCCGCCCCGAACACCAGGACGGCGGCGATGGCGACGCCGAACATCGACGTCAGCAGACGGCGCTGCATCAAGGCTCATTCTCCGCGTTCGAACCTGAACCCGACGCCCCGCACGGTGGTGATGAGGTGCGGGTTATGGGCATCGTCACCGAGCTTGCGGCGAAGCCAGGACACATGCATGTCCAGCGTCTTCGTGGAACCCCACCACTTGCTGTCCCAGACCTGCCGCATGATCTGGTCCCTCGTGACGACCTTGCCCGCCTCGGAGACCAGCAGGTGCAGCAGGTCGAACTCCTTCGATGTCAGGTCGAGTTCGCGGTCGCCGAGCCAGGCCCGCCTGGCGTCATTGTCGATCCGCACGCCCTGCACGACCTGCGCCGGCGACGCGCCCCGGCGGAGCAGCGCCCGCACCCGAGCCAGGAACTCGGCCAGCCGGAACGGCTTGGTCACGTAGTCGTCGGCGCCCGCATCCAGCCCGATAACGGTATCGACCTCCTCGACCCTGGCCGTGAGAATCAGCACCGGCGTGTCCTGGCCGGCCAACCGCAGCCGCCGGCAGACCTCCAGGCCGTCCATCCGCGGCAGCCCGATGTCGAGCACGATAAGGTCAATGCCGCCAGCCTTCGCGACCTCAAAGGTTCCCGGCCCGTCGGCGGAAACCCCGACCTCGTAACCCTCACGCCGCAAAGCCCGGGCCAGCGGCTCGGAAATAGACGGGTCGTCCTCAGCAAGCAATACACTAGTCATGCTCCCGATGCTAAGGCGAACAACCGCAATTCACCTGCACCGACGCACCCGAATATCGGCAATGAATTAGTCAAGCCGACCCCAACGGTGACGCCCGGTAGTGCCGCCATTACAATAACTCGCCCGAAATTCTTAAATTCAATTAATATACGTAACAATAAGCGGGCGCTGGTCATCTTTTGTCGGCCGGCCCCGGCTCCTGCTCGACCGCCGGCCCCGGCTCCTGCTCGACCGCCGGCCCCCGGTCCGCTCCGTCGCCTCGCGCCGCCTTCGGTCCGGCGGCGGACGGCAGCCCCGCTCTGGCCGCCGGGCGCCGCAGCTTGGCCGTGACGACCCGGCGAGCAGAGGGCCCGAGATCCTGCGCAGGCTCGGTCAGGCAGCGCGGGCTCGGTCAGGCGGCGAATCGGCCGGCAGGCTGCTACACCGGGGTTACCCCGTGGCGGCGGCGGGAGAAAGAGCGGTCCTTGCCGCGCGCGGCGGCGAACCGGCGGATCAGATCTGCCCGCAGTTCTTCCGGCTCGACGATGTCGTCAACGACGAGTTCTCCGGCCAGGCGGAGTATGTCTATGTCCGCCTCGTAAGCGTCGCGGAGCTGTTGAACCTGAAGCGCTTTTTCCTCAGGGTCCGCGATCGCCGCGAGCTTGTTGTAGTAGACGGCATTCACCGCCGCCTCGGCTCCCATGACCGCGATCTTGGCGGTCGGCAGCGCCAGGGTGGCGTCCGGCTCGAAGCCGGGGCCGGCCATCGCGTACAGGCCGGCGCCGTAGGCCTTGCGGACCACGACGCAGATCTTCGGCACCGTGGCCTCGGAGACCGCGCTTATCATCTTCGCGCCGTGCCGGATGATGCCCTGCTTCTCCACCGAGGTGCCGACCATGAACCCGGGCACGTCGGCGAGGAACAGCAGCGGCACGTTGAACGCGTCGCAGATCTGGATGAACCTGGTCGCCTTGTCGGCCGAGTCGACGAAGAGCACACCGCCCTTGAACATCGGGTTGTTGGCGACCACCCCGATCACCTGGCCGTCGAGCCGAGCGAAGCCGGTGACCAGTTCCCGCGCCCAGAGTTCGTGGATCTCGAACAGCGAGCCAGAGTCGACGATGCCGCGCACGTAGCGGCGCATGTCGAAGGCCTGCCGCTCGTTGACCGGAACGAGCTTGCGCAGGTCGACCTGGTCCGGGCCGCCCGGCTCGGCCGCCGGGGGCGCGGCGGTCCAGTTACCTGGCAGGTACGACAGGTAGCGCCTGATCGCCTCGATCGCGTCGGTCTCGGTCGGCGCCAGGTGGTGCCCGCAGCCGGAGATCGTGCAGTGCATCCGGGCACCGCCCATCTCCTCCAGCGTGGTCTGCTCCTTGACCACCATCTCGACCATGCGCGGGCTGCCCAGGTACATCGAGGCGTTCCCGTCCACCATCGCGACGTAGTCGCAGAACGCCGGGATGTACGCGCCGCCGGCCGCGGACGGGCCGAACAGGGCGCAGACCTGCGGGATCGACCCCGAGGCGCGGACCTGGGTGTGGAAGATCTTCCCGGCGCCGCGGCGGCCGGGGAACATCTCGACCTGGTCGGTGATCCGGGCGCCGGCCGAGTCGACCAGGTAGATCATCGGCAGCCCGGAGGCGTACGCCTTCTCGATGATCCTGATGATCTTCTCGACGGTCCGCGCGCCCCAGGATCCCGCCTTGACCGTGGAGTCGTTGGCCATCAGCGCGACCGGCCGCCCGCCGACCGTCGCGGTGCCGGTGATGACGCCGTCGGCCGGGAGCCCGCCGGCCGAGGCGTTGGCGAAGATGCCGTCCTCGGCGAGGCTGCCGGCATCGACCAGCAGCGCGATCCGGTCGCGGGCGAAGAGCTTGCCTGCCGCCTCGGCGGCCTTGTGGTACTTGGGCGCCCCGCCCTTGGCGATCCCGGCCCGGACGCCGGGCAGGTCCTCGTGGCCTGGCTGGGTCTGCACGTCGCTCACGGTCGAGAGCGTACCGAGCGGACCTGGACCGACCGTCCGGCAGGAGCCATTATCCGTAGAGTTTGCGGCAAGGCGCCGCGATGGATGGTGGCGGCCTCCGACCCGGCCGAGCTCATGGCGAAGGCCGCGGCTCGCCCGGCTGACGGCTGACGAACGCCGCCGGCTCAGACCGGGATCGTCCTGGTGCGCGGCCCGGCCCGCAGCACCTGGGACGGGAGCCGGCGGCCGACGATCCGCTCGGCGTCGGCGGCGGCGTCGATCATCGCCGCCAGGTCGACCCCGGTGCCGATTCCCATGTCCTCGACCATGTGCACGAGTTCCTCGGTCGCGATGTTGCCGGTTGCGCCGGGCGCGTACGGGCAGCCGCCGAGCCCGCCGACCGAGGCGTCGAAGTCGGCCACCCCGAGCTCGAGTGCCGCGAGGACGTTGGCCAGCCCCGTGCCCCGCGTGTTGTGGAAGTGCAGGTTCAGGGCGGCGTCCGGGTACGCCGACCGGAACTCGCCGACCAGCGACCTGACCCGGCCGGGAGTGGCCATCCCGGTGGTGTCGCCGAACGAGACGGAGTCCGCGCCGCCGGCGACCGCGCGCCCGGCCACCTCGACGACCCGCCGCACCGGCACGTCACCCTCGTACGGGCAGCCCCACGCGGTCGAGACGATCACCTGGCACGGCACGCCACGCTGGTGGGCCTCGTCGATGATCGCCGCGATGTCGTCGAGCGACTCCTCGGTGGACCGGCGGACGTTCTTTCTGTTGTGCGTGTCCGACGCCGACACGACGGCCTCGATCTCGGTCACCCCGGCGCCCAGCGCCCTGCGGGCGCCGCGCAGGTTGGGGACCAGCGCGGAGTAACGGACATCGGCCGCGCGGCCGATCCCCTTCCACACCTCGTCCGCGTCGGCCATCTGCGGGATCGCGTCCGGCCTGACGAACGAGACCGCCTCGATCCGGCGCACGCCGGTCGCCGAGAGCCGGTCGATCAGCTCGATCTTGGCCTGGGTAGGGACCGGGTCCTCGTTCTGCAGCCCGTCCCGCGGCCCGACCTCGCGCAGCGAGATCGTGTCGGGAAGATCAGACACCGGCGCCGCTCCCTCCGTGTTCCGACCGGTCCCCTGACCGGCCCCCTGACCGCTCCTGCGACCGGTCTTCCGACCTCGCCTGCGACCCGCAGGCCGACGGCCAGGCGGGCCGGCGTTTCTCGGCGAACGCGGCGATGCCCTCGCGCCGGTCGGCCGAGGACGCCGCGGTCCGCCACGCCGCGTCCTCCACGTCGAGCGCGGCCGCCAGCGTGAGCCCGGCGCCGTTCCGAAGTGCCCGCTTGGCCGCCCGGACGGCGACCGGCGAGTTCGCCGCGATCTGCCGGCCGAGCTCGAACGCCTTCTCCCGCGCCTGTCCGGCCGGAACCACGCGGTCGGCCAGGCCGATCGCCGCGGCCTCGTCGGCCCCGACCCTGCGGCCGGAGAAGATCAGGTCGGCGGCCCGGCCGGGGCCGACCCTCCGGGCCAGCAGCTGGGTGCCGCCGCACCCGGGGACCAGCCCGACGGTCGTCTCCGGCAGGCCGAGCACGGCGGTCGCGTCGGCCACGATCACGTCACAGCTCAGTGCCAGCTCGCAGCCGCCGCCGAGCGCGAAGCCGTGCACGGCCGCGATGGCCGGCTGCGGCAGGGCGAGCAGCGCCGCGAACGCCGCCCTGAACGCCGGCCGCTGCGCCATGACCTGCGCGTCGCTCATCGCGGCGCGCTCCTTCAGGTCGGCGCCGGCGCAGAACGCGCGTTCCCCCGCCGCCGAAACGATCACGACTCGAACGTCCGGGTCAGCCCCGAGCGCCGTGAAGTGCTCGGTCAGCTCGCCCAGGGTGGCCGTGTTCAGGGAGTTCATCGCCTCCGGCCGGTCGAGCACGACCTCGCCGATCAGCCCGGACTGGCCGGAGCCGCCGGCACCGCCGGACCCGCCGGCACCGCCGGCCTCCAGGCGCAGCCGCGCGCCACCGCCCGTACCCATGACTGCCAGGCTAGGGCATGTCCCGGCCCGGCCGGCCGCTACGTCCCGTCGCCGCGGCCGGCCCGGCCTGGCCGCTCCTCTTCGTCGCCCACCAGCTGGAACAGCACTCCCTGCACCCGCCGCACGTCGGGAATCTCGGTCAGCTCCAGCCGCCCGTACTCGCCCGGCGACTCCACGACCAGCCGGCCGCAGCCGAACAAGCGGTCGAGCAGGCCCTGCGAGAACGAGACGTCGCTGATCCGGTTCAGCGGAAAGTCACGGCCCGACCGGGACACGATGCCCTCGCGCAGCCGCAGCCGCCGCGTGGTCACCTCGTAGATGGTGGTCCGCCAGCGCAGGAAGGGCGTGACGAACCAGACCGCCGCGGCGAACAGCGCGGCGACTCCGATCGCTAGCCGGATCCACCACAGGTGCGCCGCGCTTTGAGGCAGAACGAAAATCAGCGTGATAGCTCCGGCCACGACCAGCAGCAAGATCGCGGCGGGCCCGGCCATCGTCTTGCCGTGCGGGTGCAGTCGGAGGACGATCTGCTCACCATGAGTCAACGAGTCGCCATCGGCCACATGTCCCATGATGGCAGCTAACACAGCGAAGTGCTAAACATAAGAGAAGTGGCTCACCAGAGGCGCCCGTCGCCGGTATCCGCGTGCCGGCCGGGTCATCAGGCAAGCCAGGCGCCAGGGCGAGCCTGCCCGCGGGCGGGCTCAGCGGACGTGGATCACGTCGCCGGCGCTGACCGCGACCTGGTCGCCGCGGCCGGGCCGGTCGGGCCTGACCAGCAGCTGCCCGGCAGGATCCACGTCCGTCGCCAGCCCGGCCAGCACGTGCTCGCCGGGAAGCTGCACCCGGACCTGCCGTCCGAGCGTGTCGCAGAGCGACCGGTACCGCTGCCGCAGCCCGCACGCGTCGGCATCCCCCGTCCCGGTCTCGCGCCAGCGCCGGTGCCAGTGTTCGAGCTCGCGCAGGATGGCCGCCAGCAGGCCGGTCCGGTCGATGCGCCCCGTGCGCCCGGCGCCGCAGCGCTCCAGCGAGGTCGCCGTGGCGACCGGCAGGTCCTGCTCGCGGCCGAGCACGTTGATGCCGATCCCGACGACGATCGCGTCGCCGCACTGCTCGGCGAGTATCCCGGCCAGCTTCCCGCCGTCGGCCAGCACGTCGTTGGGCCACTTCAGGCAGGCCTGCACGCCCGTCACCCGCCGCAACCCGCCGGCCGCCGCGACTCCGGCCAGCAGCGGTATCCAGCCGCGCGCCGCCTGCGGCACCGGCTGCGGGCGCAGCAGCACGGAGAAGGTCAGCGCCGCGCCCGGCCGACTCTGCCAGCTGCGACCCTGTCGGCCCCGGCCCTCCGTCTGCGACTCGGCCGCGATCACGAGGCCTTCGCCCGCCCCGTCGACCGCCTGCTTCAGCGCGTCCTCGTTGGTCGAGCCGGTCTCGGCGACGATCCTGATGTCGGTCCACATCGCCAGCGAGCCGCCGAGCGCCGCCCGCAGCCGGGCCGCGTCAAGCGGCGCGGTGCCGTCGTCGCCGGACCCTGCCTGCGCCATGCCGCTCATTGTCCTCGATGGTTCCCGCGACTACGCGCAGAACCCCTGGCCTTCCCGTTCCCGCGCTCCGCCTCAAGTCCATGATCGTGGTGGATTGAGGTCGCATAGACCAGTCAATCCACCACGATCATTGAAGAGCTGCGGCTGGGAGCGACCGGCTGGGGCCTGGGGGTGGGCGTGCGCCCGGGACTGAGCCGCCGGCTGCGGGCGCTCGAGCGACCATGCGCGTACCGTCGCGAGCGCGCCGCCGCAGGCGGCGAGCGCCGCAGGCAGCGCGAGACCGCAACGCCAGCGGCGGCAGCCGGGGCCGCGGCACCGTAGCCCGGGGCCCGCCGGCGAGCAGCCCTGGCCTACCCTGTGCGGCATGGCCACCGACGCAGCCGCGCACGACCAGCCGATCGACATCCACACCACCGCGGGCAAGCTCGCCGACCTGGAGAAACGACGGTACGAGGCGATTCACGCCGGATCGCAGCGCGCGGTCGAGCGGCAGCACGCCAAGGGCAAGATGACCGCGCGGGAACGGATCGGCTACCTTCTCGACCCCGGCTCCTTCACCGAGTTCGACGAGCTCGCCAGGCACCGGGCGCACGACTTCGGGATGGCGGACACCAGGCCGTACGGCGACGGCGTGGTGACCGGCTTCGGCACCATCGACGGCCGCCCGGCGTGCGTGTTCAGCCAGGACTTCACCGTCTTCGGCGGCTCGCTGGGCGAGGTATTCGGCGAGAAGATCGTCAAGGTGATGGACCACGCACTGAAGGTCGGCTGCCCGGTCATCGGCATCAACGACAGCGGCGGCGCCAGGATCCAGGAGGGCGTGGTCGCCCTCGGCCTGTATGCCGAGATCTTCTACCGCAACGTCATGGCCTCGGGTGTGATCCCGCAGATCTCGCTGATCATGGGGCCCTGCGCCGGCGGCGCGGTGTACTCCCCCGCGATCACCGACTTCACCTTGATGGTGGACCAGATCTCGCACATGTTCATCACCGGGCCCGACGTGATCAAGACCGTGACCGGCGAGGAGGTCAGCTTCGAGGACCTCGGCGGCGCGCACGCGCACAACGCCAAGTCCGGCGTCGCCCACTACCGGGCCGCCGACGAGCAGGACTGCCTGGACTTCGCCCGCGAGCTGCTCGGGTACCTGCCGTCGAACAACCTGGAGGAGCCGCCGGCCCGGCCGCCCGGCCTGGGCCCGGAGGCGATCTGCGAGCTGACCGAGTCCGACGCCGAGCTTGACACGGTGATCCCGGACTCGGCGAACCAGCCGTACGACATGCACGGTGTGATCGAGCACGTACTCGACGACGGTGACTTCTGCGAGATCCATGCCGAGTTCGCCAGGAACATCATCTGCGGCTTCGGCCGGGTGGAAGGCGGATCGGTCGGCGTCGTGGCCAACCAGCCGATCCACTTCGCCGGCTGCCTGGACATCAACGCGTCGGAGAAGGCAGCCAGGTTCGTCCGCACCTGCGACGCGTTCGGCATCCCGGTGCTGACCTTCGTCGACGTCCCCGGCTTCCTGCCGGGCACCGACCAGGAGTGGGGCGGGATCATCAGGCGCGGCGCGAAGCTCATCTATGCCTACGCCGAGGCGACCGTGCCCAAGATCACGATCATCACGCGGAAGGCATACGGCGGCGCCTACGACGTCATGGGCTCCAAGCACCTCGGCGGCGACATCAACCTGGCCTGGCCGACGGCCCAGATCGCGGTGATGGGCGCGCAGGGCGCGGTGAACATCCTGTACCGGCGCGAACTGGCCGGCGCGGCCACCGCGGAGGAGGAGGCCGTGATCAGGACCGACCGGGTGACCGAGTACGAGGACACGCTCGCCAACCCGTACATCGCGGCCGAACGCGGTGACGTCGACGCCGTCATCCGGCCGGCCGAGACCCGTCCGGCGGTGACCAGGGCACTTCGCGCGCTCCGGACCAAGCGGCAGACCCTGCCGCCGAAGAAGCACGGCAACATCCCGCTCTAGCGGGCCCCGCTCCGCGCCGCCGCGCGGCTCACCCCCGAGCGCAGCGCGGCGGGCGGGCCGGAATTTGGGCGAGTGCCTGGACGATTGGTCCTCGGGCCGCGACACCCTGCGGCAATGCCGACTAGAGTCGAAGAGACATGACTGACTCCGAAGCCGCGCTCCCGCTACTCTCCCGGTACGCGATCATGGTGGACGTCGGGTATATCTACGCGTCCGCCGGCGAACTGCTGTTCAGCGCCTCGTCGAGGCGCGAGTACCGGGTCGACGCCGACCGGCTGATAGCCGCGCTGATCAAGCTGGCCGACGACCAGGTTCGCGGCCAGCTGCTGCGGGTGTACTGGTACGACGCGGCCAGGGACCGGGTCCCGACCTTCGACCAGCGCGTCATCGCCCAGATGCCGCTCGTGAAGCTGCGGCTGGGCAACCTGAACGCCCGCGGCCAGCAGAAGGGCGTCGACGCTCAGATCAGAGCCGACATGGAGGCGCTGGCCAGGCACCGGGCGATCACCGACGCGATCCTGGTGGCCGGCGACGAGGACATGGTGCCCGCGGTCGAGGCCGCACAGGCGTTCGGCGTCCGGGTCCACCTGTGGGGCGTCGAGCCGCCGTACGGCACGAACCAGGCCGAGCGGCTGGTCTGGGAGTCGGACACGGTCGAGGTGCTCGAGCGCGCGTTCATGGAGCCGTACTTCGGGCCGCAGCCGACCGCCGAGACCGCGCACGCGGGGGCGCACGCAGCCCTGCCGGCCAGGTCTGGCCACGCCCCCGCCGTGTCAGGGATCAGCGTCGGGCAGATCACCGCGCCGTCGCCCGCGCAGCTGTTCGGCGACAAGAACCCGTTCCGCTCGCACGGCAAGCAGAACTCGGCGGTCCACGTCAACGCCGCACACCTGGCCGCTGCTAGGCTCGGCCCGTCCCGCGAGCGGGTCGAGGAGGCGGGCGAGCACGTCGCGCAGAAGTGGATACTGACCCGCGGCGAGGACAACATCCGTGACCTGCTGCCCGGCCCGATCCTGCCCCCGGTGATCGACAAGGAACTGCTGGTCGACGCCGAGAAGGAGCTCGGGCTCTCGCTGCGCTCGTACCAGGAGGCGCGGGAGTGGCTGCGCGACGCGTTCTGGGCCCGGGTGCACCGGCAGTTCGGTGTCGGCGTCGGCAAGTCGAGGAACTGACGCCGATGGCAGCTCAGGAAATGCACCTCCGATATGCCTAACGAATCGTCCGTGGCCCGTCCAGGAGCGCAGCCCGGCCCGGCCCCGGCGAACTCAGCCCGGGCCGGGCACTCCGATCCCGCCGGACCCGGCTGGCCCGTGCTGTCCGTGGTCCGCGGCCAGCCGACCGACGCCGAGCTCGCCGCCGTGATCGCGGTCCTGGCCGCCAGGTCGCGCGCGGGCGCCGCACGCGCCGGCCAGCCCGCACCGGCCACTGTGAGCCGTTCCGCCTGGTCAGCGCGGTCCCGGTTGCTCAGGGAATGCATCTCGCCAGGCCAGGACGCGTGGCGGCGCAGCGCCCTTCCTCGCTAGCCGGCCTGGGCCTTAGCCGCGGAAAGGGGGAGGGTTTCGTGCGCAGGCCCGTGCTGCGCAGGCCCGTGCTGTGCAAGCCCGTGCTGCGCAGGCCCGTGCTGTGCAAGCCCGTGCTGCGCAGGCCCGTGCTGTGCAAGACCGTCATCGCAGCCTCGACGGCGCGGCGGCGCCGTGCGCTTGCCGCCGCCGTCGGCCTGCTCGCGGCGCTGACCGGTTGCAGCGGTCAGGGCACGCCCGGGCCGGCTCCGTCCTCGGCGAGCCCGGCCGTGCGGGTCACCGGGCCTGCGTCCTACCTGTACCTGGTGCCTGCCTCGGGTGGCGCGCCGCGGCCGCTGCTCAGCCCGTCGCAGGCGGCGAGGCTGGTGTCGGTCTCCGACCCGGTATGGTCACCAGACGGCCGCCGGATCGCGTTCACCGCCGGGTGCCCGACGTGCACGCCCAGGCTCTACGTCGTGGCCACGTCCGGGCGGCACCTGCGGGAGATCCCGACGGGACCGGGCGGCGTCCATTCGCCCGGATGGTCCCCGCGCGGCGACGCCATCGTGTTCACCCGCCAGCGCGGCGAGGACCAGTTCATCGTGGCCGTCAACCTGCGGACCGACCGCGTCCGGGTGATCAACAGCGAGCCGGAGACCGCCGACAACAGCGACAGCACGCCCGCGTGGTCGCCGGACGGGCGGCGGATCGTCTTCGCCAGGGAGCTGCACCACGAGGACGTCACCCTGTGGCTGGTACCGGCCGCGGGCGGATCCCGGCGACTGCTCATCCGCCACGACAACGCCTTCGACCAGTCGCACCCGCAGTGGTCGCCGGACGGCAAGCACGTGGTGTTCATGCAGGCGACTAACCGGTCCGTGACGTGGGACCTGTACGTGTTCGACACCGCGACGGGGACGGCCAGCAGGCTCACCCGCGATCCGCACAACGAGTTCGATCCGGCCTGGGCGCCGGACGGCAAGAGCGTCGCGTTCGCGAGCGACGCGGCGAGCCGCGCGGGCTTCAGGTCCGTCTACATCATCGGGGCAGGCGGCTCTGGCCTCCGCCGTCTGACGGACGGGCCGGCGGACGACTCGATGCCGTCCTGGTCGCCGCGCGGCACGGAGATCGTCTTCGTGCGGCGGCCCACGACACGCGACTGACCCGCCAGGCGCCGGCCGTCTCTTCGGCGCTCTCGGCTCAGGGCTGGTAGGTCACGACGAGCTGCGGCTTGACCGATCCTTCCCGGCTGGAGAACGCGATCGCGGTCGAGTTGATCCCGATCATCGCCATGCTGAGCAAGCCGTTCCCGTTGCGCAGCGATGACACGTTCGCGGTAGTCAGCGTGTTGGCCGAGAACGCGCCAGACACCCCAGCGTCGGACGCGCCGATCGGCGGCGCGTTGTTCCAGTTAAGCGCGGATTCGGTCCACGAGTTGTCCGCGACGGACCTGACCGCGTACCCGCCCGTCGACGACGACGTGGCGTACACGTTCAGCGTCAGCCCGGTGATCGTCCCGGGGACGGAGCTGAGATCGAACTTCAGGTAGCTGTACACCAGCGGCGACCCGTCGACCCGCAGCTGGGTCGAGGTCCCGTGGGTGACGGTGGGGTTCGCCGAGTCGACGTAGGTATCGGCGACCGGGTTCACGGTGATCGTCTGCAGGTTCGACGGCGGCGTGGTGACCGAGGCGCCCGCGGACGGCTGGGAGTGGTTGCCTGCCGCATCGAACGCGTCGATCGTGTACGTGTAGGTGGTCGACGGCGCGACGCTGGTGTCGGTGTAGGCGGTCGCGGTCGCGCCCGACGTGGTGGCTATCGCGGTGCCATTCCGGTAGACCGTGTACCCGGTCACGCCGATATTGTCGGTGGACGCGTTCCAGCCGACATTCACCTGGCTGGCGCTGGCCGCGGTGGCCGTCACGCCGGTCGGGCTGGTTGGCGCCTGGGTATCGCCCTGGCCGGGCGTTGTCACCGCGGCGGTGTTCGAGGCCGGCGATACATTCCCCGCCGCGTCGACGGCGTAGACGGTGTAACTGTAGGTCGTGCTCGCCTGGGTGGTGGTGTCCGAATAGCTGGTCGCTGTGGCGCTGGCGAGGAACGCGCCGTTCCTGTACACGTTGTAGCCGGTCACGCCGACGTTGTCGGTGGACGCGGTCCAGGCCAGGTTCACCTGCCCGGACGACACCGCCGTGGCCGTCAGGTTCGCCGGTGCGGTCGGAGGAGTGGTGTCGCCGCTCGGGCCATGGCAGGCCGTCGTGCCCGAGTCGGCGAACGTCTTGCCCGCCTCCGGCACGAACCGCCAGTCGTAGCCGGTCGGGTGCAGGGTGAGGTCGAGGACGCCGAACGTGTCCGCATTCCTGACCTCGCTGTTGGCCGCGACCGACACGATGCCCGTGTGGTTGGCCCCGCCCGAGCCCACGAGGAGTTCCCTGATCCCGCGCGTTGTGTCGAGGGTCCCTGACGGGGTCTGCGGCGCGAAGCGCTCGTATATGTGATCGTGGGCGCTGAGGATGAGGTCGGCGTTGTTGTCGTAGAGCAGCTGCCAGAACGTCTTGGAGTTGTTATTGGCCCGGCCGCCCGAGCTGAACAGCGGGATGTGCCAGTAGGCGAGCGTGCAGAAGTTGGTGTGCGTCTTCAGGTCGTTCGCCAGCCAGATTCCCTGTGGCGACGTGGCTCCGCACCCGCCCGCGCTGCCGCAGTTGGAGTTGAGCGCGATGATGTGCCAGGTTCCGACGTCGAAGCTGTAGTACCCCTGCCCGGGCTGCCCGGCGGCGGACCCGAAGTAATTGAAGTAGCCGCTGGCGCCCGCGTTCGAGGTGTCGCAGCCGGTTCCGCCGGATGTCAGGTACTCGTGGTTGCCGACCGCTGGGTGCGTGATCGACTTCACCCTGCCCCAGCTCAGGTCATAGGACTGAAGAAACGCCTGGTAGCCGCCGCAGTAGTACTGATTGTCGCCCAGATCGAGTACGGCCGCCAGGTTCGCGTTCACGAGCAGATCGGAGGTGTACAGCTGGCGGCACGAGTTCGCCGAGCCGTTGCCGCCGTTGAAGTTCGAGTTCGACGGATCGCAGGCGATATCGCCGGCCGCGGCGATCACCGGGTCGGTCACGGTGGCCTGCTGCCGGGCCGCGGCAGCGGCGCTGACCGGCCGCGACAGCGCCGGTATCAGGCCGATCGTGCCGAGTATTGCCAGCCCGGCGATGACAGCCCAGCGGCGCATGCCCTTGCTCGCCCGCGGCGCGCCAGGCCGTCTGCCACTCGCCCCGAAATGGCCCACCCCGCTGTGGACACCGAACATGGATTCCCCCCTCGCCCGTGGAAGCCATGCACTGGCCCGCAGTATACGCTGCACCTCCCGTAATTCGATAGCAGCGTCGAATAACTGTTTTGCGCGCTATCTTCCCGTCAATGCCCGATGCGAGCGAAACGGGCGGGTCAGGGCTGGATCATCGACGGATCTGCCTTGACGTCGTCGTAGAAGACATCCGATGTCGGTGCGGTCGAGGTATCGCCGAGCTGCAGGTAACCGATCGGCGTGGTGCCCAGCGACTGGATTCCGGTGAGCTGGGCCACGGGCGAGCCGTCCAGCCAGACCGACATCTCTCCCTGGGTGCCGTCCGCGGTGTTGATCGAGCCGAACATCTCCACCGTGTGCCAGGCCCCGCGGGACACCGCCGTCGAGCTGGTCGTGGACACGCCGGTCACGTTGTTGCGCAGCCCCAGCTTGCCGGTCGAGCCGACGTACAGCGCGGCGATGGCGGCCTTCGCGCCGGTGCGGAATCGGAGCAGGTACGCCGAGTTGGAGCCCTGGCTGACGACCTCGAACCGGGTGGAGTAGTAGAGCGACGTCCGGGTCTGCGAGAGCGCCTTGTACGCGTAGGCAGGCGCGCCCGCCGCCACTCCTTCGGCCGCGAACGATCCGTCGTTGACGACCTGGCTCTGCACGGTCATGCCGGTTGACGTGGTCCACTTGGACATGTCGCCGCTCTCGAAGCCGTCGGAGAACATCGTGGTGCCCGCGGTGTTTACCGTGGCCGGCGCGCTGGCCGGGGACGAGTTCCCCGCGGCGTCCCTGGCCACCACGGTGTAGGCGTAGGTGGTCCCGGACTGCGTGGTCTGGTCGAGGTAGCCCGCCGGCGGCGCGGAACGGGCGAGCAGCGTGCCGTCGCGGTAGATGTCGTATTTCGTCACGCCAACGTCGTCGGCCGACTCGGTCCAATTCAGCTGCACCTGGGTCGGCGACAGCGCGGTCGCGGTGAGATTGCCGGGCTGGGTGGGCGGCGAGGTGTCCTGGGCCGTCGGCTGACAGGCGATCGAACCGGAGTCGATGGTCGTTCCCGCCGTCGACACGAACTGGTAGCCGAAACCGGCCGTGCCAAGCGCGAGGCGCATGGCCCCGAAGTCGGTGAAGTCCGAGACCGCCAGCCGCGAGTCGGTGCGGACCTGGCGCTGCAGACCGTGGCCGCCGGAGCCGGCCACGATCTCGGTGACGCCGGTCGGGCTCGGGTTGCCGTTAGCGTCCAGCGGCACCCAGCGCTGGTAGTCGTGGTCGTGGCCATTGAGCACGAGCGTCACGTGATTCTTCGCCAGGATCTGCCAGATGCCCGGGCCGTTCGCGGGGCTGCCCTCCGGGCCGACGTTGTACACCGGCTCGTGGTAGTAGACGATCGTGCACGCCTTCTTGTTGCTGGCCAGGTCTTTACTCAGCCACTTCGTCTCGGCCACATAATTGCTGTTCGTCGGGGTGTTGCCGATAAATTTAGAAATATTGTCAAGCGAGACGAAATGCCAGCCATCGGCGTCGTAGCTGTAATAGTGCGGCACATTGTTCCAGTACCACCGGTATCCGCTGATGTCGGTGCCCGTGTACTCGTGATTGCCGACGGCCGGGTCGCTGATCGAGTAGAACTGGCCGTACTCGCCCGGCAGGCCCGGCTGGCCGTACCAGTTGTTGAACTCCATCGGCTCGCCGTTCTCGTACACGTCGCCGAGATACAGGAACAGGTTGGGACTCCAGGAGGAAATGCGGTGCACGACGTTCGTCTCCGCGGTCTGGCCGGAGCCGCCGTCGCCGACGGCACCGACCACGAACGACTGCCCAGCAGGCGGCGTCGTCCCCGTCGCCGGCGTGAAGACGCCGGCGTTCACCGGCGGCGTGCTGATGCCGTTGCCGAAGTTCAGGGTCGCTGTCGCCTGGTCGGTAATGAAGCCGTCCCGCATGATCGCGGAGGCCCGCAGCGTGTACGCCCCGTCGACCCACCTGGTGGAGTCCAGTGTCCAGGCATAGGGGGACTGGAAGTCCCACAGCAGATCCGACCCGTTCAGCGTGAACACCACTTTCTGCACGCCGGGATTGGTTCCGGTCACCGAGATCGAGACCGTGACGGCCGTGGAGCCGGTGATCGTCGATCCGTCGCCGGGTGCGGTGATGCACACAGCAGCCGAGTATGCGCCGCCGGCCGGGCCGCTCGTCGCGCACGATACGGCGGCCGCGGCCGGCAATGCGGTCCACGCGACACCGGCCACGACCAGGCTCGCGACTAGCGCGGCGACAAGCCGCCGCGACGGGGCGGAACCCTGAGCGGAGCC
>Ga0137386_10000787_pt1 | contig 18883 bp, 12 predicted proteins | sample SagtaG_4_FD_104910 | JGI IMG/M metagenome (GOLD analysis project Ga0137386, IMG submission 104910) | Vadose zone soil microbial communities from Sagehorn Ranch, Mendocino, California, USA - Sage2_R_100_16 metaG | ecosystem: Environmental > Terrestrial > Soil > Vadose zone | place: USA... | reverse complement strand
GGCATGTACCTGTGTTGAGATGGCAGGAACTTCTGCATTACAGCTTGGTTCCCACTTGCGCTATAGCGAGGCGTGCGAAACGTATCAACACATGCATTTGAAGTGGCCTCACGAGCGCAAAGTCAAGGGACTTGCAGAGCTATTCCGTCAAGATTGAACCACGTGAGGAAGGAGAGAAGATCATGAACGATCCAAAACCGACGACGATCCGCCCTGATGATCTGCTTCGCCATCTTCAGGATTTACGGACTGGGACGTATGAAGGAAGAGCGAGTCGAAAGGCAAAAGAAGCACTGTACCGCAGAGGTATTGAACTGCTCACACCTGTTGCTATGGCCATTCTTGAAGAAGCCAATCGCCTGTTTTTACGAGGGACAGGCCAGATAGAAGTCATTGGCCCCACCGATGACGGTTCTGGCGGATTAGAAACACGCTTTGAGCTATGTTGGCCTGAACAACAATCAGCGAAGAGTAGGCACGGCTCCCACGAACTACTACAACCAGTGTGCATTGTCGTGAACTACTCACAAAACTTCCTCCATCCTCACCTCTCTGGGAGTAGTGCAGGCTACTGGCCGTTTCAAGTGACGAGCCAGGCCGATGCTGAGCGACAGAAAGGCATCCTCTCAGCCATTGTCGAATTGGAACTGCACCAACGCATTTTTGAAACGGACTGGCGGATACTCCCTGTCTCACAACAAAAAGAATGAAAATGGCAAGCTATGAGCACAACGATCTACACGTGTCCTATTTTCCATAATCTCGTAGACAGGAGCATCGCATGAAAAGTCCATGAAAACCACCTGAGCCGGTCACTCTCGAAGAAGCTGTGCCGTAGAAGGGAAGCTTGTTACATCATCGGGAAGATGTATCCCACCAAGACCAGAGAGTATGGTTGTCCGCAGACTGATTTTCAAGGCAAAGCAGATATCCCGAATGCTCATGTTCGGATTGCGCTCGTGAAACGATTGCACCTTCTCTAGCGCATCCAAATAGCCTTCCACATATCCAACGTGTGTTTCCTGTGGCATGACTGGCTCGTGTTGAAAATTCCCCATCTGTGTTTCCTCTCTTTGTTTCATACTCCATGCTTCCAAGAAAAGCATATGAGGAAGCATATCACGAAAGGCCGCATGAGACAAACGATTTCGCAGATCTTAGAAAAAGCGAGCAGAGAAACAATCCCAAATAAAAGCAGGAGGCTTGCACTTTGACAGCATTGGCAAGCCATTTTAGGCCATATTATCTGATATTATAGCTGCTAAGCAGACAACGAAAAAGCCCTAGTGTTCTGTCCATGATGAAATGATGAGTGGAGGGAAAAAGGGGTATCCTTGAAGAGCAAGAAAAATCAAACCATTGCTCAACAAGGAGAAGCCCCCATGAAGAAGTATATCGTAAAGCTGGCGAAGGAAGAACGAGCTGATCTATCCAAACTGATTGCCCAAGGCAAGGCATCGGCACGCAAACTGACACATGCGCGCATTTTACTGAAAGCTGACAGTAGCCAAGACGGTCCCGGCTGGACCGATCTAGCCATCAGTGAGGCGTTGGAAGTGGGCACCGCGACGGTCGAGCGGGTGCGGCAGCGCTTGGTGGAAGAGGGCATGGCCGCTGCACTCAATCGGCACCGACCGCACACGCCTCACCTGCGCAAATGAGATGGAGAGCAGGAAGCGCATTTGATTGCGCTGGTATGCAGCCAGCCGGAAGAGGGACAGGAACGCTGGACCTTGCAACTGCTGGCAGATAAGCTGGTGCAATTGCAGATCGTGGAGAGCATTTCGCGGGAAACGGTGCGACAGGTGTTAGAGCACAACGAACTCAAGCCCTGGCTCAACAAGCAGTGGTGTATTCCACCTAAGAGCAACGCGGAGTTTGTGTGCCAGATGGAGGAGGTCCTCTCGGTGTACATACGACCTTATGATGAGCGGCGGCCGCAGGTCTGTCTGGATGAAATGAGCAAGCAGTTGGTGAGTGAGACTCGAGTGCCTCTGCCCATGCAGCCAGGACAGCCGGAATGCAGCGACTATGAGTATGAACGGCAAGGCACCTGCAATCTATTCGTGGCCTGCGAACCGCTGACGGGCAAGCGCTATCTGCAGGTGACCGAGCAGCGTACCAAGGTGGACTTCGCCCGCTTCATTCGCGATCTGGTGGATGTCTACTATCCGATGGCTGAGAAGCTGGTGCTGGTCATGGATAACTTGAACACGCATACCCTGGCAGCCTTGTATGAGGTGTTTGCGCCTGCGCAGGCGCGACGCCTGATCGAGAAGCTGGAACTGCATTACACTCCCAAGCACGGGAGTTGGTTGAATATGGCCGAGATCGAATTCTCGGTACTCACCCGGCAGTGTTTGGACCGTCGCATCGGCTCGCGCACCGAACTGGAACGCGAGGTGGCGGCCTGGCAAGCCAAACGCAATGAGCAAGCGGTCGGCATCAACTGGCGCTTTACCACGACTGATGCTCGCATCAAGCTCAAGCATCTTTACCCATCAATTGCTGATTGACAGAACACTAGTAAAGAGAATAACACTTTCCTTCTTGCCGAGTACAATACTTTGCGGGCTGAAACAATAAAGCGATTGGATTTACAAAACCAACTCATATTCTTTACCATTAGGGCCACGGTCAACAATGGTGTATATTTACAATTTCTGTAAAGCTATGTTAAGACTAACCTTTATCACTGATGACAACAAGACAATCCAATTTCCCCACTTCCTCCTGGGCAGAAATGCTCCCTGACAGACTATTCAAAGCCTGAAAAAGAAATCCTCGTTTGCCTCTCTGAATATTCCTACTCGCTGATTTGTATCTCGGATAATGCCGACAACTTTGTAATTGGTTCGTTTCGGGTAACTGATGGATTCCATATGCAGCCGGAGAAACGGTTAAAGGTAGAAGAGAGATATGAGCGGGAATTTCCATATAAGACCAAAAAGGGGAGGTTGGTGTTTGAACAAAGCTAAATTATGAGAAAGTATTTTACCCGAGAAAAGTGTGTCTTTTATTTCAATGTCTCGCTCCTGGTCCTATTGGCGATCTGGTCATGTGGCTACTTATGCTTTAACCATTATGAGTATCAAGGCTAAGATTCTCATTGCTATCCTTGTAAACCCCTACGTTTTTTGTGTTATACTGCTAGAAAAATACACTAGACGTGGAGGTGGGCGTTGCTACCACGACCAATCACCGAGAATACTTTGTTCTATGGCGACAACCTTGATATTTTACGCCAGCGTATTTACACCGAGAGCATAGACCTCATTTATTTAGATCCACCTTTCAACTCAAGCAGAAACTATAATGTGCTTTTCAAAGATGAAAAAGGTGTAGACAGCGAGTCACAGATCACCGCCTTTGAGGACACCTGGCACTGGAACCAGAAAACAGAGGATGCGTACCTTCACTTAGTAACAATCTCTTCTGATAATGTATCGAAAGTGATTTCCTCCATGCGTGATTTAATCGGGGAAAATCCCATGATGGCGTATTTGGTGATGATGACTATTCGGTTGGTAGAGATGCATCGCGTTCTTAAGCCGACAGGAAGTTTGTATCTCCACTGTGACTCCACAGCGGGTCACTATCTCAAAATCATCCTTGATGCAATCTTTGGGCCGAAGAATTTCAGGAATGAGATTGTATGGAAACGATTTAACTTTCATGCTGATGCTAATAGGTTTGGTAAAATCACTGACCGCATTCTCTTTTATACTCGCTCTGAAGCATTTACTTTCAACCGTCTACGAGTACCCTTCTCAGATGAATACCAAGCAAGTAAGTTTACCCATGTTGATGAAAATGGCCGTCGTTTTCGTCTGGACAACCTTAACCCACCAGGTGGAAGAGGGCCTATCTATGAGTTTCATGGAGTAACAAAGCCTTGGCGTTTTACAGAAGAAAATATGCTGCAATTAGAAGCAGAAGGCCGTATTTACACTAAAAGCCGTACAGCCCAACTCAAAAGATATTTAGATGAATTGGAAGGTCAGGCAGTAACAGAACTTTGGTCAGACATTCCTCCGATTAACCCTATGTCAAATGAACGATTAGGCTACCCAACACAAAAGCCCCTTGCCCTCTTAGAGCGCATCATTGAAGCAAGCAGTAACCCAGGAGATGTCATTTTGGATTCGTTTTGCGGATGTGGGACCGCGATTGCAGCAGCGCAGAAGCTAGGCCGTAAGTGGATTGGTATTGATATTACTATCCTTTCTATTACGCTTCAGCAATATCGGCTTGAGGCAATGTTTCCGGGGATTAAGTTTGTCGTTGATGGCCTTCCCTCTGATATGGCAGCAGCAACACACCTAGCAAAAAAGGCTCGGTATCAATTTCAGTGGTGGGCATTATCTCTGATCCGGGCAAGACCGTTTGGAGGGCAGGAAGGGAGCTTAGAGGGGAAAAAAGGAAGCGACAAGGGAATCGATGGCGTGATCCCTTTCATTGATGATAGCACGAATAAGCCAAAGCGAGTGATCGTCCAAGTAAAGTCAGGAAAAGTGTCATCACGAGATATCCGTGATCTTCGAGGAACTATAGAGCGTGAGGATGCTGCCATTGGTGTCTTCATCACACTGGAATCACCATCAAAAGATATGACCATAGAGGCTGTTAGTAGCGGATACTATAACTCTCCCTGGACAAATGTTAACTATCCCAGGATACAGATCAGAACCATCGAAGAACTGCTCAACGAGATAAAGACAGGTAAAGTGGCAAAGGTCGATATGCCTGCACAGGTGGGGACGTTCAAACAAGCGGAGCGGGTGCAACAGTCCGATGCTTCGCAACCTGAACTAGGGTTATTTGCTGAGTAGATAAAAACTTAGTGGAGAGAGATAAAAGTTTATGACCAAACGGGCAAAGACAGTAAAAATATTTTACTGCTATGAACCCGCCGATAGACCATTTCTGCTTGACCTTGAAACACAGTTGAAACCTTGGAAACGTTCAGGTCAGATCGAGACGTGGGACGAACACAAAGTACCAGCTGGTGCGAATCGGAACCAAGAAATTGAAAAACATTTAAAAGAGGCAGATATTGTACTGTTGTTTGTGAGTCCTGACTTTTTCGCATCTGATCACTGCCAAATGCTACAACAGCAGGCGATGCACCTGCGCGAGACAAATAAACGTGTTTCGGTGATACCCATTATTGTACGTCATGCACTCTGGGAACAAGACAGTATTGGCATGCTTCAGATACTTCCTCGAAATAGATGCCCAATTAAAGAGTGGAAAGATAAAGATAAGGCATTTAAGGAAATAGCAGAAGAAATAAAAGAGGTTGTTGATTTCCAATTCTCCCAGCCCAAACAGGCATCAGATACCAAAAACGGATTTCTCTACATTGGACACTATCCTGTCAATGGATTTCGTTGGGATACTGATTTACGTCCTGCTCCTTTGTTTACACAACCAGAAACGCTGCCAGATGCCCCTTGGCTTATCTCCCAAGCCGTCGGACTCTCAGAGCTTAGTCAGGGATACTCCATCTTTGATGATCCACCTGTGTTACGCAACTTCGCCACACTTTCCTCCACTACTGATGCTATTAAGCAGTTTGCTGACAGTCACGGGTATCTTGGGCAACTAGTTCCCCTCATCTATCCACACAAAGTTGGTCAACCTGACAGTATTCTTTGGGTAGGAGAAGCATTGCAATTTTGGGCAGATGAAATTACAGCAATGAATGGATATGTAACATTATGGGAGATGATTCGAGACAGAAACACTGAAGCACTCAAGGAGTGTATTCACTGGAAGCTCGATCCGAAAGCTGTGCTTTTTGTAAAGACCTCTCCTAATGGAGAGATCGAACGGGGAACCGTTATTGCCTCGGAAAACATACTTCCTGCCCTTTTTTATCAATTCGAGTGGGGAGATGTCATCAAGCCCGCCTTGTACTTTCTGTGTGGTGAAATAGACAAGAGACTAGCGGGGCATATCAAACCAACCTTCTTTCTTGCTCAGCAGCAGATATACATGATTCCCGATAGTCTGCTCTCTGCATTGTATGTCCTTCTCTTGCTGGAAATACAAGAAGAGACAAGCGTGAATAAGGTGTTTTAAGATAAGGAAGACATACTACTTTTCACTGATCTATGCGTTTTCATCAAAGACATAAGAACCAGAGGAGTTTGTCTGTTTGGTGCATTGAGAGGAGTCGCTTCATGAATGAGTGGATACCGATGCCTGATAACTTAGATAGTGAGCAGCGTACTCGGTTGTGGGAGTATCGGCTGCATATAGAGAACCAACTCTATATTCGATTAACCGTCTTTTTGACGTATGAGACGATACTTCTTGCTGTGGTTGGTACGCTGCAAAACAACCTTAACTCAGCGAAAAGTGTGGTACTCGTACTTATCGTTCTTGGTATGTTGGTAACACTGATCTGGCTCTATATTCAGCATAATACCCAGCAGATCTTCGTTATTCTCGATAGAAGAACCTACGACAATTTGCCTGAACATAAAGAAACCATCGACAGAATGATGAGGGCCAGAAGACTAGAAAGAAGATTAGGAGTAAGAACCAGAACTCCTGTGCTCCTGCTTTTAACGTATGTGCTTCCCATACTTATCTTGCTCATATGGATTTTTCTGCTGTTCTCTACGTTATAGGAGCTCCCAGCAATGATCTCCTTTCCCACAAGGGATGGTCATGCTGTTGGGTAACACTCCATAGTCTTCCTGCCTACAGAGACGAAATGTCCCTACGCACGTTAAAAAGCGTAATTTCTATAGCATTGGCTCGCTGAAATTCATCTCTCACGATCAACAAACGCTTAAACACTATTCCTATGAGAATCAAAAAGAGCCTATAGCGGAATTCGACTCTCCCCGCTCTATCGTATGGCAAGCCATTTGACACTCGATAGTGCACATATACCTGCTTATGAAGGGCCTCGAGGTGATTGTTTCTTCGTCAAATTGACAGCACAACTGACAGCATAACCAATAGTTACGGATGGATGACATTAAACTCATTTGAACAAAAATGCCCCTCTGTAAGCTGATTGAGAAATTGAAAGAAGACCAAATTAGGCCCAAAAAGAGACGTTCAGATTCTAGATGAATCTTGCCGGATTTTCTAGAAAGTCTTGCCGGTAGTTCTGCTCATAAAGAATCCCTGAATTCCCTGAAAACAAGAGGTAAGTCTCGCCGCAATTTCTAAAGCCATAGGTAAGTCTTGCCAAGATTCTGAATTTCTCCATGCTGGCAAAAACAAGCTAAGCATTCTGTCTAAATAGTTGCGCATCGAGAGCAAATGTACTATACTCATGCAGAGAGTTCACAACGGAAGTGCTTCCCTTGACAGGCCATTGCAGGGTGGAGTCGATGGCAGATAAGCAGGAACGCAAGAATTTTTTCATCAGCTACACCGGAGCCGACCTTATCTGGGCCGAGTGGATTGCCTGGCAGTTGGAGCAGGCAGGCTACAGTGTTATGCTTCAAGCTTGGGACTTTCAAGCGGGTGGCAATTTCGCAGCCGATATGGACTTGGCGACCAGGATAGCTGAGCGCACCATCGCGGTACTCTCTCCCGACTATTTTCACTCTCGCTTCTCCCCCTCCGAATGGCAAGCGGCTTTTCGGCGTGACCCGACCAGCGAGCAGGGGTTGCTCCTTCCCATACGGGTGCGCGATTGTGAGGTAGAGGGACTCTTGGGAGCCATTGTCTACATCGATCTGGTGGGGCTTGAAGAGGCAGCAGCACGCGAGAGGCTGCTTGTCCGTGCCCGTCGGGAGCGTGCCAAACCTGCTCTGGCTCCAGCTTTTCCCGTGACCTCAACCCCTTCATCCGAACCCCCTGCCTTTCCCGGCGTGTTGCCTACTCTTTGGACCGTACCCTCCTTGCGCAATCCCTTTTTCACGGGACGTGAACACCCACTCCAGCAGCTTGCTGACGCTTTTCAGAGTCGTGGTTTAGCGAGCGTACGGCAGCCTCAGGCACTGAGTGGCCTTGGCGGCATTGGTAAGACGCAGATCGCCATTGAATATGCCTATCGCTTCAGCGCTCACTATCAGGCGGTGTTGTGGGCACGCGCTGCGACCCGCGAGGCACTTCTTGCCGATTACGTTGCCTTTGCAGAGCTGCTTGCGCTTCCACAAGCCCAGATGGGTGAGCAGGCACGCGTGGTTCAGGCCGTCAAACAATGGCTGGCTACTCACACGGGATGGCTGCTCATTCTCGACAACGCCGATGATCTGGCACTGGCCCGCGAATTTCTTCCGCTCGGTTCAGCAGGTCACGTGCTCTTGACCACACGTGCCGAGGTCACTGCTCCACTCGCCCGGCGCATCGAGATTGATTCACTGCCGACGGAGGTGGGGGCAGACTTTCTGCTGCACCGGTCGGGACTGCTTCCCGCTGAACAGCCGTTGCAAGCGGCTTCCCCTGCCGATCAGTCGCTTGCACAAGAGCTATGTGAGCAGCTTGGAGGATTGCCTCTAGCGCTGGATCAAGCTGGCGCCTACGTCCAGGAGAACGCCTGCCGTCTGTCGGACTACCTGGGCTGGTTTCTGGAGCGCGGTGCCGAGCTGCTGCGACAGCGAGGCGATCTCACAGAAGACCATCCTGATGCGGTGGCGACGACCTGGTCACTCTCCTTCGAGCAGGTGGAACAACGAAATGCTGCGGCTGCTGAACTCCTGCGGTGGTGTGCGTTCCTGCATCCAGATTCCATTCCCGAAGAGCTGCTTGCTCAGGGAACTGCTGTGTTTGGCCTGCCCTTGGAGGCACTGGCCGCAGATCCGCTGGCCATGAATGCGGCGCTCAAGGAGCTGCGGGCCTATTCGCTGGTGCGCCGTGATCCTGGCAGTCAAACGCTCTCGCTGCACCGGCTAATCCAGGCTGTACTCAAGAATGATATGAACGAACCAACCAGGAGGCGCTGGGCTGAGCAAACGGTGCGAGCCGTCCATGCCGCCTTTCCAACGGAGGTTGAACACGCAACGTGGGGGCAGAGCGAGCGGCTGTTGCCTCATGCCTTGACGTGTATGCGTTTAGTTGAACAAGACCACCTAGTCTTTGCTGAAGCAGCGCACCTTCTCCATCAAACAGCACGCTACCTCTACCAGCGTGGTCGCTACCAGGAGGCGGAGCCTTTGTACCTGCGCTCGCTCGCCATTCGGGAGCAGCACCTGGGTCCACAGCATCCGGACACGGCAACCAGCCTGGACAGCCTAGGGAAACTCTACTATCACCAGGAAAAGAATGAGCAGGCGGAGTCCTTGTACCAGCGAGCGTTCACCATTCGGGAGCAGCACCTGGGTCCACAGCATCCCGATACGGCCAAAAGCCTGCACAACCTGGCGGGGCTCTATTTCACTCTGGGTGAGTACGAGCAGGCGGAGTCCTTGTACCAGCGAGCACTCGCCATCCGAGAGCAGCAGCTTGGTCCAGAGCACCCCGATACGGCCAAAAGCCTCCAAAACCTGGCGCAGCTCTATGAAGCCCTGGGCAAGGATGAGCAGGCGGAACTGCTTTACCTGCGTGCGCTGGTCATTTTCGAGCAGCAGCGAGGCCCTAATCATCCTGACACCGCAGGTTGCATGGACCTTCTGGCAGTACTGTATACTGAGAAGGGCAAGTATGAACAGGCGGAGCCATTACTGCTGCGGGCACTGGCCATTCGTGAAGAGCAGCTGGGACTCGAGCATTCACGGACGGCTTGGAGCCTGCACAACCTGGCGAAACTGTATTTCGCCCAAGGAAAGTATGAACAGGCCGAATCGTTGATGCAACGTGCTTTCACCATTCGAGAGCGGCAATTAGGGCCAGATCATTCTGAAACAGCGGATAGTGTGAAGTGGCTGGCATTCCTTGCAGTTCAGCAAGGCAAGTATGGACAGGCTGAGCCACTCTACCAGCGCGCTTTGACCAGCTATGAGCAGCAACTGGGCCCATCAGACCCATTGGTGCTTCGGCTTCTGGAGCAGTATACTGCTGTGCTCGAAGCCATACGTCACGGGACGAAGTAATCCGTAACCCTCCCCAGCACGCGTGGCTGGAGGATGATAGACACCTATCGTCACCTCTTCACGAGACCGAAAGATGAGTTTTAAAGCATATCCCATTATCTAAACAATGAGCAGTGAAAAATAAGATAAACTGCTGTTCGCTTGCTTTGTCTGTGAGCAGAATTCGACACTTCCCCAACTTCACACAGAGGCTGCTTAAGATGCCGCAAAAGGCTCCATTTTGACAGCAGAATTGATAGTGTTGGCGAATTCAAAAACCAAGGTCGTTTTGGGCGAAAGTTCGCAGTATTCTGAGCTTGAAAACCGAATTCGCCAACACTATCAGAATTGACAGCAGAAGCGATACATTTAGATAGTCCTCATGCAACACATCTGGACAAAAATGCAACTGTGCACGCTCAGGAAGCCCAAAAAACAAGGGGTAGACAAAGACCCAGCATAGGACTAAAATAAAAGGTGCATTCCAATGGCTTGCAAGAGAAATTATTCCGCAAACGCGAGCTACAAGGTTAGCCCACAATAAAATGGGAGCAAAACAGGGAGCAAAACCGCTCTACTCTCATCAATACCAGTAGACAAGTATAGACAAAAACGACGCAATCCACGCTCAACAGGCCCACGAACTGACCTATGAACAGGGGAAAAAAGGCCCCCTCCGAGGTTCAAATCTTCCCTCTTTAATAACAATGGTTTGCCATTTAACCACTATCCAGGCACATCTTGAGCCATGCTAGCTACAAAAGATGACAGCATAACTGACAGCATAACCGAGAGAAAACCATGGAAAATGGGAGACATCAGGAGACAAAGACAACGCAAAAAACGGCTCGACAAGCCATACAAAGAAGGCCCCATGAGGCACCAAAAGAGCATGATGGAAATGACCTATTTGGTATCTATCTCATTTCTTGTGAAAGGCAACTTGGCTTGATACCAGAAAACACAAAATTTAGAACAGAACCTACGCCATAAATTGTTTCTATCGACCAGGCCGAGCATTCCAAACATCTTACCTTCTTAAATACCTAAATTTCGTCCAAATTAGTGGCAGTATGCTGTCATCATGAAATCTGCTCCATAGAAACTGACAAAGCAGTCCTAGACATGTGTAACCTTCTACGTATATGCTTGTATAGGGGGGATTCTGATATTTTCCTGGGGGATGATCTCCCCTCATGTGAAGAGTTCTATAGAAGGGGCCAGATTTATCGCGCCCCAAAGGAGGTATCTCTATGCGTATCCATCTATTTCCCGCGCGACCACGACTTCTGGCTGTTGTAATGACTATTGCTCTGCTTTTGCTGATGTTAGTACCGGTTGCAGCCAACGCCCAAGGCAACACTGCTAACGGGTTCTACCAGCAGACCAACCTGGTTTCGGACCTTCCCAATATCGCCGCCCATCAAGATCCGAACCTGCTCAATCCCTGGGGTCTGTCACATAGCTCCACTAGCCCTTGGTGGGTATCAGACAATGGCGCAGGCGTGGCCACCTTGTACAACGGCGATGGCACGGCACGCCCGCTAGTGGTCTCTATCCCGCCCCCCGCAAATAGTCCTGCTGGAACGACGGCAGCACCAACCGGTAACGTCTTCAACGGCACGAGTGGCTTTGTCGTGGCGACGGCCACTGGAGCGGGTCCAAGTCTTTTCATCTTTGCGACTGAAGACGGCACGATCTCCGGCTGGAACCCCCAGGCTGACCCAACTCATGCTATCCTTGCAGTGGATCGCTCAACCGTGAGTCAGGGTGGGTTCGTGGGGGCGGTCTACAAAGGGCTTGCTATCGCCAGCAACGCCTCTGGCACTTTCATCTATGCCACCAATTTCCGCTTCGGAACGGTAGAGATGTTCGATTCGACTTTTCACCTGGTTCGGTCCTTCACCGACTCGAAGCTGGCGAACACTTGCCCGCGGCCAAACCAGTGTTACGCTCCCTTCGGCATCCATAACCTTGGTGGCAACCTCTATGTCACCTATGCCCTCCAGGATGCGGCCCATCACGACGACGTGTCGGGTCCGGCCCATGGGTTTGTCGACGTCTTCGACACCAACGGAAATTTGATCCGGCAGCTTGTTTTGCACGGCAGGCTCAACTCTCCCTGGGGCCTGGCCCTCGCCCCCGCTGATTTTGGGCTGTTCAGTAATGCCTTGCTGGTCGGCAATTTCGGCAACGGTCGCATCAATGCGTTTGATCTGAATACCGGCGAGTTTCTCGGCCAACTCAGAGACCAGGCCAACAATCCCATTACGATTGATGACCTGTGGGGATTGGCCTTTGGCAACGATGCGAGTGCGGGCAAACACAACGAACTTTTCTTCACGGCAGGCAGCAACGATGAGGCGGATGGGCTCTTTGGGAAGATTACGTTCGTCAGTTGAGTGGGTAGCCGTCACGGACCGATGGCGTGGTCCCTGTCTATAAAGAAACGGAAGGACACTCTTTGCGGGTGTCCTTTCTCTTTCTACAACTACTTGACCGATGCTCTAGTTGGAGTCTGGCATCCACAAGGGGTATGTGCGGTATAGGGCAAAGTGCTACTAATTTGGGCAAAAATTCGGTAAATAAACAGAGGGAAGGAGGTTCTTGATTTCAGTTCTCTGGAGCGCTATACTCACCATAACACATACAGAAGGGATTTGTAGCAATGGTATCCGAACCGAAGAAAGCACTTGAAGTCTTCTTTTCTTACTCTCATAAAGACCAGGATTTACGGGATCAACTCGAAACCCACCTCAGCCTTTTGAAAAACCAGGGGGTTATTTCTAGCTGGCACGACCGTAAAATTATCGCTGGGACGGAATGGGCTAGAGAAATTGATGCACATCTGAACACGGCTCAAATAATTCTGCTGCTTATCAGTGCTGATTTTCTTGCCTCGACCTATTGCTATGATATTGAAGTTAAACGAGCGATGGAAAGGCACAATGCAGGAGAAGCCCGTGTTATTCCTATAATCCTTCGCCATTGTGACTGGCACAACGCCCCATTTGGAAAGCTCCAGGCGCTTCCGACTGATGGTAAACCTGTTGATAGCCGGATTTGGTACAATAAAGACGAAGCTTTCCATAATATTACTCAAGGTATCAGAAAAGCTGTTGAAGATCTTCAAGCTTTAAAAACTTCTGCAAAGGTGCGGGATGATAGGCCAGTAAGCTTTTCCAAAGCGGATGAAAAGCTTGCTTTGCCAAAAATTAGAGGGAATAAATCATTCAATCCTTATAAGATAAGAGACGAGTGGATTGATTATGTCACGTCAAACTTACGGGAAGCTGTTGAGGGGGAAGACTCCTTAGATTTTTATGCTGATGACGCCCAGGGACATAGACAAATACGTATTTTGTCTAACCAGAAGACAGTTTATTCTTTAGATATTCATAAAGGCTCAATGGTAGAAAGCAGGAGTGATGATGGCGTAAGCTTTTCATATTCAATAGGCCCAATATCATATATTCATGGTATAAATGCATGGGGACATTTTAAATGGGATGCTGCGAGAGAATTGGTTGTACTTGAGTTGCAAGATATGAGCCTTTTATCCTCATTCACCTCAGGAGGTGTAAAAAGATACTCCAAAGAAGAGTTTTTCCAAGCTTTATGGAATAAAATCCGGTCAGTAATTGAGAACTCTGATCGTTAGCAGTAAAGGGCACTGCGGTATATTGTCTTTACTCAAACTGAGGTGAAATTAGGATGCCATAACGAATTTTGTGTAATGGGGCTTAGCATAAAAGCCTAGAAGCTAGGTCTGGACTGGTTTTAACGCCTTCCCACTGCATATCGTTACACAAAATTCGTTATGGCATCTGGGTTCCTTCCCTTGTTCTCTTGTTCATTATACCAGGTATTGGATACTTAAAAATGGCTTGCTCTATCAAAAAAGCCAGCAGCGAATTTGGCAGCGAAAGTCACGATAGAGAGCGAACCACCATAGGCACAGCGGAACGTAAACCAACGATTTAAGCACACCGAGAAGCATCACGAACGCCAGCGGATGAAAAAAACCACTTCCACCCCTTGGCACTACCCACTGAACAAAAAGAAGGCTTCACTTTAAAGTCTTCCGACTCTAATGGACTACATCCAATCACCATGAGAGGTGCTTTGTTCTTCCCCTCTTCCACAGCACCTTCCCCTTACTCATACAGCCTTTTACACGGGAGGAGTGCCACCTTCATAGCGATCTCGAATATAGCGTAATCCCTCTTCTAGCATCTTCTCGGTGTCTTGTAGCCGCTTGAAAAGTTCCTCCTGAGCAAGTATGACCTGCTTATATGCCGGGTCATTTTTAAGCTCGGCCAATGTAGCATCAAAGATGTCTTTGAACCAAGAGAGTTCCACGGCGTTAGGGGCCCCCCATTGTCGGGCATCTGTATCATAAACCTCTTGAGCCGCTTGATCTGCTTTATCAGCAAGAAGCCATTCAACTGTGTGTGCCCATGATCGAGACAAGCCCTTGCTAAGAGGTCTGTCTGGTGAAACTATTGTTCTTTCCAATTTGATGAAGTCAAACCAGCGCTTTTCGTCCGTATATGACCCACTATTACTCGCGTGCAGCCATTCCTGATACGAACTACGCTGCTCTTCCTTTTCAATGCTCGTCGCAATGTGTCGCATCAGTATAGCTGGCACAACTTTGCGTACGGTTTCAACTGCTGTGTTGTAGGCTTCTGTATGGCTTTGCAGATCGTTTAACCGTTTTTGAGCGGCTGACGAAAAGTCATCAATGTGGTAGTTTTCCTTGAACTTAGGCCACCAAGCAAAGGTATACGGAGTGGAAGCAGTCGAGACCAAAGATGGGTGAAAAGAGTCGCCATGAATGCTAATATACTGTGGATAGGGTGCTCTTCCCGCACGAACCTCATCAAATGTTTCCCTCAGCACTTTCAGTTCTGCATGGAGCGGGCCATATACATCTGTCTTACGCTGAAGATTGGCTTCTTTCTTGTATTGGTTGGATATGGATTGTTGTGAGGTTATCGTCGTGACAAGGATAGTGAAGCCAGCACCGACCAATGCCCCATCAATCGTTAGCCATAGTGCGCCTTTTAGCCCTGGAATGAAGAACAAAATGACTCCAATCACAATAAAGGCAAAGGCAACAAGATACAAGCTATTGACCCACTTTTTGAAAAATGATAGCACTCGATCCATATTCAGCCTTCCAATATAGTTCTCCCTATTTTGAACGCATAAAAGTGTCTGATGTAAAACCCTATCCACAAACCTGTCCCTGTGTTATATGCAATACTGGCTCATTCTGCTATGCTCTGGCAAGCAAGTTGCTTTCAGCTTTCTAGCCTGACTTATCCATAATGCAATGGAGAAAAGCAATGTTAGCACAGCTTCGGTCATAGTGACAGGAGAAAAAGACTTTAAAAATTGCAACAATTATCGTCTTAGTTGTGGGGCTCGACTCTCCTCCCTTTTTGATATAATAGCTTGCCGTATGAAAGTAGCCCAAGAAAAAGCCCTGAGAGAATGTGAACTAGATCAAAACAAAAACAAACGCAGTATACCACTTGAAGCCCAAACAAGCCGCAAATGAGTAGCCAAGAGAAAAATGCTGACAGCAAAGTTGACAGCATAACCGAGAGAAAACCAGCGAAAATGGGAGACACCAGTAGACAAATGGGCACGAAACAAAAAACGCCGGGCCGCTCAAGAAGCCACTCGACAAAAGCGAAGCGGTTACTCTCAGAAACGTGGTACAATACTGAATTGACCCTATATCAGAGGCTCAGGCTACTCGACACTTTTGTCTATCAAGCCAAATTCATCCCGAAAAAGTCTCAGTGTGTTGAAAAACTCCTACAGGTGGGTGCAGACAGATAAAACCATCTTCGAGAGTTATTGAAGTCTGACAGTTCGTAACGTTTTTCGTAATGATTTCAGGACGGTGTCTATGGTAATATAGGAGTGTCTCTGGTAACAGAGGAGAGGTTGAAGACGCCTTTCTTCGAAGGAGATACGGAAGAAGGCACCTGATGGACAGACTGAAAGGTCCTCGATGAGTCGGACAAGGAGGTACCAGATGCAACAGATGCTAGCACGGAGTACCAGGCTAGGCCGTCTGGCTCGCAGCACTACCAGCGGTGGGCAATTCGAGCTGTTCTTGGTGGCCAGCGTGGCCTCGCTGCTGCTCATCCGCTTTTTCCTGGCGTGGATGGGCTTCCCCCAAGTCGGAGGAGGGGGCCTGCACATTGCACACCTGCTCTGGGGCGGCCTGCTCATGCTGCTGGCCATCCTTCTGCTGCTGGGATTTCTTGGAGGGCGAATCAAGGCTACCGCGGCATTGCTGGGCGGCATCGGCTTCGGCACCTTCATCGATGAACTGGGCAAGTTCATCACCAGCGACAACAACTACTTCTTCGAGCCGACCGTGGCGCTGATCTACATCATCTTCATCCTGCTCTTTCTGGGCTTGCGGGCCATTCGGTCCCCACGCTTCTCGCCGCGGGATCGGCTCGCTAGCGCGCTCGAGGAGAGCATTGATCTCCTGCTCTCCGAACCCAGTGCCCAGCGCAAGGCGGAGATCCTCCGTCTGCTGGAGGCTAGTGACTCACAGAACCCCCTGGCGCAGGCGCTCATCGCAGGGCTTCAGCAGCTCCCTGGGCACTCGCAGCAGGGGCCTGGCCTCTTCGAACGCCTCAAGGGCACCTTCAGGCAACGCTCTCGCCGTCTGGTAGCGTCCCCGCTCTTCGTCAAGGCGCTGGTGGTGCTATTGGTGGTCAATGCCCTGTTGTCCGGTGCCGTCATCATCCTGCTGGTGGTCGTCTTGAATACACTGCCCACTCGATACCCCATCAGCTTCATCCAAGTGTGCCCGCTGGCCTTCTCGCTCCTGGCGGATCTGCTGATCGTCGTGGGCGTGGTCTGGTTGCCCCGCTCGCGCTTGCACGCGTATCACTGCTTCAAGGGGGCGATGCTGGTCTCCATTTTCTTCCTCCAGGTCTTTGCGTTCTACGGCGAGCAGTTCGCTGCACTCGGGAGCTTAGTGTTCAATCTGCTGGTCCTCAGCGCCCTGAACTATATGATTGCGCAGCAGCGGCTGCGGCAGACGGCCATCTAATGTGGATCAACCTGGTGAATGACCGCGCACATTGCTCTGGATTCTCAGAGAGCAAACGTTGGGGGAGAAGGAGCAATCCCCTGTGGGTCGAGCCCTTAATGAGTTTGGCTTTGCCATTTGAAGCCTAAACACACCAAAAACGAGCCGTCAGGAGGAAAAACAGTGACACCAAATTTGACACCAAAGCCAGTAGTCAGAGACAGTCAAACATTGACACAGGTAGACAAAAAAGCCCCTCTCCACGCTTAAAAGCACAGCACCTCAAGAACTAGACAACCTCAAAAAAGGGGACTATAGTATGCATATGAAGATACGCATTCGTTACTTTGCCTCATTGCGTGAAATTACGGGACAAAATGAGGAATTATTGATGGTGGATGAACGAACCAGCGTCGCTGATATACGCCCGCTGTTAGTCACTCGTTATCCGCGTTTGCAACCTATTCTGGAACGTTCGCTCTGTGCGGTAAACCATGGTTATGTAGCCAACGAGACAGAACTTCATGAGGGCGACGAGATTGTGTTTATTCCCCCTATGGGCGGTGGAAACATTCAGGAGTAGTGCTAAATGGAACCAATCATTCAACTTACCCGTGAGCCACTGAATAGAGATACTTTGATTAGGGCCGTTAGTCATCCTGGCGTAGGAGGTATTGTCGTTTTCGAAGGGGTTGTACGCGACAATGCACGAGGTAAACAGATACGCTACCTTGAATATGAAGTATATCCAGAGATGGCAGAGCAGCAGATTCGCACGATTGTTGCCGAAGCTGAACGGCGCTGGGGGGTAGAGCGCGTTGCAGTTGCGCACCGTTTCGGTCGATTAGAGATAGGTGAGGCCAGTGTCATTATTGTGGTCGCCGCGCCACATCGAGCCGAAGCTTTTGATGCCTGTCGCTATATCATTGATACCCTGAAGACGACTGTACCCATTTGGAAAAAGGAGGTCGCCTCCAATGGTGAAGAATGGATAGAGGGTTGATTTTGACACCGTTGGAGGCTCACGGACGTGCATCAATAAGAGTCTCAATCCTTGAAGGAGAAAGCAGCAGTGCAGAGGACGCAGTCCTTTGCCGGGGTCTGGGGTGTCCCCAGTTTTTCCACCCCACAATCCCCCTTAAGGATGCAGAGCCATCAATAAAACGAGGTTACGTTGCAGGGTTTTATATGTTATAGTTGTCATAAGCAAACATTGCTATTCTGAAGAAATTCTTCTTCGTTCGCGCCAAGAGACCAATAGGTCCAAGCAAGGAAGGTTGTGAATGAACTTATTCGAGAAGCAATCTCAGCTCAACCAACTCTTCACGCAAAATCCCGTTAATGCCGCCTATCTCGCAGGCTCACTTTCCAGTCGTACCTCATTTGGGCACCTTACTGATGTAGATATCGCGATACTCCTGATGGATCAGATCAAGTCGGACCAGTTCCTTGACTACCAGCTCTACTTCTTTAGTGAGTTGGCGAAGCGATTGGAGTCCGAAAGCATCGATGTGGTGATTTTGAACCAGGCTTCCCTCCTGCTCAAGCTGCAAGTGATTAAGTATGGGCAGATTCTGTTTAGCCGGGATGAGAAACAGCGTGTTTCGTTTGAAACGAAGGCGGTGATGGATTACCTGGATTTCAAGAAGTTTGATGAAATACAGAACCAGGCATTGAGCCGCCGCCTTTATGGCCAGGTATTACCGATTGATAAAGAGCTGGTTCAGCGTCACCTGAAACAACTGCAGGAAGCGATAAGTATTTTGCACAGCCTGGGAGAGTCGAAGCGCGAGGAGTTTACCACGGACTATCGTATCTATGGACTGGC
>Ga0137386_10000771_pt1 | contig 19051 bp, 20 predicted proteins | sample SagtaG_4_FD_104910 | JGI IMG/M metagenome (GOLD analysis project Ga0137386, IMG submission 104910) | Vadose zone soil microbial communities from Sagehorn Ranch, Mendocino, California, USA - Sage2_R_100_16 metaG | ecosystem: Environmental > Terrestrial > Soil > Vadose zone | place: USA... | reverse complement strand
GCGGCATCCCGCTCCTGGTCACGGCACGATCGACCGCGCGCCTGATCGACGTCCTGGGGCGTCACTTGGAGGAGCGCCTCGCTCCCGTGGTCACCATCCACGGAACTCTGATCGACATCTACGGCGTCGGCGTCCTGATCCTCGGGGAGAGCGGGGTCGGCAAGAGCGAGTCGGCCCTCGAGTTGATCCTGCGGGGTCACCGGCTGGTGTCGGACGACGTCGTCACCCTGCGGCGCGTCGGCGCGGTCCTGAACGGCATGGGACCCGACGTGAGCCGCTACCACATGGAGCTGCGTGGTCTGGGGATCATCAACATCAAAGATCTCTACGGCGTCGCGGCGGTCCGCGAGCGCAAGGACGTGGAGCTGGTGGTGCGCCTCGATCGCTGGCAGGACGGCAAGGAATACGACCGTCTCGGCCTGGACGAGAGGACCCACAGGATCCTGGGCGTCGATCTGCCGATGCTCGAGATGCCCGTCGGGCCGGGCCGCAACCTCTCCGTGCTCCTGGAGGTGGCGGCGCGGCACCACCTGCTGAAGCGCAAGGGATACCACCCGGCCCGGGAGCTGGCGGGCCGCATCCAGGAGGCCCTGGAGAAGAGGCGATGACGGCGCCCATGCCTCCGGAGCCGGACGCCGCGCTGGAGATCGTGGTGATCACAGGGCTCTCGGGCGCCGGCAAGACCCTGGCGGTCCGCGCCTTCGAGGACATGGGGTACTTCTGCATCGACAACCTGCCGGTGGCCCTGATCCCGGTCTTCGCCGATCTGTGCGCGCGCACGCGACACGAGATCCGGCGGGCGGCCCTGGTGGTCGACGTCCGGGAAGGGACGTTCCTCAAGGAATTCCCCGTGATCTACGACGCGCTGCGCCGCGGTGAGGGGCGCCGACCCCGTCTCCTGTTCTTCGAGGCGGACGATGACGCGCTGATCCGCCGCTTCTCGGAGACGCGCCGCCCCCACCCTCTGGCGGGCGAGGGGACTCTGGAGGAGGGGATCCGGCGGGAGCGGCAGGCGCTCGCCCCCCTGAGGGATCGGGCGGACCTGATCATCGACAGCAGCCGGTTCAACGTGCACCAGCTGCGCCGGTACATTCAGGAACAGTTCGCCGCCAAGCCGGGCGCCTCGCCGCTGGCGATCGCCGTCGTCTCCTTCGGATACAAGCACGGCGTGCCGTCCGAGTCGGATCTCCTCTTCGATACCCGCTTCCTGCCGAACCCGTTCTTCGTCGACGACCTCAGGGCCAAGACGGGCCTCGATCGGGAGGTCGTCGCCTACCTGGAGGCCGTCGCCGAGTACCGGGACTTCGAGCGCCGCATTGTGGACCTCCTGGCGTTCCTGATTCCGCGGTACATCCGCGAGGGGAAGAGCTATCTCACGGTGGCGATCGGCTGCACGGGGGGACGGCATCGCTCGGTGGCGCTGGCCGAGGCGGTGAGCGCCGCCCTGCGCGATCACGGCTACGCCGTCAAGGCCTCGCACCGCGACCTGGAGAAGGAGTGAGGGTGGGGGATGGCGCGGCTCCGCGCGGGCTCCGCCCGGGCCTTCTGGTGGTCACGCACGGAGGGCTGGCGTTCGAGCTCGCACGGGCGCTCGAGAAGATCGTGGGAGAGACGCGCAACCTCCGCGCCCTGTCGATCGGCTGGGACGACGACCTGCACGAGGCGCGCCGGTCGGTCGAGCGAGCGATCGCCGAGGTCGACGCGGGGGGCGGGGTCCTGATCCTCACGGACATGTTCGGCGGGACGGCGACCAACCTGACTCTCTCGTTCCTGCGACCCGGTGTCGAGATCGTCACCGGTGTCAACTTGCCGATGGTCGTGAAGTTCGCCAACCTGTCCGCCGACATCACGCTGAAGGAGGCGGCCGCGGCGGTCAAGGAGCAGGGGCAGCGCGCCATCGCCCTGGCGACCCACTATCTCGATCCGTCGCCCGGCCACGACCCCCGGACGGGTTCCTAGAGGGACGCGCGTGATCCGGGAGGACGTCGTGATCGTCAACCCCCTGGGGCTGCACGCGCGGGCCGCGGCACGCTTCGTGCAGGCGGCCGGGCGCTTCAGGAGCCGCATCGTCGTGTCGCGGGACGGCCGGACCGCCGATGGAAAGTCGATCCTCGGCCTTCTGGCCCTGCTGGGAGGGCAGGGGGCGCGCCTGACGATCGCCGCGGACGGATCGGACGAGCAGGAGGCGCTGCGGGCGCTGCTCGACCTCGTGCGCGCCGGCTTCGGGGAGCCGCCTTGACCTTACGAAACCAGGAGACGGAGGAGAACCTGCAGGGGATCGGGGTCTCCCCCGGGATCGCCATCGGCCGGGCACTGGTCCTCGAGGGCCGCCACGTCGGAGTCGTGCGCGTCGATCTCGAGACCTCGCAGACGGCGCGGGAGGTGGCGCGCTTCCGGAGCGCGGTCCGGACCGCCTGGCGGCAGATCCGGGAGCTGCGCGACCGGATCCGCGTCGAGGCCGGAGAGGCCTACGCGCGCGTCTTCCAGGCCCAAATTCTGATCCTCAAGGACCGGGCCCTCCTGCGGGAGGTGGAGGCGCTCATCCGGCGCGATCCGGTCAACGCCGAGTGGGCGCTGCGCACCGTCATCGGCCGGTACACCGAGGTCTTCGCACAGCTCGCCGACGCGGCCCAGAGGGATCGCGGGTCCGACATCGAGGACGTCGAGGCGCGAGTGCAGGCGGCCCTCTCGGGGAGGAAGGGGCGGCACGATCTCGCCGGCCTGAACGAGGACGTCATCGTGGTGAGCGCCTCCCTCGCCCCCTCCGATGCCGCCGGGCTGAACCGGGATCACGTGGTCGGCCTGGCGATCGACGGCGGGGGCCCGACCTCGCACACCGCCGTCATCGCCAGCGCCCTGGGCGTGCCGGCGGTCGCCGGCCTGCGTGACGCGAGCGCCCGGGTGCGCTCGGGCGATCTCCTGGCCCTGGACGGATCGAGCGGGAGCGTGACCCGCAACCCGTCGGAGGCCGATCTGGAGCGCTGGCGCGAGGCCGCCGCGCGTCTGGCCCAGCGCGAGCGCGACCTGGCGGCCCTGCGCGACCAGCCCGCGGCGACCCTGGACGGTGCGCGGATCGCGCTCCTCGCCAACATCGAGTTCGAGGACGAGACGCTGGCCGCGCGGCGTCACGGCGCGGAGGGCATCGGCCTCTATCGCTCGGAGTTCCTCTACCTCGGGTCGGCCCCGGCGCTCCCGGACGAGCAGCGGCACTATGCGGTGTACCGCGGTCTGGCCGAGCGGGCGCGGCCGCACGAGGTCGTGATCCGCACTCTCGATCTCGGCGGGGAGAAGGAAGCGGCCAGCGTCCCGGCACGGCGGGAGCTCAGCCCGGCGCTGGGGCTGCGTGGGGTGCGCCTCGGCCTGAGGCGTCCGGAGATGTTCCGCGTCCAATTGCGCGGGATCCTGCGCGCCGCGGCGCACGGCAAGGTGCGCATCCTTCTGCCGATGGTTGGCGGCCTCGAGGAGCTGCGCCAGGCGCGCGCCGCCGTCGCCGAGGCGGCCCGCGAGCTGGCGCGGGAGGGGATTCCATGGTCCGAGGTGCCGCTGGGCGTCATGATCGAGGTCCCCGCGGCCGCCCTGATCGTCGATCGGCTGGCGCGGGAGGCCGACTTCCTCTCCCTCGGCACGAACGATCTGATCCAGTATACCCTGGCGGTCGATCGCGGCAGCGAAGCCGTCTCGTACCTCTACCAGCCGCTCCACCCGGCCATCCTCCACCTGGTGCGGAGGGTGGCGGACGAGGCGTCGCGGCGCGGCCTGCGCCTGTCGGTCTGCGGGGAGATGGCGGGCGACCCGGTCGCCGCCGTGGCTCTGATCGGGCTCGGGGTCACCGAGCTCAGCATGACGCCGGCCGCCATCCCGGCCGTCAAGCAGGTGATTCGCGGCGTCACCCTGCGCGAGGCGCGGGCCATGATGGTCGAGGCGTTGCGGCTCGACACCGCCGGCGAGGTGGAGGAGATGGTGCGCCGGCGCGTCCTGTCCCTCCTGCCGACGGAGTTCGCCTGTCCGATCTAGGAGGGACGATGATTCGCCGCGTGCCGAAGCCGTGGGGCGAAGAGATCATCTTCGCCCATACCAACCGATACGCCGGAAAGGTCCTCAAGGTGCGGAAGGGGGAATCGTTGAGCCTCCAGTACCACGTCCGGAAGGACGAGACCATCTATCTTCACGAGGGGTCGCTGAGGCTTCTGCTCGAGATCGACGGGACGATGGAGGAGAGGATCCTGGCGCCCGGGGCCGCGGAGCGCCTGCCGCCGGGGACGCGGCATCGGATGGAGGCGCTCACGGACTGCACGATCTTCGAGGTCAGCACGCCGGAGCTGGACGACGTCATCCGCCTCCAGGACCGATACGGCCGCGTGTGAGCGCTCCGCCTTGACACGCGGGGAGCCCTCTCCTACGATACGGTCGCTTTTGGCGGCACGGCGCCGCAAGGGCTGATGGGCAAAGCCAAGGCGGACCTGGCGGATGCGGTGTACCGGAGACACGGCGGGCTGTCGCGACGCGAGTCCCGGCGGTTGGTCGGGCTGATCTTCGACAGAATCCGCGGCGCCCTGGCGGGAGGCCGGCCGGTCCTGATCAGCGGCTTCGGGACATTCAGGGTCCGGCCCCGGCGTCCGCGTCTCGGACGGAATCCACGCACCGGCGAGATGGTCCCCATCGTCGCGTCCCGGCGTCTCGCGTTCCGCCCGTCCCGCGTCGTGTTGACCGACCTGAACGGGGCGCGAAAGGTGAGCCAGGATGTCTGAGGAGATCCCGCGCAGGCTCTTCTACAAGATCGGCGAGGTCTGCCAGCTCACCGGCACCCAGCCCTACGTGCTGCGCTTCTGGGAGAGCGAGTTTCCGCAGCTGGCCCCTTCCAAGAGCCGGTCGGGCCAGCGCCTCTATAGGCGGAAGGACATCGACCTGGTGCTCGAGATCAAGAAGCTCCTCTATCAGGAGGGATTCACGATCGCCGGGGCCCGCAAGAAGCTCGGGATGCCGGAAGGGCAGCACGTGATCGACGACCTGTTCGATCGCCCGGAGCCTCCTGCGGCCTCCGCCGAGAAGAGCACGCTGCGGTCGGTGACGGAGGACCTGCAGGAAATCCTGCGCGTGTTGGACGCGACCGACCGCCGCCTGCGCGGCCCGCATGGCCGGCGTCCGAAGTAGCGCCTGCCCGGCGGCCGCGAGGAGGCGTCGCGCGGCGCCGCCGGCGCTCGCGGCCGTCGCGTCGTTTTGCCTCCTGATGGCCGCGGCTCGCGCGGCGCCCGGGGGTGCGCCGCCCGCCGCCTTCGATCCGGGGCTGTCCGACCCGCGAGCCATCGCCCTCGCCGACCTCGTGATGCAGGCCCTCGGCGGAGAGAAGGCCTGGCACGCGACGCACTACGTGCATTTCGCGTTCGTGGTGGAGAAGGCAGGGAAGACGCTGGCGCGCCGCGTCCATCTCTGGGACCGCTTCGCGGGACGGCTGCGCTTCGACGACGTCGACAAGGACGGGGCGCCGGTCGTCGTTCTTCTCGATGTGACGACGCGACAGGGCGAGGCGTACCGCCGCGGAGCACGGGTCGAGGGCGCGGCCGCGAGGCCTCTCCTCGACGAGGCCTACGAGGCCTGGATCAACGACACCTACTGGCTGCTGATGCCGTACAAGATGAAGGATCCGGGCGTCCATCTGCGCGACGCCGGGGAGGAGGCGATCGACGGCCGGATCTACGACCGGGTCCTCCTCACGTTCGACGCGGTCGGGCTGACGCCCGGGGATCGCTACTGGGCGTACATCAACCGGGTCTCCCACCTCATGGACCGTTGGTCGTACCTCCTCCAGGACGATCCTCCGAAGAGCGCGCCGACCGTCTGGGATTGGAGGGGATGGAGGCGATACGGCGGGATCCTCCTGGCCCCCGAGAAGGTTTCGGTCCGCAAGGAGGGATCGGTGCGGATCGTCCACCCGATTCTCGAGGTCCTCGACACCGTCCCGTCGGACTATTTCACGCGTCCCGATCCGGTCCCCGACAGGATCGCCGGACCGTAGCCCCGAGCCCGCGTCCGGCCCCCGGGAGCCCGTCCGCGAGACCCGGAGGGGCCGCCTAGATCACGTCGAGCAGGCGGCCGACCTCCTCGAACGCTCCGAGCGCCTCCTCCAGATCCCGCTTCGTGTGGGTCGCCATGACGATCGTCCGCACACGCGACTTCTCCTCCGCGACCATCGGGAAGAAGATCCCCTGGGCGAAGACGCCGCGCGCGAAGAGCTCGTCGGAGAAGCGCGCCGCCTTCGCTCCGGAACCGATGATGACGGGCGTGATCGGCGTGACCGAGGCGCCGGTGTCGAAGCCCAGCCGCTTGAGGCCCTCCTTGAATTGGCGGGTGTTCTCCCACAGGCGGGCCACGAGCTCCGGCTCGTCCTCCATCACCTGGACCGCCGCGGCGCAGGCGGCGATCACGGCCGGAGGATGCGACGAGGAGAAGAGGAACGGACGTGCCTTGTGGACGTAGAACTCCATGAGCGGGGTCGAGCCGCAGACGTATCCTCCCATGGCGCCGAACGCCTTGGACATCGTGCCGATCTGGATGTCCCACCGGCCACGGAGATCGAAGTGGTCCACCGTGCCCCGGCCGTTGCGCCCCATCACGCCGGTGGCGTGGGCATCGTCCACCATCGGAATCGCGTCGAACTCCTCGCACAGGGAGGCGATCGTCCTGAGGTCCGAGAGATCGCCGTCCATCGAGAAGACGCCGTCCGCCACCACCAGGATCTTCGAGGTGCTCTTCTGGCGGGCCGCCCTCAGGATGTCGCGCAGGTGACCGTAGTCGAGGTGTCGGTAGATCGCCCGCTCGGCCTTGCAGAGGCGGCAGCCGTCGATGATGCTGGCGTGATTGAGCTCGTCCGAGACGATCAGGTCACCTTCCTGCATCAGGGTCGAGACCACGCCGACGTTGGCGGTGTACCCCGACTGGAACACCAGGGCCGCCTCCGTTCCCTTGAAGCGGGCCAGCCGGCGTTCGAGGTCGAGGTGCAGCGACATGGTCCCGGCGATGGTGCGGACGGCCCCCGGCCCGGCCCCGAACTCCTCCAGGGCGCGGCGTGCGGCCTCGACGACTCTCGGATGGGTGGTCAGCCCGAGGTAGTTGTTCGACGAGAGCTGGATGATCGTCCGCCCGTCCATCCGCACGCGCGGCCCGGCCGGACCCTCCAGGACCCGGGGCCTCCGGAAGATCCCTCTCTCCTTGAGGGCGGCGATCTCGCCGTCGAGAAACGCCTCGAGCCTCCGGTTCATGACTCCTTCAATCCGCGGCGACGCGCAAGACCACCTTGCCGCTCGCGCGCCCGATCATCTGCCGAAAGGCCTCCTCGTACCGGGCGAACGGGAAGGTGTGGGTGATGACCGTCCGGATCTTCGATCGCACCTCGGGCCGCGCCAGGAGCGACCGCGTCCGAGCCCAGGTGCCGTAAATCTTACGCCCGATGATCCCCTTGAGCGTCACCCCGCCGAAGATGACGTCCTCGGAGTACCGCTCGAGGGTTACGGCCCCCTGGCGCGGCAGACCGAAGAGGATCACCTCGCCGCCGCGCCGGACGGCGCGCAGAGCGGCGTCGAGAGCGTCGGGATGGCCGCTCATCTCCATGATCACGTCGGCCTCAAGCGGCGCGGCGGCGTCGCGGATGCGCCCGACGATCCGCTCGCGCTCGCGGGCGCGCGCCGCGCGATCGCCGGGCGGGGCCGGCTCGGTCTGGAGCGTGACGTGCGCGCCCACCCGCGACGCCAGGTCGAGGCGGAAGGGGCTCGGGTCGACCGCGAGGATGCGAGCGGCCCCCTCGGCCGCCGCCACGATGATGGAGAAGAGGCCGATCGGGCCGGCGCCGAACACCACCACGCAGCGGTCCCGGACGTCGAACTCGGTGGCGGCATGCACCGCGTTGCCGAACGGCTCCTCGATGCAGGCGACCTCCACGGGCACGAGCGACGGGTCGTTGAGCCAGGCGCAGGGGGCCGGGATGGCGACGTACTCCGCGAACCCGCCGTCGCGTTGTACCCCGATGATCGTCTCGCGCGTGCAGACGTGGTACTGGCCGAGGCGGCACTGATAGCACACCCCGCAGACGATGTGCGACTCCGCCGAGACGAAGTCGCCCGCGCGGATCGGCTCGGCCGCCCCTTCGCCGACTCCCTTCACCTCGCGCCCCACCTCGACCACCTCGCCGCAGAACTCGTGACCGATGATGAGCGGACGGCGCAGGTTGTCGGTCGCCGCCAGGATCTTGTCGCCGATCGAGGCGTCCCAGTCGTAGATGTGGGCGTCGGTCCCGCAGAGCGAGGCGGCGCGCACCCGCACCAGCACGTCGTCCGGGCCGCAGGCGGGGACCGGAACGTCGGCCCAGTCGAGCGCGCCCGGCCTGGGCGCCGTCTTGCGAATCGCCTTCATCCGACGCCCTCAGCCGGGACGAGACGGGCCCCGGGGGATGACACGCCGATGGACGGTTGAACGGAACGGGCGGATTATAGCGTCAGGGCGGCGCGACGGGCAACGACGCGCGGTGCCTCCATCGCGTATGATGGAACGGTGCCGGGGAACGTTGCATTCCTCGAACCGGGGGCGCCTCTCCCGGCCCCGCGCGCGGGGGGACCGGCCGGGCTCGTCGCCGTCGGGGGGGATCTGCGTCCCGAGACCCTGCTCGACGCCTACGCCAAAGGGATCTTTCCCTGGTACGAGGAGGACCCGATCCTCTGGTTCTGCCCCGATCCGCGCATGGTCCTCCGGCCACGGGATCTCCGGATCAACCGCTCGCTGCGGCGCACGCTGCGGCGAGGGCGCTTCGAGGTGCGCCTCGACACGGCGTTCGGACAGGTGATCCGGGCCTGCGCCGGGGCCCGTCGGCCCGGGGCGAGAGGGACCTGGATCAACCGCGACATGATCCGGGCCTACGAGCGCCTGCACGCCCTCGGCTTCGCGCATTCCGCGGAGGCGTACCGCGAGGGACGGCTGGTGGGCGGCCTGTACGGGGTGGCGATGGGAGCGGTTTTCTTCGGCGAGTCGATGTTCACGGGGGAGGACGACGCCTCCAAGGTTGCGCTCGTGTGCCTCCGGGACCAGCTTATGGCATGGGGCTTCGAGATGATCGACTGCCAGGTGCCGACGCCGCACATGGCGCGCCTCGGGGCCACCGCATGGCAGCGGCGCAGGTTCCTGCGGGCCCTCCAGGAGGCCCTCCGGGCGCCGACGCGCCGGGGCGCGTGGACGATCGATCCGGCGATCGCGGGGGCGGGGGTCGCGACGTGACGGACGTCAAGCGCGAGAGCGATGTCGAGATCCTGGAGAGGCCCCGCGAGCGGGTCAAGGAGCCGGAGCTCTTCCGCGTGATCCTGCATAACGACGACTACACGACCATGGAGTTCGTGATCGCGGTCCTGGAGGCGATCTTCCACAAGAGCCCCGCCGAGGCGTACCGTATCATGATGACGGTGCACCTCGAAGGACGCGGCGTGGCCGGCGTCTACCCGCACGAGGTGGCCGAGACCAAGGTCGAGAAGGTGCACGAGACGGCCCGGGCCGGCGGGTTCCCCCTGCGGGCCAGCCTGGAGGAGGTCTAGGGGATGTTCTTCAGTGCCTCCGTGGAGCGCGTCCTGACCACCGCCTACCGCGAGGCGACGGCTCGGCGCCACACCCACGTCACGCTGGAGCACCTGCTCTACGTCCTGGCGCACGACCCGGAGGGAGAAAGGATCCTGGCCGCCTGCGGCGGCGACGTGGGGGCGCTTCGGAAATCCCTGGCGGAGTTCCTCGACCGGTCGGTCGAGGGGTTCCCTCCCGCCATCGAGGGGGAGCCGGAGCAGACGGTCGCCTTCCGGCGGGTGCTTCAGACCGCCGTCCTGCACGTGCAGAGCGGGGGCCGGGACGAGGTGCGCGCGGGGGATCTGTTCGCCGCCCTGCTGCAGCAGCCCAGGACGCACGCGGCGCGTCTCCTCGCCTCCCAGGGGATCACGCGGCTCGACGTGCTCAACTACCTCTCCCATGGGATCACCAAGGTGCCGGTCGGGCCGGTCCGCGCCCCAGGCGAACCGGAGGCGCCGGCTCAGGCCGGCACGGGGGAGGAGGGGCCGGCGCGGGCGCGTGAGCCGCTGTCCGCCTACACCCTGGACCTCACGGAGCAGGCGCGCTCCGGCCTTCTCGATCCTCTCATCGGGAGGGCGCAGGAGCTGCAGAGGACGCTCGAGATCCTCTGCCGCCGTCGCAAGAACAACCCGGTGTTCGTCGGCGAGGCGGGGGTCGGCAAGACGGCGCTGGCCGAAGGGCTGGCACAGAGGCTCCTCGGGGATGGAGAGCCGGTGCCGCAGCCGCTCCAGGGCGCCGAGGTCTTCGCCCTCGACACCGCCGCCCTGCTGGCCGGGACGCGCTACCGCGGCGATTTCGAGGAGCGCCTGAAGGCGGTCCTCGGGGCCCTGATGCGGAGGCCGAAGCCGATCCTGTTCATCGACGAGATCCACGCGACGGTGGGCGCGGGGGCGACCACGGGGGGGACCCTCGACCTCGCGACGCTGATCAAGCCGGTCCTGGCGGCGGGTCAGCTCCGCGTCGTCGGCTCCACGACCTTCGAAGAGTTCAAGCAGATCGAGAGAGACCGGGCGCTGTCCCGGCGCCTGCAGAAGGTGGTGGTGGACGAACCGTCGGTCGAGGACACCGTCCGCATCCTGCGGGGCCTGCGCGCGCGCTACCAGGAGCACCACCGGGTCACCTACAGCGAGGCGGCCCTCGAGGCGGCGGCGCGACTCGCGAAGCGGCACCTCCGGGACCATCGTCTTCCCGACAGCGCCATCGACCTGCTCGACGAGGCCGGGGCGTCCCTGCGGCTCGGGCTCGCGGAGGGCCGCCCGGACCGATCGGGACCCGAAGGGGGTCCCGTCGCGGCGGACACCGCCGGCCCGGCGGGCGGCGATCGTGGCGCCGTGGTCGAGGCGTCCGACATCGAGAGGGTGGTGGCCCGCATGGCGCGCATCCCGGAGGGGCAGGCCTCGGCCTCGGACCGTGAGCGCCTCAAGGGGCTGGAGGAGGCACTACGGCGCGTCGTCTTCGGGCAGGACGAGGCGGTGCGTCAGGTGGCGGCGGCGATCAAGCGCTCGCGGGCCGGCCTGGGGCAGCCCGACCGCCCGGCCGGCTGCTTCCTGTTCACCGGGCCGACCGGGGTCGGCAAGACCGAGCTCGCCCGGCAGCTCGCCCTTCACCTCGGGAACGAGTTCATCCGCTTCGACATGAGCGAGTACATGGAGAAGCACGCCGTTGCCCGTCTCATCGGCGCCCCCCCGGGATACGTCGGGTTCGATCAGGGAGGGCTTCTGGTCGACGCCGTCCGTAAACACCCTTACAGCGTCGTGCTCCTCGACGAGATCGAGAAGGCGCACCCTGACATCTTCGGCATCCTGCTTCAGGTGATGGACCACGCCACCCTGACCGACAACACCGGACGGCGGGCCGACTTCCGCCAGAGCGTGGTGATCCTGACGTCCAACGCGGGCTCGCGGGAGATGAGCGAGGCGGCGATCGGCTTCGCGCCGGCCGAGGCGGGCGGCGGATCCGAGCTGCGCGAGACGACGGCGCGCAGCCGCGGGCGCAAGGCGATCGAGAGGCTGTTCAACCCGGAGTTCCGCAACCGGCTCGACGCGATGGTCTCCTTCCGCCCGTTGACGCTCCCCGTGATGGAGTCGATCGTCGAGAAATTCATCCTGGTGCTGGAGTCCCAGCTCACGGAGCGGCGCGTGGCGATCATGCTGGAGGCCGAGGCGCGGGCCTGGCTGGCGCGCAAGGGGCACGATCCCGCCTACGGCGCCCGGCCCCTCGCCCGCATGATCCAGACGGAGGTGCGCGATCCGTTGACCGACGAGATCCTGTTCGGTCGGCTGGAGAACGGCGGCACGGTACGCATCGCCCTCCAGGGCGACCGGCTCGCGCTCACCGTCGAGCCGGCGGCCCCGCCCGCCTAGGCGCCCGCCCGGGTCTCGAGGACGGGTCGACCTACTTCACGATGTCGAGCAGCTCCACCTCGAAGACCAGCGTCGCTCCGGGCTTGATATGCGGAGGCGCGCCCCGGTCGCCGTAGGCCAGCTCGGGCGGGCAGACCAGGCGGCTCTTGCCCCCGACCTTCATCATCGGCAGCGCCTGCGTCCAGCAGGGGATGACGCTGCCGAGCGGAAAGACCGCCGGCTGGCCCCTGTCGATCGAGCTGTCGAACACCGTGCCGTCGATCAAGGTTCCCCGGTAGTGCACTTTCACCTGATCGGTGAGCTTCGGGGCGGCGCCGGCGCCGGCCTTGATCTCCTGGATCACGAAGCCGGCGGGCGCCTTGACCGCGCCCTTCTCGGCCGCGGCCTTCGCCAGGAACGCCTGGCCGGCCTTCTTCTCGTCCGCCGTGCCGACGCTGGCCCGCGCCTGGGCCAGATCACGGATCTTCGGCCCGAAGGTGGCGAGGTCGACCTTCCGCTGACGGTGCAAGGAACCGTCGGTGATTCCGGCCTTGACGATGTCCAGCTCCGCCTCGGTCAGGTTGAAGCTGGCGAGGTTGTCGCTGACCGCCAGGCCGAGGGCGTAGAGCGTCTTCTGGTCGTCAGTCGAGAGCTGCGGCTCGGAGCCCGCTCCCTTGGCGCAGGAGAAGGCGGTCAGGAAAACGAGGAGCGCCAGGGCGGATGCTGTCTTCATCGGTCTCACTCCTTTGGTTGCGATGCGACCCGGACGGGCGAGGGGAAACGGCGACTCTAGCAGCCCTCCGGCCGTTTGCCAAGAGGCCGCCGCCTCGCGTTCCATCGATCGGGTCGGGTTTCGACGTCCACCGTCGCTCGATTTTTGGTAGAATGCGCCCCGCGGCGGCTCCCGGAGGACGGCGGGGAGGGCGCCGATCGAGCAGGCCATTGACGGGGCGTAGCGCAGCCTGGTAGCGCACCTGCTTGGGGTGCAGGTGGTCGCTGGTTCAAATCCAGTCGCCCCGACCAATCCATTCAGGAGCCCAGGATCGCGGCCCGGAGGGGCGGCGCGCGATGAGTGCCGTGCCGATCCTGATCACCAATGATGACGGCTTCGGTGCCGAGGGGCTCAGGGTCCTGGAGGAGACACTGGCCGATGTCGGGACGGTCTGGGTCGTCGCACCCGATCGCGAGCAGAGCGGCCAGGGACACGCCCTCACGCTCCACCACCCCCTGCGCTACGAAAAGCGCGGTGTCCGGCGCTTCGCGGTCCAGGGGACCCCGACCGACTGCATCTACCTCGGGGTGCACCGGATCCTGGAGGCGCGTCCAAGGCTGGTCGTCAGCGGCATCAACCGCGGGATCAACATGGGGGACGACCTGACCTACTCGGGCACCGTGTCGGCGGCGTTCGAGGCGACGCTCATGACCGTGCCGGCCTTCGCCATCTCCCAGGAGATCGGCGAGGAGGGAGTCGGCTTCGAGGCGGCTGGCCGCTTCGCCCGGACCCTCGCGCGCGAGATCCTGCGGCGGGGCCTGCCGCCGGACACTCTCCTCAACGTGAACGTCCCGAAGTCTCCGCCGCGCGGCGTGCGCGTGACCCGCCAGGGGAAGAGGCTCTACCCGGGCGGCGTGATCGAGAGGGTCGACCCGAAAGGCAGGGCGTATTACTGGATCGGCGGAGCCCCCGCCGCGTGGGAGGACGACCCCGCGAGCGATTTCGCCGCCCTCGCGGAGGCCTTCGTCTCGGTCACCCCTCTCCATCTCGACCTGACGAACTACAAGGTGATCGACGAGGTGACGCGCTGGAACCTCGCACCCTGAGACCCGACCCGGCCTGCGGGCGGCGCCCGTCCTCGCGGCCCCTGAAGGCCGTCCGGCCGGGATCCTACGACCGCCGCTGCCTGCGGATGGTGCAACAGCAGATCCTTGGACGCGGCATCGACAATCCCCGGCTCCTGGAGGCGTTCCTGGCCACTCCCCGTCACCTCTTCGTCGAGGAGGCGCTCTCGGAGCGGGCGTACGGAGACTCCTCGCTCCCGATCGGCTGGGGCCAGACGATCTCGCAGCCCTACGTGGTCGCCCGCATGATCGATCTCCTCGAGATCCATCCGGGAGACAGGGTGCTGGAGATCGGCACCGGGTCCGGCTACCAGGCGGCGATCCTCTGGCGCGTGGGCGCCGCTTTGCGCAGCGTGGAGCGTCTGGAGCCTCTGGCGAGGCGGGCGCGGGAGAATTGGGCCAGGGTCGGAGCCGGCCCGATCCCTTTGCGCGTGGCGGACGGATCTCTCGGCTGGCCCGCGGAGGCCCCCTTCGCCGCCATCCTGGTCAGCGCCGCCGCCCCCGCCGCCCCGCCGAGCCTCCTGGCGCAACTCGTCCCCGGCGGGCGCATGGTGATCCCGATCGGCGACGCGCTGCAGCAGACGATCAAGCGGCTGCGACGGACGGCGGGCGGGGCCGCGGTCGAGGACCACGGCTCCTGCTCCTTCGTCCGCCTCGTCGGCGACCAAGGGTTCAGCGCGTGATCACCGATCTCCTCAAGCTTTTGGCCGCATTCATCGTGGCGACGATCGGCGCGCTGGGGTACTTCGGTGTCTTCCTGACGATGGCGATCGAGAGCGCCGCGATCCCGCTCCCCTCGGAGGTGATCATGCCGTTCTCCGGCTACCTCGTCTCCACCGGGCGGTTCACGCTGCACGGCGCCGCCTTCTGGGGGGCGGCCGGGTGCGTGTTCGGCTCGCTCTGCGCCTACGGCGTCGCCGCCCGGGGCGGCCGGCCGCTCGTCGAGCGCTATGGTCGATACGTGCTGCTCTCGCGGCGCGATCTCGATCTCTCCGAGCGCCTCTTCCGGGCCTACGGCAGTCCGATCATCTTCTTCAGCCGCCTGATGCCGGTGGTTCGCACCTTCATCTCCCTCCCCGCCGGGCTGGCGCGGATGCCGCTGGGGCGCTTCTGCACCTACACCTTCCTCGGCTCCTACCCGTTCTGCCTGGCGCTCGCCTGGCTCGGACGCGAGCTTGGGGAGCGCTGGCCGACCCTGGAGGCCTCGTTCCGGAAATATGATCTCGTGATCGGCGCGGCGCTGGTGATCGGCGCCGCCCTCTGGGTGCGGCGCCACCTGCAGGGCGAGCGGGCGCCCTCGGGGGTCGACGAGCCGTGACTCGGCCGCAGGGCTACGTCTGGATCGACACGGAGGAGGCCCTCGTCGAGGCGGCGGGGCGGCTCGGCCGCGCCGCGGCCCTGGCGGTCGACACCGAGGCCGACTCCTTCTATCACTACTTCCACAAGTGCTGCCTCATCCAGGTCTCCGACGGGGAGGCGGTCTTCCTGGTCGATCCCCTCGCCCTGAAGCGGCTCGAGCCGCTCGGCGAGGTGCTGGCGTCGCGTTCGAGCGTCAAGGTCCTGCACGCGGCCGAGCAGGATGTCCTCTACCTCCGAAGAGACTTCGGCTTCGATCTCCTGCCCCTGTTCGACACCATGATCGCGGCGCAGCTCCTCGGCCGCCCGAACGTGGGGTTGGCCGGCCTCCTCGAGATTCACTTCGACGTGAAGCTCGACAAGGGGTGCCAGCGCGACGACTGGTCGCGCCGCCCGCTCACGGAGCGCCAGAAGGACTACGCGGCGGAGGACGTGCGCCATCTGATCCGTCTGCGCGACCTCCTGCGATCGGAGCTCCTGGCGGCGGGGCGCGTGGCCTGGGCGCAGGAGGAGTTCGACCTCGTGGCCCGGCGCGCCTGGGAGCCGCGCACGGTCGACCGCGAGGCGTTCTGGGGCGTCAAGGGGGCCCGCGACCTCACGCCGCGGCAGGCGGCGATCCTGCGGGAGCTCTTTCTCATGCGGGACGAGCGCGCCCGGCACGCCGATCTCCCCCCGTTCCGCATCGTGTCCGACGAGACGCTCCTGGCCCTGGCGAAGCGCGCGCCGCGCGCCGGGGAGGAGATGGATGGCATCAAGGGTCTCACCCCGCTGGTACTGCGCCGCATCGGCGCCCAGGTGCTGGCGTCCGTGCGGCGGGGGATGGCGCTCCCGGAGCCCGAGCTGCCGACTCCGCCCCGGGGGCAGGGCCGCCGGAAAAGCGCCGCGGCACAGGGACGGCTGGAGCGCCTGCGGGAGTGGCGTAAGGGGCGCGCCGCCGAGCTCGGTCTCGACCCGGGAGTGCTGTTCCCGCAGTCGACGCTCGAGGCGCTGGCGATCGCGGGACTCTCCAGCCTGGAGAGTCTCGAGGCGGTCCCGGGCCTGCGCGAGTGGCGGCGGCGGCTGATCCTTCCCGAGGCCGCGAAGCTTCTGGCCTAGGAGCCCCCTGGGAGAGCGCCTTGGACGAGGAGCCGCGCTGGGAGACGCTCCTGGCCCCGCTCGGGGCGGAGGTCGTCGCGCCCGTGCCTCCGGCCCGACGGCGCGCGGCGCCCGGAACGATCATCGAGCGGGCGATGCGCGCGGCCGGGCTCGTGCGGTTCCTCCGGGAAGCCCGCCATGACGGGGGACCGGTGACCGTCGTCGTCAACGATCCCCACCGTGGCACCGACACGCGCCGGGCGCTCGACGCGCTCATGCGCGTCGCGGCGGGGGCGGGCGGGCCGGTCCGCTTCAGGCTCCTGGTCGCCACCGGAAGCCACGTCTTCGGAGCGGGGTCCCGGCGGCGCCACGAGGAGAGGGTGCTCGGTCCCTGGAGAGGTCGATTCGTCGAGCGCCTGTGGCACGACGCGCGCGACGCGCGTTCGCTCGTGCGCGTCGCAGGCGTCAGGCTCCACCGCTGGGTCGCCGAGGGGACATCCATCGGCATCGGGAGCCTCGAGCCGCACTATTTCGCCGGCGTCGCCGGAGCCCACAAGTCCCTGACGATCGGCGTGATGGCCCTGAACGACATCGAGGCGAACCACGCTCGAGCGCTGTCGGCGCGGTCGCGGCCCCTGGCGCTCGAGGGGAATCCGATCCACGAGGGGATCGCGGCGCTGCTGCGCCGCCTGGAGGCGAGCCGCGGGCGGCTGTTCGCCGTCGACGAGATCCAGTGCGGCGGCCGCGTCGTCGCCTGCATGGCAGGAAGGCCGCTGGCGGCGCTCGCGGCGGGGCTGCCCCTGGTGCGGCGGATCTTCACGCGATCGCTTCGCCGGCCGGTCGATCTGGTGGTGGCCCGGGTCGGGCCGCCCCTCGACCGCTCCCTCTACCAGGCCGACAAGGGGATCAAGAACGTCGAGGCGGCGGTGCGCGACGGCGGTACGATCCTGCTCGACGCCCCCTGTCCCGAGGGGGTCGGGATCGACCGGTTCCTCCGCCTGCTCGCCCGGGCCGGGGATTACGCCGCGGCGATCGCAGTCCTGCGCGCGGAAGGGTACACTCTGGGCGACCACAAGGCCGTGCGGCTGCGGCGCCTGACCGGGACACGCCGGGTCAGGCTCGGGGTCGTCTCGCGCTCCCTGCCGGAGGAAGCGGCCCGGATCCTGCACGCCTCCCGCTTCGACGACCGGACCTCCGCGGCCGCCTGGGCGGTGCGCACCCTCGGTGCCGAGCGCCCCGGCGTCCCCGTGCGGGGGCTGATCGTCGAGGACGCCGGCAACATGGCGCTGCGGATCCGGGAACGAGAGAGTCGCCCGCGTCGTAAGGTCAGGGTGGAGCCGCGAGCGGCGGGGCGAGGGACGTCGCGTCCGGAGTGGGGGTCGGGCCTCCGATGAGCCTGCACGAGAAGCCGCCGATCATCGCGGGCGCCGACGGCAGTCTGCGCCGCACGGTCTTCGAGGACCTCAGGCGAGGCGGCCTCTCGAGTGCGCTGCGGCGCGATCTGCGCCAGATCACGCGCTTCTATCTCGACGAGGACCGCCAGGCGCGTCTGGCGGCGATGGGGCGGCTGCGGCGCGCGTTCTGGGTCGTCCTCTGGGTCCTCAAGGGCCTGCTGATGAAGCTCTCGCCGCCGCGCCGCCTCCTGGTCCTGCTCGCTCTCCTGATGTGGCTCCTCGGGACCGTCGAGGTCGGACCGGCGGGCGCGGGCGTCCTGGTCGACCTGCGTCGTTGGAGCTTCGTCCTCCTTCTTCTGGTCCTGATGCTGGAGCTGAAGGAGAAGCTCCTGGCGCGGGACGAGATCGAGGTGGCCCGCCAGGTGCAACTCGCGCTTCTGCCGCAGGAGAACCCGCGGCTCGAGGGATGGTCGTTCTGGAGCTACATGCGCCCCGCCAACGACGTCGGGGCCGACCTGGTGGACTATGTCGATCTCGAGGAGGGGCGGCTCGGCGTCGTGCTGGGCGACGTCGCCGGCAAGGGGCTCGGGGCGGCGCTCCTGACCGCCAAGCTGCAGGCGACGCTGCGCGCCCTCCTGCCGGGGCGCTCCTCGCTCGCCGAGCTCGGGAGAGGGCTCAACGCCATCCTGCATCGCGACGGGCTCGAGAACCGATTCGCGACCCTCTTCTACTTCGAGATCGAGCCCGGGGGCGGACGCATGCGGTACCTGAACGCCGGCCACAACCCACCCTACGTGGTGCGCGCCTCCGGGATCGAGGCGCTCGGAGCCTCGTCGCTCCCGCTCGGCATGATGCCGACCGCGGACTGCGTCGAGGGGAGCCTGGAGCTGCGCCCGGGGGACATGCTCGTGGTGTACTCCGACGGGCTGACCGAGGCGCGGAACGCGCACGACGAGGAGTGGGGCGACGAACGGTTGCGGGCGCTCCTTCCGCAGATGCGCGGGGCGACGCCCGGCGCAGCCGGCGTGCGCGTGCTGGAGGAGGTGAACGCCTTCCTCGGCCACGAGCGGCCGCACGACGACCTGTCGCTCATTCTCGCCTTGCGTCAGGGTTGACCGTCCTCCCCCGGGTTATGATGGAGAAGGCGGACCGCGCGGTGCATGAACCAGACCGGGAGCGAACCTCGTCCCAGGGAGTTGTTTCGTGACAATCCGGAAGAGCGTGACCGAGCTTGTGGGCCGGACACCGCTCGTGACGTTGCACAGGGTGCTCGACGGCGCCGTCGCCAGCGTGCTGGCCAAGCTGGAATACGACAACCCCGCCAAGAGCGTGAAGGACCGCATCGGCGCGGCCATGATCATCGCCATGGAGAAGGCCGGTATCATCAAGCCCGACACCGTGCTGATCGAGCCGACCTCCGGCAATACCGGCATCGCGCTCGCCTTCGTCGCCGCCTCG
>Ga0137386_10000763_pt1 | contig 19098 bp, 16 predicted proteins | sample SagtaG_4_FD_104910 | JGI IMG/M metagenome (GOLD analysis project Ga0137386, IMG submission 104910) | Vadose zone soil microbial communities from Sagehorn Ranch, Mendocino, California, USA - Sage2_R_100_16 metaG | ecosystem: Environmental > Terrestrial > Soil > Vadose zone | place: USA... | reverse complement strand
GACGTCAATACGGTCGCCTTGTGTGAACCCGGCGAGGTCGTACCGCTGCTGGAAGGCCAGACCGCGGTGATCACTCAGGACGCCGTCATCGACGCCATGGAACGGCTGGCGGCGGCATTGAACCAGCCCGACCCGGCCGGTGATTTCGGCCCGCAGTGGATCGTCAATAGCTTGCTGCGAATCCAGTATCTGCCGACAATCCTCGCCCAATTGCGCACGGGTGCGCCGGGGATGACGACGCTGCTGAGCGACCCGCGGATCGGCATCCCAGTGGTTCACGGCGACGATACCCGCAGGCGTCCGGTGGACGTGGTGATTCCGGTGTACAAGGGCTATGCCGAAACAATGGATTGCATCCGCAGCGTACTGCGGACCCGCGACGAAACCCCGATGAACCTGGTCGTCATAAACGACTACAGCCCGGACGGCCGCATCGTCAAGGAGCTTCGCCTGATGGCTGTCAGCGAGAAGTTCACCTTCATCGAAAACGACAGGAATCTCGGCTTCGTCGCCAGCGTCAATAAGGGCATGCGCCTGCACGCCGACCGGGACGTGGTGCTGCTCAACTCCGATACCGTCGTGCCGTCGGGTTGGCTGACGCGGTTGCAGCGGGCCGCCTATTCGAGCACCAATATCGGTACCGTCACGCCCTTGTCCAACCGGGCCACCATCTTCAGCCTGCCGCGAACCTGCGTCGACAACGACATGCCGGAAGGCTTCACGGTCGACGACCTCGATGCGCTGTGCGCCGAGCACAACGCCGGCGAAGTGGTCGACGTTCCGACGGCGATGGGTTTTTGCATGTATATCCGGCGCGACCTGCTGAGGGAGATCGGCGACTTCGACGAAGAGCGCTGGGCCAAGGGCTACGCCGAGGAAAACGACTTCTCCATGCGCGCCGCCGGCCGCGGCTGGCGCAACGTCGCCGCCTGCGACGTGTTCGTCGAACACCACGGCGCGGTCTCCTTCGAGGGCGACAAGGCGCCGCGGGTCGCCGAGAACCTGGCCAAGCTCAATGTCCTTTATCCCGATTATTCAAACCGCATACAGCGCTTCATCAAGGCCGACCCCATTGCAGCCGCCCGCGGCCGGATAAGCGCGGCGATGCTCAGGCGGGCGGCGTCGAGCTATATCCTGTTCGTTACCCACGGGCTGGGCGGCGGCACGGATACGGCCATACGCGACCTCTGCGCGCTGCACGGCAAGGCGGGCAGGCAGGTGCTGATCCTCCGCTCGAAGCCAAGCGGTACCCTCGAACTGGCGCCGGCGGCCGAGAAATGCGACGATCTGCTGATCTCGCAATATCCCCAGGGCATTCCCGCCGAGGATCTGGCCAGCATCCTGAAGATCCTGAATGTCGAATACGTCCACTACCATCACAGCCTCGGCTTCCGGACGGACATCTGGAGCCTGCCGGAACTGCTTGGCGTCCCCTACGACGTCGCCGTTCACGATTTCTATCTGGTCTGTCCCAGGATCACCCTGATCGACGACAGCGGCGTATTCTGCGGCCAACCGCAACTCTCGGCCTGCGAGCGCTGCGTGCAGGCGGGGAAGATCGATCACGACGCGGATTTGCGGCTTGCCGACCTGGGCGGGAGCGTCGAAGCGTGGCGCGCCTACCATGCCGAGCGGCTGCGTGGCGCGCGGCGCATCCTGGCACCCAGCGAGGATGCGCGCGCCCGGGTGCTGAGATATCTGCCCGGCATATCGATTGAGGCTGTGCCCCATCCGGAGCCGGCCTTCGTGTTCAAGCAGCGCCCATGGGACGGCAACCTGCCTTACAAGGTCGCCGTCATCGGCGCCATCGGTCCCCACAAGGGCGTCGATGTCCTGCTCAATTGCGCCCGCTACGCCTTGCGCCGGAGCATACCGATCGAATTCGTGGTGATAGGCTATACCAGCCGCGACGAGGCCTTCGCCAAGCTGGAGAACGTGGTCATCACCGGCAAGTATCAACCCGACGAACTGCCGGACTTGATTGCCGAACACCACTGCACGGTCGCATTGTTCATCAGCATCTGGCCCGAGACCTTCAGCTACACGCTGTCCGAGGCCTGGCGCAATGGCTTGGTGCCGGTCGCCTTCGATCTTGGCGCGCCGGCCGAGCGCATCCGCCAGGACGGTATTGGACAACTGGTGCCGTTTCCGAGCGACCCGGAGACGATCGTCCAGGCATTGCTTACCGTCGCGACGAACGCAGCGGCCGATCCGCCGACCAATCCGCCAAAAGAACTGGCGGAGGATCCGCCGGAGAAACTACCGGAGGCACGGTCGTCCGAACCGCCGGAGGAACCCGCCTTCCCTGCGCCTTTCAGCGAAACCATCGTCGAGTAAGTAAATAAACTGGCCAACGCTTATGACCCTTTACGTTCATATCGGTCTCAACAAGACCGGGACTTCGTCGATTCAAAAGTTCTTCGCCGATAACCAACAGGTTCTCGAACGGCTGGGGGTCGTATATCCGACCATCGGCCTGCACGATTCCGCACACTACGGCTTCAGCAAGCAGCTCATGGGCTTACCCGCAGCGGCGAATGTCAGCCTTGCCGACGGTATCGAGGAGGTCATCGGGAAAGCAGCCGAAAAAAAGCAGACGGTGGTGATCAGTTCGGAGTACCTGTTTCTGGCGAAGGAGGAACAGGTTCTCGAGATCAAGCGGTTCCTGGAAAACACCGGTGTCGACATAAAGATCGTCATCTATTTGAGACGGCATGATTCGTGGGTCGACTCGCTGTTCAACCAGGCCGTGAAAACCGCCCCGGGCAATCAAGGGTGGGACCTCGACATTCGCGAGTATTTCATCTATCTGCTCGGGGCCAGCGAGTTCGAGATCAGATACCCAAGGATCATCGCCAAGTGGGCGAATGCATTCGGGCAAGGCAACATCATCGTCAGGCCGTTCGAAAAGAGCCAGTTCTACAAGGACGACCTCATCTGGGATTTCTGCAGGGTCATAGACGCCGACCTTCCGGCGGCATTGGAGAAGCAAGGCGTCTCGACAGTGCAGGTCAATGAATCCGTTCCGGATGACCTTATCAAGGTCATCGGTGCGATTCGCCGATTGAATATCCCTCCCGATCAAAAAAATGCCGTTTCAGCGCAACTGCTCAGGGCACGACGCGTCGGCCAGCCGAGGGCGCCGCGAGGCGATGAAAAGCCGGTTCGCATTCCACAGCACCTGCGCAAGCACATCGTCAACTTCTTCCAGGACGACTACCAACAAATCGCGCGAACGTACCTTGGAGCCGAGGATGGAGTGCTGTTTACAGAGAAACCCACTCCGCCGCCCGCCAAGCCATAGATAGCCGATCCGGTCTTGCCCACCTTTCATGCCACTGCATCCAGACAAGCCGCAGCGGAGCACCTTCGGACGGAACTTTCCCACCCATTTCTGCAGGAGATTGCGATGATTCCAGCACGGCAGGCGTTTGATACCGTCAAGGGGAAAACGATTTCGAAGTGGCCCGAACGTGGCGAGTCCAATCGAATCGAACCCGAGTGTTGGCCGGTCGTTACCCCGAAATTCAAGATCAAGCCGGGCACCTCGATCTTCACGATCGGAAGCTGCTTCGCCCGGAACATCGAAGAGTATCTGGTCAAGCTCGACTTCCGCATTCCGACCCTGGATTTTTCGGTTCCCAAGACGGAATGGCCGTATCGCCCAAATGGCATACTGAACAAGTACACGCCGCCTTCGGTGCTGTACGAGATCGAGTGGGCGGCCAGGATACTGCGCAACGGGTCGGTCAGCGACGACGATCTGGTACGCCCCCTGATCCAGCTCGACACGGACGGCTGGGTCGATGTTCAGTTGGCCAGCAACAACCCCGTCACGCTCGCGCGGGCGAAGGAGCGCCGAGCCGAGCTTTACCGCTTGTTCAAGGAATGCTTCGATGCCGACGTGGTAACTATTACCCTCGGTCTTCTGGAGTGCTGGTGGGATTCGGAGACGCAAGAGTATATCCAGCAGGCACCTTCTCCTTACCTGCTTAGAAAGTACCCGGAGCGTTTCTTCTACGACGTCCTCGACTATCCCCGTTGCCTCGATTACATGAGAAAGTGCATCGAGCTGATGACGTCGGTGGGCAAGCCCGACAAGAAGATCATCGTCACGACTTCACCGGTGCCGATGGCCAGGAGTTTCTCGGGCAAGGACGTGATAGTCGCCAATGCCTACTCCAAGTCGGTGCTCCGCGCCGTAGCCGGGCAGGTTGCCGAAGATTACGCGAATGTCGATTATTTCCCGAGCTACGAGTGCGTTGTCCTTACCCGCGATAATTCAATATGGGCAAATGACCTTATTCACCTGTCGGATGCTTTCATCGGCAAGATCGTCAATCATCTCGTCAAGAACTATGTGCAGCCGGTCCAATCGGAGTAGCGTCGCGCGGGAAGGCGGCCGCGGATGGTCATAACTCGGAATCACTTGTGAAGAATCCTTCGGATAAACGTGCCGCAATCGCGGCGGTCGTCGGCCAGATCGAAAAGGCTTTCGGCAGAGGCGCGATCATGCGCATGGGACAACACCCCCTTGAGCCGATGGCAGTCGTGCCAACCGGCTCGATTGCGCTCGACCTGGCTCTTGGAGTCGGCGGATTGCCACGAGGCAGGATCGTCGAAATCTTTGGCGAGGAATCCTCAGGCAAGACGACCCTGGCCTTGTCCGTGATTGCCCAGGCGCAAAAGGCCGGCGGTGTGGCGGCATTCATCGATGCCGAGAACGCGCTAGATGTGTCCTACGCGTCGCGCTTGGGCGTCAATGTTCCCGACCTGCTGATTTCCCAACCGGACGATGGCGAGCAGGCGCTGGAGATCGCCGATTCCCTGGTTCGTTCGGGTGGGATCGACGTCCTGGTCATCGACTCGGTGGCGGCGCTCACGCCCCGGGCGGAGATCGAGGGCGAAATGGGGGATACCCACGTCGGGCGTCAGGCTCGGCTGATGAGCCAGGCCCTGAGAAAGATGTCGGGTAACGTGGCAAGGTCGAACACACTTTTGATCTTCATCAACCAGATCCGCATGAAGATCGGCGTCGTGTTCGGCAATCCCGAGACAACGACCGGTGGCAACGCCCTGAAGTTCTATGCGAGCGTCCGCCTGTCCGTGCGCGCCGGAGATTCCATACGCCGCGGTGACGAGATCGTCGGTGTCGAAACGAAGATCAAGGTGGCAAAAAACAAGGTGGCACCACCGTTCAAGAAGGTCGTCTTCGACTTGTTGTTCGGCGAAGGCATATCGCGCACCGGCGAACTGATCGATCTCGGCGTCGACTTGGGAATTGTCGAGAAATCGGGAGCGTGGTATGCCTATGACGGCGAACGCATGGCGCAGGGACGTGAAAATACGCGGGCGTTCCTGCTGGAACATTCTGCGATTGCGGCAGCTATCGAATCCAGGGCCCGCGAGCTGGTTTCGAGTCGGGGATAGTTGGCGAAGTGCGGCCGGCGGCAATAGATTCCACGCCGGTCGGCATCCTCGCCGGTCTCCGGACCGAGGCCTCGTGGAAGGCGCGACATAAACGCAGTAACTGAAATAGGAGAGGGGTCAAATGAAACGGATCAAATCGCTCGCGATGTCGTCGGTCTATGGTATCGGCGTTGCGTTCTGGGCACTCACTGTTGCGGCACAGCCAAACGTTGCGGCACGACCGAGTTCGGACCCTCGCGTTGTGGTGCAATTCGACGAGGCCAGCTTATCCAAGGGTTCCATCGAGTTTCAGCGCGGGGTATTTCGCATCGAGGAGGGCGGGCAGAGGATCGCCAAGTTGTGTATCCCGGTCAAGGGCCAATGGAAACAAGTGGGCGATATGCATGATTGCGGCAATCCACCGCCGCCCGCCCAGCAAAGAGAAATTGTTCAGTTTTCGCCCGATGTGACGTTCCTGGGCGTGCGCAATCTCGGGGTCGACTCCACGCAATGGGGTGCCGCGCACAAGATGAATGGTTCGGCAAATCCGAACAATCCGCTCCTGAAGGTCAGCAAGGCGTTCTCGTTCACCATCGGCAGCACCGACGTGAGCTGGCACTTCGACTCGCAGAAGCTGCCCGACGAGTTGAGAACGGCAATTCCCGGCTCGGGAATCCATGTCCATTTCGGCGGTTACTTTTCCGACGCGCACAAGTTCCCGCTGTTCGATTCGGATAGCGGAGCCCTTGAAGTCGAAATGGCACTGGCCATTCCGAAGTTCGTCCGCAGCGGCAGAGCGCATTCGGGCGTGACCGTGGCTGTCGATCTCAGTGTGCCGACCACCGGCGGTTCCATCGTTGGATTACCGGTGATCGTCAGCCTCTTCAGTCCGGACGCCAGCGACCGCGAGATCGTCACCAGCGACGGCCGCGTAAGCTTCGTCGGATCCTATCTCGCTCCCGGTACAAAATATGTTGAAGACGTCGAGAACCACCAGCGAAGCGGTCCTTGGGCCGGAATGGATCGCTTCGCATTCAAGCTGACGCGTGACAATGTAAGGCGCATTCTGGCGGACGCAAACGCACGCAGGCGGGCGGCCGGCGCGGAGCTTTTCGATGAACGTCGCCTGGACCAGATCAAGGTCGCCGGTGTCACGCTGAGGAACGAAAGCAGGTTCCTCGACGACGGAGACCTGGAAATCCAGGTAGCCGTCGATTATCTCAGGGTCGTGAGAGTCCGCTGAATGGGCTCGATACTCATGGGTACCCCTCCGTGCGTTGCGCTGAGTTCGACCAGAAAGCCAAGGTGCGCCGTGCCCCCGGGCACGAACCCGCTCAGGGACGACCGGCCTGAAAGGGTAGTTTGGTTAAGCGTACCCAGGGTCCTACGAAAGCCAGGTCAATTGATGCCTCCGGCCGCGCATTTTCCTTGCGTGTCGAATAAGCCAGGACGGCGCGAATTTACGAGCTGCATCATCGGCGAGAGCAATATCCAGTCGTCTTGAGCCTTCGGGCGCTGCCCGCGGATCGGACGGCCGGACAATATTAGGTGAGGATCGAAAATGACCAATCGTCGTACTACTTCAAATGCCAGCCCGGAATTGCCCCAGGAACACGATGAGCCGTTGAAAGCGGCCTTGCTCGACGAAGCTCAAGTCAGCAGTGCTTCCGCCAAATCGGAAGGGCCGGCCGAGGCGGGAGCGGCGATGCCGGAGCCGGCCGAGAGCCTGGCTGCGACGTCTGTTGCGTCGGAATCCGAGTCCGAAATCGCTGTCGCGCCGACGACCGTTAGCGAAACCGCAGGGAACGTCGATGTCGTCGATGGCCGTATCGTCCGTGGCTGGGCGCTTCTCAAGTCCGGCACTTCGGTGCGGCCGGTCTCGGTCGAATTGCTGTTGGACGGCAAAGTGGTGACGGTCGGCAAAGCGGATATCCTGCGCCTGGACCTAAAAGCCGCCGGCGTGGGTGACGGGGCGCATGCATTCGAACTCCATGTTCCCGAGGATCAGTGCGACGGAAGCGAGCGCAAGCTGGATGTCCGAGTCCGGGAAACCGGTTCGCTGCTGTCGAGTGATGTGCGGAGCATTCACTTGCCCTCGCCAGGAACGCTCACCTACCTTGAGCTCGAAGGCACGACCATCGTCGGTCGGGGACTGCCGCCACGTGGCGGGTTTTACGTAAATGTCATCGCAGTCGAAGAAAGCGGCCGGCTTCTCGCCAGCACGGGCGATATCGCTCGCCATGGCGAAGAGATCGAGTTTCATTTGCCGCTACCGGCCAGCGCATGTGATGGTGGGGTACATTATTTCCAGGTTCGGGCCGGAGAAACCGGGCCACGCCTGGGTGAACTCGCGGTGGTCACGCCCTTCATTGCGACCCCGATCGAGGTCATCGCCCGGCATGGCGGCGGCGCCAAAATAGCGGCGCTTTGGCCGTCCGGACGCCAGCGTTACGACGCCCTCGTCGGATCCGTGAGGAAAATTGCCGGTCGGGCGACGCAAAAAGCTGCTTCCGGAATCGCGCCGGCCGTATCCGAGTTGGAAAACCTGGCCACTGCCCACGAAGCAGTGGCACGCGGATTCGAGGCCGCTGGGCAACACAAGGCGAGCTACCAGCCGCTGCGTTTTCCGGTCGTCGCCGCGCCCGACGTTTCCTTGGTCGTGCCGGTTCACAACAAGTTCGCGGTGACCTATCATTGCCTCGCTTCCCTGTTGCTGGCACCTAATGAGGCGAGTTTCGAGGTCGTCGTCGTCGATGACGGTTCGTCAGATGAAACCAAGGGCCTGGGGGAAATCGTCAGCGGCCTCACGATTCTGCGCAACGAAGTCGGGCAGGGCTTCATCCGGGCATCGAATCGTGGCGGTACGGCCGCTCGTGGCAAGTATGTTGTCATGTTGAACAACGACACCGAAGTCGCTGCGCATTGGCTCGATGAACTGTTGTGGCCGTTCGATCATTTCGAAAACGTGGGCATGACCGGAGCGAAGCTGATCTACCCCAACGGCAGGTTGCAGGAAGCCGGCGGCATTATCTGGGGCAATGGCGACCCCTGGAACTACGGCCGCAACGGCAATGCACGTGATCCACGATGCAACTACACCCGGCAGGTGGACTACATCTCCGGCGCCTGCGTAATGCTGCCCAAGCCCTTGTGGGATGAAATCGGTGGCTTTGATGAACTTTTCCTGCCGGCCTATTTTGAAGATACGGACCTTGCCTTCCGTGTCCGTCAGAAAGGGCTCAAGACCGTCTATACCCCCTTCGCCGAGGTCATACATTTCGAAGGCATGAGCAGCGGCACCAGCGTCCAGTCAGGCACCAAGCGCTACCAGGAAATCAACCGACCCAAGTTCAAGGCCCGCTGGGCCAACGCCTTCCGGCCTAACGGACCGGTCGGTCGCGATGTCGAACTGGCCAAGGACAGACACGCTGCCTACCGCGCCCTGGTGATCGACTACGCCGTTCCGCGCCCCGATCATGATGCCGGCTCCTACGCGGCCATTCAGGAGATGCGCCTGCTGCAGTCCCTCGGTTTCAAACTGACCTTTGTGCCGGAAAACATGGCCTACATGGGCAGCTACACGGACGCTCTTCAGCGGACCGGTATCGAATGCGTCTATGCGCCCTTCAATGGCTCGGTGCAAGAGGTGATTGAAAAGCGGGGGGCGGAATTCGATGTCATCTACATCACCCGCTACAGTGTCGCGGAAAAGTATATCGAGGCCATCCGGCAATACGCGCCCAGCGCCCGCATCGTATTCAACAATGCCGACCTCCATTTTCTTCGCGAACTGCGTCAGGCGATCGGTCTTAGTGACCGGGAGATGCTCCAGAGAGCCTTGCGCACCCGGGACTCGGAACTCGCGGTGATGCGTCAGGTTGATCTGGTGCTCTCCTACAACGAGGTCGAACACGCGGTCATCATGTCTCACAACCTGGACTCGACGCTGGTGGCCAAGTGTCCGTGGGTGGTCGACGTTCCCGCACAAGTGCCCGGTTTTGCCGCCCGCAAGGACATTGCCTTCCTCGGGGGTTATGGCCACCCGCCCAATCTGGAGGCGGTCAAGTTCTTCATCGCGGAAGTCATGCCGCTGCTGCGCAAGACCCTGCCCGGTGTCCGCTTCCTGGTTTACGGCAGCAACGTGCCCAAGGAACTTGAAGACATGGCCGACGCCGACGTGGTCATCGCCGGTTGGGTCGAGGAAGTGGCCGAAGTCTATGATACCTGCCGCGTCTTCGTGGCCTCGTTGAAGAGCGGCGCCGGCCTCAAGGGCAAGGTTCTCGGCGCCCTGTCCCATGGCGTGCCATCGGTGATTTCGCCGATCGCGGCCGAAGGCATAGGCGCCGCGGATGGCATCGACCTCGTGGTGGCCGACAAGCCCGAAGAGTGGGCGCAAGCCATCACCACACTCTATCAGGACGCTGCCGCCTGGGATGCGATGGCCAAGGCTGCGCAGGCATTCGTGCGCAAGCGTTATTCGTTTACGGTGGGCCGCGAACTCATGAAATCGGCGCTTGAAAAGGCCAACATTTTTACCGCCGACGATCACCAGGCCCTGTGGGCCTGATCGCAATACAATTTTTCAACTACAAGTCAGGGAGTAAATCATGGAAAGCAATAAGGAAGTGCTGTTTGTTGATGGCGTGCAAGCGCTTGGTGTACATAACGGCGTGGCTCGGGTGAGTTTCATGCGTTTGAGTGCCGATGGCAAGCCCGTGCCTGCCCTTGAGTTATTGCTGCCTACGTCGCAGGTCAGGGCGTTGATTGATGGTTTGAACAAGGTGGCGAAATAGATTCGAATGTTCTAAACATTTATCAGGAGCCGCCAATTTTGACGACAAAGATTTGCCGAAACCTCGCATGAATAGGGAACGTGTTGCTGCATAACTTACCGATTTCTGAGTAATTGACCCATAAGTGGGGCCCGAATTGACAACCCCAACTTCGGTACAGCCTCTCGGTTTTGGTTGTATGGGCATCGATATATTTTCATGTCGACGGTCGAAGAGGAAAATCCAGCTTTTGGTTAGCTGTGCGGTACGTGGAGAGCTGATGGCGGTCGTTTGTGCTATTACAGCGTCTGGTTATTTTCTCGGCCGCCACTCAGGAGCCGCCAACCTGAGAGGTACATCAGCCGGCGAAAGCCTAGAATTCTCAGTGACGGTGTACGTCGTTGAGGCTACTACCCTCGAGTACGTATTCTTGGCCTGGCGAAGATGCCCTGCATTTAGCCAAGGAGTATTGAATTGATCATCAACAATTCACACCAGTTTATCTTTGTCCATATTCCGAAAGCTGCCGGAACGTCGGTTACAACGGTGCTTAGTCAATTCACGAACTATTGCGACCTCGAAATCGGGGGGACTACGTTCGGCGAGAAAATACAATCGGCATATCGGGAGCGGTTTGGCATAGGAAAGCACTCGCCGGCGGCGCGAATCAAACGGGTCACCGGCGACGTGACTTGGTCCAAGATGTTTTCATTCTCTTTTGTCCGCAACCCTTTTTCGCGCTGCTTGTCGACATATCACTTTCTAAAGAAGTGGGAGTCACCAAACCAGAAGTTCACTGAACAGATTCGTGCCTTTACCAGTTTCGACGATTACGTCTTGTCCGATATATGGGACGAATCCAGCGGACCTGATGACATCTTTCGCCCGCAATGCCACTGGTTGCGGGATGAAAATCCGTCAGGCCAACTAATTGTTGATTTTGTCGGCAAAGTCGAGCAAATCGACGCCGATTTGCTTCACTGCCTAAACGTTATAGGCGTGAGGAAGGCGGCGACAGCATTCTCGATGATGCCCAAACTCAATACGAGCGAACCACATAGCCTCGACTCCCTGCAGAACAAAGATGTCGTGGAAAAGATTGTAAAAAAATACAAAGTGGATTTCGAGGCATTTTCGTATCCGGTCGAGATTCAGCCATCCATCCAACCTGCTGCGGAAAAGGACTAGGCACCACCGCATGATCATGAGGCGGACCTTAATGTCGATTTCCACTCATTCCGGTGCTGCTAGCTGGAGCTTCGTCCTTCGATGGGGAGGGGGTGCTGATGCTATGCACGAAAGTAGAAAGAGCGGTATCCGCCCGAAACTGTTTCGCAAAGCGCCGAAACTTCCCAGCATGAGTTGCGACTGAATTCGGTAGCGCAAACGAACTTCTGATTGCCAATGAGGAGCCTCAACAAACTTGCGAGCCAGTAGGGCATGCGCTGTGTCTGCGCGGCGGTGGTTGGCAGCTTGGCGGGTACGCTTGCCAGATCGAATCGCCGGGTTGAAACGATAGGTGGCCTCAGCCAGGTAACTTGGCAGACGCTTGCAGCGAATCGCATGGTACGTGTGCCCCTTGCATCGCGTTCTTGACGTTGCCCAGCAGGTATCGATCCAAACAGGCGGCTGCCGGCGAAGGGCGGTGCCCGAAGCGCTCATCACGGCCTGAGACAAAGCGCTCTTGAATATTGATATTTTCGGAATCCGTGTATCCGTGTATGACCAACGAATACGAAATTCAACACCTGACCAATAAGTATATAGTTGAATACTTGGCTTGGATGGTGGATGGTGCTGACGGAGTGTGAGGCAAATTAAGGGCGGGTAGTTATGCTTACAGAGCAAACATGTTTATCGCTTGGGATTGCTGTAACCAATCCTAAAAGGCTTTTGAATTTGAAGTCTTTGCGAATTGAGCCACCGGTAAGGCTTGTTTCGACGCAGTTTGCCCAACACCTTTCGATAGGCGCATTCACCTACATGAACGGCGGCAATTGTATATGCGCCCGTATCGGTAGGTATTGTTCCATCGCTCAATCGGTGGCAATTCTGCAACAAGACCACCCGACGGGTTGGCTGTCAACCCATCCTTTTCAGTACGGGACTCTTGGTTTTCTCCAAGCGTCAGATTCGTACATATTCGACGGACCATTAAAAAAATACAAGTCGAAAATTTTTCACAGCGGCGGAGGTGATACCGTTATAGGAAATGATGTATGGGTTGGGCATGGGGTGTGCATCGTTAATGGTGTTTCGATTGGGGATGGTGCAATAATAGCCGCAGGGGCTGTTGTTTCAAAGGATGTTGCTCCATATTCGATTGTTGGTGGCAATCCTGCGCGGCTAATTAGGTACAGGTTCGCGCCAGATATTATTAGCCGTCTTGAAACGTTGCAATGGTGGCGCTTCGCTCCATGGGATCTTGCCGGTATTGACTTTTCCAATGTTGCGAGTGCTTTGTCTGAATTAGAACGTCGAATAGAGTTGGGCCTGAAGCCATTCAGCCCACCAGCCGTTTCAATTGACGTCCTGAAATCTATAAATGATAACGGCGTAATTCCGCCGGAGTTCATGCAACTGCCAAAAACGCGGTAGCCGGGATGGTGTTTTGCTGGATAAGGAAATCATTAAACCTACGCAAGTGATCGGTATGTTCATTTATAAGCAGAGTGGCCAGACAGCGTCATTATCAAGGTCGGTCCGCACAATTCTGGATTCGCGTGTCATAATTAGGCAACGGTCGCCGTCGCGCCGGTGCTTGTTGAAGGGATTAGAGCGATTTGGCCCAATCTTGGCTATCATCATTCTCTTTTTCAACTTTACCGTCGTTTGGGCGGAGGTTGCAGGCAGTCCGCGAGTGTTTCAGGGCGGAAATTCGTGGATCGGATTAAATAAATTTGATTTGACCAAGCAGTATCTCGGCACTGCCAGCGGCGGCGAAGGCAGTGAACGCTATCGGAAGGTCACGGTGGCCATGGCCAGAAAGTCCTTGGCCGACGCAGCCAATGTTGGCGTTTCCTTTGTGCGAGTGTCGGCCACCGGATTCGCCCCGGCAGCCTTCAACCGAGCAGGGGATCTTGACCTGTGGGTCAGTACTCCCGCCGCATACTGGGCGCGCATTGACCAGTTGATGGACGATCTTGAAGGTAACGGACTCAAGGCGGTTTTCACCTTTGTCTGGAATTCCGTGCAGTTCCCCGCGATGACAGGCGAATCGGTGCGCGATATGCTGACCAATCCGCAGTCGAAGTCGTACCGGCTCGGAGCGCGCTACGTCGATGAGTTTGTCAGGCGATACCGCGGGCGTTCTGCCATACTGTTCTACGAACTAACCAACGAGTTGAACCTCGGCGCGGACTTGGATGTTGTCGGACGGTGCCGCAAGGAGCAGGCGGCAGAGCTGTGCGGACCCAAGGGCAACTACACTACTGACGAAATGATCGCTTTCACAGGGCGCTTGGCGGCCGTGATTCGGAATGCCGACGCCCACGTGAAGATATCCTCTGGGTTCTCCGTGCCTCGCAAGGCGTCACAGCACCTGCGCTCACGCCCCGAGAGGGTCGGCGGACACGCCGATTTCACACCTGATACGCCCGCGCAGTTCGACAAATACCTCGAAGACATCCATGCTTCGGTGGACATCATTAGCGTGCACATCTATCCCAACTCGGACAATGCCCGCTTCGGTGAGTCAGATGTGCGTTCGACAACCACGTTTGAAGCGTCGCTCCGCGCCGCGCGGAAGATCGGCAAGCCGCTGTTTGTCGGCGAGTTCGGTGATTCAGAGCGAGGAGACAGCGACGAGTCGTCGTTCACCATGCGCATGCTCAAGCGCATCGCCGAACTCAAACCCGACTACAGTGCTCTTTGGGTTTGGGAGTTTTACCAGACCGCCCCCTACAAGACGCGCGATAATCGGGACACCGCTTACAGCATGGAGCCTGGGGTCACCGACGGGCAGATCGCCCGTGTGCGGGATACTGCCCGACGCCTTGGGCAGACGGTTCGCGTGTCTAATGCGGGCAAGACGCGACTGCCACGCGTGGTACTGACGTGGCCTCTCGAATGCGCCGTCCTTCGGCCGCAACAACTCGTCTATGCAGTCGCAAGCGACGATCTTGGCCCTGTAGAGCGCGTGGAATTCTGGATCGACGACACCCTCGCAGCGATTGACAAACTGCCGCCTTACCAAACACAGCTATCGACCAACAAGCTAACTGCCGGCGTCCACCGTCTGGCGGCAAAGGCGTTCGACTCTGCCGGACTGTCGGCGCAGTTCGAGACAACGGTGCTGGTCGGCGACAAGTCCTCTTATAGCGCGTGCCCGCGCGCTTATGCGGATGCGCAGTGAATTGATCTTCGGGTGCTGGCGCGCGCCGGGTCGGCGGCGGTGATCGAGGAATCATTCTCGATCTTTCCCACTGAGAAGCAACTTCGTTTGCTCCTGGATTCGACTGAGTAACGATGGGGTAGTACCCGAGTCGATGGCAAATACGCGATTTGGATATTGAAGATCGCCCCCTGCGTGGGGGAAGCCGATACGTTCTACGCCATTCGCACTTTCCCCCACGCGCATAGCCCCACCACAGGAGGTCAGCCAACGGAAAAAACCTTACACTTACCCACAGCCGACTCGCATCCGATCGGCATTCATCCCCGGCTCAAAAATTCAGTCGGCAGCGTGGCTCAATTTTGGGTCGGCGCTGACACCCTCAGTGTCCTTGCGGTGCAGGTGCGAAAGATGACGGGCCACTCACGCACCGGTTCGCTTGGCATATGGCCCTCTGCGGCGCCACGAGGATTTGGGGGCATGCAACGGCTTGGCCTGCCCGTACGCGCGTTTCGGCAGCGAGCTCCCGCTCACGAGCAGCGGCTGCCTCGGCGCGTCCGGCGGTCGGGGAGACCAGAGAATACGCGCTGTACGACAGCCAACGACAGGCGTTATCTTCGTCATCCAGCGCCACAACCGAACATTCGCTGTCCGAGCCGCAGGGTGTTGCGACAGCCAACTTCAAGGCTTCCACCTTCGCCTGCGCTGCCTGGATGCGCAACTGCGCGACCGATTGTGCTGAACTTTCGCCATTGCAGGCGCCAATGGCGAACAAGGTGGCCGGCACCGCGAGCAAAGTCGTCATTTTCATCCTTGGCCTCCCGTCTGCGATGAACAAACGCATTCTACATTTCGCGCGGTAGCGCCGCGCCCATAATTGCCACCTGCGCATCTGCGGTGGCAAACCCTTGGCAGCTAATCGTCTTTCGCTCAGAATCTCTGCTGGAGGTGGGGTGGCATCGCCGGCGGCCTTGCGTTTCGCTTATGCCGCGGCTGAAAAAAGAGAGGCCCTGCGGTACAGGGCCTCTGGAGAACCACGCAGGCGACGGTGGCGTCGCCTGGTTTCACTGACCTTATTTGCCCAGCTTGCCGCGCGGCGAACCAATACCGGTGCAGTAGTCCCAACCGGCACCCGCTGCATTGCCGTTCGAGCCCGTCGTCACGTCGTAGAAGTTCCGCGAGTAGTCCAAATACGTACTCAACTGGGAATACAGCAGGTGGTGTTCCATCGGCGAGTAAAAACCGCCGTTCGTCGGCGCTTGTCCCAACCGGTTGTTCGAAGTGCTGAGGATGCCAGCCAGCAACGGCGCGGCCAGGCTAGTTCCGCCCACGACTTGCCATGCTCCGTTGTAATAGACCCACGCGCCGCTTGCCGGATCGGCGTCGGCGGCGATGTCCGGCGTAGCACGGTTGGTTCTGCCGAACAGCGGATACTGATAGTTGGTCTCGACGCCATTGCCAGTGGCGAACGTTTCCGACCACAACTCGTATTGGCTGATTCCGCCGCCAGCTCCGGCCCAGCAGCTTTCGCTAAGGAAATTGCCGGTCGCCGCGTCGCGATTGATCGTCGTTCCGCCGGCCGCGATCACCCACGGTGAAGCGCTGGGCCAGAGCACGCCCGTGGCGGGTGGCACCGTTCCGCCGCCATCACCGGACGAGGCGATGTACAGCGTCCTCTGCCAGTAAACGCGGAAATGATCGTCGTAGTCGGTCGCTTCGGTCGGCCACTCGCCGCCGCCCCAACTGTTGGAGACAATTCCGCCGCCATACGCCGCCACCTTCTGCGCGGCAATCAGCTCGGCATACATCAGATCGGCATAGCTGTTCGAGCAGGCGTGCACCATGATGATAGCGGCATTGGGTGCCATGGCATGGGCCCACTGGACGTCCAGCGCAGTTTCCAATTCCCACCCCGCGTTGCGAACAGGCACCACGCAAGAGCCGTTGCCGTTGGCAAAGATGCGGGCAATCTTGGGAACGGGCAGGCCGAAGTAGCTGCTGAAAAACGTGGCGTCCGCAATCACGGTCGGCGCATTGAAGGCGTCGACGATGCCGATCGCGCGCATTCCGCCGCCGGCGGCATTGAAAGCGGCGTTGTTCGTCGGTACGCATCCTGGATATGGCGCCGCACCGATCTTGTAGAGGCAGGCGAGGGAGGCGGGATATTCCGGCATATTGACCTGCGGGCTCGGATTCGCTTCCGGAGCGGGGAAAGCCAAGTCGCTCAGCGACTGCACCGACGAGCCCGGATTGGGGTTACGAACAACGTAGGTCGTGTGCGCCTCCATCGCTCCGCCTGCCTTGCTGCTGTCCGGCACATACACATCGGGGGGAGCGACGTATGGGGTGACTCGTCCCGTCGCTGCCGGTACTGGGTTAAAGCCAGGTGTTGCCCCTTCCGCAGCCAAGGCAAGAACCGGGATTGCCGCAAATGCGACGACTAGGACGCCAATTGGGATCGTTGCAGATCTCATGTTTCTTCTCCTTGTTAAGACATCCGACAAATCTGCACCTCTCGCCAGAGAGTCGCAGCGAAACCTATGGGAGGGCGCCTCCCGCCTATCCGGATGGGGAACAAACGGCCGACAAACGACGATATTGTGGATCGCCCCCAGTTCACTCCCCACCTCCACCCGCATGTTCGAATTGCAACGCTTCAATGAGCTTTCTCGGCCAATCCGTTCGTCGTATCCTCTACCACCGTGCCGGCCTCTTCCGGTCTCAGACACTTGGCCGGCGGCACGAAAAGACTGGGCGCGGGCGGCCCCAATACGATGTCGCTGAACCGCGTCTTTGTCTTGGTGACGCCCTCGCCGGGAAGGTCGATTTGAATCGGGAATCCTTGCATGTCTTGAGCTTCCCAAAGCTTGGCGCGGACCGTTTTCCCGTCCGCGCTGGTGATGACCACGTTGCTCACCTGGCAGGGGTGACCGTCGATGACTTCCGATCCTGCATCGGTGCGCTGCACCATCGCGCCCGACAGAAGTTGCAGGGGCGTATGCCGCGCATTTTGGTCATTCAGCGAATCGAGAAAGCAAATCGGGTTTGGGCGCCGGATGCCGATCAGACGATGAACCCAGTTGACGGAAGGCAGATAAAGGTCGGCCAGTCCGCCGCTGGGCTCGACCCGGAACCTTGCCTTGGAGTGATATATCTTCCAGGGCTGCCGGTCGCCTTCCTTGGGACCGATGGTTTGCGTTGCCGAGAACTCGGGCAACTGAATGGTATCCGCTGGCCAGGCGAAGTCAGGGCTTGCAATGATCGCCAGCGCGGTTGTGCAGGCAGCGAATATCTGCTGGCTTGTCATGCAACGGCTCCTCTTGATGGTACCTTGGGTAGAACGATAGGGATCGCGCCTTCACGTGGCGGCGGGAACGCCCGTACGCGGTGGCTGGTAACGCGCTTCCCGGGAGTGCGCGGTTTCAAGCTTCAGCGGGCGCCAGTTTGCGTTCGTGGGCGATTACGGATTTCCCACGAGCGTTCTATACTCGGCCTGCGCCATGGACGCGTGGCCATTTTATCAGCCGTCCACGGGAGGGTTTTACGGCAAAGCGTGGGGCGCAAAGCGTTCACCGTAGTCCTATCCGAACCAGCCACCAGCAAGGCAAATCGCCTTGGTGTTACGCGGCAGGACGACGGAGCGAGCGAAAGGGACGACGCGTTCGATTGACGAGCATTTACCCCCGAACGCAAACGCGGAGACGTGGCGTGTCATCTGACCTCCTGATGCCTGGGCCTGGGGGCGCCCTTGTCTTTGTTGTTCTTTTAAGCTTGAGAGACATTCGGCCAGTCTATGCTATCCCACTTGCTGATGATGTGATCTGCATCACGGTGGTACACAAAAATGCAGATGCCATTCGGGAGGGTTGGCGCCACGCGGCAGAACAGATTTCCGGATTTCTTGGGTGGAAGCTCTTTCCGGCGGACGATCCGTTGCATGTAACGGTCAGATGAGCTACTTTGTTACATGTAACAAGAACGGAGATTGATATGGCTACGCCTGTTAGCGCAAGAGTCCGCAAGCGCCGGGAAGCACTGCGCATGGCCGGATTTCGCCCCGTCCAGATTTGGGTGCCGGATACACGGCGCCCTTCGTTCGTCCAAGAATGTCATCGCCAATCCGCATTGCTTCGTAACGACAACCAAGAGTGCGGCGTATTGGATTGGATTGAGGCGGCTTCCGATACTGAGGGCTGGAAATGAAGCGCGCCGATCTGGTTACCATTGCGCCGCAGGGCGACTACGGCAAGCCCCGCCCTGCGCTGGTAATCCAGTCCGACTTTTTCGATGCACATCCGTCGGTCACTGTTTTGCCTGTGACGGGTGATCTGCGGGAAACGCCGCTATTTCGGGTGACGGTCGAGCCGACAGACACCAATGCCTTACGGAAGCCCTCCCAGGTCATGGTCGACAGGTGCATGACCGTGGCTAGGGAAAAAGTTGGCGATGTTTTTGGCTGCCTCGATGCTGGCCACATGCTTGAGGTCGAACGTTGCTTAGCGGTTTTTTTTGGAATAGCAAAATAACTTCGTCTGCCGGAAAATCCGGATACCCCGAGTACCGATTCGTATCGGTCTGTCGACG
>Ga0137386_10000754_pt1 | contig 19139 bp, 34 predicted proteins | sample SagtaG_4_FD_104910 | JGI IMG/M metagenome (GOLD analysis project Ga0137386, IMG submission 104910) | Vadose zone soil microbial communities from Sagehorn Ranch, Mendocino, California, USA - Sage2_R_100_16 metaG | ecosystem: Environmental > Terrestrial > Soil > Vadose zone | place: USA... | reverse complement strand
TTAGTTTGCCAGTGCCCTGATCCGCCACACGATAGCTTTCGCAGTGTCCCGCTGATCCTGGGTGAAATCAGGTTCCGCGTTGATCTCATCAAGCCACGTGTCCAGCTCCCCTTCCCCGACGATCCTCCCGTCCGGGAAGGTGAGAACATACTCACCGGCACTAATCACATGACTCCCTGTTCTCGTGAAGCCTGTCACACCATATGCACCCGGGGAGGTCACATATCCCGTGTATATACTTGCCTTCTGCCAGCTCTTTCCACTCCACCGGGGGGTCCACCCGGAAAAGGTGCTCCCATTTGATTTTCTCTATCAGCTCCAGCGGAGCACTGCGAGCATTCATCAGCCGCTCCCCGCAGGAGCAGATCACCTCCAGCAGGACGTCTGCGGTGATGGTGATGTCATGATTCATGCGCTCTCCTGGTGCATCCGCACAGCATGATTCACGTCAGACAACGGGATGAACCCCAGGTCGTCCCCGTCCTCCTCCATGATGATCACCCCACACTCGCACACCACCTGGATGCCCGCAAGTACCATCTCGGGGTCAGGTGCGTACTCATACTTCGCGAGATCAGGCTCATGCGTGTACGCTGCGACGATCGCTTCGTGGGACATCAAGTCTCCCTGTCCGCGAACACCACCGACATGCCAGGGGAGGCTACGTCAAACCCAGCCTGGAGATGCTCCGGGTCAATCAGGGATTCCGCGTGCGGCTCACCCAGGGCATCCATGAGTTCCGCAACCAGCTCCGGGGTGGCATTCCACGCCTTGCAGCTCGCGGAATAGTCCGTGTTGAACGTGAGGATCTGGATCATGCTCACCGGGAGAATCTCCGGGGGAAACTGTTCCTTATAGTCCATCGATCCATTCCCAGATGGTCCCGTATTCCGGATGCCCGTGCACCTTCTCCAGGTCCCCGAATGAATCCCAGACGGACAGGCTGCGGTATTCGGTCAGCCAGCGGACAGCGACCCGACCGTCAGCGAACTCGACACCCTCGAACTGCACCTCTTCCGGGGGGTTGGCTGCCCCTGACTCCCGGTATCCTTCGGGCGGGTTCGGTCGGAACACGCGAAAACGTCTCATGTCTTATCCTTTTCAAGGAAGGTAACGACAGGGGAGGGCAGCTCGCGGTAAGGCTGATCATCCCCGTCAGGATTCCAGATGTACTCGTAGATGTTCGGGGGACGTTGCTCTGTCACCGAACGAGTGACACGTCCCTGCCTCCCCCCTTCGATCATGCACGAGTCGCAGATTTCGATACTGTAACCCTCGTACGGGGAGCTTTCCAGTAGCCCGCCTCTTGCACGGGAAGAGTTGAACGAGGTTAGCCCCAGTCTCTGCCCTTTAGGGAGCGTCACTTTCTCCGGGGGACTTCCGCAGACAAAGCATTTCATATCACTGAACAGCATGCAGTTCCTCCATCGTCTCCCGCCAGTCACCCCTGAACCGGATGGCACGGTCATCGATGTACGCGATTGCCCCTAGCTTCTGGTTGGTGATCAGCAGGATTCCCGGGGTGCTCCAGAAGCTCCCGTCCAAGAGCAGGGGATGAGCGAACCGGGAATCATCCGTGGTGGTCTTGAATCCTCCCTTATCTTCCAGCCATTCCGCGATCTGGTGACAGTTCCGTGTGGTGAAAATGAACACGCAGTACTTTTCCATCAGCTCGCGGAGTGCCTCGAAAGCCCCGGGGATCGGGGTCCCGTAGATACTCCCGTCGTGCCACCCTTTTTCATAGCTGTGGATTACGCCATCGAAATCTACTGCCACTGTTTTGCGGAAGACATCAGTCAAATCGGTTGTCATGATTCCCTCCTCGAAGCCTTGTGTGCCCCCGGGGTTTCCAGGATGGAAAGCTTCTTTTCCACTGCCGTCAGCAGATCATCTCCCATCCACCTCCCGACGAGCGTCATCAGCACGATCACCACGTCAGCCGCCTCCCCGAGAACCCCGTCACCAGCCTCCCCAGTTGCGGAGTTGACTCCCTCGTCGTGAAGAAAAGAGTCCGCTACCTCCCCTAGCTCCGCCATCGCTTTCAAGGCGACATGATGGGCTTCGGCTTCCGGGAACCGGTCCTTGTGCCAGCGGACCACACGTTTCTGCAAGGTTGTTATCTCGGAATCTCGCAAACGTCCGTAGTAATCCACTGCGATCGTCTTGCGGAAGATATCGGTCAGGTCAGTCATCATCACTGCACCTCAGGGTAAATTCGATGAGATCCTGCCTTGATACGGGAAACCACGGCAGGATCATCGATGCGGTGCGGAGGGGCTCCTGGGTCACCTTCCCCGTTCTCGGAAAGATAACGCTCAAAATCTCCCGCCTGCCCTCGCAGGTCATCCCACCATTCCTGATCCCCGATACCCAGCTTCTCTGCTTTGTCTGCATAAGCACGCAGAGCAGCGGGAACCATGGGATCGCGTGCCCCCATGACAAAGTAAGGCCACTCGGGAACGCTTCCGTCACGGCGCACTACCAGGAACTTGTCCCAGAGTTTCATCTTGATGGCACCTCACACGTGTCGTTGGAACAATACAACTCCCCTTCAGCTTCGGGGAGCTTGTCGCTATCGTACAGAGAATCCCAGTCGATGGGACGGACCCGGGACCTCATGTCCTCCCAGACTTCACGGGAAACCCGCTGGTATGGTGCCTGCTCGTAGATGCCCTCGGTCATAGGAAGGAACGAGACTGACTTGAACTTCCCGTCGAACGCACGGAGAACAGCGGGAATCTCCGGGACCTCCTTCGCCTTGAAGGTGATCGTACAGGAGACTGCATTATCTGACCAGAACTCCTGAGCATGCGCCGCGAGGGCTGCCTTCTCCCAGATGGAGACATCACGTTCAGCCCGCATCTCCGGACCCTCAACCGGGAACGAGATAACCATGGTCGTGTCCGGGTCCATCACGGATGGTTCCACCGGGTAACCCGCGTCCTGCATTGCCTTCGTGAACGGGGAGCTTCGCATCTCCCGCACAGTCCGCACGTAGAACCCTGATTCTCTAGGCCAATGCACACCAGGGGTGACACCCCAGAGCAGGGACACGGTTCCGGAAGGCTTCACTGTCGTCACCCGGATAGACTCACGGACCCCCAGCCACTCCGAATAGATGCGGTCCCACCTGCGAACCTCCTCGTATCCTTTATCCTGCCAGCGGCGCAGCTCAGTCCACCCGTGTTCCTCCGCGAACTGGGCAACCCCCGTCATGGAAGTCCCGATTCTGCGGTTGCGGATCATCACCTCATTCGTCTCCTGCCACCGGGTCATCAGCAGGGTGACTGTCTTCCCGTACAGGTAAGCGAATTTGAGGGTGCGGAGGTAATCAGACAGGGATGCGTGCCTGCTGGGGAATGTCTCGACAAGAGTGCACAGCTCATTGTCTTCCAGTGGCTGCTCTCCGCACGGATTGACTCCCATTGTGCGGTACTCCCTGTCATCGGGAGCGTCAGCCAGCCTCCCGTGCCTGCGTACCACATCTCGCCAGTACAATCCGGGTTCCCCGTTGTTCGCGATCCTGGAAACAAGATGGGAATAATCACCCCCGACTTCCGCGATCACTGAATTGTTGGACAGGTGCCCCCATCCGTCGCGCCCGTTACGAACAGGGTATTTCTCATAGTCTTTCAGGTTGAGGAAAGCTTCATCATCAGCCAGCCCTAGCGCGATCTGAGCAGACCTGCGGACATTCGCGGACACCACGCATTTCCCCACCATGTTCATGGCATCGGTGATGTCAGCGGAGGTAAGTACTTCCCCTTCCCGTGCCCGCAGTAGGTTGTTCAGCTGATTATGCAGCTTGATCAGCGGACCGGGACCACTCGCGATCCCCCCGAACCCTTTAATCGGGGAACCTTCCGGGCGCACCTTGCTGTAATCAAAAACAGGGATGCGCCTCCCCGGGAGAAGGTAGGAACGCAGCAGGTTTCCTGTCGCCTCACACCAGCCTTCCCGAGAATCCGCGACCTGGTGAGGGACGGCTCCTGACGGAGAGTGCAAGGTCATTTTCCCTGCCCCGATCGTGTCGAACCCGACACCCACCCCCAGCATGGACATGTCCATCATCCGGGTGAACGGGCGGGATGGGTCTTCCAGGTCCGCGATGTTTCCCGTGGACAGGAACGCGCAGTTTTGGAGGGCAGACGAATCCTTCCTCCCGTTGACAAGCTCTGTCCCCATAACCCAGAGACCGCGCCCCGGTGGGCTCCATTTCCCCGCAAACGCACGCTCGTATGCCTCTTGCGCGCTTGCGTGAGCCTGCTCCTCGTTCCAGGGGAGACGATAGGTGATGGCATGGTCCTTCTGAATACTGTACATTCCTTCGATGACACGCCTGAGACCCTCATAAAAACGTTCGCGAGTTCCGTCCTCCTTGCGACGGGAATATTTCGTAATCCATGAGTGGTGGCCGAGACTATTACCCGCCCCCATTGGAAATCCCCACTTAGGTTCCCGTCCTCGATAGTTGTCGATGAACTCTTCGCGAAGATGGAAGGAAAGAAAGTCACTCATACTTCTCCTATACCTGACAGTGACAGCAGTGCTTTCTCCCGGGAGAGTAGGGATCTGCCTATTTCCACGCGCTTGTGCAGCGCCTGCAAGTTTGCCTGCTGCGTACGCAGCCTTCCTTTCGCCTTTCCCCATTCAAGATACGCCTCCCTGGATTCCATCTGATAAGACAGCGTAGTCTGCCTGGACTGCGCTTTCCTTACCTCTACGCTTCCGTCAAAGTCAAGGAACGCTTTATCCTGAGCCCATTCCAGGGAGGTTTCCCTGCTGCGGTAGATTCCTTCGGCATCGACAGCAGCCTCTTCAAGTTCCCCGAGAGCAATCACTTCAGCCTGGAGGTCCCTGCCAAGCTGAGCCAGCTGCTGCGCCAGCACCTCCGCGTCATACGACCCGCTCATGCCGCTAGCACCTCATCCTTGACTTCAGCATCCCAACGGTGCAGTTCACGACATGCCAGGAATGCCGCGAAGTTCTCTTCGGAATGATTCACTGGCACAAAACGCCAGCTGCGTGGTCGGATATGGACTGCCGCGATCCCGCGAATCGGGGGGACAGGAAGCTCTTCGCCTTCGGGAGTTATGATGAATTCCCCGTGCGCAAGAGCAGACAATTGCAACCCTACCTCCCCGTGCAAAGATTTCCCGGTCTTGTAGTCGATCAGCCAGGTTTCCCCCGCGATAATGCAAATAGCATCCGCTGTCCCTGCGTAATCGTATGTGCGGTTCCACAAGGTAACCTCAGTGCGCAGGAAAGCTGGTCGTTTATCTAGCAGGAACTTGGTGAAACTCCCCATGAAAGGATTAACTTCCGGGGAGTTGACGTGCGGTTTCCCTTTACACCAGTCATCGATAGCAGAATGAACAGCGGTCCCCAGGTCTGCCGAAGTCTTCCGCTCCCGCTCGTGCGCGTTTTTCATCTCCCGGACTTTCACCCCCGGATGCCATGAAGACATTTCATCCCAGCGGTCAACCGCGTATTCAGCTGCCAGCCGCGCAGCCCAGTTGGTAAGTTTAGGCTTGTTCAGCATCGCGATAATAGTTGTCACGGATGGCACCAGTTCCCCGGTGAGAGGATGACAGTAAAGGCGGGAGCCGTCAGGCTGCTCCTGAGAGAGCGGAGGTGGGGTCACACAGTCTTCTTTCCGCAAGCGAAGCAGAACCCTGTCGTCCCTCGCCAGTGTGCCTCGATGGCTTTGTCGATGACCTCCCGGGTGAAAATCTCCTCGATCGTCCTGGTGTCATCATTCATCAGAATCTCCGTACTCGAATTCACCGTAGTCAACGTATGGTGCACGGTCTTCGCACCAGTAATCTTCCATCCCCGGGAGAGCGTCCTGGAACCACTTTTCTTCCCCCTCAAGGAACGGGGAAACTCGCTTGCGTGCCTCGTCCAGCGGGTCAGGTTTTGTCATCAGCTCCCCCAGGTTTCCCACAGGTTCAGGTCAGGGTTCGGATGCCATTCCCTGTGCGCACTGAACCCTCCCATTTTAGCGAACTTTTCCCGGTGGATTTTCTCTGTCTTCATGTCCGGGTCGAGTAGCTCAATTAGCTCGTGCAGCACATCGAGAAGATCGTAGAGTTCCCCGGGGTCACGGTTTTCCGCGAACTCCCCGTATTCCTCCCCGAGTTTCTTCACCAGGGCACCGATCGGGTCGGGGGAAGTTCTCCACTGCCCGCTGACGTGTTCTTTCAGGTAAAACTCATTACTGTTGCGGACGATTTTCCATCCCATCAGCTAACTACCTGCACTTTCCCCAGGTACCTCTCCAGTACTGCTATCGCTTTTCGGGAGCACCAGCTCATCGTTCCTGCGGTACAGCCAGTTCTGGACGGTGATCTTCTCGTCAGTGCCAGCTAGCAGGATCTCACGGGGGAGCATCCCGGAGGTTCCCGCCTCCATCCATGCCCCGCGAAGCTGGTCTACCGTGGTTGCGTCCGCGATCCTGGTGATCAGCTGCTCCAGGGTGAGCGGTTCTTTAACTGGCGTGCGGCGTGATACAGTACGGGACTTTCCTTTTACGGGAACCTCCGGAGTCTCTGAGACCGTCTCTCCCGCTGCGAATTCAGGAGCCTCGGGGGTTATCACGGGAACATCATCAGTGTCCGCAGGGGTCGTCTCAGGACGTACCAGGGTCCACCTGATGATCGCTTCCTGAGACCCCTTATTGTAAAGCGACAACCCGAACTGGTCACCTAGATTGATCGCGCAACGGCGTAGCGCGTACGTCTGGGAGTTTGTCAGCGCGTTCCCGTGGGCTTCCCCCCGGACAGGGTGGGTTGACTCCCCGACATGAGCCCCGTCGAAGTTGCAGACCGGGGAACCATCAGGAGCACACACGTACAGCCTCACCCGGGTGCGGTACACGACGTACCAGGCTTTCTTCCCCCCGCTTGTCTGCGTCTCGTTCTCGCAGATCAGCTGCTGGTCGAGAGTCTCCTCGCTCCATCTCCCGAACCCGAACACCCGGGTCAGCTCTGCGCGGATGTCATAACCTTCTACGTAGGAAAGTCCCCGTGTGACTGCTACCCGGTTGGGATGTATCGGCTTGAGGAGAAGTTCGATTTGCTCATCACTGAAATAACTCACGCACTATCCTTCGCCTTTTGGGGGACAAAAAACCGCTCTCCAGACATAGCGGATCCCCCGTGGAGATAATGAAGGTCTCGCTCAGGAGAGCGGGAGCGATATGTATCTAAGGATAAGCCCTGGAGGAGGTCTGCGTCCAGTACCAGGACCCTCCTGGGTGGTAGCGAGGTTCCCCCAGGTCACGGTACGATCCTGTCTAGAAGGGAGACTGCCGGTGCGCCCGTTCTACGAAGATGAGTACACCACTTTGTATCACGGGGATCTCCGTGAGATAAAAGAATGGCTCACCGCAGACGCGCTGTGCGCAGACCCGCCTTACGGGAGGGGCTGGAAGCAGGGTTCCCTTCACGCCTGGGCACCTGACCGCAAGGATGACAGCCACCAGGGCATTCCCGGGGATAAGACAACCGAAGTCCGGGATACCATGCTCCAGCTCTGGGGGCAGGATCGTCCCGCGATCGTGTTCGGGGATCTGATGATTCCCCCGCCAGCAGGAACTAAACAGGTTCTCGTCTACCAGAAGCCGTTCGATGCGGGACGCAGGGGTGCCATCAGTGGCTACCGCAGGGACCTTGAGGCGGTGTACCTTCTTGGAAAAAAATGGGAATCCGGGATATCCACCGGGCGGGGGAGTCTTCTTACCACGTGCGTCAACATGATCAGCGGGGGCGCAGGACTCGCCGGGGAATACGGGCATCCGCACGCAAAGCCCCTGGATGTCCTGGAAGGACTCCTGCGGAACCTCCCCCCGGGAAGCGTGATCGCGGACCCGTGCGCGGGATCGGGGACCACGCTGCTGGCAGCCAGGAACCTGGGATTGCGTGCCATCGGGGTGGAAGTCGAGGAGGAGTACGCATCAAGGGCTGCCGTGCACCTAGCACAGCAGCCCTTGATGATGATTCCTTTACTCGGGAGCGGGAGTGTAGACTATCGAGATGTACCTGACATCCTCCCGGACCCATTCCACCCTGCTCCCCGGGTGATGCCGGGTCAGCCTGTCGATCGCCTGATTCACGACTCCGCTGTGAATTTCTTTCACCCGCCCTGACTGGATGTTCTCCGCGTCGTACGCGTTGTACCCGCTGGTCAGGTCTTTCACGGAGATGAGCTGACCAGGGTGCGCCATCAGGTAATCGTATATCCATCGCTGAATGACACCCGGTTTCCTGTGTCCCGTTGCCCGGGTAGAGGGAAGAGAGCGAAAGGGGACCGGGGATTCCTCTTCGCTCCCCTCCTCTTGTTCCGCCCCTCCCCCCCCGTTGAGTGCCTCCCGGAGTAGCTGAGTGCACGCTAGCAGGTACTGGTTGACCTTCTCGTATACGAGATGGCTGCCTTTCGTCCTGTTGACCTGGGTGAGCAGGGAGTCAACGCCATTCTTGACCACCTGCATTTCGTTCCGCATCCTGCGATCATGTTCAGAATGGAACGTGACCCTGGTCCTGCGATCCCTCTCGCCATCCGCAATGCGTATCACGGTCAGGACTCTCCCGGGAACAGCCTTCTCGGTGATAATCCACCCGTCACCGAAACTCCCGGAGATGAACTTCCCGTCCCGCAGGACATCCAGGATCGCATTGCAGAAACTCTCCCAGGTTTTCCAGACCTCCAGGATTCTCGTGTCCTTGAATGCGACAACATCCTGTTCCCGGATGACCTTATGCAGGACACTTGTCGCGGTGAACCCGTTCTCGTAAAGATACGAGAGGACTGCCCGGAGAGCTTCCGGGAGCGGCTGCCCGCCCCCGGAAGCTGAATTCCAGTCACCGAGCAGCAGGGCATCCCGTTGCTCTCGGTTCACGGGCTACCTCGACTCAGCAGAAATCAGGCGCTGGTGGTCCAGCTTGAGCTGTTCGTTGCGGATCGTGTACAGCACTGCGATAGCATTGTCGATGGCTTCCACGTGAGTCGCGGACCCGCCTGCGATGGTTTCCACAGCCTGTCCCGGGTTGACCTGGTACCTGGTGACCTTCCCGAGCGCCTGCCGCAGCTTGGCAGCGTCCGAGGGACGACCGTGATGCCCGTTGACGACGCTATCGAGGGAGGACAGCTCACCAGCGAGCAGTGCCAGCTTCTCCGGTTCGGTGTCCATGCTGAACACCTGCTTGGCGAGGGTGCGCTGTGCCATCGTGGACAGCTTCGCGTCCCTGACAAGCTTCAGAAGTGCCGTGAAGACGGGATCGGTCAGCTTGTCCCGCCAGTTCCCCAAGTCCGCCATGTGCGTCCTGGTGATCCAGCCAGCGCCAGACAGGTCAATCCCCAGCTTCGCGGCACGCTCATTCGCGGTACGTGATGCCAGCAGGTTGGCAGCCCAGGAGCGGGAAATCTGGAGCTTGCGGGCAAGCTCCACGACCGCGCCCGCAGATTCCAGCTCGATCCCCTTCGCGACCAGGAGGATAGCCCTCTCCGTCTCGGCAGTGGACAGCCCGGTACCGTGAGTGAGGTTCAGCATCGCGGACAGCGTGTGGAACTTCTCCACCAGAGCATCGGGAGCGCCCTGGTAGTTGTCGTCCAGCACGATCGCGGGGTAGGTCATCCACCCCAGCCCGCGTGCCGCTTCCGTGCGGGTCCATCCGTCCAGCAGGTACCCGTCAGCGGAAAACACCACCGGGGGCATGAGGAGGTCGCTGCGGTTAAGCGTGTACGGCTTCATCATCTCGCGGTAATGCGCTACCCTCTTGCTGGGGGCACGGTTCTCGTCGTCCCGGATCTGCATCCCCATCGAAGGGTCTGCCAGGTTCTGATTCGGGGCGAAATGGAACGTCCCCTCAGGGAATTCAGCCAGGACGATTTTCAGCGCAGTCCCCTGCGCCTGTCCTGGGAACGACCCGATCTTACGCATCGGTGGTGCCATGTAGGGGCACTCCTTTTCTAGTCCGATTCCTGTCCCGGGCTTTCTGTCCGGAAAAACTTGCTGAGCTGGACTCTACCAAAGCTTGCCACTGGTTGTCAAACGTCTGGCAGAATTCTTGTTGGCAACCAGTGGCAGCTCCCTCTGAACAGCGAAGATAACCCAGGGCTAGGGAAATATCCTGCTGAGTGATCGATGAACACGGTCACCCCGAACGCTTCCGACTCAGCCTCCGGGACCGTCTCAGTGCGGGACACCCACTTTTCGTGCTCCTCGATAACGTCGCAGTAGTAACACTTCCATGCGTACGTTCCGTGGATCGGGGACATCGTGCGCGTGCACACGAAGCAGAGAGGTCTGCGCAGTGCCCTCATTTCGCCCCCCGTTCCTGCGGCGTCAGCCCGCCTAGGATCGCCCAGGCATCCCTCGCTTCCAGTGCCCACGTAAGGCATTCTGTTTTAACCCCGCAGCCCGCGCAGACTGCTTTCGCTGCGGCTACCCTCTCTTTCTCCCCTGTGATCCCCCTGTGTTCCCGTGGTCCCCCGGGATTTTCAGGGGAATACCAGATGTCCGTCTCGCCTGGGATATAGGTCCCATGGCAAGCCCCAAGCTCCTGCCATTTCATCCAGGATGTCCTCCTTTTGCTTGAACCCTTTCACACGCGGGTATACAAGGAAGATAAACCCTGCGCGCGACGCTCGCAACACCTCCCGTCACCCCAGGTCATCCCGTATCATCTGATACTATGAACAAAGAGCGAGACCGAAGGAGAATCTCATGGAATGCTTCCCCCACGACCTGACCCTCCCCCTCGGGATGAAACATTTTGAACTCCCCACCGGGGATAATCCGCTGGTTTTCTGGGGAAAATTCCTTCACGAGGTCGATACGGATGACGGGAACCGGAATCGCTGGGCGCATTTGCAGCTATACAAGATCATCGACACTGATCTGTCTCACGATTCTTCCCTCGAAGAGGACGATGAGAACAGGGACATGTACGGGAGGGAGATGTTCCTCCTGTACACCATCGGGCACACCCTCGTTTACCATGACAAGGATTCGTCCTGCCGTGGCGGGATGCGTCTCCCGGTCTCAGAGTTCGCGAGGAAGACAGCCGACTTCCCCCTGTCCTCCGATGACCCGGACCTGGAGCCGTGCGAGAAGTGTTCCCCGCCTGACTACCGTCAAGCCTCACCGGATGATCTTTTCCGGTTGGAGATCACCTGGTACTCGTACACTCCTTGCCAGAACGCAGGCAAGCTGATACAGTCGCTGTACCGCGACCCCCGCTGCGCAGTATGCCGACACAAGCCTCACAGTAAGTGCTGGACCTGCGGGTGCACCACGTACCGTGAGGCACCCAGGACGCTGAGTGTCCCGGGGAGGGAGCTGCTGGAAGGGGTCAGGGACACGGAACCCCCGGTAGCGGAGGCAATGGGAGCCAAGCGACGGCTGTAGAGAAGGAAGCAGGGGCATGGAAAAGATCAGCGATAAGCTGTGGAGCTGGGCATCCATCTGCGAAAAGGAAACCAGGGAACAGGCTCGCAGGGCATCGATCATGCCTTTTATCTTCCCGCGCTACGTGCTCATGCCGGATTGTCATGTCGGGAAAGGTGCCACTGTAGGATCGGGTATCCCTACAATGGGAGCAATCATGCCTGCCTGCGTTGGAGTTGACATAGGATGCGGCATGCTGGCAGTCCGCACTCAGTTCACCATGCTGGACATTGATGCTGTAATAGCACGCAGGCACGGAGATCATTACATCGATCCGCTGTACCTGGAGTACGCGGACGGGGGAAAAAACACCCTCGCATCCCTGCGGGAATCCATTGAGAAAGCGATTCCTCTTTCTGCGGGAAACTACAACGCACACACTCATGGGGACATCCGCGATCTGGTGAAAGAACTGGAATCCTTCGAAGGGATTGACAACGCGGAGGCTATCGCGGGAAACTGGCGTCTCCAGCTGGCAACCCTCGGAAGCGGGAATCATTTCATCGAAGTCTCCCGTGACCAGGAGATGAGAGTATGGCTGTTCCTCCACTCTGGTTCTCGCGGTGTCGGGAACAAGCTCGCGCAGAAGCACATCCGCATCGCGCAGCAGCTCTGCAAAGGCAAGTCACTCCCCGACAGGGACCTTGCATATCTCACGGAGGATCAGCAGGAATTCTGGGATTACATCACGGACCTGCGCTGGGCTCAGCATTTCGCGCTGCTCAACCGTGAGGGAATGATGCGCAGGGTGATCGCGTGTTTCGAAAAGTGGATTGGTCAGCAGGTCAGGAAAACCCTGGTCGTGCAGTGCCATCATAATTACACCACACTTGAGCATCACTATGGAAAGCAAGTGTGGATGTCCCGGAAAGGCGCGATCGATGCTTCCCTGGGCATCTGGGGACTGATCCCCGGGAGCATGGGCGCGGCATCCTATGTCGTGACCGGGAAAGGAAACGAGGAGGCTCTCAACACGGCTCCGCACGGGGCAGGCAGGAACTATTCTCGCAGTGCCGCGAAGAAAAAGTTCACGATGGATGAGCTGGAAACCGCGATGACAGGTATAGAATGGCGGCATACCAGCGCGTTCCTGGACGAGGCTCCCGAAGCGTATAAAGATATTAACGTTGTCATGGAAGATGCTGCGGACCTGGTGAATGTGGAGTACACTCTGCGTCAGTTCGTGAACGTCAAGGGAGACTGACTGTGCTGCCACCGCCGAGCGGGAAAGAATACCAGAAAGCCCTCGATGAGCTTGTCGCGGAAACCCGTAGGCTTCTCCGGGAGTATTACCAGGAAAACGGGATAATGAGCGCGCCTCCCCCGGGTTCCGTAACAACTAGGCGTTCCGGTAATATCGTATTCCACGCATCGCCTTACCTTACTGAACTTGCTAAAGCTGAAGCTGCTAATGCGGAAAAGAAACATACCGAAATGGAAAAGCGGATCATCCCCCCGGGGGTGAATTTCACAGACAAGCCGCGCGTCTCAGGACTGTTGCGGGAACGTTACCTGAACCATGTGCGTGAAGCGTGCCAGCACGAGTATATTGACGTCACGGAGATGACAGCCCGCATGGACGCGATGATGATCGCGAACACGGAAGATGAGCTTAACTTCCTGATCCACGACCTGTCTGCACTAGCGAAGGAAGAGGTAAAGAAAAAGCAGCCTTCTTACAGGGATGTCACTGAATTTGCCATGTACACTGCGGCTGTCACTGTAATCTCGACCATAGCCTCCTCCCCTGGGCAGCTTTTTCATCTGATACTTACTATCGCGGCACTGATACTGTGCGGTGTCGCTTTCATTAAATGGAAAGCGGTCGTGAAAAGCAAAAAAACACAAGAAAAGAATAAGTGATATCATTAGGTTTCATATCTGCTCAAGCAGGGAAGCTTGGGCTAATCAACCAGAAAGGCTCTGTAATGAGCTATAAGACGAAGATCGCGGCTGTCGCCGTGAGTCTGGTCGCGGCTGGGGGACTAGCCCTTGCGGCAGCCCCGGTGCATGCAGACCCATCACATGTCGGTGTCACCCACAACACGCAGGGCGAGGCTGGCTACTACGCCAACTCTAACGGGCAGACGCGGTTTCGTTATGTCCAAGCTCAGGTGGGCGTCACTAACGGAATCAAGAACCTGAACGGCTCGGGTCCGCTCAATCCTGGCGCACTCGGAGTGGAACTGTGCAACCCGAACACGGACTATTCTATCCAGCTCGGGGTACTGTGGACCGGATCGCAGTTCGAAGTTCAGTACGGTCATGGCTTGCTCGGTGCTCCGATTGGGGGGAACGATCCGTGTATCCAGTCGGGGCTTGTCAACGGCATCACCGGGCACCTTCACTTCCTGAATACCTTCACCCCGGTAACCGGTGATCAGCTCACCTTCGCCATCTACTATAACCCGCGCTCGCACTGGGTTACCGTCAACGCTTGTGATCTTACGCAGGATGTCTGCCGTACGACCTCGTTCAACGACGGGTACCAGAATCTGTACGAGTTCGGTATCGGTGCGGTCAGCAATGCTAACGTGCTCACCGCTCCTGCGAACAACTTCCTGGCTTCTTTCAGTCACACCGCAGCCAACTATTACAGTGCCACGCACGGCTGGAACTCGATTTACGTACCTGGTCACTGGAACCTCAAGCGTTCGGACTTCGTGAACAGCTCCGATCAGGTGGTCATGAGCAGCAACGGCTCACTCGACGGCGGGGGGCACAGCTTCGGCATGTTCAACGGGTCAACCAGCTCGTAGGGAATTTTCCCCGGGGCTTGCAGGTTTAGGCTTGCAGCCCCGGGGAAACCCTGGTAGGCTCCACCTTGGATCGATCCACCGGAACAGAAAAAATAGTCAGACAAGCGAAGGAACACATCTAAATCATGCGTAATTTCATTGCCAAGCTCGCCGTCACCGCTGGTGTCGGTATCGCTGCGCTGGCACTCCCCGCGACGAGCGCGTTCGCGGGTACCACGAGCGCTCCTGACCCAACCCCCACGGTCACCCAGATCGTTACCCCACCCGACAATCATCACGGGGACAACTGGAACAAGGGTGACAACAAGGGTCACGAGAACGATAGGCACGGGAATGACAACCGTGGCTGCAAGGACGTTACCCGGTTTTTCAGTAACACCCTGACCCGTGACGATGACAACCGTGACAACGACTGGACTCGCGGCAACGACTGGCGCTGCTTCGGTCACCATCAGACCCAGTGCACCCGATGCGTCGCTCAGAGCTTCTTCTTCAACGTCCGCAAGGGTTCCACGCATTTCACTGAGGTCTCCGGACCCGTGCTGCACACCGGGGAGCTGATCCGGTACAACGGGGTTGCCTACCGTCTCATCAACGTCTCCGGGCATTCCTTCCAGGTCACCCAGCTGTGGTCCTCCACCCCGATTCGCGCTGGCGCTAGCCACTGGTACGCTCACGCAATCACCGTGTGCCCGAGGGTGGTTAATCATCACGGATGGGAGCACGGAAACCAGTACGATCACGGTTTCCTCCGTCAGTAACCTGACCCCCGGGTAGCGGCAGATGCGCCATCCCATCGCATAAATGCCCCCCGGGTGCTCCAGGGAGCGGACATCCCCAGCCCGTCCGTTCCCTGGAGCTGTCTTCGGTAAGGAACAGAAATGACAACACGCAGGATGCCGCATCATGCGGCACTTATCCTGGTTCTTCTCGGGGTTGGGGCAGCCCTCATGCTAGTGCTGATCAGCGGGTGCAAGATGAACGGGTTCAATGCGTCCGCGAACTGTGACAGTAACGGGAACAACTGCTCCGCGAACTTCCATCAGTCCACGTCCCCTCCCCCTGTCAAGCACACCTCGACTCCGGACCCGGTAAGCACCGCTACAGAGACCCCCACGGAGCCTGTAGTGACTGCTAGCCCTGTTGAGGTAGGACCCTGCTCCGTGTACCTGACCAGACAGGACATGCAGCAGCTAGCGATGTCAGAGCCCGCCAGGCAGGATCTGATGAACTGCATGCAGATCCCGGATGGTCAGCGTCCCGGGATGGATACCTGGCTGGCACAGCACGCGCTTGACCAGATCAACACCCCCGGTGAGCGCAGGCACTGGGAGGAGAACCAGCTGGCGGGTGCGTACCGCCAGTACAGTTAGGTATGCTCAGGAGAATCGCGGGTCCGCTGTTTGTTCTTGCGATCATCCTGTTCCTTGTCGGAAAACTCCAGGGGAATTCCTTCGGGTTTACCACTCATCACCGCTCCCCTCCTGTTTCTACCCCGGGAAACCTGAAAGGCAATGTAGCGCTAGGGTACCGGCTGGCAGCTGATTACGAGTGGAACAAGCAACCTCAATGGGGGTGCCTGTACATTCTATGGGACCACGAAAGTGGCTGGCAGATAGTCTGGAATTACCAGGGTTCCGGGGCTTTTGGAATACCGCAGGCACTCCCTGCGAATAAGATGGCGTCTGCTGGCAGGGATTATATGACTAATCCCGCGACACAGATCAAATGGGGACTCACGTACATTAAAGAAAGGTACGGCACTCCTTGCGGGGCGTGGAGACAGTATTGCAGCCACCCCGCCCCCAATCGGTGCTGGTATTAGAACAGAAAAAGGAAGGCATATGCAACATATTCTTGCGATGCTCGCCGCGACCCCTAAGCCTGTCCCCTCAGGGACGTTCAGCGTCGCGGGACACGCAGTCCCCAGTATTCTGGGGCAGATACTGCACTGGATCGCGAAACTGTTCGTGATCCTCGCGATGGTCCTCGTCTTGTTTCTCCTGAAATTCCGGGAGCGCACCCCGCTGTGGCAATTGATCGTGGTCATGATCATCGGGGCTGTCGCGCTCCCGCACACCTCGCAGAAGGTCGCGCAGGGGGTGAACACGGTCACCTCCGGGGCTTCGGTCGCTTCCACCGGGGCTTCGATCGGGCTTATCCTGCTGATGGCGGGACTGATCGTGGTCACCCTGATCGCGCCCCCGGTGTTTCGCAGGCGTGCTATGAGAAAGGCAATGGGGGGTGGCGAAGAGGGATGATTCACCTGACTGCCATCCCCAGCACCGGGGATACCATCTCGCAGGTGCTCCTGTGGATCGAGCGCAGTGCCCGCGCTCTCGGGGTGCTGACCATCCTGGGAGTGTTCCTCTGGAAGATGGGGGCTTCCTGGAAGCACTTCCTGGAAATCTTCATCCTGCTGATCCTCGGGGTATGGTTTGTCCCGAGCATGGTCCCCCCGAAAGCCTCCGCGATCATCGCGCAGGTGAACACGGGGGGTGCTGCCGGGACCACCGGGATTTCCTGGGGGATGCTGGCATTCCTGGTAGCGCTGGTAGCGCTGGTCATCTTCGCTTTCAAGTAAAAGGGAAAACATGGGTTACTTTATGCTTTTCATCGTCCTGCCTGTGGGTATCGGGCTGGTCATCGCCGGACGCAGGCAGGCTCGCCGCAGTAAAGCAAACAAGAAGTGAACGCGAAGGCTATCGCCGGATGTCTCGTGACCGCCCTGATTATCTGGTGGGTGATCGAATCCCCTGTGGGCGCTGAGCATGTGGTGCATAACATCACAACCTTTCTGTCCTCGGCAGGTGGCGGGATCGCCAATTTTTTCAGCAAAATCTAGTTTGACAGCTCTCCGAGGTCGTGGTACCTTGGTTTCATGACCACCAAGAGCGTGAAACTAGCGGCAGGGCAGCAGTCCTGGTGCGTGTTTATGCATCCTAGGTGGCCTCTTGGGTAGGGGAAGAAAAATCCTCTAGACAAGAGGCTCGCCAGGGAGATATAGTTTCCTTGACGGGCTTTTTTCAACTGAATAATCGGGTGACCCAACGGATAGGGAGCCGGTCTCCAAAACCAGCTGAAATTCGGTTCGACTCCGAACACCCGGGCGCTAAGCCTCTCGTACAGGCATGATACATGACAACTACATCATTAGTACAGGTCGGGGGACAGGTTCGTTACTGTCCTCCGCATGGGCTGCTAGCTCCAATGGCAGAGCAACTCCCTTGCACGGAGAAGGCTATCGGTTCGAATCCGATGCGGTCCACGGGGTATTAACTCACCGGTAGAGTGCTGTCCTCGCACGACAGAGGTACCCGGTTCAATTCCGGGATACTCCACGTGACGGAAAGAAAAATACCAGACGATCTAGTGCGCTGGATACGGACAGTGGACCTTCCTCAGCGAGTAGTTGCATATCAGCTGAAAGTGAATCACGGGATCACGGTTGACTCATCTGTAGTATGGCAGATCAGGGCTCGCAGGAAGTACATAAATGTCCCGGATTAAAAAGAGGAAAAGAAATGCAAAGCATAAAAGATGGTCGTAGTTTCGCCAACGGGAGTAGTTTCGCCAACGGGAATGGTGGCGGAGGCTGTACTGCTGACTGGTACGCAGGTCACACTGACCAGAGGTACCTCACCCACTGGTGGGTACTCGCTTGACAAGCCCTGGCAGGCTGGTAAGCTTACTCTCGTCGCTGTTCTGCGGAACTAGCGGATATTATGCCAGGTCGTCTAAGCGTAAAGACACTCACCCTGATAAGGTGGGGAATGGCAGCGTCACGGCTGCCTCTGGCACTATGGGGCTATAGCGTAACTGGCAACGCGCTGCCATGGCATGGCAGAGACTCCGATTTCGAGTATCGGTAGCTCCACGTTAAGCGAAGGAGAAAAGAATGGCTAAATCCAGGGCTAGGAAATGGTGGCTAGGGACCGAAGTATCACTATGCGGGGCGATGCTTTTCATGGTGTGCGTCCTGGTCCTTTTGGTTATCCTCGCGATAACCGGGGTAATCCATCCCAGCAAGTAAGTTGTATCAGGATCGAGGAAGACGGTAATCTGCCGCATTCGGAGTGCGGAGAAACCGGGTTCGACTCCCGGGGTCCTGACGTATGGTTGCAGCTGACGTGGAGGCTGATCACTCCGCAACGAGACGAATCGTCAGCAAGCCCGCTGTCGGAAGGACCACTGGCTTAGCGGCTGGGAAGTCTCAGGAATTCAGTAGGCGGTGAGGAGTGGTAAACCTCCCGAAAAAAACCACTTTATACCCGGATGTAGTGAAGGGGTAAAACGCCTGCCCTGGGAGCAGGAGTCAGAGGTTCGAATCCTCTCATCTGGACGCAGTTGAGTTACTCCCCTGCAACTCACTGTAATATCATGTGCATGAAAAGATGAGTGCCCCGCAGCTGGACGGTAGTTGGGGTACAGGCTGCGGGTACTGCACTACCCCGGTAGCCAGCGCACGGTCACTTAGCTCAGGTTGGTAAGAGCGTCCGGTTGAAGCCCGGAAGGTCCTCCGTTCGACCCGGAGAGTGATCACGGAACGCATCAGCTGATGACTGGCGGCATGATGCGTTTCCCCGCTGAGAATCCGTGTTCTCGGCAAACTCTCTCTCTGTTGAGTCCGCGTCCTTTTCCTTCCTGCGCGGATTCCTAAGGGGGTCCGGGAGGGAAGGCAGGCAGTTTCTGTCCGGTTGCTTGCCTGTCTTTCCTCCCTCATGCGGGTATGGTCTAATGGATATGACCTCAGCCTTCCAAGCTGATGATGCCAGTTCGATTCTGGTTACCCGTTCCAGGTTGTGGTGCAGCACGGTTAGCACGTCGCGTCGGGGACGCGGAGATCGCAGGTTCGAATCCTGCCAGCCTGACGTGAGGTTATCTAACAGACAAGAGGAGTATTCCCATGCGAAAGCCCAACCAGCCCTCTC
>Ga0137386_10000750_pt1 | contig 19193 bp, 18 predicted proteins | sample SagtaG_4_FD_104910 | JGI IMG/M metagenome (GOLD analysis project Ga0137386, IMG submission 104910) | Vadose zone soil microbial communities from Sagehorn Ranch, Mendocino, California, USA - Sage2_R_100_16 metaG | ecosystem: Environmental > Terrestrial > Soil > Vadose zone | place: USA... | reverse complement strand
AATGGCATCCAACAAAGAACAATGAACTCATGCCTCATGATGTGGGTCGAGGTAGTAATAAGAAAGTGTGGTGGCAATGCAGTGTAGATCCCTCTCACGAGTGGTTGGCACATATACCTAGCCACGATTAACAGCAGAGTGCGAGGTAATGGATGTCCGATGTGTCGCCACCTGATTGCAACTCCTGAAACCTCTTTAATGGCACTTTACCCAGAGCTTTCATCAGAATGGCATCCTGAGAGGAATAGCGACCTTACGCCTGATCAAGTAGTTCCAGGAAGTGGAAAAAAAGTGTGGTGGCGATGTCACAAAAATGAAACTCATGAATGGCAATCATCTGTCAGTGGTCGTGTACGAGGGCGTGGTTGTCCCGTTTGCGCAAATAAGGTTGTCAGTGCAACAAATTCGCTATGTCAGCTTTATCCTCACATCGCAGCAGAATGGCATCCGACCAAAAATGGGTCTCTTACACCCGATCAAGTAGTTCCCGGGAGCGGCAAGAAGGTCTGGTGGCAATGCCGCAAGGATTCTTCTCACGAATGGGAGACTGCTATTGCAAACAGAGCAAAAGGAACAGATTGCCCAATATGTGCGGGAAAAACTGTAACTGTTGCGAACTCGTTACACGCTTTGTATCCACATCTAGCAAAAGAATGGCACTTAATAAAAAATGATGGTCTCACCTCGCGTGATGTCTTGCCTGGAAGTCACCGACGTGTCTGGTGGCAGTGTCAGGTAGATCCTACCCATGAGTGGCAGGCTATGATTGCAAATAGATCTCTGGGTGGAGGAATATGTCCTCTCTGCGTTTCCCTTCTCACGCTACATCCTACACACGTCTGGCAAGCAAAAATTGTGGGTCGCGCCAAGAGGGGATACGGATGTCAGAAGTGCAGTGGACGAGTTCCTACACCAACAACCTCCTTACAAGCTCTCTACCCCCAGCTTGCTCGGGAATGGCACCCGACCAAAAACGGAACGCTTACACCCAATGATGTTGTTCCAGGAAGTGGAACAAAGGTGTGGTGGCGGTGCCAAATTGATACTTCTCACGAATGGGCAGCCGTGATAGCCAGCCGCGTACACGGAAACGGTTGTTTGATCTGTAGCGGACAGGTGGCAACGCCAACAACGTGTTTGTCTTATCTTCGTCCTGACCTCGCAGTTGAATGGCATCCGACGAAGAATAGGCCGCTGACGCCAGACGACGTGAAGCCTGGAAGTGGAAGAAAGGTCTGGTGGCAATGTCAGGTAGAGCCAGCGCATATATGGCACATGACGATAAACTATAGAGCGCAAGGACATAGGTGTCCCATGTGCCAATCGTTACAAGCCTTGTATCCCCGTTTAGCCGCCGAATGGCATCCAACGAAGAATGGTACACTCACCCCTGATACAGTAAAGGCCAGAGGCGAACAAAAGGCTTGGTGGCAGTGCCGGAAAAACCCATCGCATGAGTGGCAGGCATCAATTTCCAGCCGCGTCAGAGGCGGGAAATGCCACATCTGCGTTAGCAAGAAGGTGACTCTGGCAACTTCACTCCAAGCCCTATACCCCCACATAGCAGCAGAGTGGCATCCCGTAAAAAATGGGAAGCTTACCCCAGATCAGGTATTACCGCGAAGTAACAAGAAGGTGTGGTGGCGATGCCAAAGCGATCCTTCTCACGAGTGGGAAAGCATGATTACGAATCGGATAAAAGGGGAGGGCACAAGATGCCCTCTGTGTTCAGGTTTAATAGCAACCTCCATGACCTCGCTGCGGGCGTTGTACCCTCACCTTGCCGCCGAGTGGCATCCGACTAAAAACGGTATACTTACGCCTGATGATGTTATACCCGGCAGCGAGAAAAGGGTATGGTGGCGTTGTCAGGGAAAAATAACCCATGAATGGGAGGCACGAATCTATGATCGAACAAGAAGCAGTAATTGCCCAGGATGTAACAACCGATGGACGCTCTCTGTACTTCGGAGCTTTATCGGCTCCCTTCGAGAGCACCTTACCACGTTAACCGCAGCAGAGCTCTACCTCCTGTTTCAACAAAATGGCTTGCTGACGGGAAAAAGCAAAGCATTTGCCAAAGCTCTAGCAACAGGAAGATTTCCTCTTGCTGAAATTGAGAAATTTCTCGAAGGAGTCCCCTCGCTCGTTGATCAATTCCTTGACGATCCCACCCAAACACTTGAGTCCTTAGAGAAACAGGAGCAAGAACTCGATGTCATTGAAGAGGAAATGCTCCAATCAGAAATGCATGATGAATTGGTTAATGAAGAAGAAAGCGATGGATATGTGCTGCCAGTGGTAGAGACAAGAAAAGTCTTGGCAGCCTTTGATCACGCTCGTACATATTCTGCAGACGAAGATGCAGTTGAATTTCTCATCAGCTCTGCGCTTACGAAAATTTGGCGGCACACATTCCGTGATGAAGTAACAGCGATTGCCCAAGCGAGGAGCGCGAGTGGTAGCGAGTACATGGAACGGGTCAAGGAGCGGTTCCTGATGGAGTACGAGCAAGCAAAAGCACTCGATATTCCATCTGACTATGCTTTTCACATGGACAGTAAGCTTGTCCCCCCAAACCTCATGCAGCGGCTTGGTGCCGTTCGTGTTCGCGAACAGAAGCGAGTCGGGAACTGGTCTGGTACAGGCGCAGGCAAAACGCTTTCTGCGATTCTTGCCAGCAGAGTGATCAATGCTCAATTGACGGTCATTTGTTGTCCCAATAGCGTTGTGAAGGGATGGCAAGATGCGATTTTCGAGAGTTTCCCTCAGAGCCTCGTTAAAGCCAAGACCTTTACACCAAATTGGGATGAAGAGAAGGAAAATGAGTTGGGTTTTGGAAGAGTGGACATGGATCAAAACCCCCGCTATCTTGTGCTCAATTATGAGAGTTTTCAGCAGGAAGGAGCAGCCAGAAAGATACGGATGCTGACCAAACAGGAAACAGTTGATTTGATTATTATTGATGAGATTCACTATGCAAAGCAACGCCAGGTGGAAGATATGTCAAGGCGGAGAAAATTAGTGGCGGCCATGATTGCCTTCGCTACTCAACAGAATCATGATCTGCATGTACTTGGCATGTCAGCAACTCCCGTCATTAATAATCTACAAGAAGGCAAGAGCATGGTAGAACTCGTTACCGGTCTCACACACGATGACTTGCAGACACAGCCAACTGTACCCAATTGTATGTCTCTTCATCAAAAACTCGTCCGATTAGGTATTCGCTGGATGCCAGAATATCGTATCGGGTATGAGCAGCAGGAGATTGAGGTCGACTGTAGTTCATACCTCAATGAAATTCAAGAATTAGGTCAACAAGGATCTCCTCTGGCGCTGGAACACATCTTGACCAAGGCCAGGTTAACAGTGATTCGTCAACAGGTTTTGCCAAAAACGCTTATCTATACCCAGCTTATTCACGGTATTGATCAACTACTGTGGGATGCGCTTACAGAGGATAGGTGGAAGATCGGTTTCTACACAGGAGAAGAGAAATCAGGACTTAATGGATTTCTTCATGGCGATATCGATATTCTCATTGGCACGAGTGCGATCGGCACGGGAGTAGATGGACTACAGCACGTCTGTAATCGGCTGATCGTCAATGTCTTACCTTGGACAGCAGCGGAATTTGAACAGCTCAAAGGACGCATTTTTCGTCAGGGTCAACGGCGGCCTGTAACCCTGATTTTGCCACTCACCTATGCTATAGTGAATGGAGAACGCTGGTCCTGGTGTGAGTCGAAGATGCAACGCCTCCATTTCAAGAAATCTGTTGCTGATGCAGCAGTAGACGGCGTGGTACCAGAAGGACACCTGCGTACTCCTGCTCAGGCATATCAAGATCTTATGGCTTGGCTCAAGCGGCTAGATGAGGGGAGAACGAACACAGTCACGCGATCTCAGATCATTGTGCCTCTTCCAGAGGAAGACGAGATCGAAGTACAACGTCGGCATCAACAATATGGGGCATTTTCAGCAATAAATCGTATCTGGAACCAGAGCCAGAGCGAGAAAACGCATGAGCGCCTGCAGGTCAACCCAGAGGAATGGGCACACTATCATACGCTTTACCGAGAAAAGCGCAAGGATTGGGCAGTCGTCCCATACAAGGAAATGATCAACTGGTGTCAAGAACGCAGTGGCAAAGTGATTGGAGATTTCGGCTGTGGGGAAGCCTTGCTTGCTCAGGCGGTATCGGATCGTCACACGGTCTATAGTATAGATCATATCGCCATCAATGAGCATGTGATTGCTTGTGACATGTCACATGTTCCCCTTGATGATGAGACACTCGACGTTGCCATATTCTCGCTCTCATTGATGGGGGCTAACTTTACTTACTATCTTCGCGAGGCTCACCGGACCTTGAAACTTGATGGGCAGCTCCACATCATTGAAGCAACGGAGCGTTTTACCCATCGAGAGCAGTTTACAAAAGACCTGGAGGGGCTAGGCTTTGATGTCATACGTGTGGAAGACTTATGGAAGTTTACCCATATACGAGCTATAAAGACTGAGCAGAGAGTGCGCAAGCAGGTCGAACTGCACTTCTGATCTTCCTCTTCAGAAGCGGTTAAGAAAGGGTTGATATTACGGGTAGTCTCCCTATTTCGTGTTGATGACGGAAGGAAGAACCACCGTCATCAAAAGCTCTTTGATGGTCCAGATATGATCAGTGAGTCCAGCAGCCATAGCGGGCGCCCGTGGTTGCCAGCGTTGTTGTCCAGAGCCAGCAACTTGCTCCACCCGCAGCGTCTTGACTGGACGAGTCAAATTGTAGACCCAATCTTCCCAACTGCAAGCGGCTCGTAACAGCCTGAGTCGCTTGGAGTAGGATAAACTCTTACGTACCAAGCGTCCATTCATCTGACGTGAGGTCAGATGCGTGCGTTCAACATAGGCGGTCTGCTCACCAAGCAGAGCCTTCACCTCTTGCGGGTCCCCATAGACCACTTGTGTATGCACAGCAATGAGTTGCCTGCCACAGCGCTCTTTGAGTTGGGTCATCAACTCGAGTGCCACTTCTTCCTCCGTTTTAGCAATGGCCCGTCCAATGCGCAGCCGACTGTCTATCGCGATCGTCGTGCCCCGCCAGAAGCTGCCTCGGGCCTCCTCGACGCCTCGCCCCCTTTTTCGCCCTTGTGGCCGACGTAGGTCCACAGGGCGTCCAGTTGCGCACGACTGACGGGATAGTTCGCTAACAACACCGCCTCGATCTCTTCCACATGCCCGGCGGCTCGTTGCAGCCACTCACACACCGTCTCTTCTTTGACCCCTTTGATGCGATGAATCGAGGCCCCGCTATTGCGATCCGCCAGCATCGCCAGACAGTCCAGGATGGTTTGTGGCGAATGATGGCAGCCGTGAAAGACCGTTCCTTTGGTTTCGGCATACGTCCTTTGGCACGTTTTACACTGGTAGCGTTGTACTCCTTTGGCCGTCTGCCCAAATTTACGGATGGTGCCATGCCCGATTTGGGCATACTCTGGGCAGTCGGGGTTCCAACAAAATGATCCCGCTGGCGCCAGACCTGCCTGATCCATTCCCTTTCTCCTTTGTGTTGGTACTTGCCACATTATACATCAACACAAAGAAGGGAGACTACCCAAATTTCCTCAGTGATGATTTGAACCGATAGTACTCTGCATTGACTTGCTACACTGGGTCCGCTTATACTGACTGGCAAGCCAATGAAAAGGCTGACAACTTCTTTCCGTCCGGAGGAGACTGGAATGATAGGTGCAGATGCCTATATCGGCAGGCTCATTGGGGGCTATCGTTTAGTTGCTGATATCAGCAACAACCCTTGTAGTTATGTGTACCGGGGAGAGCAGCATTTTCATACAGGACGTACCGTCGCCATCAAGCTCTGGTATTCCATACACCTCTCCTCACAGCAACAGCCTCGCTTTCTCCAGGAAGGCCGCTTGCTCAAAATGCTGAAACACCCTCATCTGCTGCCCATCCTGGATAGCGGCATACACGAGGATGTGCCTTACTTGGTCACTGAGTACGCTCCCAGAGGCTCCTTGCGAGACCACATCAAGCGTCAATCTCTCCACTCAATCCCCATACAGGAATCATTGACTCTCCTTTCACAGGTAGGGCAGGCTCTCCAGTACGTCCATCAGCTCAATATCACCCATGGGAACCTCAAACCTGAAAATATTCTCTTCACTGCTCACGGAGATGCGCTGCTCACAGACGTGACGATCAGCGCCCTGCTGGATGCGGCAAGCAGCGCATTTACTCACAACCTCAGCTCGGCTCGTTACATGGCGCCTGAACAGTTTCAAGGCATGACGAGCAAGGCCAGCGATCAGTATGCACTGGGCTGTATTGCCTATGAACTTCTTACCGGCAGCGTCCCTTTCGCCGCTGCTGATTTTTCAGCGCTGGAACTGAAGCACGCAACGGAAAGTCCGCCAGCCCTGACGCAGCTCAATATGCTTCTCCCCCTACGCCTTGAGGAGGTAATCCTCAAAGCGCTGGCCAAACAGCAGGCCGCTCGCCATGCCAGTGTGAAAGACTTGATCACAGCACTGGGCACAGCCCGCCTATTACAGCCACGCCTACTTACTACAACTGTTTGGCCCCGTGCTACTCTCCCCGCTCTCTCTTCTTTCCAGTCTCCTGCTCAGCTAACAAGTACTGTTGACATGTCTCAGAAGATCGAGCATCAGCAGGCGCAGGAAGACAACCTACCCGGAGATCCTGAGCACTCTAGAAAGCCTCCTGATATCTGGCAGCAAATCGATATACCTGTCCCTGCAACACCAGAGCCATGTGAGGAGGAGGGAGAGCATCAAGAGGATGTGGGCCCTCTCGTTGCTTCTCCGGCAGAAGCGTGCGAAAATGGAGCGGAGAGCGCACAGGTACACACAAACATCGTGACGGGGCAGCTTGACGTAGCTGAACTAGCTACTGCCGTTTCACTCGTCATCGAGGCACCTCACCCTCAAAGCGTCAGCTGGGAACAAGCAACCCTCCCTATGACTGTGATTGTCGACTCGCGGGCGGAACTGGCAACAGGTACTTATGCCGGCGTCACCAAGGCCGTATCCCCCACCAGCGGAGGCAGGATGGGCAGTGGCCGCCGAAGTGGCCATCAAGGTTCCAAGTATCTCTGGCTGGCTGTTACGGCTTTGTCGATAGTCATCGCCGCCATGATCGTAGCCATCTCTTCCTTTGCTTTACCCCTGGCCCTTTCACCAAGAACGGCTGCTCACCTGACTCCACAGGCGCGTTCAGGAGCGCCTTCAACAGGACCATCGCAGGTCCCATCACCCCTGCCATCGCCTACTCCATCTCCACAGCCTTCACCCAGGCCGACCGCGACGCCTAGTCCTACCCCATCGCCCAGACCCACGCCAACACCTACATCTGCGTCAACATCAGGGCTGGTTGCTACCCCCAGCCAGTTCTATGCAGAGAGTGACTGTCCATTCCATGGACATCGGTACACCTGTATTGCCACACTGTCTTTGCCCCAAGGGTATCAAGGCAATCTGGCATGGTCTGCATCCAGCACTGGCTTAGACCAGGTCTCCTTGAGCCCGTCAGCGGGCGTGCTGTCCCCAGGTCAGCAGCAGCAGGTAACCATCCAAGTACGCGCTACCTGCCCTATCAGCGGCTCCCTCACGTTTTCAGCAGGAGGAAGTACCATCACTGTACCGTGGAGCTGTTGATATCTCCCCTGAATGATAACTCTTCAGCAGGGGGTTCAGGGGGAGGTCGCGCCCAAGCGAATGGGACCCACGTTCTCTCCTTTTCTTCATCTGCCGCCGAAAGCAGCGCAAAGTGGGCACCTGAAGAGTGACAAAACTCCTCAGAGTAGATGGTCATACGAGGTAGACACATTGGTGAGCGGCTGCTCTGGCTGAGTAAGCGCCTGAACCAGAATGCCACTTGCTTACCGGCTAAAAATCCACTTCCGAGAGGGGCTGCGCTCAAGCTCTCCAATAGGGAATGGATAAGAGATCGTAGACGATGGCGCATGAGGCATGCTCCTTTCTCGCTGAAGAGTGATACGTCAGGGGAGATCATATGCTGGCAGTTCGCGCAGGAACCATTCATACTCCTGTATTGCCTGCTGACAGTCGGTGCAACCGCACGCTTGCGCCTGTTGCAGTGCATAGCGAACCTGGTCACCGACGTGTGCAAGCGATCCTGATGAGGGTCCGTGGAGCGCCATATGCAAGATGTAGAGGGCATCGTAGGTGGTGGTTCCGTAGGCTGCTTGACTGAGCTTATTGGCAACCACCCATTCGAGTGTATGTCGGTCCATAGGCCTCTTTCTCCTTTGCTTGACTTCTGCCCACTGTGCGAGTGGGCAGAAGTCAAGCAAAGAAGAGCGGCTGGCGGAGCAACCGGTCGCGCGTATTCAGTTGTGGTCTGGTCATAAATGATCAGGCCTCAAAATACGTCTAAACACTAAAAAAGTTAAGGACTCTTTACTCAATCGATCGATTTAACATCACTTCTTAACGTGTTCCCCACCGATCAGCAACCCCCTTTCCTTCTACACTGGGGCTGTTAAGGAGACATCAGATCACCTGCTTGCCATCGAAAAAGCAATGCATTACCGGAGCAATAAGAGAAGTCGTGGCTGATGAGCTTTCAGTTCTTGGTTGCTGTCAGCTCAGGCAAGCTTATTAGGGGTGTGAGCACGGTAGGAACCAAAAGTTGGAATGGGGAGGAGAAAGGCGCTGGTTTTCTCTAGTTTGAGAGGTAAAAGCAGGAATAACGACTTTTCCATACAGGTTTTTCTCTTGAAATTGCTTCTTTATCTGATGAGGGAGCGCTTGTTCTATCCGCTCTACAAGCGAGCTGAACGTCTTATTCCAACTTTTGGTTCCTACCGTGCTTATACCCCAACCCCACCTTGGGCCGCAATCCCAATTGCTCATAAAGGCGGGGAAAAAGCCCACCTGACAGGTGGGGCAATAGCCATAGCTGCGCACGAGGCGCACCGTTTGCTCCCCGGTCGTTCTCAGCTGGCGCACCTGCTTGGACAGTGCGCTGGCTGCTCTGCGGCGCGGCTTCCTACCTCCACGGCTGCGCTTGTCATCGCTGTCCCTTCCACCAACCCTGCTCGCATGCGCGCCATCCGTTGATCCACTTCCTCCTCGATTTCCTGCAACGTGGCCGTTGGATGGTCCTTCCGCCAGCTTCGCATCCCTAAGAGCACTTCTTGCGCCAGCTCCTTCCATCGCTGCTCATACTCTGCTTTCATCGGTCGCTTCCCTCCTTGGCTGAGCCTTTCCTCCCTTTTGCCCGATTCTACCATGCTCCTCCCCTCTTTGCAAAAATCTCACGCGCACCCTAAAAAACCAGGTCAATGACAACATAGGCAAAAAAGCCAATTGCCAGGCTGATGCAGTACAAGCTGAACAGCACATCGCTTTTGAATAAAGCGCTGATCGCTGCCCCACCAAGAATCTCTATGATGATGACGATGTCTGTGAACAGGCCAGCAACTGCTTTCAGTCGCAGCGACCAGGAGGAGATCCAACCGAGTACCAGACCAAAGCATATAGAGCCGAGTCCAGCTATAACCAATGCCTTCCTCCTTGCCAGTACGATGGCCAGAGAGAATACGCATCTTTGGTCATCTTTCTAAAACAACCGAATGGGGACCAGGAAGCCAGGGTTCTCACGTAGCCCCGTCTCTCTCTTCAATTAGTGATGAGAAGGGGGAGTTGGAGCAACGGAGCAAAATAGCCCGATACGCACCATGCTCACTGGGATAGTTGCATGGCAAAGGCGATTGGTTACGATGTTGCTTCTTGACGAGCGTCACACGGACAAAAAGGCTAGTGTGATTGTGTTTTTCTTCACCCGTAACTACAATGGGCTAAATTGCAACTCTCTTCAGTGAGACCTTCTTTGGAGGTTATCAATCAATGGAGGCTATCAACCGCCTGCTAGATCGCGCACGACGAGGCGAGTCTGAGGCTCTGAGCATCCTCTATCGCCAGTTCCTCCCCGGGATATTCGGCTACATCGCCGCTCGTGTGCCTGATCGCGCGACGGCAGAAGATTTGACCTCCGAAGTCTTCTTAAAGATGGTCGAGGGCATCGGTCGGTTGAGAGCCAGCGACGAGGCGAGCTTTGCCGCCTGGCTGCTCCAGATCGCGCGTATCACCGTGGCCGGGTATTATCGCCAGCGCGAGCATCTGCCGACGCTTGTCTCTCTCGAACCCGGCCTCTGGGAAGAGGAGGCGTTCGAGAAACGCGAGGCACTCCTTGCAAGCCATCCCGACCTGGATCCGGCACAAAGCGCAGAGATACACGATGAATGGAATACGGTGGTCAACGCGATCAATGCGCTGACCGAGGAGCAACGCCAGGTCCTGATTGGCCGACTGATCCTGGGCTATGACGTGGCGACGGTTGCGCGCATGCTCGGAAAAACAGCGAACGCTGTCAAAGCCTTGCAATTTCGCGCACTCGGCAGTTTACAACGGGTATTAGCGAAGCAAGATGGCTCTGAGCAGGCGTCTCATCTTCAAACGCGACACCGGGGAGGAACACCATGAACCCGCTACCTGAACGGCTCAATGAGCGGCTAGAACGAGAAGAGAGGCGCTCCAGACGAGGTGGAGCGCCACCAGATTGGCTCGCATCATCTACGCATGCTCCTGGTCGCGACCCGGAAGTAGATGAACTGGTGGCACTTGCTCGCCGTTTGCAAGCGACGCCCCACTTACAGGCGGATCCACTTTTTGCGCAACACTTGGAGAGGCGTCTCTTGCTGCGTCAAGCGACGGTACACCATCCTGCGCGAAAGAAGATGTTCATACGCCGCTGGGGCGCACATCCTGCCTTACGCTTTGCGTTTGTCCTCTGCCTGTGCCTGCTCCTGGTAGGCACCAGCATGCTGGAAGCAGCGGCACAGGTCTCAAATCCCGAGAACCCGCTCTATGCCTTGAAGCGTTGGGAACAGGGGATACAGATCTCACTCCCACGTTCACCTGAGACGCAAGCCGAATTGGATCTGCAAAGTGCCAGAGACCGACTCAACACCCTGGCCACCCTGGCCAGTCCAGCACACGCAGAAGCCTACCGCTACGCGCTGGCAGACTTCGAGCAGCAGTATTCAACTGCTGCCAGCGCCATTGAGGATCTTCCAGCGCAACCAGACCGTACTCGGCTGGGAAAAGAACTTGCGACCCTCGAGGCGGATGCACGCCAGACGTTGCGGGGATTCCTGCTTCAACTTGCTGTCCCTGAGCGCCTGAGCACGACAGACGCATTAGGTCGTCTGGGCGATACGATTCCCCACTTGCTCAGCGTTCAAATCATCCTGCCCGCCCAACCCAATGGACGCGCCAGTATCAACATTGCCGGTGACAACGTGCAGCAGGGCGCACAATTGCTTGTAAACAACCTGGTCATCGGGGGACAAGGCTCCTTCCAAATTGGCACCTATGTGTTTACGATACCCTGGAGTGGCGACGAGCATCCTCAGAGCATCGGCATTCTGAATCCCGACGGCACGGCTGCCCAGACGACGGCCATTACGCTGCAAGGTGCAAACGGGAATGGCAATGGCAACGGCGGGAATACGCAGGGAGCACATGGTAACGGCAATCACGGAAAGAAACCGACCGCGACTCCCACACCTCATCATCCCGGACCTGCAAGTTCCCAGGGCAGCGCGATCATTGTCCCTTCCCGGCCACTGGTCATAGCCTCTGCCTTGCCCCATCGTCGTTTTCCCCAGCAAGAGGCTTCTCTTGCTGTGAATGCAGCGCACACTCATGGCTCTGAGCCATGAGCGTGCTCAGTGCCCCACGCATGCAAGATTGGTGCGCTCTGCATTCCTCTAGGGTACTATGCCCAGGAAGATATCCGTGTTGCCAAACGTTGTCGGGCAACTCGTAATCACATCTGGGGCTGGCGCAGTTCCCGCTCGATAGGCATCCACAGCCGCACATGGCGAGGCATTGCGTGCGTCGGTCCACACGGCATAGACATGGCTGCTATTGCGGAAATATAGTCGCTAAGGAACTGAGCTGCCAGGCTCTTGGCGCTGGAACCACCGGGGTCAGAGCCCACAGTGCTGAGCTTCAACGGGCTGCTAAACCTCGCTCCCCCATCGGTCGATTGGGTAGAGTAGGAGACGACCCCTGCCACAGGAGCCGTGCCTGTTGGCACATCATCGAGCGCCTGAAAGACCCCATCCACGTCTCCCTGCGGGTTGACCGCTATCGATGCAAAGAAGGCAGTGCGGCCGGGCACGTTCCCCGCAACGACCGGTGCAGACCACGTTTCTCTACCTGTGGTAGACCTCGTCACCAGGACCACCGCGCTGGAGATGAGGGACTGAGACCTGGGTATTTATGAGGGATGCCACCGCTTCTCATCCATCAAGACCAGTGTGGTCATCTCCTCGCGTGCAGCACGACGTGCCATTTGAGCCGGAGGTAATATCGTGGTAGTCGGTGCTATAGTTGGCCGAGGTGGCATCGCTCTGATAGGCAAAGCGAGTCGAGGGGGTATTGGTCACGAGGGTCGTGTTATGGGCCTGGTCGGCCAGCGCGATGACCCCGGCCACGCTGGGGGCTCCAACGCTCGTCCCGCCGATTTGGAACCAGCCCTTCTGGCCCTGGTACCTCGTCGAGTCGTAGACTGCCACGCCCGTATTCGGATCAGCATCCCAGGCGACATCCGGTGTGCCCCGCTTGCCGCCGCAGTTATTCACGTTGGTTGTCGTGCCGCAGTAACCGACCTGGTAGCCGGGCTCCGCCTCATAGGCGCTGGCTCCTCCGCCTCCACTGCTCCAGACCTTCTCGCCTCCGTAGGTGCAGCCAGCGCTCACGCAGCCGCCACTCTTGGTCGTCCCGTTGATCGTCAGCGAGGTGCCGCCAATGGAGAGGACGTAGGGCGAAGCCGAAGGATAGTCGGCGGGCGTGCCGCTATCGCCCGCCGAGACGGTGATGGCGACGGGCTTGTTGAAGTGGCCATCATAGCTGGAGCCGGTCTCGCCGCTAAATTCCGAGCCTCCCCAACTGTTGGAGACCACCTGGGCGTGTGCCGTGGCATAACCCTCGGCTGCCAGCAGATTGGCGAAGCTGTTGCTACTTGCCTCGACCAGCAGAATATGCGCCTGCGGGGCCATGGCGTGTGCCCATTCGATATCCAGGCTGATCTCCAGGGCCCACCCACTGTTGGTGCGCGGATACGTTGTCCCACCCGTCTGGTTGACTTTCGCGAAGCAGTTGCATCCTCCGGCAATGGTGGGCAAGGCAAACTGTTGGGAGAATGTATCGAAATCGCCGGCAGCCGTCGGGTCGTTGTAGGCATCAACGAGAGCGATGGTGATACCAGCGCCAGTGTACGTGCCGTTGAGATTGTACGCGTTGTTCACTTGTAAGGGGCTGTAGCCGCTCTGATAGTTGCTGCTGGCTTGGATATGCGCCAGCTTATACGTGGGGTGCGCAACGCCTGCGGAACTGCCCCCCGTGGAAATAGCTCCAGCTTTTGTCGTCAGGATCAACATCATGGTGACGGCAAGGATGCTGAAGAGCATGAAGAGACGTTGTAAATACATAGTGAGTGTACCCTCCTGTGGCTGTTGCCACTGACGAGATGAACGCTTGAACGATCTACGGTTGATCGCCCCGCCTCAATCAGGAAAAAGGCTATGACGGACTGGCAACGGTCGCAGTAACCTGCTGCTGCCGATAAGCCGGATTCGAAGCAGCGTTGTCAGTACTGACTACACCGGGTTATACACAAACCGACAAAAATCTGCAAAATCTTCCATGACCATTGCCTGCGTTGAGATTGTGTGCGACGCGGCAAACCTTCTGAACGAGTGCCGACTACACACGCTTCGGCACTCGTTCAAGGCCCAATCAGTGGGAATGGGGGGTAGGGGTGCTACTCGGCTTCCCACCACCAGGAGGGGTAGGCGTGCTGGTCGGCTTTCCACCGCCTGGCGTGGGCGCGCTGGTCGGCTTCCCGTTTCCGTTCCCATTGTTTCCACTCTTCCCAGGTTGGAATCCGGGAATCTTGGTCAGCAGGCAGGATTCTAAGGCTGTCGTTCCACAATTTTGGAGCGCCTCCGCAAGGTGGCTTCGTGCATTGTCGCTGGTCAGCGTGCCAGCGGCGTTGGCTGTGTCATGAGTTGCTAAATACTGGGCGTAGGTCAAAAGATCGTTGATCTCGCCATAGCCAAAGACCTGACTGGAAGCCACCGTCGCTCCGCTGGGAGCTGTCCCCTTGAAGGTTCCCTGGTGGAGGGAGCAAATCGCCTGAATGTCATCCCCTGTACTGGCTGTACCGAGCGAAAAGCTGGCGGCCAGGTTTTGGGCTTCGGGCAGCCCGGGGCAATTGGCCGCGTGGCTGTTCGCACCTGGCGTGGGGGTCGCCTCTCCCCTGGTTCCACGGGTCGGAGACGGCTTGTCTGGGGTGCTGGTCGCACTCGTCAGACCGATGATAGCATGAACGACGTCCCGTCCTCCTGGGTTCGAAGCAGCCATCGCCGCTGTTCCTCCGACTACGGCAATGCTCACCAGCGCAACCGCCAGGAGTTTTCCTTTGAGCAAACTACTCAACACACTACTGAATCGCATACGTGGTCCTTTCTTTATCCATTTCATGAGAGTCACGGCCTCTATCAGACCGTTGCTTCGTTGCTTCTGCGAACGAGAATAACGGGGTGATAGCTGCTAGAGGGTCAACTCTCTAGAGGGAGAGTTGCACGTTGCTCGCGATTGGTTACGGGTCTGAGAAAACAGTACTCTCTGGCTATGTGGATCTGACCGGGTGGTCTCGCAAGGTGCATTGCCTCACCAAAAATCTTCCTCGGCGGTTTATTCAACTGGCGGGGTCAGAGAATCCTGGCTGGATTCTCTGCTGACGAAACTGGCGGGGGTGATGGGCCACGGATCACTTCCACTTGCCATTGCTCCTCGCGCGTTTCCAAGAGGTCGGCTCGTATTTTCCGCATGCCTCGCTGAAGCGTGCGGATTTGTAATGGTTGATAGCGTCCGGGGGAGCGGCGCTGCAGCTCCCGGAAGATGTCGCCACTGCTCCGTTCAGGGTTGGCAACCAACCAGGACAGGATCTGCTCCCACTCTCCCTCAAAGGGGTCCTTGTGGTACGCCGCCAGCCCAGGACCCGTTTTCTCCGCTCCTGCTCTTGGTGCAGGGTATGGAGCCCTGCTGCCGGATCGGGAGCGTTCCCCGAAGCCTGAAGCGCTCCCGCTGTACAATCGTCCACGGAAAAGACGCGGAGAAGTGCGGGTGGAGGGTTTGGAACAAAAGGAGAGCAACTGACAGCACAGCGGAACAGGCGGATGGGGTCGAGCGCGTGTGCCACCTCGAGCAGTTCTTGCTGCATCTCGGCAGGTAGGACGCCTGACTGCAGCAATCGTTGCAGCGGGGTCTTCGCTGGGTCGTAGACGCACCGCACTTTCTTCCCGTCGCGCTGTTTGGACAGCAATTTCATGGAGGGTTGAAAGCAGTTGACATACAGGCGCAGTGCTCGATAGAGTTCGGTCAGTTGCCGATAGGCCTGTTCCCCAACTGGTAAATTACGTGAAATGTGAGCAGCTTTTAAGCTGAAATGTGAGCACTTGTGCGGATTACCCGAAAGTCTGGGTCTCCACCGCATTTGGTGCTGCTCACTTGCTTGTGCAAATGGAAGCAGCCTTTTGCCGCGTGGCAAGGTTCTCCTTCCGATTTCGTGCGACAACCTGTTGCTTCGGAAAGCACGTTGTGCCCCTTGGAAGGGCGAATGACGACCTACAGCATACATAATCGAGATTCTTCCTTGATACTCGATGAGCGTGGAGATCGCCTCGCCCTGATTCAAATCTCGGCAAGGTTTTCCTTCCGTTTTCTGAATCTCGGCAAAATTCTTCTTCCGATTTGAACTGGGAGACCGCCATTTTTGGGGCGACAAAGGGCATTTTGCGGCAAATCTTCCTTCCGAAAGCGGCAAAGTTCTCCTTCTATTTGCAGCTTGACTTAGGGCTTGTCAAGAAATAACTTTCTGTGGTTGATCGACATTTACATCAGCTTGAATTGAGCGGGGAAGCCGCTGCGGACGCTGGACACCATGCTCAATTTTCTTTGTGGAACCAGGACTAGCACAGGGCTGACGGCGTAGGCGGCATTGTTGGAGGGGGCATTTGAGAAGGGACAAACGGTTTCCGAAGATCAGATCAAGCAACTCAAGATCGAACACGCTGCCGTTTGTGCCCAGTGGAACTACACGCTTCGGCCCCGTATTGCTGCGCTTTCCCCTTCTTGAGGAGCAGCAAACGGAAGGGATTTTTTCACAGGTTCTTAGGGAGCGCGTAACGCGTGAATAGAGCCATTAGGTGCACAGACATAGACCAGCCCGTTAGCAACGGTGATCGAGTAATCGATGCCGTCGTTGCTGTCGAAGAAGTCGTTTTTCCAGAGCGACCAGCAGGTTCCGTGGCCACACCCGGCGGCATTGAAGGCGTAAGCTGTACCGTAGAAGTTGATGGCATAGATGACGCCGTTCGCCAAGACGGGGGCCGCGTACAGGCTCTCGGTCGGCGCGAGCCACAGGAACTTGCCCGTTTTCGCATCAAGCGCGAAGAGATTGCCCCCGTTGAAGTCCCTGAAGAGTGTCGAGAGGTACACGACGCCGTAGGCAATCGCTGGAGCAGCCCACACTTTTTGCAGCGTGACGGCCCTCCAGCGCGGCGAGCAAGACGACTGTCCGCAGCCTTGGGCGGAGAAGGCTACTACATCGGCGTCGTCGGTGGTGACGAAAACCATGCCGCTGCCGACGACTGGCGAGACCTCGACGGTTTTCTTCGTTCCGACCGGGCCTGTCCACAGGATGGTTCCCGTGCTGGCATCGAGCGCGTAGAGTTGCGTGTTGGAGGCCGCGTAGACCACGCTATTCGCGATCGCTACACCGGTATATCCTCCTGTGTAGGTGCTCCATAGATTCTTGCCCGTCCTAGCGTCCAGGGCGTACACGCTGCCATCGTGCGGGCCAAAGTAGATCACGCCGTTGACGTAGGTAGGCGAATCCTCGGCGGATGAGCTTGTGCTGCTCTGGCTGGAGAAGGTCCAGAGTACCTTGCCGGTGCGCGCGTCGAATGCTCCCAGCGCGCCGTTATCGGCTGCCAGATAGACAGCGCCATTGGCTACCGTGGGCGAATAGATATACGAGGCGTATTGTACCGATTGCGGCGAGGTCTTCCAGAGCGTCGCGCCCGTGCTGGCGTCGATGGCGTAGAGCGTCGGGCCGCCTCCGGTGATGTACAGCACACCGTTGACGATCGTCGGAGTGAAGCCGATGTATCCAGACACGTGTGTTGTCCAGGCTTGTGTCAGGTTGGACACGTTCTTGAGCGAGATGGCCTTCTCGTAGGGGTTGAATTGCGAGTGCTGCGCGTCGAAGCCATACATCGACAGGCTAGCCGAGCCGGAAAGCGACACGTCGGGCGTAATCGCTACTGGAGCAGTGCTAGCAAGAACGTCGCGCGTGGGGAGCGGCACCTGGATGACCGTTGTCGTCTGGCTGCGCGACCGCGCGAACAGACCTACGCTGATCGCGCCTGCCACGACGAAAAATGCCAGGCTCAACAGCAGCGCAACTCGCATGGGAGGGGATTTGCGACGCTCGCCTGAGCCTTCCCATGCCTGCCGCTCGCGCCGCGCTTCGCGTTGCGCAAACACCTGGTCGAGGCCGTTTGATGCGGGCGCTTCGATACCTGCGGTTTCGGCAACCGCGAGTGAGCCAGACGAGGGCAATGGCGAAGACTTTTCAAGCTCGGCTTCCTTGTTCGCCTGCTCCAGCGCCTCGGCAAAGGCCATCTGAGGTTGACCCGTTTTCGTGGAGTGCTCAACTGTGGAAGCTGAGCAAGGAGAAAAGCGTGAAGACGTTAAAAAAGACGTTCATGAGAAGCATTAACCGTTAACATTAAAATGTAACGTTTTCTTCACTATAATCAAGTATACACTAAAAGCGTTCTTTTGTCAAGTTGTCTAGAGTTGCGTTCCTCCTCTCATCTGCTCATACGTAATAGGGCTTACATAGCCTAATGACGAATGTCTCCGTTGTCGGTTGTAAAATACTTCAATATATTCAAACACAGCATTTCTTGCTTCTGCTCGTGTTTGATAGGCTTGATGTTCGACACACTCCTCTTTCACTGTTCCAAAGAAACTCTCCATAAGCGCATTATCATAACAATCCCCTTTTCTGCTCATGCTCACTTGTACCTCAGCTGCTTTGAGCACGGCCAGATAGCCTTGACTCGTATATTGACTTCCTCGATCCGAGTGATGGACCAGACCCGCTCCTGGCTTGCGTTGGCTCAGCGCCATTTCTGCCGCTTTTGTGATCAATTCTTCGTCTCGCTCCTTGCTCATGGCCCATCCAACGACCAATCGCGAGTAGATATCCACAATGGCTGCCAAATAGAACCAGCCTTCTGCTGTGCCAATGCCGGTAATATCTGCTACCCATTTGGTATTGGGTGCATCAGCCGTAAAATCTCGCTTGAGCAAATTTGGGGCGACTGGATTGTCGTGCTGACTATCCGTCGTTTTCACCTTCCTTCGCCTCGGTTTCGCGTTGATCCCTCGCTCACGCATCAAACGAGCTACCCGTTTTCTCCCACAATGCACTCCTTGCGCTTTCAATTCTGCGTGCACACGTGGGCTTCCATAGACCTGACGATTGTTCTGATACGCATCTTCGATTCGCTTTCCTAAAGACTCATCTTCTTGTTGGCGCTGGCTCGGTTCTCGTTGGCGCCAGGCATAATAGCCGCTTTCCGAGACATTGAGTACTTGGCACAGACGAATGACGGGAAATTCCTCTTGATGAGTCGCAATAAAGGCGTATTTTATTGCTGGGGCTGCACGAAGATGCGTACCGCTTTTTTTAATATATCCCTCTCTTGTTTGAGAATCTCATTTTCTCTTTGCAGTTGCCTTACTTTTTCTTCTCATTCTGTCTGATGTCCTTTCCCCGGAAAGGCTTGATCTGCATGATCTGCAAATTCTTTACACCATTTACTTAACGCACTGTCTGATATCCCAAGATCTCGCGCTATTTCTGTTTTACTCTTCTTACTCGTTTCTACAAGATGGACTGCCTCTTGCTTGAATTCTTTGGTATAACTTGGTTGGTGTTTTGCCATGATCCCCTCCTTCAGAGAGTTTACCAGCTTT
>Ga0137386_10000745_pt1 | contig 19248 bp, 23 predicted proteins | sample SagtaG_4_FD_104910 | JGI IMG/M metagenome (GOLD analysis project Ga0137386, IMG submission 104910) | Vadose zone soil microbial communities from Sagehorn Ranch, Mendocino, California, USA - Sage2_R_100_16 metaG | ecosystem: Environmental > Terrestrial > Soil > Vadose zone | place: USA... | reverse complement strand
GGAGGTGGCCTGAAAACAGCCCTGCAGCGCCCATGAGAGGCGGGTGGGTTGACACAGAAGGTGTCACGGGCGTGCCCCACGCGGCCATCACCGCGTCGCCAATGAACTTCTCGACCGTTCCGCCGTAACGCTCGATCAGCCCGCGACAGGTGTCGAAGTAGCGGGAGAGGAGGTCCCTGACCTCCTCGGGGTCTCGGGACTCCGAGAGCGTGGTGAAGCCGACCAGGTCGAGGAAGAGGACGGAGACCAGGCGCCGCTCGGCCTCGGGCTGCGGAAGTGGTCCCTCGCCCGTGGCAGCCGCGGGTGGGGTGGCGGCCTCGAGGCGCGTTCCGCACTCACCGCAGAACTTCTCCCCTCCCTTGAGGGGGTTGCCGCAGGCCGGGCAGGCCCGGACGAGCGGGGTCCCGCATTCCGTGCAGAACTTGGTGCCCGGCGCGTTGTCGGCACCACAGTTCGAGCAGACCATCCGACCGCGCTCTCCTCGTCTCAGCCGCGTGCCAAGCCCTCCCCGAAGGCTTGGGGCGCAATGAGTCTATTCTCCGAGCCGGCCGAGCTGTCCGGTCAGATAGCCCCGCGGGGCAAAACAGGGCGGACCTGACGCAGTTGACCTGCCGCCCGGTCACCGTGAGAACGCCACCTGCACCGTCTGGTCCAGTCCGACGCGTGTTAGGCTCTTACCGGTAATACTTCTACCAGGAGGCGCGCAGATGCGGGTCACGTCAAAGGGTCAGGTCACCATTCCGATCGAGATCCGAGAGCGGCTGGGTTTGCTTCCGGAGACCGAGGTTGACTTTGTAGTCGATGGGCACGACGTCCGGATCGTGCGCCGCGGAGCTCGTGGCAGAGACGGTCGGGGAGCCAGGACCGTTCGCCGGCTCCGGGGTACGGGAGGAGTTCGGATGACCACGGACGAGATCCTGGCCTTGACGAGGAAGCCGTGACCGTCGTCCTGGTCGACAGCAACGTGCTTCTCGATGTCGCCACGGATGATCCCCGGTGGGGAGAATGGTCCTCGAACGCCCTCGCTGCGGCCGCAGATACTTCCCCGCTCGCGATCAACCCGATCATCTACGCTGAGGTTTCCATCCGCTACGAGACGATCGAGGAACTCGAGCAGGTCCTCCCCGCGGACGCATTCCGGCGGGAAATGCTTCCCTACGAGGCAGGCTTCCTGGCCGGCAAGGCATTCGTTCGATACCGGCGGCGAGGTGGCCCGCGCTCTGTGCCGCTGCCCGACTTCTACATCGGCGCCCATGCCGCGGTGGCTGGGTTCCGGCTGCTTACGCGTGACTCGTCCAGGTACAGAACGTACTTCCCCGCTGTTGAGTTGATCGCTCCGGGGAGATCGCTACGCCCAGACGACTGATCCCTCAGCAAAGCAAGCGGAGGCGGACGGGAAGGTTCTACAACCTCGTACGCCTGGAGAAACGGCTGCGATCGCTCCGCGAGTAGGCAACCGCAGCATCAGCTTGCGGCTCGGCCCCCGGTCATCGGCCTGAATGCCACACAGCACATTTCGGGCTGTGGTTCGAGAACAGCCTCCATGTCGCTCGCACCCACCCCTTCCAGCGCTCCCCGCATCATCGAGAGGTTCATGGGACAGACCAGTTCGCGGTAGTCGGCTGAAAGCGCGTCGAATGGGCAGTTGCGGAGGCGGACAATTCCGCCTTCCGTGAGCTGCGGGTCGAAGCCCCGCTCCTGGAGCACGGCGTTGAGCACACCGTGAAGCCGGTCGTGGGCAGCCTGCCTCCCGGCCCGCCGGCGTGCCTCAGCCCCCAGCGCCACTCCGAACTCCCGGGCTGCCTGATGGGCCCCGTTCAAGGCCTTCTCAGGACGCTTCGGGTCCAGGCCGCGGAGCAGGAACCGCGCCACGAGCTCGTAGTCACGTGGCGGGACGTGGACACTGAGGTCCCGCGGGGGACGCCGGTAGACCCTGGCGGGCCGCCCCGCCCCGGGGCCTTGCCGTCCGGAGAGCCGCCGGTAATCCGCTGCCAGAAGGCTCTCCTCCACAAGCTTCTCGAGGTGGAATGCGGCCGCCGGACGGCTGATCCCGACCGCCCGCGCCGCCTCCTCTCTGCTCACCTCACCGGACCGACCCACCACGTAGAGGTAGAGACGACGCCGCACCGGATCGCCCAGGAGGGCGATCTCGGCGAGCTGGCGTTCGGCCGGTGATCGAGTCACGACTTCACTCTAACAAGAAGTCCGACTTGCGATAGAAGCGGTCACCGTGGGAATATCTATCGCAAGTCATGACTTGAGCTAGAAGCCCAAGGCACCCGAGCGCGAAGGAGGTGAGAACGGAGGCGGGGAATGTGCTTCAGCACCTGTAGGGCCCATCGGTGCGTGGCCGAGGGGAGAGAGAGGGGCCGAGGCCCCTCCCAAACGGAGAAGGAGACGATCATGGGTGACGCAATCTGGTCCCTGAAGGCGGCGATGCGCCGGCTGTGGGCGGACCACGTGATCTGGACTCGCCAGTACGTCGTGGCAGCGGTGGGGAACGCCCCAGACACCGAAGCGGCCGCCGGCAGGCTGCTCCGGAACCAGGAGGATATCGGGGGAGCGGTCGTCCCCTTCTACGACGAGGCCGCCGGGGCGGCCCTGACCGAGCTGCTCAAGCAGCACATCATGATCGCCGTCGACCTCATCGAGGCGGCCAAGGTCGGAGATCAGGCGAAGTTCCAGGCCGAGGACGCCAAGTGGACCCAGAACGCGGAGGAGATCGCCGACCTCCTGAGCGGAGCCAACCCCAGCTGGCCGAAGAAGGACGTGGTCGACCTCCTGGGGCTCCACCTTTCCCTCACCAAGCAGGAGGTGGTGGCCAGGCTGCAGAAGGACTGGGCTGCCGACGTCGACGCCTTCGACCAGATCTTCACCGAAATCCTGACCGTTGCCGACGTCCTGGCCGACGGGATCGTCAAGCAATTCCCCGACCGGTTCAAGGAGTAGGAGCGATGGACGCAACGCCGAGCTTCGTCCTTGAGGTCGGGGCGAGTGCCCCATCGTTCAGCGACCTGCTGGGAGTCGACGGGAAGCGCTACTCGCTCTCATCGTTCGAGGACAGCCGGTTGCTGGTCGTGGTCTTCACCTCGAACGGCTGTCCGACGGTACGGGCCTTCGAGGACCGGCTGGGGGAGATCCACGCAACCTTCGCACCGGACGGTGCTCGCGTGGTGGCGATCAACGCCAACAACCCGTACCTGTCCCCGGGGGACAGCTACGAGGAGATGGTGCGGCGCTCGGGCGAAAGGGGGTTCCCTTTCCCCTACCTCAAGGACCAGGACGGGAGTGTGGCCCGGGCGTACGGAGCTATCTCCACTCCGCATGCATTCCTCTTCGACGCAGACCGGAGGCTTCGCTACCAGGGTCGGATCGCCGACTCCAGGATCCCGGAGAAGGTGACGACCCCGGACCTCGAGAACGCGCTGCGGGATCTCCTCGCCGGGAGGCCGCCGAGGGTCCCTGTGACGGTGCCCTTCGGCTGCTCGATCGTCTGGTGACCGCTTGTGCCGAACCGTCGTGCTGGTCGTGGCGGACCGGCCCGGTCCCACGCGGCGGGGTTCGCGGAGGAAGGAGGGGACGTGGATGAGACTCGCTGGTTCGCCGATATCGGCGCGCCGGGCCTGCAGAGTCCGAACCGCGATTCGGATCGAAAGGGCAGCCTTCCCGCCCTCCTTCCGTGGGCCATCGGAGGGGCATGGACGATCGTGATCCTGACCTGGGCCACGGGCCGGGGCGGGGCTCTGGGCCACGACCACCTGATCGAGCATGGCCCTGCGCTGTGGGTGGCCCTCGGCCTGTTCCTGATGGGGTGGCAGGTCATGGTCGTGGCCATGATGCTGCCCTCCAGCCTCTCGGCCTTCCAGACGTTCGGCGCGTTGACGTTCGACCGCCGTGACCGCCGTGACCGCCGCGGCCTGGGCGCCGCGTTCCTGGCTGGCTACATCGCGGTGTGGACGGGCTTCGGGTCGTTGGCCTTCCTCGGGGACATCGGTTTCCATCGCTTCGTCGACCGCTCGCCGTGGCTTGCCGGACGCCCGTGGCTCATCGGCGGGAGCGTTCTCCTGGTAGCTGGGGTCTTCGAGCTCTCCCCGCTCCCAGGGCGGTGTGGCAAGCGGACAGACAGGATGAGCGCCCGCCTCGGCGGGGATCGTCGGCTCGTCAACTCCGACGCCATGCGCCTGGGAGCAGATCATGGTCTCCAACGGCTCAGGCGGTGCTGGCCGCTCATGGTGCTGTCCTTCGCCGTGGGCATGGCCAGCCTCGGGTGGATGGTGGTGCTCACCCTGTTGATGGTCGTGCAGGAGAGGGAGGGCCCCCGGCGGGTGGCACTGCTGATGGGGATAGGGCTGTTGGCCGCTGCTGCCATCGTCATCGCCCATCCCGGATGGATGCCATCCCTGTTCCCGAGCGCCGCATGATGACCGAGCGGGGGCCCAGGCACGTCAGCAAGGTCCTCTGGGCCGCGGTGCGGGAGGACGGCATGCGGTGTCAGGGTGCGATCATCGGTGCCATGGTTCCCGCGCACTCACGTGATGCCGGCCAAGGGATGGTTGCTGGGGAGCTGACAGGGTCATGCTGACCGCCAGGGAGATGGCTGGCTTCGTTGGAGTCGGGTTGGCCGGCGCGGCCTACCTCCCGCAGATCTGGCACCTCATCCGAGAGCACTGTGCAGCCGGTATCAGCCGATTCGCCTTTGGCGTGTGGCTGGTCGCGTCCTTGCTGGTGACAACGCACGCCTTCGCCATCCGAGCCGGTGTCTTCATCGTGCTCGGCTCCGTTCAGATCATGGCCACGACTGTCATCCTCTTGTGCGCCACCAAGTACTCGGGCTCCTGCTGCGCCAGCTATGCTTGGTCGCCGGGGCCAGACACACTCGCGAACGGCATCGCCGGTTCCCCTGAGCGGCTATCGTTACCCGTTCGGGGAAGGAGGTGAGAGATCGATGTGCTTGACGTGTGGGTGCATGTTGCCGCACGAGGACCATGGCAACCCCGAGTACCTGACTATCGAGGGCCTGGAGAAGAGCGCTTCGCTTGACGGGTACGACCTCGATACGGCTGTGCAGAACCTGATCAAGACAGTAGAGGTGGCCAAGAAAGAGACCGGGCACGACCACCGGTAGGCGTTGGCAGGGCAGCACCCGGCAACCGGATGGATCCGAGGGGCACGAGGCTGCTTCACACGCAATTTGCCTGACGGGTGGGAGAGGCTCGCGGTGGCGCTCCGCCCGCGAAACTACACGAATGTAACGAGCGGAGGCGGACGGGAATCGAACCCGCCATCCAGCTCTCGCCGGATCACCGGTTTTGAAGACCGGGGGGCCCACCAGGCGCCCTGACGCCTCCGGGGAGGAGCATACGTGCTTGTCCACTAGTCCGTTGCGGACTAGGCTGCCGGTCGGATGACGATGACGCACGTGGACGTGCTGGTGCTGGGCCTCCTGGCCGACGAGCCCCTGTACGGCTACCAGCTGCTGGAGCGGTACCGCGCCCGGGCCATGGAGTACTGGGCCCCGTCCGGCCGGGCCTCCGTGTACCAGGCCCTCCGGCGCCTCGAGCGCAAGGGGCTGGTGTCCGGGAGGTCCCAGCAGGGGAGGGTGGGGCCCGACCGACGGGTCTACCGCCTGGCCCGGTCCGGGAGGGACCGGCTCCGGCAGGCGCTGCTGGAGCGATTCGGGCGCGGCGGGGCGCATCCCGTGGACCGAGCCCTGCCCTTCGGGTTCGCCCACCTCCTGTCCGCCGAGGAGGTCAGGGGCGGTGTCGCCGCCCGCGAGTCCGCCCTGCGGGCACGAACGGAGGAGATCCGCGCCGAGCGGGCTCGCCTGCGGACCGCCCGGGGTCCCGTCGCCGTGCTGGCCAGGAGGATGCTCGACCGGGAGGAGGGCCTGGCATCGGCCGAGCTCGCGTGGCTGGGCGCGTTCCGCCGGGACGCCGGGAGGCTCCGGCGCGAGGCTCCGTAGCCGGCTTCCATTGGGCAGAACCGGCCCCGCCGCATTGGAAATCGGACAGTGGACCTGTTTTTGGGCGCGGCTCCTCCGGGGGGGTTGGAGGAGCCTCGGAAAGGGCGCAGGGGGGGGAGGGTGAATCGGTCTGCGCCGATCCTGGGGATACCCGGGGTGCCCACCCCCAAACATCGGCCGGGACTTTTTCTCGACAAAACGGGGATTCACGCTGGAACGTCGCCCGATCGGCCGACGGCGGCCGCCGGAACCGGGCGCCGGGCCGGAAAGCGTCCCCCCGGTCGCCTACCATGGGACCGGCGTGGAAGCGGCCTTCTTCGACCTCGACAAGACCATCATCTCCCGGTCGAGCTCGCTGGCCCTGACCCGGCCCATGTACCGGGCCGGCCTGGTGTCCCGCTCGGCGCTGCTGAAGGGTGTCTACGCCCAGCTGGTCTACCTGCTGCTGGGCGCGGACGAGAAGAAGATGGACCGGGCCAAGGAAGCGCTGGCGGCGCTGTCGAAGGGGTGGGAGAAGACCCAGGTCGAGGAGCTGGTCCGCGAGGTCCTGATCGACCTGATCGATCCGTACGTCTACCAGGAGGCCCTGGACCTGATCGCGCTGCACCGGGCCCTGGGCCGGGCCGTGTTCGTGGTGTCCTCCTCTCCGGAGGAGGTGGTGACGCCGCTGGCCGAGCACCTCGGCATCCCCGGCGTGATCGCCACACGCGCCGGGATCGTGGAGGGGAAGTACACGGGGGACCTGGAGTTCTACGCGTACGCCGAGAGCAAGGCCGAGGCGCTGCGCGAGGTGGCGGATCGGGATGGGATCGACCTGGAGTCCTCCTACGCGTACTCCGACTCCATCACCGACCTTCCGATGCTGGAGGCGGTGGGGCATCCCGTGGCGGTGAACCCGGACCGGGACCTTCGCCGGGAGGCGGAGAAGCGTGGGTGGCAGATCCGCTACTTCCGCCGGCCGGTGCGGATGCGGCAGCGGCTTGTCTCGGCGGTGCCCCGGCCGTCCCCGGTCGCCGCCGTCGCCGCCGCGGTGGGCGTGGCGCTGGTGTTCGCCTGGCTGTACCTGCGGCCGCGGCGCGGCCGCGATTAGGACTCCCAGGTCCAAAGGTCCCCCCGAATCGGGGGACCTCCGGTTTCCCACAGTCCGCGGCGCGGAGATAGAATCCGGACCGGCCGTCCTCGGACGGCCACGAAGGGAGCAGTACCCACGTGCGTCCTGCCGCGGGAGGCATGCTCGGGCCCCGAGGGTGAGCCCGCGGTACCCGAGCAAGTTGCAGAGAGCGCTTGGTAGCTGCTCCCTTCGTCTTCGTCCGGGCGCTCCTTCGATCCCGCCGCCGGTGCCTACGGACGCACGAACCGGGCGAACTCGAAGTGCATCCCGTCCGGGATCAGGAAGTCTCCCCCCCAGGTGAAGCCCCACCGCTCGAAGATGGCCACGACGCGGGGGTCCATGGTCGGTGTGTGGCCGTACAGGTTCTCTGCCACATCGAGGTCGATGGCGATGCCCCAGGCATGGTGGGAGATCCCCTGGGCGGGGTCCCGATTCGCGAAGCGGGGGCCGAAGCAGCCTCCGTACTCGCCGGCCTTGATGAGGTGGGCCAGGCCCGCCTGCACAACGTCGCGCAGCGCGCCCCGGAGCTGGGGAAACAGCGCCCGGTTGCAGTGGACGTCGCCCAGGATGGGGACGGGTTCGGTGGCGATGTGGCGGGACTCCCAGGCGGGGTCGATGGCGAGCTGCCCGCCCGGCAGCGGGCGCGCCGCGAACTCCCCGAACAGCTGCTTCACCCGCACGGGGGCGAGGACCGCGTCCCCCTGCCGGAAGTACGGGGTCTGGCCGGGGGCCCGGACCCGGAGGGGCAGACCCTTCGGGATGATGGTCCGGATCTCGGCGGTCAGCTCCCGCTCCGTCATGCCGGGCCTGGGCTGGAGGAGCGCGTAGCGGTTCTCGTGGATGCCCAGCGTGGCGGCGACCCGCCGGGACACCAAGAGCTCGTTCGCGCCGACCAGCTCGTCGGGGAGGACCGCGGCCACCGTGATCGAGCTCGGGCCGAAGTCGAACCCGCCTCCCACCCCGAACCCGCGGACATCCGCGCTCATCTGGCCCATGACGCCCTTCCCGTCCGAGAGGCTGAGGACCAGCCCACGGTCGGAGGGGGGGAGGAACGGCGTGTACTCGCCGGGGTCCACTGCGGCGACCTCGATGGGGATGGCTAGACCGTGCGGCGGCGCATCGACCTGCGTGCCGTCCGCGGAGAAGGAGCGGGTCATCCAGGCCAGGCCGCTCGCCACCACCACGGATCGCTCGATCCCGGGGAGGACCCGGACGGCCTGCCGGAACCCGCGGGGGAGCCCGCCCGGCGTCCAGGCCAGGAAGGTCTCGGGAGGTTCGGGGCTGGTGTGGGGAGCGGGGGCGGCCGAGGTCCGGTCGGAAGCACCTCCGCCGCCGCCGTTCCCGGACACTGTCTGTCCGGCGCTCTGGAGGGAAAGGGTGAGCAGCCCGCCCAGCGCGAACCCCACGATGCCCGCCCCCACCAGCCGGGGCGTTCCCCGGAACCACTTCATGGCGAGGCTCCGGACCGCGTGACCTGCCGCGTGGTGCCGGCGGGCGCCGTGGTGGCCGGCGTGGAGACCGGCTGGAGCGATTCCGCCAGGGCCAGGAGGTCCGGGAGGGTCAGGCCGGCGCCGTCGACCGAGTAGTAGATGCCGCCGGCGACCCATTCCAGCTGGTCGCGACTCGGGGTGAAGCGCCCGGTGGCGTCCCCCACCTGGACGGCCGACTGCTCCGCGGCCGAGGCCGGTGGGAGGTCCGTCCCGGGCTCGATGTGCAGCCGGATCCGCCCCTCGAGGTCCGAGCTCTCCTGTCCGAAGTACAGGTTCAGGCTCTGGGCGTCGCCGACCTGCACGAGCTCCGTGGAGATCAGGCGGTAGCCGGCGGGGAGGGACCCGGGCTCCGACACGGGGAAGGGGACCCGCGAGACGGCCTGCCGAAGCGACAGGCGCTCGGCCATGCCGTCGATGGAGGGCTGCACGTCCCAGGAGGCCGGGATGTCCGAGGACACCGGGAGCGACGCCGCCACGTGCAGGAGCGCGTCGCGGGACAGGTTCGTTTCCAGGAACAGGTCGATGCCGGGTCCGTGGATCGACAGCCGCCGGCCGAGGGTTCGCGTGGCGGGTTCGTAGTAGGCGACCCCGCCGCCGGGGAGGTCGACCCGCTCGGCCAGGCGGCTGACCGGCCCGAAGGGTGCGTCGGCCCGCCAGGAGTGCGTCTCCCGGACCTTCAGCCAGGCCAGGCCGGAGGAGTACGCCACGATGGTCTGGTCGCTGGGCTCGCCGGTCCCGCCGGGGGGGATCACCACGCGGTACAGGGACAGGCCGGCGGTGTCGGTGGGCACGATCGGCGCGTACCCGACGCGTTTCGGGACGTCGTCGAGCCGTACGGTCTGCGCGCCCTCGCTGGTGCTCTCGGTGGGCGACGACGGCGCGGCCGTTGCCGCCGGGATGGCGAAGGTGGCCGGGGCGGGGGTCCGCTGGTCGAACGAGACGGCGCGGGCTTCGAAGACGTCGCGCCCGGGGGGCTCGGGTGGAAGTCCCTCCCGGGCCGCCCACGCGACCCGTTCCGGCTCGTCGGCGGGGTAGACCCGGTAGGCCAGCGGGAACCAGGTTCGCTGGTCGAGCCACAGGATCACCCGGTCGTCGGGGAAGAACGGCCGCCATGCACCACCCTGGTGCAGGAAGGCGAACAGGGGGCTGGCCTGGCGATAGGTGAGGGCCACGCGGAGCGCGGGGTGGCCTCCGACGGTACTCCGGCCGAGGACGTGGAGGCGGTTCGCGTCGGCCAGCGTGGAGATGGGGAGCACGATGTCGCTGGGCATTGGGGCGGCCTCCGAGAACGGGACCCGGTGGTCCACCCGGCGCGTCCGGTCGGAGCCCAGCGGGCAGTTGGGGTAGGCGTCCGGCGGGCATGGCCCAGGTCCGGAGAGGTACCAGCGGGACCGGTCCACGATCAGGGACAGGTCGTTGCGAGGCCACGTGGCATTCGGATAGGGCGTGAGGTCCGTGACGTCCATCCGAAAGCGTTCGGGCGCCGACAGCCACACGTCCACGCTGAAGTGGCGGAGGGGGAGCCGGGGCTGGAAGTGCCACTCCGTGACGGCGAACCGGGCGTGGTAGCCCTGCAGGTTGGCGGCTGCCTGAAGGACCTGACGGGGCAGCTCCTCGGCCAGGACGGCGGGGCGTGGCGAGCGACCGGGCCAGATGCCCGTCCCGGTCACGGCGCTGCCGGCGAAGGCCCCGGCCAGGAGGGCCACCCCGACGCGGGCCAGCTCGCGCCGGCGGCCGATCCGGGCCGGGCGGCTCTCGCGGGCCGGCCGGGTGGCCGTCGCCGGGCCGGACGGCCCCGGCGGTTCGACCGACTGGAGCCGCCGGAGGAGCCGGGGGTGGCCGACGGGGCCACTGCCTGCGGCGACCCGTTCCATGATCGGATCGACGAGGTCGGGCACCGCCTCGGCCAGGCGGAACCGCACCCCTTCCCGGACCTGCCTCGCCCCGGCCTGGAAGCCCCGGCAGCTCGCGCACCCGGCCAGGTGCCGTTCCAGGGCGGCGTCGAGCCGCGGGGGAAGGCGCTCACCGTCCAGCCGTTCGGACAGCGCGAGCTCGGCCCGCTCGCAGTTCACCGGCCGCCCTCCTCGGTGGCCCCCCGGCCCTCGCGGTCGTCGTGGTCCGACAGCCCCCGGACCAGCACGCGGCGTCCCCGGTGCATGCGGCTCTTCACCGTGCCCACCCGGACCTGCAGGATATCCGCGGCCTCCTGGTAGGAGAGGCCGAACACCTCGATCAGGAGGAACGGTTCGAGGTGCTCGCGCGACAGTCCACGGACGGCGTCCCACACCTCCGCCCGCGTGGCGGGGTCGGTCGCGGGCGGGGGCTGCGGGTAGTCGCGGGGCTCCAGGACCCGACGCGATTTCAGCGCATCCATGCTGCAGTTGCGCACGATCCGGAACAGCCAGCTCGAGAACTTGGAGTCGCCCCGGAACGAGCGCAGGAACCGGAACGCCCGCAGGAAGGCCTCCTGGGTGACGTCCTCGGCCGTGGCCCGGTTCCCGGTGAGGTGGTAGGCGAACCGCCACACGTCGGCCTGGTACAGGCGGACCAGGTCCTCGAACGCCCGGAGGTCCCCCTCCCGAGCTCGAGCCAGCGTGCGTGGATCCGGTTCCTGCACGGCCCTACCGCCCTCTCGCACGCAAGCCTAGTGCCGAGGGACGGCACCAGGGAACCGCGACTCTCCCCTCCATCCGGGCAAGCTGACTCCCGAGGGGGGCCAGGGGTTCCCCGCCGGTACAGCCCAAGCTGACGGGGAAGAGCCGTGCGCTGGGAGAGAGGTCGCAGCCCGGCGGCTGCTGGTTCAGCCGTCTGGCCGGGCCGCGCTCAGCCGCCTGGCCGGGCCAGGGCGCTCAGCCGGTCGGCCAGGCGCTCGAGGCGGTCGGCCGCCTCCTCGAACAGGTCGAGGGACACGGCCCCGGTCGCCGCCAGGAGCTCTGTCTCGATGTCGATGCGGTTGCCGGGCTTCCTTCGATCGTTCACCTCCTCCAGGAGCGGTTCCAGCAGGCAGACGGCCCGCTCCAGCCGGGCGACCTCGTCCGGGGGCCCCGCGCGGTGGAGCCCACGGTCCCGCAGCCAGTCCCCGATCGAGATGACCTTTCCCATCGACCGCAAGCGTAGAACGGGGGTATGACATTTTCCCGGAAGCTCGGGCGGAATCGGTGGGGCGGCCGCGGGTCCGGAGGGCCGCCGGGGCCGATCGGCGCCGCTGAACAGGGCGTTCGAGCACCTACAATCCGAGCCGTGAACCGAACCGCGGTCGCGGAGCTCCTGGCCGCGCTCTCGTATGGGGAGAAGGTCGCCGCCGAGCGCGCACGCGACAATGCCCGCTTCGCCCCGGACTCCCGGACCCGGGAGACCCAACGGAGCATCGCGGACCGGGAGAGCAGGAACTCGCGGCTCATCGAGGCGCGCCTCGGCGAGGTCGGGTCGGAGGCCCTGACCAGGCGGTTCGCGCCCTTCTTCGACACGTTCTTCTCCCGCACCGAGCCCTCGGACTGGGTGGAGGCGCAGACGTTCCACTACGTCGGGGACGCCCTGGTGTCGGACTTCGCCGACGGGCTGGTCGAGCTGCTCGACCCGGTGTCGGCGGAGGTGGTGCGGCGGGCCCTCGGCGAGCGCGAGGATCAGGAGTCGTTTGCGCTGGAGGAGCTGACTCGGGCCATGGAGGGGGAGCCGGCGTCCACCGAGCGGATCGCGGCGTACGCCCGCAGGATCATCGGCGAGGCCCTCACCCAGACCAGCCGTGCGCTCGACCAGGCCACCGTGCTCAAGGACCTGCTGGGCGGGGTGGACGGCGAGAAGCGGTTCCTGCTCGACCTGCTGGAACGGCACCGGGTCCGGCTGGACCGCCTGGGCATCGAGCGGGTGGAGGCAGAGCCGGGAGACTGACGGACCGGCCGCAGCTCGCGACCGTCGACGGTCCGAGTTGGGGAATTCTCGCTCCCCCGCATCCCCCGCATCCCCCGAAAGATCCTCCGTCCTGGCGATTGTCCGATGGCGGATCCGCCGTTAGTCTTCCCCTCGCTCCAAGGCGGCCGCGCAAGCAGCAGGTGGTCGCCGGGAGCAACCGGCGGGCGCGACCGCCGGGATGCACTCCCCCTCTCTTCCCCGCGTGCCTTCGGCATCGACGCTGCCGGAGGACGTGTCCCGGCACTGTTGCATTGGGCGTCGCGGCGTCGCATCAGGGAGACTTCGACCATGAGATCACGCTCTCACCCTCGCCCCCGACCAGCGCCGAGCTCCGCCTTCGCCGGGTACCGGTTCCCGCCGGAAGTGATCACGCTGGCGGTCCGGTGGTACCTACGGTTCGGTCTGTCGTACCGAGATGTGGAGGAGCTCCTGGCAGAACGAGGCATCGAGGTCGACCACGTGAGCATCTACCGGTGGGTGCACCGCTTCGCACCCGAGTTCGCCGAGGCGGCTGGGGCTTGTCGGCACGTGGTGGGTGATCGCTGGCACCTCGATGAGACGTACGTGAGGGTGGGCGGGACGTGGCGCTACCTGTTCCGGGCCATCGACCAGTTCGGCCAGGTCATCGACGTCTTCCTCTCCCCACGGCGGAACAGAGAGGCGGCACGGCGGTTCTTCGAGCGGGCGATCGGGCGGACCCCGATCTCACCCGTGGAGGTCACCACCGACCGGTACCGTGTCTACCCCCGTGTCCTGGACGAGGTGCTGCCTGGGGCCTTCCATGACACGGAGGTCCATGCCAACAACCCGCTGGAGACCGACCACGGCCGCCTCAAGGCCCGACTTCGACCCATGCGAGGGCTGAAGCGCGACCGCACCGCCAGCGTCATCGTCCCCGCGCACGCCTTCGTCCAGAACCTCCGCCGGGGCTTCTACGACCTGGGGACCGACGTGCCAACCGGTCGACGCCTGGCCGACGCGTTCGTCGAGCTGGCCCTGGTCATCTGACACCGACCCAAGCGGATCGGTCCACCACGCCCGGGCTTCAGCCAACGCAACAGTGCCTCTCCTGCGCGAGGGGCAAGCCCAGCTGGTCGAGGTGCTCCCTGAGCGAGAGTACCGTGAGGAGCATCTCCCCGGAGCCATCAACCTCTCTCTCAAGTCCCTTAGCGAGGACGCGGTCGCCAGGCTCGACCGGGCGAGGCCGATCATCGTCTACTGCTGGGACGACAGGTGAGACATGAGCCCACGGGCCGCGTGGCGGCTCGAAGAACTCGGATTCGATCGGGTCTACGACTTCGTCGGCGGCAAGCTGGAATGGCTGAGCCGTGGCCTCCCTACCGAGGGCGAGGGACCGCACTACGCCGTGGCGGGAGAAGTCGTGGAACCGGACGCGTACACGTGCGGACTGGACCACACCGCCGGCCAGGTGCGGGCTGCCCTCCAGCGCGGCCCCGACTCGATCTGCGTCGTGGCCAACGCGCAGGGAATCGTCCTCGGCCGGGTCCGATGGAAGGACCTGCCCACCGAGGACGACGTTCGAGTGAGGGACTTCATGCAGCCGGGGCCTGCCACGGTCCGGCCGGTCGAGCAACTCGCCCCGCTGGTCGAGCGCATGCACGCGGCAGGGGTCGCCACGATCATCGTGAGCACGGCGAAGGGGAAGCTGCTCGGCGTGGTGAATCCGGCGACTGCCGAGCAGAGGCTTCGAGACCGTCCCAACCCATGATCCCGATCTCGGCTCGGGGTTCGGTTTGAGGATGCGCCCTGCTACCGAGACCCTCAACCGCGGGGCCAGCGGGCCGCACCGGGGAGGCCGCCTCGGTGGACTCCGGAGACCCAGCCGGTCGGAGGCGACGTAGGCTCAACCTCGTGGGCTGGCGCATCCTCATCGGTATCGGAATCGCGCTCCTGGTCGCCTGGGCGGCCCTGGTCGCGTTCCTCCTCATCGCCAGACCCGAGGGTTCGAGGCTGAAGGAGACGGTTCGGGTCCTGCCGGACACCCTTCGACTGCTCCGTCGCCTCGCCGCGGACCATTCGCTTCCCCGCGGGGGTGCGAGTGCGGCTCTGGCTGCTCTTCACCTACCTCGCCATCCCAGTCGACCTCGTGCCGGACTTCATCCCCGTGATCGGGTACGCCGACGACGCCATCATCGTCGCGTGGGTCCTCCGGTCCGTGGTCCGCAGGGCCGGGCCGGAGGCCGTGCGCAGGCACTTGCCGGGCACGGAGGACGGCTTGGCCGTGCTGTGGCGCGTCGCGGGCCTGCCGGGCGAACCGGTGGCGTCTGAGGGCTAGGATCAGCTCCACAGGGGCCTTCGGGCGGGGAGCGCTGAGGCGATGAAACGTTGGCGGGTTGCCTTCGAGACGGGCTTGATCGTCGGCGCGATCGTCCTGCTCAAGCTCGTCGTCGAGGCGTTCTCCGGCGACTTCATCGCCCTCAGCCCCCTCTACACGAGCGTCGTGGCTGGCGGCATCTTCGTGATCGGTCTGCTGGTGGCAGGAACGCTCGCCGACTACGAGGAAGCCGAGAAGATGCCGGCCGAGATCACCGCGGCCCTCGAGAACATCCACGAGGACGGGGTGTCCATCAAGGAGGCGAAAGAGGAGTTCCACCTGGCCCGCCTGCGGAAGTCGCTCGCGGGCATCGTGGTGGCACTGAAGGAGGACCTGGCCCGCTCGGGGTCGCGGACCTGCCTCACGGCGATCAACGAACTGTCGGCCTCCTTCCTGGACTTGGAGCGCATGGACGTGCCCCCGAACTACATCGTGCGATTGCGGACGGAGCAGGGCACTGTCCGCAGGAGCGTCCTTCGCATCTACCACATCTAGCGGACGGCGTTCCTGCCGTCGGCCTACGTGCTCATCCAGACCATCCTCGGGCTGATCGTCGCAGCGCTTCTGTTCACGAACCTCGACCCCTTCTACGAGTCCATCGTGGCGCTCATGTTCATCTCGTACTTCTTCATCTACCTCGTCAGGTTGCTGGGCATCATCGACACGCCGTTCCGGGTGAACGAGCGAACCATGGACGACGTCAGCCTGTTCCTGCTGAACGAGTTCGCCCAGCGCGTCAGCGAGAAGTAACGACCCCGGGGCCGTGGGCACTCTAGCGGCCCGGGCCTCGGGAGTGAGGGCTTGGCTCGGTGATCCGGCCTCTGACACCCGACTCTATGAACGGGTCAGTCTCAACGCTTCGTGTCGTCGCGCGCAGCGCGACGACGGTGCTGGTATCGGCGGCCCCAGCGAGCAGCGGATCGTGGCCGGTCCGCCCACTCTTCTCCCAAGACGGATAGCACTCGCTCCCTCAGGGCTGGCGGAGCTGGGATGGCGTGCGAAGCCACGCTGAAAGCGATGAGCCCCTCCTCGAGCCCTACCGTCGTCATCCGGCAACTGGCGCATCGGCACAGGTGCTCACGGACCTCGTCCTCGGCGGCGTGTGAGAGCGTGCCCAGCACGAGATCGGGAAGCCTCCCGATCGCCGCGTCACAAGCCGCGCGTGGCTCTCCGGTCCCAAGTCCGCCTTTGGCCGCCGAGGAGGCGGAGCGCCATCGATCCTTCACAGCGCCAAGTAATACGGGGGGGATCTCGCCGAAGTTGTGGGCCTACCGGAGGCCGCTGGGCCTGCTCGTCCGTATTTCTGACGGGGGCCGCCCCAGCCGGGCAGCCAGCATGAGGTCCGAAGGGAGTGAGCGACGATGCTGGGTCGACGAGGGACGAAGACGCTGATCGGCGCGGCGGCGGTGCTCATGATGCTCGGCGCGGCCTGCAGCAAGAGCTCCAGCTCCTCGACCAACCCAACGCCACCGCCGACGTCCCAGCCCGCCTCGAGTAGCTCCACGAGCGCCGCCGGGGTCACCCTCCAGCAAGGAGCCGGAGGGTTCGTGTTCGCGCCCACCACCCTCACGGTAAAGAAGGGCGAGAGCATCAACGTGAAGAACGTGGGGACGGTCGCGCACACCTTCACCATCACGGGCAAAGGGATCGACGTGGTGAACAACCCCGGCCAATCGCAGCAAGTCACTATCAACCTCCCTGCGGGGACGTACCAGTTCATCTGCCGGTTCCACGTGAGCCTTGGGATGAAGGGGACACTGACCGTCACTGGCTGATCCGGTCGCTAGGCCGGTAGGCCCGAAGCCTGTGGCACCAGGCGTACAGGACGGCCCCGGTGATCGGCCCGTTGTTCCTCTACGAGATGTTCGTTACGGGTGCTCAGGCCTGCTGTTATCCCACCGTTGCAACATGGTTTGCCCCCCGTGCGGGCGCGCGCAACGCTCCGGCAGCGGTGCGGCGATAGGGCCATTCCTGCGCTTCACGCTCAGCTGGGCGAGGGTCGGCTCACTCCGATGTTTCTGGGGACGCCTGCCCGACGTGCGAGGTCAGCGACGACGGCACGTCGCCTCCGCCGGACCACACGCCTTTCGAGACGTTGCCGGAGACCCCTCCGCGTGGCGGATCATCGCGAGTCGCCGTGGGAGGCCACGCGGTCCTGCTGAGTCATCGGTCCCCCTTCCCCTCGGAGGACTCGATGTGTACACGATGTCCGTCAGTTCCAGAACTAGACCTGGGAGGTCGGGCCCGAGTACACTCGCCCGCGCCCACGTTACATACGCGCCCTGACCTGGGGGTTCCCGGTTCTTCGGCCAGGGGAAGGGGGGTGAAGGCTGGGTCGGTTCGTGGTCTCTACTCGCGTCCGGGCATCGCCCACAACTGAAAGGGGCACGTCAATGAGGAGAGCGTTTCGCGTTTCGCTCGTGCTCGCCGTATTGGGGGCGATGGTGTTGGTGGCGGCGGGGAACTCGACGGCGGCCCGCCACCATGGCCACCGGGCGCCTCGGTGGGTGAGGCACGTCAGGAACTACCCGGGCGGCATCTCCAACGGGGTCCGGGCCTACCTCACCAAGGGCGTGATCCAGGCCAGGCAGGCCGCACGACAGGGCCTGTTCTCGCCGTCCAGTCCCGCGAACACCGGCGGGATCGGCGGGAACGTCCAGGTGAACACGGAGCCCGTGACCCCGAAGATGCCCCAGAACGAGACCGCGGTGGCGTACAGCCTGGATGCTCTGACCACCGCCGTGGCCGCCTCCAACGACTACATCGACGGGGGCCTGGGCATCTACACCACCCACGACGGGGGGAACCACTGGAACAGCGTCTACCTGACGCCGCGCGTGCCTGAGACCGGTGATTTCTGCACCGGTGGGGACCCGTCGGTTGTCTATAGCGCTCGGGACCACGCGTTCTACGCGTCGCAGCTGTGCTTCATGCGGTTCCACCCCGAGTCGGAGGTTCAGGTCATCGAGTCGACGGACGGCGGCGACCACTGGACCGGGGCCCGGTTCAGCTCGGAGGTCATCACCAACTGGAACGGTTCCGGCTTCGACCCTTCGGTGTTCTACGACAAGGAGCTCCTCGCCGTCGACAACAACCCCGCCAGCCCTCACTACGGACGGCTGTACGTCACGTTCATCAAGTTCCACTTCGATGAGACCGGGTTCGGCGACTACTGCCCGGTGCAGCTCGCCTACACCGACGACGTCGACCCCAACAACGACGGCAGCCTCACGGACACCGTGTGGAGCCACACCCCAGTGGTCCCGGACAATCCCGGCGGCAACGGGACCGGTCCCACGGCGAACCAGTGGGCCATTCCGGTGGTCGACGACCAAGGCGGGTTGGACATCTCCTACGCGTCCGAGGACTGCAACACGTCCTTCGACCGCGCCCTGCTGTTCAAGCGCAGCACGAACGGCGGGGCGTCCTTCGGCCCGCAGCGGAAGATCAACAAGCCGGGGCAGTGGAAGGACAACCCCAACCTCAGTGACCTGCTGCCGAACAAGAACGCTCGGATTCCGCTGTCCCCCTCCATGGACTTCGACCCGCAGCTCGGCGCGCTGGTGTACGTCGTGCAGAACAACATCAACGCGGGCTCGTCGGGAGCTGATATCTCCGGCGCGTTCTCGACCGACTACGGAACGACTTGGAGCGACATGCAGTTTGTGTCGCACCTGGGTTCGACGGTGGGCGCGGGGGCCCCGAACGACCAGTTCTTCCCATGGGTCTCGGTCGACCCCCAGGGAGGCATCCACGTCATCTGGTTCGACAACCGCAACGACCCTGGAAACACGCTGATCGAGACGTTCGAGCTGTTCACGGGGACGCTCAGCTTCGCCGCGCCCAACACCGACATCAGCACGGCGTCGTGGAACCCGAACAACTCGTTCTTCTCGTCCGGATCCTTCATCGGCGACTACAATGGCCTCGATGCGGTGGACAACGCCATCGAGTACCCGGTGTGGACGGATGGCCGAAACACCCCCGGACCACCGTTCGGACAGACGGACGTCTTCACGGTTCCGAACCAAAGTCCCGAACCGTGAGCCCCAGTGAGCGGGCCGTCGGGATTCGACCTGACCGGACCCGGCGTGGATACGAAAGGGGCGGCTTCGGCCGCCCCTTTCACCGACGTTGAGTCCGCGGGCCCGGTCGATCGGGATCGGGGGGGGAGGGCCGGAAGCTCCTTCCGGAGGGCGCGTTAGCGCTCCTTTGCCAGCGAAGGCCCGGCGCCGGCGTCGATCAGGGCCAATCCGTCAGCCGTTCGCACCAGCAGGGGATGGTAGGGAAGGGGGAGGAACCCCTGGTCGTCCAGCAGCTCACGCACCGAGGGCTCCAGCTGTGAAGGCCGGTCGAAAACTCGAACACTGGCCGCTCGAAAAGTCGAGCACCCGAGGCAGATGCTAGCGGAGTCCACCACCCCCTTCCCGTGCGGGTTCGG
>Ga0137386_10000740_pt1 | contig 19313 bp, 25 predicted proteins | sample SagtaG_4_FD_104910 | JGI IMG/M metagenome (GOLD analysis project Ga0137386, IMG submission 104910) | Vadose zone soil microbial communities from Sagehorn Ranch, Mendocino, California, USA - Sage2_R_100_16 metaG | ecosystem: Environmental > Terrestrial > Soil > Vadose zone | place: USA... | reverse complement strand
CATGGAATCTCATTGGGATAGTTGCTATCAGGAGATACACGCGTGATATGCTATGTTATGAGTAATGGAGGAGAACACTCGATGGAGAAAGCTTTCGCGTTGGTCACTGTCAGGGACATTAACCTGCTGTGCCAGCACTACAAAACCTATGCACAGATCGAAGGCCAGACCAGGAGACGGAAGATCACACGGGCCCGCAGGCGAAAAGGCATCTTAGAAGTCAGAACAGCAACTCGTGACGAATGGTTGCAGCCCGTTGCGTGGATCGAATGGCTCAATGCTAGGGGAGTCCTCATTCGGTATATGCCCCACGATATTCGGTGATAGCGGGCTTACAACCCGGGACATCGAATTGCCCCTGCTCTCGCGCAACGCCTCATCGCTTATGGAGAGAAGGAGATTGACGAAAAACGATCGCAATATACATTGACGATATGCAACCATTTGGAGCCCCTTGTATACTGGCTTTATGAGGTGACCTGAATAGTGACCGTTTCATCTCTGCTTTACCGCCCTATCATAAACACAGGGATAGATAATGGGTCAAGAGATGGGTACATCTCTCCGCAGCGATTGAGAAGAACACCTGCTTTCCTTCCTCCTTCTCTGCACAAAGATGCAAGAACTACGTTCGACGAAATGAGGTATTGGTATGCACGCTCTGTTCTCTCGCCGGATGATCATCGGGCTCGCTCTACTGGTGGTCCTCGCACTCAATCTCACGCTCGAGAGCGTGACGCACCTGCCTGTCCACGCTGCTCCCGCCAGGGCATCCATGACGCTTTCTAAGGTCACCGGCCCACCCACTACGACGCTGACCGTCAAGGGGAGCGGCTTTGGCAGCAGCGAAACCGTTATCGCCACCTTTGATCACACGACGATCGTGGGCAGCACCAGGACAAGTCGTCTGGGAAGCTTCTCCCTCGGCATCACTATTCCTGCCACGGCCCTCCCCGGTTGGCAGAGCATTCAGGCAACGGGTCGGCGCAGTGGCTTGACTGCCTCGCGCACCTTCCGGGTCAACACCGACTGGTCCCAGTTTGGCTACGATCGGGCTCAGAGCCGGACCAACCCCTACGAGAACGTGCTCTCGAGGACCAATGTGTCCAGGCTCACCCTCGACTGGCGCTACCCCACGGGATCCCTTATCTACTCCTCGCCAGCGGTAGTCAACGGCGTGGTCTACATTGGTTCGTATGACAACAGCGTGTATGCACTGGATGCCAGGACGGGGACCAAGCTGTGGAGCTACGCCACTGGGAACGTCATCTACACCGTGCCAGCGGTGGCTCATGGGGTGGTCTACATTGGCTCGGAAGACGACAGTGTATATGCGGTGGATGCGAAGACCGGAACCAGGCTGTGGAGCTACACCTCGGGGAACCTCATCGTCTCCTCACCAACGGTGGCCAACGGCGTAGTCTACGTTGGCTCAGAGGACTTCAACGTGTATGCGTTCCACCTGCCTGGGAAGCAGCCTTAATCTTTCGAGACATCACTTGAAAGGCCCGTCACTCGCCTGGCCTGGCTCTGCGGTAAAGATGATGACATCTTCACCAACCGCACATGAAAGGTAAGTCGTCGACCAGTCAACAGAGATGGCGAGGACTTTGCCGTCCGAGCGAGTAATGGTGACAGAAGAGGAACCGCCCGGGCCAGGGCCGCCAGTCCCAATTGGGGTGGAGTACGTGACAAACCCTGGTGGGGTGAGAAACAGTGGAAGGGCTCCGGAGATATTCCATTCTCCCTCGAACTTCACCTCAGTGTATTTGACAAACCGATTAAAAAAATACCTCCTCAGGGCCTTATCTGGTATACTTCTCCTGAGAGGTCTAAGGCAATCCTTGTGCGCAAAAAACCTGGCCTTTGAATAAGGCTTTTCAATGAATGGATAGATCCATGAATGAGCAATGGTTCAGGCAATATGTACTTCTCGCATTTCATATAGACAAAGCTATTCGGAAATTCACGGAGAGCCGTTTCGTCGACTACTACTATGGCCCACCAGAATGGAAGGCTGAAGCAGAAGCACAAGCTGAAAGGTCTCCCTATGAGTTGGTTCGAGATGCAATGGCCCTTGAAGATGCTCTAGCTGGGCAGAGCTTTGAAGCACACCGAGCAACCTACCTGGAAAAACAGCTCGTTGCACTGGAAACTGTCTGTCGTAAGCTGAATGGCGAGACCTTTTCCCTGGAAGAAGAGGTGCAGCGCTGCTTCGACATTCACCCCGAACGGATACCCGAGTCCCAGTTCGAGCAAGGACTTGCCTTACTCGATGAAGCGCTTCCGGGTGATGGAAGTCTACCTGATCGGTTACAGAGCTGGAAAAGTCCGGTTTGCTACTGAACTTTATGCAGCGAGCAGCAGCCGAAGCTCGCCGTCGTACCCAGGCCTTTGTAAATCTGCCTGCTGGTGAAGGTATTGAGATGCAGACGGTGAGCGATCAGGTCTTTATCGGGGAAAACTGGTACCTGGGCAATTACCGCTCCCGAGTGGAGTTGAACACAGACCTGCCCACCGACTTGAATGGCTTAATGGATTTCATGTGCCACGAATGTTATCCTGGTCATCACACTGAATTTGTCTTGAAAGAGCAGCGCCTGTTCCGAGAACGTGGGTACCTCGAGCAGGCGATCTTCCCGATTATCGGCCCGCAATCGGTGATCAGCGAAGGTATTGCCAGCTCTGCCTGCGAGATGATTTTTACTCCAGAAGAGGCAGAGCAATGGTTAGCCGAGCATATGTATCCAGAAGCAGGTATTGAGCCGGATAGTATCGATATGGCGAAACTGCGCAAGGCTATGGAATTGCTGGACTATCCTGTATGGGGTAACGCTGCCTTTCTGCTGCACGAAGGACGCTCTGACCAAGAGGTGGTGCAATACCTGATAAAGTATTTGATGATACCCGATGAAGCGGCGCTCAGGTTTCTAGAGTACTTGAAGGTTCCTTTCCAGGAAGCCTATATCTTCACGTATTTCTATGGAAGATAGTTGATGAAACCCTGGCTACAAGGTCCCGATAGATTGAATATCTTTCGCCGCTTCTTGACAGAGCAGGTGTATCCTTCAGAACTGCTGTTCTTTACGCAGGTTCGATAAACGCGCTGCGTGGTGAAAATGTCGCCCACGCCTTTCGCCGCCTTGGCCGGAAGCCGGTTACAGTGGAGCGCCGCCGAATCCGATCTCGTTTCCGTCGGGATCGCGGTACGTGATCTTGCGCACGCCGTTGGAGTAGGTTTCCCGCTCAAAAGGCGAGAGTCCCCCATCGGCTATCTGCGCGACGAGCGCATCGAGGGCATCGACGAAGATCGTGTGCATGGCGTGGCCAGCGTGCTCCGGCCGCAGCACAATGAACACGTACCGATGCTCCGCAAGCTCCCACACGGCCTCTGTGTCGTTTGGAAAGAAGGTGGGCTCCGAGCCCAGCAGCCGTTCGTACCACGAGAGCGCCGCCGCGTAGTCGGCGACTGGAATTCCCGCGAACAGGTCGAGATTCGTGGCAGGAATCATTCTTCTTGCTCCTTTTTCTGTTTGCCGCATGTCGTGTAGAAACAGGATACCACAAGTCGATCAGAAAAAACTTCTCGAATCGTGCTCTCCTACAAACAAAGTCGTCTCGATTTACCTGGCTCCCCTACCAACAATTCTATTTTTTGTCTCCTTGAAACTGCGGAATGTGGGGGGAATTGGGCAGTTTTTGCCATACCTCCAAAATCTCCTGAGGCGAAGTCTTGCTATTTTCGTTCAGGTATGGTATATTGCTTGCATGAGCAATCAACACACTGCATCTGAACATTCAGAGGAACAGCAACACACAAAAGAACGCATTATCGCCGCAGCCTCGAAGGTGCTGGCGGAGAAGGGATATGATGCAACTACCCTCCGGGAAATCTCCCGTGAAGCTCAGGCGGCCCCTGGGCTAGTGCATTATTACTTTGGTGGGAAGGATGCCTTGCTCGTGGAAGCACTGCAAGCGGCTGGTCGGCAGTTCCATCAAAGAATGGAACGCCTTATCCAGCAGGTGCCTGCCGATCAATCTCTCGGCGTGTTCTTGACGCAACTCTCTGAACGGGTTGAGCAGGAACCGGAGATCTATCGCCTGCGCTACGAGTCGTTCTCCCTTGGTCTCCACAATCCCATCATTGCACCTGCAGTGCGAGAACGACTGGCCCAGCGACGGGAGGAAATTGGCTCGGTCATGGCAACGGTCATGGAGAATCTGGAGAGAACAGAAGGAGTGAAGCGTTCCTCTCTGGAGCCAACGGTGCTGGCGGCTCTCTTGCTCGCTCTCTTTGATGGGCTGGCGTTGCAAAAGATCATGGACCCCAGCTTCGATCTGGATGCAGCGTATCACTTGCTCGCGCAGATGCTGCATGGGTTGCTCAGAAGCTGAGGGAAGAGAGCGCTCTTTGTGGCGCGCGAAGCGCAGATGGGAAGACGACCCGCGAGGGGGTAACGTTCTGGGAACAGGGGCAGGAGTCAGCCTCACCACCAGCATGGCTTTGCACCGCCTCTCTCCTCCCTCTTTTTTTCTCGGCATTGTTGCTTGCTCACACAAGCAACAAAGAAAGGAAGTTTTTATGAGTATTCGCGTTCTGAAGCCGGGAGAAGGGCACAGGATTTCTCTCGGCCCTATTCAGATGGTTGTCCAGGAGGATGGGACCCATACGCGGGGAACATTGGGCGTCGCTGAATTTGCCGTGCCTCCTCATGCTCCCGCGCCGCCACCTCATATCCATCACGCGCATGAAGAGGTCTTTTACGTCCTCGAAGGCGAATTGGAGTTTCTGGCAGGTGCCGAAACCGTGCGAGCCAGTGCAGGAACATTCGTGATGGTACCCATTGGGGCCCTGCATACCTTCAGCAATCCGACTGACAAGCCAGCTCGTTTCCTCAACACGTTTACGCCTCCGCGCTATATTCGCTACTTTGAAGAAATGAGCCAGCTTCTCCAGGAAGGTATTGCTCCCAGTTCGCCACAGTTGATTGAATTGATGGCTCACTACGACACTGAGGTGGTTTCTTAGTTGTTTTTTACTCCGTGTTGCTTACTTGAGCAACACACAAAGGGTCACGGCTCTCTCGTCGGCGTGATACTTCCGATGGAGCGGGATCCAACAGAAAGGATGAAGCACATGAGCACTTTCCCTTCTTCTCCCAGAACGCGAAGAGAGTCCTTCGCCGATGGCCTGACTGTGCGCGTCGATGAGTACGGGAGCGGTCGTCCCATTCTGGTCTTGCATGGTGGTGGTGGCCCGCAGACCGTGGCTGGCATCGCTTCCAGTCTGGACAAGGCGCACGTCCTGGTGCCGACCCACCCTGGCTTTGCGGGCGAGCCGCGCCCGGAGTGGTTCGACAGTATTGATGATCTCGCCCTCGCCTACCTTGACCTGCTCGAACGGCTCGACCTGCATGATGTCCTGGTCATCGGCTCCTCGATGGGTGGCTGGGTCGCGTCGGCCATGGCCTTGCGCGATACCACACGGCGGCTTCGCGGTCTCGTGCTTGTCGACGCTGGCGGCATTCAGGTGGAGGGGCATCCCGTTGCTGATGTGTCCACCTTGACTCCTGATGAGCTAGCGGCCCTCAGCTTCCACAATCCGGCAGCCTTCCGTGTCGACCCGGCGACCGTGACCCCGGAACAGGTCCAGGCTCGCGCTGCAAACGTCCGGGCGCTCTACGTCTATGATCAGGGACAGGGCATGGGTGATCCCAAGCTGAGGCGACGGCTCAAGCGGGTGAGCATCCCGGTCCTCGTGGTGTGGGGAGTGAGTGATCGCGTGATCGACCCTGAGTATGGACGTGCCTATGCCCAAGCGTTCCCTGATGCACGCTTCGAACTTATCCCAGAAGCCGGTCACCTTCCGCAGATCGAGCAGCCTGAACGCCTGCTCACCCTCGTGCGGAAGTTCGCGATCAGCATCAGGGCGACGCCAACCGCAGGATCGTTCGAGGAACGTTAGCCCGCACGGCGAAACGTAGGAAGGCATCGTGTTCTGAGGAACAACCGTTCTATTGTTCCTCTGAGATGATTTTTACCCCAGAAAAGGCAGAGCAATGGTTAGCCGAGCATATGTATCCTGAAGCAGGTATTGAGCCGGATACTATGGATATCGCGAAACTGCGCAAGGCTATGGAATTGCTTGACTATCCCGTAGGGGGGAACGCTGCCTTTCGCCGCTTCTTGACAGAACAGGTGTATCCTTCAGAACTCGTGAAGGAGATCACATAGCCTATAGAGCCAGTTCATTAGTTGGCGGATGAATCAATGGGTAAAAGTTGATCGACCAGCCCATGCCGAAGGCGTTCGGAACCAGCACACGCGCTGTATCCTTATTCCAAAACGCTTCGCGCAGGCGCTCAATGGTCGGTCGGCGAAAATCGTAGGGAATGCCATAGAGTGTTCCGTGCCATGTCCGCTCCTCTGGCGGCATTTGCCATTGCTCGCGAATAGCTAATCCCATCAATGCTGCAATCCCGATGATCACCATCACGTCGCCCGGTGTAGGCTGCTTCTTCTTGCGCTTTGACATGTTCTTTTGCTCCTTTGCTCTATCAGGCTCTCTTCTTTTTCTCGCCTCTTTTTCGTCAGGAGGCTTTGCACAGCAAGAGGCGTTTGCACACAAAGTCAGGGGGCTGCACAGAATGTAGAGTATTTGTTGATTGCTTTTAGTGGGTACGACGTTTAGAGGCTTTCTGTCTCCAATTGGAGATTCCTTCTCGAAGGAACTCTGTGATGTCAGGATTACCTAGCACTGCAACATTTCCACTCTTAAATCCAGCCTTCTCCAAGCTTCTTACGCAAGCCTCAGCATCCTTTTTCGGCCCTCCACCTGAGCGATAGATATACGCTCGCCAGATAATTTGAGGTAGTTTATCTTTGCAGTGCATACACTCGGCACTCAGCATCTTACGAAGATGCTCATAGGTATCTTTGACCTGTTTTTCTGCCTTGCCCAAATCATCACTCTTCATCTCGACTAAGCAGATGATCACCTGCTTGTCATGAGAATGAAAAATAATTCCATCGCAACATTTATTTGCCATACCTAAGCTATTGCGTACTGAATCACTATCTATTTTGTCAAAGAAAAGTACAAGCTCATCTGGTAAAAGATCACCTTGCATTCTCACCCTATCACCACCATAGCCAGAAAGGTGTCTTTCAGGACTTGCTGCGGTTAAAAGTAGGACACTAAACGGCACAATGCCTCCATTTATAACTGGTAATGTATCCTCGCAACCCGATCACTCACGTCACCAAAGGTTCCCCAGTTTATTTTGCCCTCTTCTAGAAGAATGCTCTCTGCTTTTTTATGGTCAACAAGGTAGATTGAGACATCTTCTTGTGATATGAAAGCATCAGAACGATGGAGGAAGAACTCTTTTGCAATTAATGCCTGATCTTTCTTTTGATATTCTGCTGCTCTTATGAGATTTTCGAGATGATCTACCATATTAGGGCTATGCGTCGTGATAAGAACTCGCAAACCTGCATTAACAAGCATAGCAAGAAACTCCATGATTTTTACTTGCGCTTCGGGATGTAAGTTCATCTCTGGCTCATCTATGATGAGCCAATCACCCAATTCAGCAAAATAACGGAGGTAAAGTACTAATGATGAGAGTTCCTTCACCATTGAAGAAGCAATGGGTATCTCTAAAGTGATATCATCAACAGGTTGAAAGAGGAGATCTCGCTTGGGGCCTGGCTCTGGCGTAGAAAAATCAATATTTCCGTGCAAGATTTCTCTCTCTAACAGTTGAGCCCATTGCATGTATATTCTGACAGGCTCATTATTCTCAGCTTTTTCCTCTCTCTCTTCTCTATCGAATGAATCCATCGTAAAAGCCGCTTGAATCATAGTCAAGAAAAAACTTACGGGCGCACTAAGTACTCTTCCTCCTTGCTCATCTAGAGGCCCTTCATCCGTTGTACGTTTTCGTATATTTAGTTTTCTTCCCCCACTGAATGGGTATGTAATAAAAGTAGTTCTTTCAGTAGGAAATATAGGCTTATCAGTGAAAAAAGCTCTGTGAAGAGCATTAAAAATATTCACCACTACTAAGTCTTTGATTACCTTTAGCGGGGGTCGCTCTGAACTGCTTCCCTCTGTTGATGTGTAGAGGTACATTTCTGGGCTTCCTGCTTCTTTTAGGACGTTGAGTGGCGTTTTTCTTCTTTCTTGACCGATCTCCTCAAGAGTGTTCAAGGAATATTTTAATACCCTTGTCTTTGCTTCCTCCTTTAGCTCCGCTAGTTCAATATGAATCTCTAAGCGTTCAAAAGAGAAAAGGCCAGTCCTCAAGAATTCTCGCATCCACCGTTTAGCAAGCTTAGCAACATTGTTGACATAGAGCTCTCCATGCTCTTCAATAAATTGGACTAAGTCTATCCTGGCATCACCCTCCTCCAAAATGTGTTGAATAGCAGTATCTAAACGAGGATAAGGGTCCTGAACATCGCCAGCAATATATGCACGCAAATATTGACTCCATCCATAGTCTCCTAGAATGCCTGCGAATGTATAGGCAAGCCAAGTCTTCCCAGCATTATTTGGGCCAACAAAAATAGTCAGTGGCTTTAGGTCAATCTTAGCTTCTTCAAGAACTCCCAGGTTGCGGATTTCTAGTTTCATTCAGGAACCTCGCTCGCATGTGTATTCTGCACGCTTCTATTTTAGCAGTATATCAGATATACAAAGCAGTTGCGAACTTGAAACACAACAAATTCCAATTATTCATCTGGCACATCTTCAATAAGATCTGTAACGGGAACCCCTAACACCTTGGCAATTTTATCAAGTGTCTTGAAAGAGGCATCATGTTGGGGATTGTGCCAAATGGCTTGTATGGTTTTCAGATTGATATCGGCGGCTCGCTGTAACTTTGCCATAGTAAAGCCTTTGGCTTGTGCTACTTCCTTCACTCGTAAACGGGTCATACTACCTCTCTCCTTCAGACTGGATACCAGTATGATACCTACCTTCCGTACTTGACACAATCCCAATAGAATGGTATGTACTATGACGGGTACCGCTATGCTGGATAATCGACAAGGAAGGGGTATATCATGACACTGTGGATTTTATTTTGTCGGATGAATGAAAAATGGGATACGCTGTTTACGTTCTATGCTCGTGATCGTGAACAGGCAGAATTGAAGAAGGCTGAGAGTAGTGCAGCCTTCTTCTGATCAGGCATATCTTTCCTCAGGTGTTGATTGTGCCTCTACCTGCTTATACCAGGGTGAAAGGGCTAAAATCTCTTTGTGGCGTTGTACCGCTTTCCAGTAATTCTCTCTCGCTTCTTCTTGAGTCGCACCATATACGGCCCATCCATCACCATGTGCCTGCCATCCATCATAGATTTGTATCAATCGAGGTTCTTGCTGTTCTTCCATTGCTATTCATCTCCTTTGGTAACCAGTTACCACTAGAAAGGATGTTCAGTTCTACCCTCAAGTTTAGCTAACTCTATCCCAGTTTGCAAATGATTTGACGAATTCGCAAAAGTGGCATTGAATCCTATTGACAGGGACAGTGAAGTAACATATAATCGTAACAGATTGTCACGCGTATCGTCACTCGTCAAAATCGTGACCGTTATAACGTAACGAAATAAAGGAGAGAATAACAATGAACATGGAATTGGAGAAAACAGTCCCCTACGGGCCTTACGCCAATGTTCTTACGATCATTAGGCATGCACGAGAGAGAGATTTGAAAGAGCCTGTTACGTCACAACTGATTACCACTATAGGCATACCCGAAGGGAATGCTACACGTACGATGCAAGCACTACGCTTCCTCAAACTACTGGATGAGGAAGGGTACTTGACAGACTCCTTTAAATTGCTGAGTAACGCTCCTTCCGATGAATACCCTGGTTTGCTTGAGCAAATTCTCAGGGACGCTTACCCAGTCGTCTTTAATGCTCTTCATCCTGCAACGGCAACCGATCAACAGTATGTCAATGCCTTCCGTTTGTATCAGCCAAAGGCACAACGTAGCCGTATGATTATATTGTTCAAGGGTCTGTGTCGTGAAGCAGGATTAATACCAGGTGGTGCACCTGAGGTGTTATCCCGACCCCGTGTGACAACAAATAAATCTGGTAAATCTGCGGCTTCAGCTAATGGAGCCATGAGACCTAAATCTGAACCGAAGGACACTGAATTCGAGTCAGAATCAGACGAAGTATCGACTCCGCAAGACAGCCAGCCTGTAAAAGGGATGCCAATCATGTCAACAGAGGAATATGTGATTATGCAAGGAGTACTTAAAAAGTTGCCGTTTGCTGAGAAGGCATGGACTCAGGCACAACGCGCAAAATGGTTAAAGGCGGTCGCTGCAAATGTAGATATGCTCTTCGAGTTAAAAGACCCACCGACAGAAATAGAGATGGAAGAAGATATGTACCGCCCATAAAAAGTTCCGAGGCTTACGACTGCCATCAAAAGCCTCGGAATACTTCTCTCATGGGCCAGTAGCTTAGTGAATAAAGCAACCTATTGGACGTAGGGTGGATCGTGGGTTTGAATCCCACCTGGCCCTCATACACCCCTAAGTATACCACATGTTTGACAACTTGTGACAACTTGTGACAAGTACACAATACTATTGTTTACTTTTCCTCATGCTTTTTTGCGGGCGGATTCTTTCGCGCTGTGTTCCAATATGGACTCTTGCATTTTGGTGGAATTGACCCGAAAAGATGGAGGCTCCAAAGTTGGATATTAGCTCATCTTTGACTCATTGACATATTCAAAAACAAGCGGACTGACATACTGTAACGTCGAATGTAGACGGGCGATATCATAACCCTCAATATTCCCACAACTCCTCGCCCAGCGGCGCCCGGTTCAGCTCCTCACGGTAGTATTGCCACAGGGGCATGAAACTGTTCATATAGCCAACGAAACGATCGTTGTGAAGGCGCTCGAGCAGGTGAATCATTTCATGGACAATGATGTATTCTAAGCAGTGTACAGGTTTCTTGATAAGCTCGAGATTCAACCAGATGCGATGTGCCTCAATATTGCAAGTGCCCCATTTGGTTTTCATCTGTTTCACACCCCATTCGGCCACCTTGACGCCGATAACCGCTTCCCATTTAGCGATCAGGGGAGTAATCTCCTCCTTGAGCCGCCGGCGATACCAGGCGTTCAGTACGCGCTCCCGCTCAGGGGTGTCGCTGCCGGGTCGCACGTAGAGATCCATGGTCTTGTTGTTGCGAATGATTACTTGTGGCGAGCCCTTCTGGTAGATCACATTGAGCAAGTAACGGTTCCCTTGATAGTAGTGGCTCTCGCCGCTAACAAACTCTCGTGCTGACTGGCGCTCCTGGCTCTCAAACTTCGCCTGCTGGCGCTTGATCCATGCCAGCCTGGAAATGGTAAAGAGGCGTACAGCCTCATCATTTACTCGCAATGGTGCGGCTACCCGTACCCGGCCGGCCGGTGGATAGACGGCAAGATGAAGGTTCTTGATGTCCTTGCGAACCACGTCAACGACAAGATCACTTACGATAATCTGGTGCTTCTCAGTACTCATCTTGCTTCTTCACTATTTCAAGGATTTGATTTGTCAGGGCCTCATCTTGCAGGATCCTCTGGATCGCATACCGGACTTCCCGCTCCTTGATCTTGTTGCCACGCCAACCATCCTTTTTCGTTCGTTGGATGGCAGCATCCAGGGTGATAGCGAGTTGCTCATCTTTTCCAAGATTATCGTACAGCGCCCGCCTGGCGCGGGTATTCAGCAATTTTGGATAGGCTACGCTGGTCGGGTTTTGCACCTGGTTGGCGAGTTCAATGATTCTAGCCAGATACTGCTCGTATTCATGTGCCCGGCTTTGACGCTCCTCGATCAGGGTATCAAGCAGTTCTGACATCTTTTCGTAGTAATTCGGGTTGATCGGCATCTCTTCGATGATAAGCCTGCGCAGGTTATTTTCGATAGTTTCGGCCATCGCTTCTTTGCTCTTGACAATGCCCTGCGGCAAGTCGTTGAGTCCGCTCTCGCCTCGCTCCACGATGAGCTGGATCAAGGTCATGTCGTCAAAGGCCGAGATCTTTTTACTCTCTTCCGCGCGGATATAGGTGTCGATCAGGTGACGCATCGCCGGCTCGTACACCTTCAGGTCAATGTAGTCGCCGCTGGCCAGTTTGATCTCTCTGCGAACGTTTTCATAATCCAACGCCTCCTGCCTGATTTGCTCAATTTCCTGTGGATTGTAACCTGCCTCCGGCATCTCGTTGGCAATGTTCGCAAAGGCGCGGATCAGTGCTGCCGTGAGCTTGTAGAGCGTAACGCGTTTGGGTTCGTTCTCTTTGAGTGCGTTCTTGTCGCTCGTGTCTTTCGCGCAGAAGTAGCGTAGATAGTCTACCGTCTCTTTGGGTGGAGCGACCGGCTCGCAGAGGGCTTTGATCGCCTCGCGGGCCTCTTCTAGCCGCTCTCTGCCTTTGGCTACGCGGTCGCTCAGCAGCCCCGCCACGTCTTCCTTGTCATAGCCGTCCAGCGCCTCCGAAGTGTAGTCGTGGATTGAGCGCTCGAGGCTCTTAAAGAGATCCTGGTAGTCGACGACGTAGCCGTAATCCTTGTCCTCCTCGTCCAGGCGATTCACCCGGCAGATTGCCTGAAACAGCCCGTGATCGCGCATCTGCTTGTCGATGTAGAGGTAGGTGGCCGGTGGCGCGTCGAAGCCGGTCAGAAGCTTGTCCACGACGATCAGCAGCTTCATCTGGCCGGGCTCTTCGATGAACTTCTTCTTGACCTCTTCTTCAAACTTTTCGGGGGTTTTGTCGCCCAGCATTTTGTTGTAGATGTCGTACTGCCTCAGCCGCTCCGTGTAGCCTTCACCGGTGGTCTCGCCCTTGATGTCAGAAATCGACGGCTTGTACGAAGTCACGATGGCACATTTGTCAAATCCCTGCGAGGTGAACAGCTCGTAGAATTTACACGCCTGGTAGATGCTGCCCGAAACCAGCATGGCATTGCCTCGTCCGCTGAGCAGGCGGTCCTTCGTCTCCATGTCGAACAGGATGTCGTCCACGATCATTTCCAGCCGCGACTGTGAACTGAGTACTTTCTGCATCGTACCCCACTTCTGCTTGAGTTGGGCCAGCGCAACATCGTTCAAGCCCCTGGTCTTCGCCTCGAACCACTGGTCGATCCTCTTTTGGGCTGTGATATATTGATTGATGTCGCGGGCCTCGTAGCGCAAATCCAGCACCACTCCATCCTCGACCGCCTCGTCATACTTGTAGGTGTGGATGTACGTACCGAAGACCTCGATGCTTTTTTGCTTGTCGGCTTTCAACAGCGGCGTGCCTGTGAAGCCAATAAACATCGCGTTGGGCAGGAGCTGCTTCATTGCATCGTGTAGATCGCCCGACTGCGTACGGTGACACTCGTCGACAAAGACGTAGATATTGCCTTTGGCCTTGAAGTCGGGCGGCGCACTGCCTTTCACCTCTTCAATAAAACCTGTAATGTCGCTCTCTTCCTTGCCTCCGAACTTGTGGATGAGCGTGCAAAACAGCCAGGGAGTGGCGGCGTTGAGCCTGTTGATGAGGTCCTGTCCGCTTTTCGTGCGGTAGATCTCTTCGTTGACCCCCTTGAACACCTTCTCGATCTGCTCGTCCAGCTCGGTGCGATCAGTGATAATCAGCACGCGAGCAACCTGCACGTGCTCCCGGATCCACCTGGCCAGCCAGACCATTGTCAGGCTCTTGCCGCTGCCCTGGGTGTGCCAGATAATGCCACCCTCCCGCTTGCGCACGCGCTCCTGTGCGGCAAGTACGCCGAAGTACTGGTTGGGGCGGCAGATCTTCTTCACCCCAGCATCGAAGACCACAAAATCGTGAACGATCTCCAGCAGGCGCTGCTTCTCGCAGAGCTGTATCAGAGAGCGGTCTAACGGGTTCTCGATCGTGCTCTCCTCTTTCCAGGTCAGGTAATACTTCTCGCGGGTTTCGATGGTCCCATAGCGCAGCCCCTCGGTATCGTTCCCTGCCATGTTCAACTGTACCGTCGCGAAGAAGGGCTGGATAAACTTTTTATTCTGGTTGTCCAGATTCTGGCGAATGCCCTCGCTCACCGACACGATCGAGCGCTTCAGCTCCAGCACGACGAGCGCAATGCCGTTCACATAGAGCACCACATCGGGCCGTTTGCTGTGTTCGCCCTTCACGGTTACCTCTTCGGCAAGAGCGAAGTCGTTATTGAGTGGGTTTTTCCACTCGATGAGCCAGACGGTCTCGGTATTTTCACCCGCGTCGGGCTTGACCGGCACACCGTAGCGCAGCAAACTATAGACCGCCTTGTTAATATCGTAGAAGCTCCTGGTCTGATCCCCGGCCACCTTATTGAGTTCGTATAAAGCTTTGCCGATGAGCGAGTCACTATACCCCTGCCGCTTCAGAAAGCGGCGCAGAGCAAACTCTTCGATATTACTGTTGTCCAGGCGCTCATTCCATTTGCCCAGGTGCTGGTATCCCAGTTGTTTATTAAGTAACTTGACCACACGGTCCTGGGTGGCACGCTCCCTCTGGCCAACTGTGCTCATACCAACCTCGTCTTCCCAGTAAGCAGTTCCTGCATCATCCCTTGCTTCAAAGACCGAGTCTTGTCGCGCTTTTGCTCCAACGCGGCGATTTCAGCGTCCATATCACTGAGAATATTGGCAATTGCTTGCTGTTCTGAGAAGTTGGGAAGTGGACACTCGATTGATCTTATTGACTTACCATCAATGTTAGGGAAAGTAGAGCCAGTAGTTAAAGCAAGGATATTTTTTACCGCCCAATCCACTTGAAATGTGATGTATTCTGTATTTACTTCAGCCTTAGCTCGTATTGCAGCAATGCCTCTGCCAATACAATAGTCATCGTTAGCGATATTTATCCTGCCCGTTGAACTTCCTCTTACACAAACTAGAATATCCTTCTTCTTGCAAAACTTTGTTGGTTCATTAGTCCATTGAATTTTAATAGGATACCTATCTGTGAACTCTGTTGGACCATTGATTAGTGGGTAACCATTACCATCTCGGTTGTATGAAGTGCCCACAGGAGATTGTCCCATGACAACCTCTGTAATCTCCCCAAGCTTCTTCACCTCCCACTTCTCATTGAACCCTGGTAACCGCGTCTTGCCAGTGAGAAGTTGCTGCATAGTAGCTTGCTTGATATCACGCTTCTTGGCGATGAGTCGGTCCAGCGACATAATCAGAGCATCTACATCACTCAGGGTGGCGGCGATCGCGCGTTGTTCGGGGAGAGAAGGGAGGCTTAAAGCGATCTCATGAAGATCATTACGATTTACTCCGGGAACGCCACTCTTGCCACTGTAAGAGTGGTAATCAATCGTGCGTAATAGGAAGGATATGAATAATGGATCATTACCTTTGAAGTCTTTTACAAAAAGCGTTGTATTGAGCGGCCAGAAATCTTCTGTGACGAAGAATACCTGCCCAATAGTGCCGTAACGCCCGGTTACAACACCAGGACCTGCCACTCTCGATTCATTGTGCGTGTCGATACCGCCAGACGACGAAATAATAGGAACAGTACCTGACTTGCGTTCTTTATGTGGAAGATCATAACCACGCTGGAGCGTGATTACTTCACCGAGTGAAAGCTGTCTCCACGTTTCACTTACCATACAAACCCCATCTTCTTCAGGTGCTCATGCACCTGAGCAGAGAGGGTTTCCACTTCCTCCGTGAGCCTGGGCAGCGGTGTGATGTAGCGCTCGGCCAGTTCCTTGATACGCCCGGTAAGCACTTGGGAGATGCGGTTCAGTTCAGTTTGCACGTCAGCAGCAAGAGTAATCAGCCATTTGTCATCGACCACGAGAGTCTTCACTTTGTCCTCGCTCAGTGCCTTGTATTTTGCGGTTACTTTAGCATCGAGCGCCTTTTGCGCATCTTTGATCTTTTTGCTGGCTTCAATCTCCTGTTCAAGGAGACAGAGATACTTATTCAGCATTGTTCGCTCATCTGTCGCGTCCGGGTCGGTTAGAATGTCTTTCAGGCGTACATTTATACTGGCTTTGGTGATTTTGCCCTTCTCGTTTTTCGCCTCTTCGAGCAACCCTCCTTCGCCACCGTGTTCTTCATCCATCTCTTCCATCTTACGGGCAATGGCTTCATTGGCAGCTTCTAGCTTCTCAATGTTCTGCTGATCGGCAGTAAAGTAGCGATTGATGATAAGCTGCGGCGGTATGAGGTCAACGCTAGCCTTCCAACCATCCAAGGCAATCATGTACACGTCATCCTGCATAGTGTCGTTCCAGTAGCTCATAAGGTGTTGGTACACGTCGTATTTATCGATCAGCCTGGCTTCGGCAAATACCCGCAGCATATCCTCAGAGAGTGTTTCGATCAACTGCTTGGGGTGACTGCCCATGTCGAGACTTTTGAACTGGGGCATGTTGCTCGCTTGCCACTGTTCAAATAGTGCAGCCACCGTCTGGATATAAGCCCTAAACTCGGGATGAGTAAAGATGGTCGACTTTATATGCTCGGCATACACTCTGAGCTGGCTGTAGCCTGGGCGCGGCCCCGCTTCGAAGAGTTGCTGCTTGAGCGTGGGAAAAACCTGCCAATAAAGGTCCAGCGCATCGATGTCGTAGTTGGGGATGCCACCCAGCAAATGCGCTTCAATGTCGTGCAAGTCTTCGGGTTCCGTGCTGTCAATGTAGCGCGGAATGTTGAGGTTGTAGTCGTTGGCCGCAATTTCGGCCACGCTCACCATGCGCGAATATTTTGGCACTTCGATCTGCTTGTTGAAAATATCTACGATCTTGTGGATGTCTTGATGGCGCAAACGATTCTTGTTGCCATCCTTCATAAAGCCCTTGCTGGCGTCGATCATGAAGATACCGGTGCGGCTCGCGGCGTTTTCCTTATCGATGACGATGATACAGGCAGGGATGCCGGTACCGTAGAACAGGTTGGGGGACAGACCGATGATTCCCTTGATGTACCCTTTGCGGATGATGTTTGTGCGGATGTCGGCCTCGGCATTACCACGGAAGAGTACGCCGTGCGGTAGAATTATCGCGCCTTTCCCGGTGCTTTTGAGTGAGCGGATGATGTGCAGGAGAAAAGCGTAGTCACCATTTTTCCTGGGTGGCACGCCATCTGCAAAACGTTGATAAAGATCGTTGGCAGGGTCAAAGCCATTACTCCACGCCTTGCTGGAGAAGGGCGGATTGGCTACTGCGAAGTCGAATGCCTTGAGGTTGCCATTCTCTTGCTTAAAGTACGGGCTGGAGAGCGAATTGTCCTGCCAGATTTCGGCCGTGGGGTTGTCGTGCAGGATCATGTTCATCTTGGCCAGCGCAGCGGTAGCGTTGTCCATTTCCTGCCCGTAGATAGTCACACCGGTCCTTGATTCGTCGGCAGCCTTGAGCAGCAGCGAGCCGGAGCCACAGGTCGGATCGTAGATGGTCTGGCTCTGGCTTTTGGCCTTGTTGATGCCGATGACTTTGGCTATGACGCGGGAGACTTCGGCGGGGGTGTAGAACTGCCCCTTACTCTTGCCCGATTCGGTGGCGAAGTGGCGCATCAGATATTCGTAGGCGTCCCCGAGTATGTCGTCGCCTTCTGCGCGGTTCTTGCGGAAATTAAGGGCAGGATTCTCGAATATCGCGACCAGGTTGGAGAGACGATCCTGCATCTCCTTGCCCTTGCCCAGCTTGTCGGCGTCGTTGAAGTCGGCCACATCGATCACGCCTTTGAGGTCGTTGGCCTCGGCGAGCCTGGCGATGATCTTGTTGATTTTGTCGCCGATCTCTTTATCACCTTTGAGCACAACCATGTCGGCAAAGCCGCCGCCCTCGGGGACTTCGATCAGCGCGCCGGGCTGGCCGCAGCGGTGGGATTCCAAAGGTGACCAGATGCGGCTGGACGGCCGCCCGACCGCCCAATGGTCCCGGCTTGCCGCCGGACGCTCCGACGACCTTGGCACCGGGGCTACCGCCACTGCCCCACACTGCTGCCAAAACGAGCCGTGACACGCGCGGGAAAGCAACGAGCTGGTGCACCGCCTCAGTGACCCTCCAGCTCGTTGCACCCTCTTGGGTCTCACTTTTCCAACGGTTTTGCGACGCATGAAAAGACCCATTTCGCTACTCATCGATCAGCTTCACTTAGTGTCGAATATTCACCTTTTTCCTCCCAGGAGCGCGGATGGAAGCCTGGTGGGAAAAAGCGGAGAATGGTATGAACCATACTGTAAAAATTGGCTCTTTGAGGATGTCCATCCTTGTGGTAGACTTCGGAAGCGGACGGTTTTGCTATACATGCTCAGCGGAACGAAACGGTCGTTTCTTGAGACGATCGAACTGGTGATGGAGGCAGAGGCGCATCACCCGGCACAATCACCCAAAGGGGTGATGTGCCAAGATGAGCCTCTGTGCTCTCCTTTGTGAGAGCGCATGTGTGAAGCCACCAGTACAATCACACATGCCGATGCTCTCCGGGGGAGGTGCAAAGAGAGAGTTCAAATGATCACCGAGAGGAGAAAATCGCATGAACAAAGTGACCTGCGGCATTACAATGTCATTAGATGCTTTCGTTGCAGGACCCAACCAGAGTTTGGAAAAACCCTTTGGGGACATCCCTGAAAATTTACTCCACCACTGGATGTTCGATGAGCCAGAAAAACACCAGGCTGAACTCCATGCATTGACGGATGCAGGTGCGTTCATTCTGGGCAGCAACATGTATGGCCCAAAAGAAAAGCGAGAGAGTCCTGACTGGAAGGGCTGGTGGGGAGACAATCCCGTCTACCATGCACCTGTCTTTGTCTTGTCTCATAAGCAGAGAGACCCGATTGCCATGGAGGGTGGCACCACATACATCTTCATTGCAGACGGCATTGAAGCAGCCCTCTCTGCCGCAAAAGAAGTGGCTGGGGAGAGAAATGTTGCTATCATGGGCGGCGCCAATACGATCAATCAATACTTAGCAGCCGGGCTTATTGATGAGCTATGGCTCCACATCGTGCCTGTCACCATCGGGGAGGGAGCACGTCTCTTTGAGAATGTTCCCAATCTGCAACTTGAACCTGTTGAAATAAGCGGGACACCATTGGTCACTCATATCAGGTACCATGTCGTCAAGAAATAATCCCCTTAAGAGTAGGTGAGGGCTGACCCGCTCGCCTTCGTGGGACTCCATTCATCGGTGGACGCGCTGTCGCACTTTCCGCGGCAGACGTGGGCGCTCGCGTTCCATCGTGGAACCATGAAGCAGGCTTTGGCACCTTTCTGCTTCACGCTCCTACAATGCTCGGCCCAT
>Ga0137386_10000725_pt1 | contig 19444 bp, 17 predicted proteins | sample SagtaG_4_FD_104910 | JGI IMG/M metagenome (GOLD analysis project Ga0137386, IMG submission 104910) | Vadose zone soil microbial communities from Sagehorn Ranch, Mendocino, California, USA - Sage2_R_100_16 metaG | ecosystem: Environmental > Terrestrial > Soil > Vadose zone | place: USA... | reverse complement strand
GAGCGCCATGGTTGTTACGGCGGAAATTGAAAACAACGCAGAAACTCTCCCGGCGGAACTGCGGGGCATTCAGGAGACGGGCTCGGCCGTGATTTTAGATGCAAGTGCAGACGGTTCTACCGGTTTCGGCAACTTTGTCTTTAAGTATTTCCCCGACTACATCGAGACATTTAAAGCGTATACGCTGCAGCGCAGCGGTAAGACAACCATGCACTTCGATGAAGATCCTGACATTGAAACCTACTATCTAGAATGTATCTCCGCTGCCGTTTGCGAATTAATGAGTATCGAGAAGTTGGACCTTGCTCAGATCAAAGTCATCCTTCCACCACAAATCTCTGCGCAATTCATTACCAGCTTAAGTGCTAAAATGAATATTAGCCGGGACAAGTTTGTGGATGTAGCGCGCAAAGACCTTTTTACATCATCCTTGCCCTACGCACTGGAGCATATCCGCGAGCAGCACCTGGTGAAACCTAGAGATATTGGCCTCATCATCACTGTAGGGTCCGGCATCCAGGTAGGTTGCGCTACCTACTACTTCTAAGAACAGTACATTCACGAGGTTAATGCAAATCAAATCGATAATGGACTTTAATAAATTAAGTGGGATATCCCATCCTGGCGACGAAGCCACTGTAGGCGCCGATTTATCGTGCGCACCGCCGATTTATCGGCCTACGGGAACCCCCCCCGATTATTTTGTTAATCTTCATCATCGATCTCCAACGTGCTATCTAATGTAGGGAAAGCCGGAGGTAGTCTTGTCCATGAGCATAGCGAGATCGAATAAAGAACAAAAAGAAGCGAGCGCTAAATCCGCGCCTCTGACAGGTAAAATTGCCATCGTCACCGGTGCCAGTTCAGGCATTGGAGCTGTCACAGCGCGAGAGCTTGCCTGCCGCGGAGCGCAGGTGGTCCTGGCAGCTCGGCGAGAGAGCGAGCTCGAGGCGCAGGTGAGCGCGATAACACAAGCTGGACACCAGGCAGTAGCTATTCCCACGGATGTCACAGACACCGCGCAGGTAACACGTTTAACAGAACAGACGCTGGACATGTTCGGGCGCGTGGATGTGCTGGTCAACAACGCGGGAATTGCCTGGACAAAGCCTTTTGAGAAGCTATCAATCGAGCAGATCGCGCAAATAGTCAATGTCAATTTGCTTGGCACCTTGCACCTGACCCGTGCGGTGCTGCCGGGGATGTTGGAGCGCCACCGAGGCTCCATTATCACCGTAGCCTCTGTAGCAGCCCATATGCCTGTCGACATCCTGTATTCCACAACCAAGTTTGGCCTGCGCGGCTTCTCGCTCTCGTTACGGCGTGAGCTGGCCGGAAGAGGCGTCTCAGTCTCTCTTGTCTCGCCCGGCTTTGTCCGTACCGCAATGAGCAGGAGCTTTCGCATACCCATGCCGGGACCAGAAATAGTGGCGCGGACAATTGCTGATCTCGTCGTCAAGCCACGCCGCGAAGTAATTATTCCAGGCTACTATCACGCAATAATAGGCATCGAGCACCTTTTTCCCTGGCTGGGAGACCTGGCAGTCAGAAGGGCTCGCCCTCGCGTAGAAACGAAAAAGTAATTTTATGGAAATTTACGATGAACCCTCCCAGCATGGAGCATCCATACTGAAAACCCCAAAACCGAAAGTGTTGATCCTCACCTCTTATACCGGCGGTGGACACGTCACCCTCGCCCAATCTATCAAAGACATTCTCGGCGACAACTACGAAACTGACTTCGCCTTTCCCCTCCCCAGCATCATTCAACGCTATTATACCTGGACAGAAAGGCACGCTTTTAATATTTGGGAACTAAGCTTCAATGCCACTGATAATGAGCATGCAGCATTACGAATACAAAAAATTGTTAGCTCCCTTATCCACAAGCGCTTGCTCGCTCTCATCGAACAGAGCAAGCCACAGCTCATCATATCCATCCACCCGTTTTTGCACTACTCGATTGCGCGAGTCAATGAGGAAATTTCTCAGAGAATCCCGCTTGTATTTCTGCTGCCCGAATTGGATTACATCCACAGCGCATGGTTAACCGAGAAAACTGGGGATGCCTATCTCATGCCAACACGCGAAATATTTAATCAAGCGCTAGAATGTGGTATAGATGAAAGTCGCCTGCACCTCACCGGCAGGACGGTACGCGAGCAGTTTTTAGAGGACTACACGACAAGCAGATCCGCGACACTGACCGGCCTCAATTTTGACCCGGCCCTATTTACCGTATTTCTCCAGGGAGGCGGGGAAGGAACAGCCGGGATAGACAGGACCGTCAACAGCATGCTGGCCTCGGACACACCCATTCAAATAATCCTGGCCACCGGAACGAATAGGCGGCTGGCAGCCCGCTATTCCGGTATCTCTAATCTAAGAGTTCTGCCATACGTTGAAACTATTGCTCCCTACATGGCCGCCTCCGATTTAGTTGCCGGCAAAGCCGGCCCGACCTTTATGTATGAAACAATTATGCTGGAGAAGCCATTCCTCGCAACATTTTATATTCCAGGACAGGAGACACTCAACCTTCGATTTATTGAGCGGAACAACCTGGGTTGGGTCTGCCTGGAGGCCGGAGCTCAAAAACAGTTGATTACCAGATTAGCGAGTGATCCAGGCATCATGGCTGAAAAAGTCACCAGTATTCGAGCTTTTAAAGCCTGGAATATGCAAATGAACCAGGCCGTTTACCCGCTTATCGAGCGCTTAGTGCAAAAGCAACGGAGTGCGTAGGCGGGATTGTTAAGGGCGGCAGCCCTTAACCTGGGGTTTGGGGCTGTGCCCCAACTTTCTCATCTCCTGAGCCGCCGTAGGCGGCGCGCAAAAAGAGATGTTCCCTTGCTTTCCTCCTATTTCTAAAAGGTCCCCTGACCTATACAATCCTCCCAGGGTTTGCGGGAAGAATTTCCCGCAGATAACCCTCCACCCCTTTCTCCTGCCTCCAATGGCGCGGGTAACCCAGAGAAACCTCTTCAAAGCGTACACCATCCTGGTAATCTGTCGCCCGTATATGCAGGTGCCCATAAATGACCACCGAGGTGGGGAAGCGCGTATGCCAATCATCTGTGCGACGTGTTCCACACCAGAGTGAAAAGCGGGGAATACGATACAGCCGCACCAGGTTTTGACGTAAAGGGAAATGGTTGATCAGGACAAGGGGTGCTCCAGGTGCCACCTCCTGCAGGCGCTTTTCGGTATACTGGCAGCGAGCTAAGCACCATGCAGATCGCGAAGAATAGGGATCAGGGTGCAGGAGATATTCATCACTACAGACAACATGTGTCTCCGCCGCCCAGGCCACAGCCTCCTCTTCGGGCACATAGCCAGGTCGAAAGCTGTAGTCATAAAGCAAAAAGAGCGGAGCCAGCCAGGCCGGCGCTCCCTCGCCCGGCCACAAAACATACGGGTCTTCAGGGGTCAGCACCCCATAATCCCGGCAAATCGATACCATGCGCAGGTACTTTTCTTCTCCGCGCAGCGCAGCATCTTCCGAGGCAGAAGACGGCAGCGTCCACAGGTCGTGGTTGCCCGGCACCCACAACAATTGGGCGAAGCGCCTGGTCAAAATAGACAAAGCATAGCGCAGGTGCGCCGTCGTCTCGCCGGTATCGCCGGCCAGAATAAGCCAATCTTCCGGGTAAGCAGGCATGGCTTCAAGCGCCTGCCGGTTTATTTCAAATCCAAGATGTAAATCACTAATAGCGTAAAGCTTCATGGTTATGTATGGTGCAGAGACCTCTCCCCTCCAGTTCTCACGAGTAAGTTTTTCAAAGCCATCGTGGATCGCGTAGGGGCGGGAGAGGAGCGGATGTGGGGAGGGGGCCTTTATGGCCGCCCGCCATTCTGTTCTCCCACCCCAGTGCGACCACAAAGGACATAGTCCCATTAAAATTTGTTCCCATTCGTAGGCGCGACTTTGCTTACATATCATAGCACATCAGGTGACGGCACAATTAGCACAATGGGTGGCGTACGATTTTTGTGCGGGAGCATTACCCCACGTTGTAATACATGTTTTGTGTGTTTTGCGTGCGCTTCAGCGCACGCAAAACACACAAAACATGTACAAAAACTATAAAAAGGTGCAGGCAGAGCCTCTGCCTCTCCCTGCACTGGCACAAACATTTGCTTGACCCTTGCTCCACAACTTGTTATACTCTGCATGCAAAAGCTTCGTTTCTTCATAATCGACTACGGAGGTGCAGGAGGCGGAGCCTCCTGCCGGGGTCTGGGGTGTCCCCAGTCATTCTTTTTCCTGTACTGGCTGCCGCAGGCAGCCAGTACGAAAGTGATATAGAGGAAGGAATAATCCCACATGGAACTCACCCTCACCCGCCAGGCCGGAACCCAGGTTGCCGTCGCGTGCGACGGCCAACCCTCCCACACCTTTGATCTACCTCCCCTTCCAGACGAGAAGAAGCTACTATATTCACCTGACTATCCTATCACCTACGGTAAAACCCTCTATACCGCCGTCTTCCCGCCAGAGACAGCGGCCCAACGCACCCTTGCCACTATACCAGAGCGTATCTTACTTGTCACCACCAACCCTGACCTCGACGCCATTCCCTGGGAATACGCCAATGGCCCCGATGGCTTCCTCGTCCTCGATTGTCATTTCGTACGCGGCCTGCCTGCTGAGCAGCGCGTTCCGCCGCCTGTATTGAAAGATATCAACCTGCATATCGTGGCGGTTCCCTCCAATCCTCTCAGTCATTACGTGGAGCCACTCGACATCGATGGCGAATGGATGCGCCTGCGAGACATTGTCCAGGAAATACCAGAGAGCATCGCTCTGGAGCGAACCCGCCCTCCTGGCATCGAGCAGCTGCGTCACCTCGTGGCGGGCAAGCGCCATCAGGTCGTGCATTTTATGGGGCATGGAGGGCGAGATGAACAGGGGGGAGCCATCCTGTGCTTCGAGCAAGACAATGGCGATCTGGCTGTGATAACGGCCAGGGAGTTCGTGAAGCGTGTGCGAGACACTGTCTTCCTGGTCACCCTCAACGCCTGTAAGAGCGCGACCCCGGGCGAGACCCATTTCAGCAACCTGGCTGCCGCTCTGGTTCGCCAGAAGATACCCTATGCCCTGGGCATGCGCTTCAACATTCTCGACGATGATGCCCGCGACTTCTCTCGCGAGTTCTACGGTGACCTGGCGCGCGGCACCACCGTCGAAGAAGCCCTCTTACAGGCCCGCCTCACCCTCGCCCGCAGCCAGCGCCCCTGGGTCGTTGGCGTACCCGTGCTCTACACCGCCCTCGCCGAACCCGCCGCCGGCTTTGCCTCTCACACGGGTAAACCCATCATCCTAGAACACCAGCCACGCGTAGAAGCTGGCGTTCTGCCACGCGCGGAAGGGACCTTCCAGGGACGCATCGATGAACTCAAAACCCTTGGCACGGCTCTGACCGGCGATAGCCGCCCCCGCATCATCACCATTCATGGCGGCGGCGGCCAGGGCAAGACCGCCTTGGTCCGCGAAGCCGCCGAACGCTTCGCGTTTGCCTGGCCTGCCGGCGCCTGGATCACTACCCTGGAGAACCTGCCCAATCGACCCGTCTTTGTCGCCGAGTTAGCCCGCTTCCTGGGTCTCAACCCTCAGGAGGTGAGCGAGCCGACCGAACTCGAACGGCAGGTGCTGCTCCGTCTCGCGTCACAACGCACCTTGCTTGTCCTGGACAATGCCGAAACCCTGGTGGAGGCAGTGGAGGCGAAGGATGCGCCAGCCATCCAGCTGGCGCAGTTCATCCAACAATTGCCGGGTACGTCCGTCAGCCTGCTGGTGACCTCGCGCCTCCCATTGGGCTGGAGTGGAGAGGTGTCTCTCGAATTGGGCGGTCTCTCGCCGGCAGAAGGAGCCGCTCTCTTCCAACAAAGCGCACCCCAGCGCGGCGAAGATATTGCCAGCGTCCAGGCACAACAACTCAGCCAGAAGCTAGACGGCCACCCTCTGGGCCTGTTGCTCCTGGGAAAAGCCTTCAATGAAAGTTCCATCTCCTTGCAGGCATTCATCGCCGATTACGAAGCGCACTTGCTCAAGGCCGAAAACAAATATGCCGGGATAGACCATCGCCACCGCACTCTCTACGCCTGTATCGACACCAGCGTGCGCTACCTGGATGCCGAACTCCGCACTCTCTTTAGTAAACTCTGGCTATTTCATGCACCTTTCGAACCTGAAACAGCCGTGGCTATCTTCGATCCGCAGGCTGAAGATACTGAAGGCAGTCAAGACAACCGCTCTCCCATTTACGATCAGTTACACACCCTCTGGCGACGGAGTCTCCTAGCGCGTGAAACAGTCACCCTGCGCGAGGGCACACTGTTGCTCTACCGCCTGCTGCCGACCATGCATCCCTACGTCGAGCAATACCTGGCGCAGAAAGACGAACGCGAGACCCTGCTGGCAGGCTTTGGAGCTGCGTATGCCCAGCTGGTCCGCTTTCTGCATAGAGAGCTGGATCGCGGCAGCCTCGCGGCCTACCTGGCCCTCCAGTTGCGTGAGGATCTTGAGCGAGGGATATCATATGTGACAGGCGTAGAGCGGGGCTACTACCTGCTCCGCTGGGGATGGATACTGCAACGGCTGGTTGATAGGCGCCTTGGGTTGACATTGACCCAACAGGCGCTCAAAATTGCTCAAGAGCTAGGAGACGAAGAACTGAAGTTGCAAGCTTTCAACAATATCGCCCTGGTGTATGCCGGTATCGGCCAGCCGCAACAAGCCCTCGAGTACTATGAGCAAGCCTTGCCTATCAGCCGCGAGGTGGGCGACCGGGCAGGTGAAGCCGCCACTCTCAACAATATCGCCTCAGTATATGCCGGTATCGGTCAGCCGCAGCAAGCCCTCGAGTACTATGAGCAAGCTTTGCCCATCAGCCGCGAAGTAGGCAACCGGGCAGACGAAGCCGCCACCTTAAATGGCCTGGCCTACCTCTACCAGTCTCTGCAACGCTATACAGAAGCCTTGGGGGCCTTCGAACAGTCTGTATTGCTCTCACAACAAATCATTTACCCTGCTGCTGAGGTGGCTGGATTGGTTGGTCTTGCCTTACTGCTCTACCAGCATCTCAATCGCCCTCAGAAAGCGATCACACACATGGAACAGGCTATTGCTGTACTCCGAAAAACCGGTTTACCTCAGGATGCCGCTGGCAATACAACTGAGAAGTTGCAGCGCTTCTTGGAGACAATGCGTAACGGCGCTCCGATTGGAGGACAGACAGGTGCTTCCTCCACTATATCTACAGAGGAAATTCAGCAGATCATCTCAAACACGGTTGCCGTAATGACGACAGTGCAGGATTGGCGTGCTGGATGGCGCGAGGTAATAGCAAAAGCGTTACAGGATGCCAAGCAGCGGGGAGCTGACTGGCAGATCGAGATCGACTTCTTCTCTGCCGTCCTCGGTATCCTCGATGGGGGAGCACCTACACTACCCGCCGATCATCCCTATGATCAAGCAATAGCAACAATTCAGGCTGGTATTGCTTCGGGTGGACCACAGGTCATCGAAGTTTCAGAAGAGGTAATGCAGGCCGTCCAGGATTTCGTCAATGCCGGGAATTGGGATGCTACGCGACAGGTGGTGGAAGCACTACAGGCGCTTCTCTTCCAACCAGAGGTCGAAACCATCTTAGAGCAGAACATCGAACAGGCCAGAGCCACTGGGCAAGAGGAAGCGGCGAGCATCCTGGAGCAGCATCTCACGCTCCTACGCGCTTGCAAAGCCAACGGCATCGCGGCAACCTTCGAGCAGCTCGCGGTCGCGGCCGGGGAGCCGCTCCCCTTCGACGCCCAACTGGCACCCCGCAGCATCGAGGCCCTTCTGGGTGGCCCGCAGGAAAAAATGGAGCACGCCCACAATACCTGGCTGCACTCTCGGCCCAGACGACGAACGAGGAGCTGAAAGCCCTTATCAACACGATCCAACTGGCACTCTTCGGCAGCGACCCCTCCCAACTCGGCCAGAACTTGCAAGGCGCGTACCGCCAGGCCTGGGAAGATATCGTCGCGGGAGTTGAAACAACAGGAGGGACATCATCATGACCACCATCTTCATCTCATTGGCACAGGAGGGATATGGATAAGTTTTTATGTGGTCACTTGTGGTGCTGGCGGATCGCGTAGGGGCGGGAGAGGTGTGGAGGAGGGTGGGGGCCCTTGTGGCCGCCCGTGTGTGGGATCATTGTACGTGTAGTTTGTGCATAAGGAGGAAAAAAAGCACGGCGGGCACCCACAAGGGGCCCCACACCACCCGACTCCGCCCCTGCCCCTACGCGGACCACGATGGGGTTGAAAAAACTTACCCGTGGAGAGGGACATTATGTTCGGCAGCTTTGCGAGCAAAGCCGGGCACGGCAAATTGATAGTTTGAGAGCGCATTAGGACGCAGGAGGTTCTTAACACTATGACACAACAACAACCGAGCAGTGAAGCACAGCATATCTTTGGCGTGAAATGTAAGAATGGCCACGTCAGCTACTTCGACAAAAGACGTGTTTGTTCAGCATCCAGAGATGTGGCCCGTGAGATTGGGAATAGTGCGGACGCGGAACTGGATGAGCTACACCTCAAATGTGACACGTGTGGAGTAGAAGTCGTAGCGTACGAGGATTGCAGAGGTTACAAATGAATGAGCAACAGCAGATTCCCATTCAGGACTCGCAAGAGCCGTCAGAAGAAAGTAAGCAGCTTGTTGCTCTTTTTAACGATATGGAGAGCAAGCAACTCGATTTTCTCGACGAGTCAGGTAAAAGTGTCATCGAACGCATTGCCACCTTCCTCGCGGTCTTGTTTGGGGTGACAGCATTCGGAAGCAATTTTCCGCCCGCGTACCTCAAAGGCAATCTTCTGGCAAAAGAACTGGTCATCATCACGCTCATTTTCTACCTTGCGGCCATGGGCTCCGCAATCTGGGCCATTCAGCCGCGCTACTACAGACGGTATACGTATAATGTGAGCAGGTTGGGCAAAGAACTGGAGAAGATCACAAAACACAAAATGTTCTGGCTACGGATAGCTGGCATCCTCTTTGCCCTCGGATCGGTAGCCCTGGCTGTGCTCATCATCTCCATCATCTGGACATTATAGAGAGGATCACCCGATGCCAGAACTGCATTTGCAACGAACTGATGATATCCTGACCATTCGCCTCGGTGAACAGTCTGCTTCCGTTCCCTGGACCAATATTGCCCCGGACGCTACCACGGGCCAGCGCATCTACGACGATGCCATTGCTTACGGGAAGGAGCTGTTTGAAAAAACCTTTCCTGCCGGGCCGCTGCGCACGGCCCTGACCACACTACGGGCCAATGAGCGGCTGGTGCTGGTGATCGATGATCCCCTCGTGGCAGCTATCCCCTGGGAATACCTGCGCGATGCGGAGGGTAGGCTGCTGGCAGCGCGTCTCAACCTGGTGCGCTCGGTCTCAGGGGCGCAGCAGAATGCAGAGCTGGACTTCACTCTTCCACTACAGGTCATCGCTGTGCCCGTCTCACCGGTCGATGACCCACGTGTCCTGGACACAGAAGGCGAGTGGCAGCGTGTGGTAGGTGCAGTCAGCAAGCAAGGGAAGGCGCTCACTTTGACACGAGTACGGCCGCCCACCCTTGACCTGCTGGAGAGGGCACTCAACAGCGAGCGCACGACTCTCGTCCACTTTATGGGGCATAGCGACAGCCGGGACGGCAAAGGTTTCCTGGTCTTTGAGGAGGCGCACGGGTGCTCCTATTTGATCGAGGCTGCCGATTTCGCCGATAGCCTGGTTGCTACCAACATCTTCCTGGTCGTGCTCAACAGTTGTCGCTCGGCAGTGGCCTGGGACTGGACGGCCTTCGGTAATATCGCCCGCGGGCTGGTACGCGAGGGCGTGCCCTATGCCCTTGGCATGCAGTTTGTGCTGCCCGACGATGTGGCCCTGGCTATGAGCCAGGCCCTGTACGATTTCTTGCTGCAAGGCCGTGGCGTCGAAGAGGCAGTACGGCGTACACGCCGCGCCCTGGAGCATAACACAAACCTGCGCAACGCTCCCTGGCTGGCCGGTATCCCCGTGCTCTACACCAGCCTGCGCGAGCAACCTGCCGCCCCGCTCAGCTTGTGGATGGGCAACCCAGCATCCAGCCTGACCCGGAGCGTTTGCAGAAAACGTGTGATCTCACTGCGCTCCCGCAGGCGACGCATTTCGTGGGCCGCGGCAAAGATATCAGTGAGGTCCTGGATGTCCTGCTCGCCTCTCGTCCCGCCGACTTTGTGGTGTTGCACGGGCTGGGTGGCATCGGCAAGACTTCCGTGGCACGGGCCACCGCCGAGCGCATTGGCTGGCATTACGATGACCGTGTGCTCGCCATCTCTTTCGAGACCCTCGCTCGCCTCGATGCCAACGACCAGCGCGTCGTCGATGAGACCTTTGCCGACCGCTTCTACAACCGCCTGGCTCGTTTCTATGAGCTCGACCCTGGGCAGTATCCCACCAGTATCGAACTCCAGCAGGCTATCCTGCAGCGCCGGGCGCATGTGCGTTCCCTGCTCGTCTGCGACAACATCGAAACCCTCATCGATACCCAGAAAGATCACCCTGCTGCACGATCACTGGCCACCTTTATCAGCCGCTTGAAAGAAGGGAATGGCGCGCTTCTCCTGACCTCGCGCATGGTGCCGCCCGCGGACTGGGGTGAATGCCAGGTGATAGAGCTTGCTGGCCTCGAGGCGCACGCCGGAGCCGACCTCTTCCTCGCTTTGCTCCCCACCGACCGTGAACACCTCGCTCCCCCTGCTGATCGTCTGGCCCTCAGTCGGCGAGTCCAGGGCCATCCACTCAGTATCCTCCTCCTGGCTGGTCGCTTTGCAGAAACCACCACCGACCTGGCCACCTTCCTCAAGCAAAGCGAAACGGAACTCGAAGTTGCAGAACAGGCAACACCCACCAGCCTGGAAGACCCCGATCGCCAGAGAACCCTCTACGCCTGTATGGATAACAGTATCCGGCGCCTCACACCTGAACAGCGCAGCGTCCTCGACGCGGTCAGCCTCTTCCAGGCGCCATTCCTTGTAGAGTTCGCAGCATACATCTTGAACGACGAAGAGCAGACGCCGGTTCACCTGCAAAACCTGGTGCGCCTGGGCCTACTCAGTGCGATCGTGAAAACCTTCAAAGAAGACGAACTGATCCTCCTGGACCTGCATCCCATGCTGCGCTGGTACATCCAGCATCATCTATCAGCGCGAGATGCGGCACTGCAAGCACGTTATGGCGAAGTGTATGAAAACCTTGCACGCCAGGCATACCAACCCAAAGGAGGCTACGATCAAAGTTCACTGACGCGCTACCTGGTACGCCAGAGCCTGCCCGATTTTGAAGCTGCCCTGCTGTATCTCCCTCCCGCTGGCAGAAGCTCACTGGCATATCACCTTGCCAGACCTTATGAGAAGCTAGGCCAGAATCGACGCGCACTGGCCTTATATGAACTGGCACTGGAAATATATCAGCATTTGGGAGATGTGCGTGGTGTAGCGTTGACGCAGAATGCGATGGCCAATGTGCTAAGCCTGTTGGGTAAGCCACAGGAGGCGCTGACCCTCTACGACGAGGCGTTGCACACCATGCAGGAACTGGGGGAACTTCGAGAAGTGGCGGTGACGCAGTATTCGATGGCCGATGTGCTGAGGCAGTTGGGCAAGCCGCAGGAGGCGCTGGCCCTCTATGACGAGTCGTTGCGCACCAAGCAGGAACTGGGGGATCTTCGAGGTGTGGCGGCGACACAGAATTCGCTAGCAAGTCTGCTGGTGGAGTTAGGCAAGCCACAAGAAGCGCTGGAGCTCTATGAGCAATCGCTACGTAGTTCGCAGGACCTGGGTGATATACAAGGGGTAGCAGTTGCACAGGCTAACTTCAGCCGTCTCTTGTACCATTGCCGTGATGACAGTCATGCCGGAGAAACGCGATGAATGGGGTGACACGATAAGCGATATGTTGAAGCAACCCCAGAGCCGGGTGCAAGACATGGAGTTTTTTACTGCTATCCTGACCATTCTCGCTGGTCAATCCGCTTCTCTGCCAGGCGATCACCCCTATGCTGATGCGATCAACTCAATCCAGGCTGGTATCGCTGCAGGAGGCCAGGAAAGCGGAACCGGTTCAATCACTGTTTCTCGTGAGCTCGTGCAAGCTGTGAATGATTTCGTCAATGCAGATAATTGGGGTGCGACGCGCCACGTGGTGGAAGCACAGCAGGAACTGCTCTTTCAGCCGGAGGTCGAGACCCTCTTTGAACAGAATATCGCCCAGGCCCGATCTGCCGGGGAGGAACGTACTGTGCGTATGCTGGAACTTTATCTTGCGCTGTTGCGCGATTGCAAAGCCAGTGGCATCGCAGAGGCGTTTGCAAAGCTGGCCGCGGCCCAGGAAGTTGATTTGCCTTTTGATGGTGAACTGCTGCCTCGCAGCATTGCGGCTTTGCTGGGCAGTCCGCAGCAGAGGATGGAGCACATGCAGTATCTGGCTGCTATGGCCAGCGAGACGACAGATGATAATTTGAAGGGGCTCATCAATACGATCCAGTTGGCCTTGTTCAGCAAAGATCTCTCACAGTTCGGGCGCGATCTCAAAGGAGTTTACAGGCAGGCGTGGGAGGGCATTGTTGCTACTGTCGAGGCCAGTGGCGTGGACCCGCGCATCTTCGACACCATTATCAGCAATACGCTGGCGGTGCTCGGTCCGGCCTCTGAGCGGCGCAGTGAGTGGCGTAACAATCTCGTTACGATCCGCAATCAGGCCACGGCAGGTGGCAACCGCAATATGGTGGCGCTGCTGGAGGCGGTCATTGGGCTGCTGGATGCAGGCGGTAATCGCGCCGGGCTGGGTGAAGGGTTGGCGGGGGTTTACGCAAATACCTGGCAGGCGATTATGGGACAGTTGCCAGGGTGAACTTGATGATTTACCGGGAGTGTTTCCTTTTTTTCCTCGGACTTCTTTGGCTATGGTCAAGCAGTGAGAGTCCTCCCTAAGTTGCTGAACCGTGTCATCCTGAGCGAAGCGAAGGATCTGTCTCGATGGGCCCAGAGATGCTTCGCTGCGCTCAGCATGACAGTCAGGATGGCACCTTTCGTAGCGGTAGACGAACATCGGGGGCGCAAAGATCCTTCGCTACGCTCAAGATGACAGACATGTGAGCGAAACGAGCATTGTAGGCAGGGCAAGGACGCAAAGATCCTTCGCTGCGCTCAGGATGACACTGGTTGACAACTTAAGCTCACCCTTATGAGGGCAAGCCCTGCCACCACTATACACGGCTGCCTGCTTACCATAAGTGTGCTAAATGCAAAAAAGTGAAAGGCACTTCTTGCCTTCTTCTGCTCATGGATAAATATTGGGGTTTTCGACACTCAATCCCTCCTCAGCAGCAATAGTAAGCAGGTTATTATCAGCACAGACAAAGATAGGAGCTCGGGCTTGTCTTACTCTAGCTTTATCACGGAGACCAAGCGCGCAGGCTAATTGCACAGCATCATATGCCCGCAGCCGGTATGAGCGACATAAATCACCTGCAGTGATGAAGAGAGCCGTTGTGACCTGCCAGATGTCGTAGGCATTCTGGCAGTCCTGCCGGAACGAGTTGATCAGCCGATCTCGGTCGTCCATGGAGATGCTTTGCTCACGAGCTCTTCGGCAGATGGCTGCCACGACTTCCACGAGAGCTGCTTGCGAGATGTAGAGTTCGTGACCTTGTGCAGGATCACACAGTGTAACGATCCACTCTTGCCCTCGCTCAGGAACGTAGCGTTTGGCAATGGCAGACGTATCTAGAAAGTAGGTGGCCACTAGTAAGGTCCCCGGTCCTCAATGACCATCTCGGAAAGCGGCTTGCCGTGAGCAAACACCTGGGCAAGTCGCTGGCGCTCAGCTTGTTCTTCAGATGTTAACGGTTTTCGTGTTGCAAGATTGAGCAACGTGCCTTCGCGGTAGAGCTGCTCTGCCAATTCACGTTCTGTTAACGGTCGGGTTGTTGGCTGAGGTGGTTGGAGCTTTTGCAGCATGATTTCATGCAGTACCGTCTCAGGCTGCTTGCCGCTTTTAGCTGCTTCTGCTGCCAGTGCTGCATACTCTTCGTCAGTTAAGCGAATAGTCATCTCGTAGGCCATGAAACTCCCTCCTCACATCGGAGAAATACACTTGCTTACTAGTATACCATGTTTGTCTCTTTCCAATCCTCCCTGATTTCTGTCAAGATGTCCGGTATCTTTTGGTAAAAAGCTCGCAGAAAGCTGGCAGAACTAGTATAATCTTGTTCAGACACCTGAAAATATATAAGAATAAAGAAAAATACGGGTGACGACGGGGGAATGATATATTAATGAGTATTCTCAACACTTCATTATTCGCAACAAATGGACACAGAAAAATAGGAGTCGGCTTCCATAATGTCGGCAGCGGAGTTTTACGAGCATCTAATGAGGCTATGGTCAAAAAAGTAGAAGCCCACTATGGAGAAAGATGTGGGCATATACCTCTTGATTGCGAAAGAACAGGGGTCTTAGTCGGTGTTCATACAGTTGACATTCAGACACAAATGGCCTATCTCAGCCAACTTTTTGGCAAAGAAATGAAAGCCTTTACTGCCGATGAACTAAAAGATGAACAAAAAACCTCTCTAGAGCACAAGGCCCTGGTTGTGCCATATGTGAATGTTCCCGAGGCAACAAAACGCATAGAGGGTGAGCTGGGAGCAGAGTCATGGGGCTTACCAGATAGCATGGTCGATATTCTGAAAAACAAAGCTGATTTTTATCAACTTGTTGATGAATTCAACCTGGATGGTTTCCGCGCTCCGGATTATAAAATTTCAACCCTGGCTGATTTGAGCAGAGAAGCACCTGGCTTCCTGAGCAAGAGCGAAGATTTAGTTAAAAAAGCAGACCTGGCAAAATATCCACTGGGGGTGATGCTGCGGGCAGCCGAATCGGATGGAAATTATGGCTGCTGCCTCGTCTACGAGAAAGATGACTTCATCATAGTAGTGCCAGACGGAGATGCTGAGCATGCAGAGTACTATACCAATTGGAATGAAGCCTTAGCCGTCTCACAAAAACACCTTGCTGCCACCATGAATCCACAGAGAGAAGCAAGAATCGTCATCAGCCGTTTTCTAGATATGGCTGATTCTCCGGGTATGTCTGTTGTTATCATCGACGGTCGGGTAGAATCCCTGCGCTGGAATGGCCAGTTACAAAAAAAAGGTAGTAAGGCCTGTATTGGCACAAGTACCTACACACCAAAAAACACTTACCTGTCCCGCCTGCAGCAAGAATATGAAGATCAAACGGCGATCTTCTTTGAGGCCTTGCTGAGAAAGACTGCACAAAAGTGCGACATTGACTTTGCCTCGATACGCGGTGTAGCCAACATCGATATCATGATCCCATCCAGGCTGGAAGAAAGGCTGCAGCAGAAAAGAGGCCAGAAAGCGGCTCACTATCTTGCCGAATGTAATCCCCGCTGGACCAATTATACTGATGCCATCATGACCGTTATAGGCGCAAACAGGAAAGAACAAACCATCAATAATATGAGGAGAGTCATACAAGAAGGGATCTTTACCCTCGATAAACATCACCTCCCTGAAAACGTAGACCCTGTAAGGCTAAGAGATTTGATCTTTAAAAGGGATGATGTTTTGAAGCAGGACGGAACCAGAATTATCTGCCGCATGACGAAAAATCCTATGGGACTGATATTTGCAGGAGATGTAAAAAAAGCCCAACAAGAATTTGTCGGCATCGTTCACCTCTTAGCCGGTAAAAAAAGCCTTGTGACCATTTGATAAGGGAAGCTTAGTTGTTGTCTTCTGTCTCAGAAGTCACTTGCGCGAAATTGAGTGCCGCCTATGGGCTACTACAAAAACATTAGGGTGCAGGCCGCCGATAGTTAACATATGCTCTTTTACGATTCGCAAGGAATGTGTTGCCTTGATAGCCTGTCGCAAAAGCTCCTTCTCCTCGCTAAGCAGCACTGCAAGACCACCAGGGGATAGCACGCGGGCGAGTTCGGCAGCAAATTGAGGATAGAGTTCCTGGTTCTTATTATGCGAACCTACTCGTTTCCCAAATGGCATATTGCTAACCAGGCGCTCTACTGAGCCATCAGCTGCGTGGATGCTCCGGGCATCTATATTACGGATCTTCCAGCGGCCAGGAAATGACGCCATGTTATGACGAGATGCTTCTAGCGCATCTTTATTGATATCGCTACCGGCTACGTGTGTCCCTGGTACCGTTTCTAGAACTTCGACTAAAAGGGTACCTGCACCACAAAATGGATCGTAGACTGTCTGACCAGGCAGAACTTTAAGGAGATTGATCATGACGGTCGCTGCAATTGGATTGGTCGAGGCTGGAGTACGGGCTAAGGCCCGGAAGCGCCGAGTATAGTATAGTGCGCCGACCTGCGCTACCACGTAGCTGCCACACACTTCCAGGTTTATATCCCAGGAACTGGGATCGTTGACCCATCCATAATGCTCTGTCAGAAAGTCGCGGATCTCCCATCTTCCGTAGCGCAGGGGACTTATGCGGAAGCGTAAAGGACCCCCGGCAGGGTGCAATGCGCTTAAGAGGCCGGTAGAGAGTGAGTCATCTAATCGTCGAGATAAAGTGTCTATTGAAGGCATAGCCCTGGCTTGAATTGGCGCCAGCAGTATACTACACGTTGAGTACAGGCGCACACCGGCCAGGGGATCTACTGGCCCTTGATATTTTATGGATGCCGTACTCGCTGTTCGTTCGATCACACTCACCGATGCATGTTTTAACGCGCGTATATTCTCGATGAGCAGTTCAACGGTTCCCCCAAGGGTTTCCAGCAGCAGGTCGTCTTGCACATCGGAGGAAATATTTAAATCAAGCATTACGTAGAGTTTACCACATTACCTATTTCCTCCACCATGAAACATCACACCTCCACCGTTCGTTTCACGCTATAGAATGATATTTCGGTTTAAACCGAAGAATTGAGATAAGCGCGTGGGTGAGAGAGGAGAAGTTAGAAACAGCATCGATAGGTCGCCAGTATCATATAATAAATATGTATTTCGTCCATTACCGAATAAGATGAGGTTGATGTGAGGACGGGGAGAGTAACGCTTGAAGCGCGCTACTTGAAAGAATCCAGAAACCTTTCAGGACGGCTGCTTCTGGTATTGACGATCCAGCGTTTGTAGCAAGTCTAGAAAAGCCCGGACGAGCAGATGGTTCGACAATCGATAGTAGACAGCAGTTCCCTGTTTGCGAGTCGTGACCAGATGGAGATCGGCGAGCTGGCGCAGATGCCCCGACGTGGTAGGGCTGCTCAAGCCCAGTTCTTCAGCGATTTCTCCTGAACGTCGCTCGTAGGGAACGGATGGGTCTTTTCCGTTCGGCTCCGCAAGCAGTTCCAGAATATAGCGGCGACTCGTGTCGCAAACTGTGGAAAGGAATAGATCCACAAAGGCATCCAGTTCTGGTGGCCGACGAGGAATGCTGGAATGAGGTTGGTTCAACCTCGCGGTTGCCGTCTTCTTCCGAGGCATCGCTAATCAAGCTCCCTTCTTCAAGTATGGGGAGAACCTTCAGGCAGGAGCAAGCAAGAGCTCTTTCCTGTCTATATCTTATAACCGCTTATCATATCTTATGATAACATGTTATGCTGAAAGGGTGAGGCCCGTATGCCATCCTATCTCACAACATCAGATGTGGCTACACGTCTTGGCGTGAGTCTCGATACCGTTCGTCGCTGGTTGCGCAGCGGTGAACTGAAAGGTACTCCTTTTGGCCGTGCGGGCTACCGCATTGAAGACGCGGATTTCCAGGCATTTCTTCAACAGCGCCGGCGGCAACCCCGGAAGATCTCTATTTCCTCTCCAGAACAATATGCTCTTTCGAATGCAGCTTTAGAGGAATTGATAAACGCGGTAGGCCAGGAGTTGCGCACGCCCCTTACAACAACGCGGGGTGCACTACAACAGGCTCGTCGTCTTCTCCAGAGTGCGCTCGAATCACCCATGTCAGACAATGCGATCGATCTGCTTACAAAACTTCAGGGCTTGCTGGCGCGAACTGAGCGCCAGATTAGCGCGGAAATGCGACTGGTAGGAAATCTGCTGGATGCCTCTCGCATCGAGTCAAACAAGTTTGAACTCTCTCTGGCCTGGTGCAATCTGGTCGAAATTGTGCGAGAAACCGTCACAAATCAGCAAGAATTACCTGCTCAGGGGCTCTTTGAGCAGGAACTGCCTGTCGATGACCTGGTAGCGGTAATTGCCGACGCGGATCGCATCAGGCAAGCACTGACAAACTACCTCACCAATGCGCTCAAGTTTTCTCCTGCCGATCAGCCAATCAAAATATATCTGGAAGTAAGTGATGCGGAGGCACGTGTAACTGTGCAGGACAAGGGACCAGGAATCCCGGATTCTGAACAAGGTAGGATATGGGAGCGTTTCCAGCAAGGTCAGAGACAGCCGGTAGGATCAGGAGGTGGACTGGGATTAGGATTATATATCACCAGGACAATTATCCATCAGCACCGTGGTCAGGTGGGAGTTGAAAGTCATTCAGGGGAAGGATCAACGTTCTGGTTCACCCTCCCTCTCGCTGATGAAACGTGGCACTACTGACCTCATGATTTACTATACTCTACTGCAAGGCAAATTTTAACTCCGCAAAAAAGGAAAAAAGAGGGCTAGGTAATTCTATCTAGACGGTTCCCCGAGTAATACAAAGAAGGAATTACACGATTCTGTCGATGCGCTCCTGGCTGACTTTAATGTATACCTCTTGTTGGATGCATAGTAGCAATCTCTTGTCTGGCTCTATCGCGAAAAAGATTGTAGCAGAGAAGGATCTGGAAGCATGAATACAAGTATCCATGATAGTAACGAAAAGGGAGGTTAACACATGACAAACAGTAAGGACAAGCAGGAAGCGCCTCAGCGAAGGATGGATGCTGAACGCGAGGAACTCGAGCAAGCCGCTGAGCGCTTCATGCGAAGTATGTTGCGTACAGGAGTAAGTTTAGCGCTTTTACCGGTCAACAGGTTGCCACTAAAGCCACGGCAGCATTTCCAGTCCGCTGGTCGTGAATTCACCCGCGGATTGGCTTCACTTGTACGCGAACTCGCTGATGGCCTCGAAGGGATGGCGGAAGACGCCAATACAGCGACTAACTTCGAAGAAGATCCTCATACTAATTTCGCAGAAGATCCTCATACTAATGAGGAATTGGAGTGAAGCCGGGATACGTAAAAAAAGGGTATGCCATGCCAACAATAACTCCTCGGATCAATCGGTTCACTCAGCTTGCCCGCTTTCTGCGAGTCTCACGCCTCCTCCTCTGGACGCTGTGGGTGATTTACCGCGAGCGTCGCCGCGTGGTACGTGCGTATGCGTGTGGCAATTG
>Ga0137386_10000706_pt1 | contig 19646 bp, 10 predicted proteins | sample SagtaG_4_FD_104910 | JGI IMG/M metagenome (GOLD analysis project Ga0137386, IMG submission 104910) | Vadose zone soil microbial communities from Sagehorn Ranch, Mendocino, California, USA - Sage2_R_100_16 metaG | ecosystem: Environmental > Terrestrial > Soil > Vadose zone | place: USA... | reverse complement strand
GGGCCAGGGGCTGAACATGACGGTGGTGGGCTATCTCGGCAGGCTGCACTTCGGCCTGACGAGCTGCCGCGAGCTGGTGCCGGACATCGACACGCTGGCCAGCTACCTGGTCGACGAGCTGGAGCTGCTGGTCAAGGCGGCCGCGCAGCACTCGAACGGCGCGGCGCACAAGGCCAGGTGAGGCTGCCCCGCGCCGGGCGGCGCGGACGGGCAGCGAGCCGCACCTGCTTGTTCACCGGGGTCATCGGCTCAGTCTGCCGCACTCTTCGACGGACGGTAGATGAGCAGCAGCACGTCCGGGCCCGCCTTGCGTGAATCGACCAGTTCCAGGTCCGGCCCGGCGCCGCCCTCGAAGAGCCGCTTGCCCTTGCCGAGCACGACCGGGTGCACTATCAGGCGGTACTCGTCGACCAGGCCCAGCTCGGTCAGCGCGTGCACCAGGGTCGCGCTCCCCGCGACCAGGATGTCGCCCTGGTACTGCTGCTTCATCCGGTTGACCTCGGCGGCCAGGTCGCCCGAGATGATCGTGGTGTTGTTCCAGGCCGCCTCGGTGAGGGTGGTGGACACGACGACCTTCGGCATCGCGTTCATCTTCTTGCCGAAGTCGCCGGCGGTCTCCTCCATCGCCGGCCAGGCGGCGGCGAACCCTTCGTAGGTGACCCGGCCGAGCAGCTGGGCGTCGGCGCGCTCCAGCTCCTCGCCCTTGAACACCTGGCCCTCGTCCGCCGGATGGCGGAAGCTCCAGCCGCCGTGCTCGGTGCCCTCGGCGCCGCCCGGGTCCTCGATGATCCCGTCGAGCGTGATGAATTCGGTGACGACCAGCTTGCCCATGACGATCTCCTTGTCCGCGGCCCGCGCTTGGCCGGCGAGCTCACTGTGGTCACGAACGCCGGCCGCCGGAATCGACAGCCCCGGAGATATTTTTCAGCTTGTGTCCCACCAGGCGCTCGCCCCTGGCGCCCGCCGCGAACGAGGCGGCCGCCGTCCGTATGCCGAGTGCCCTCGCGGCGGCGGTCATGAGCGGACGTTCCGCACGGAGTTCCCTTGCGCGGGCACGGGCAGCGGCGCCCGGCGCATTGGCCGCAAGGCCATCGCGCCCGCGGCCGCGTAATCTCCTGGTCACCCGCTAGTTCCCCGCCGTCAGGCTTGCTGTCCCGAATTGACAGTGTAAAGGGGCCACGCGGACGGCGGAACCCCCTGGCCCGCTTGCCATTGGGGGGCCGGGGCTACGGGCGGATGAAGATGGCCAGCGGCCTGCGTAATGCAAAGAATGCGGTCCGCCCGACGGCACGGAAACGAGCGCTGGCGCGGCCCGCGGGGGTGCTGTGACGCCTCGCGCCGCCAACGCCGGGGAGCGCCCGGAGGGGTGTTTTAATTACTACTTTTCTTAGAACTTCCACCGGGGGTGGTTCTTTTATCCCGCAGGTGTGGTTCGTTTATCCCAAAGGCGGGGCCGTAGTATCGAATTTCCCTCTAAAGCCGGTTCCCTGGCGTACGGTGGACGCACTCATAGGCATCCATTTTTGGGGGGGCTGCCATATGCGGCAGATTAGTTCATCCGGCGCGGGCGCCGGGATGCTTGCCCGGCTCATCCGCGGGCACAAGGTTCGGGCGGCCGCCGCAGGTGCGGCGGTCATCGCGGCGTTCGCGGCCACCTCGGTCGCCGGCGTTCCCGCGGCGTCGGCCAGCCCGAGCGAGACGGTCATCGTCACCTCGAGCGAGTCGCTGAGCCCGGTCGCCGCGGTGCTGTCCGTGGGCGGCAGCGTCCTGACGCAGTATCACCTCATCGACGGGGTCGACGCGGTGATCCCGACCACCGCCGAGCCGCTGCTGGCCGCGATGCCGGGCATCATCGTGACTCCCGATGCGCCGGTAGGCGTGCAGTCCACGACGGAGTCGACCGGCCCGCACCCGCCGTCCGACGCGTTTCTGCAGGAGACCGGCGCCACCCAGCTCGCGGCGGCGGGGGACACCGGCCAGGGGGCCACCGTCGCCGTGCTGGACACCGGCATCGACCCGCTGCCCGATTTCGCCGGGCGGCTGATCGGCGGGGTGGACCTGACCGGCACGAACAGCCCTTACCAGGACAGTTACGGGCACGGCACGTTCGTGGCCGGCCTGATCGCCGGCAACGGGGCCTCGTCGAACGGCCAGTACTCGGGGGAGGCGCCGGGCGCCAGCCTGGTGTCGGTCAAGGTGGGCGGGGCGGACGGCACCACCCACCTGGGGACGCTTGTCTCGGGGCTGCAGTGGGCGGTCGACCACCGGAGCAGCTACGGCATCAAGGTGCTCAACATCTCCCTGGGCTACCTCGCCGGCACGTCCACGGTCAACGACCCGCTGGACCAGGCGGTCGAGGCGGTGTGGAACGCGGGGATCACCGTGGTGGCCTCGGCGGGCAACGCGGGGCCGTTCGACGGCACCATCCTGTCTCCCGGGGACGACCCGCTGGTGATCACGGCGGGCGCCCTGGACGACATGGCTACCGGCTCGCCCAGCGATGACGAGATGACCAACTTCAGCAGCGTCGGGCCCACGTCGCCGGACGGCTGGGTCAAGCCTGACCTGGTTACCCCCGGGCGGTCCGTGGTGAGCCTGGCGGCGCCCGGCTCGACCATCTACAACGGCTATCCCGGGGCCCGGATCGGCCCGGCGAACTTCGTCGGCTCGGGTACCTCGTTCAGCGCGGCGATCACCAGCGGCGCGGCGGCGCTGGTCCTGGCCGCCAACCCGGGCCTGACCCCCAACCAGGTCAAGGCCCGGCTGCTCGGTACCACCAGCGCTGGCCCGGCCGGCAACCCCTTCGTGGACGGCCACGGAGCGCTCAACGCCCTTGCCGCGGCCACGTCGGGCCCGATGAACCTCAGCCAGTCGGCCGCCGGCCTTAGCCCGACCAAGAAAGGCGCCACGGTCTCGCTGTCGCCCACCGGCCCGGCCAACACCTGGAACACGGCCCTGTGGTCCGGGATCACCGTAGCCCCGCAGGCCGGCTGGTCCTTCGACGGCAGCACCTGGAGTGGCAGCGACTGGAACGGCTGGTCCCTGGTGGGCCGGGCCTGGAACGACGGTGGCTGGAACAACGGTGGCTGGACCGGCGCGGCCTGGAACGGGGCCACCTGGGAAGGGTCCGCCTGGGACGGGTCCGCCTGGAGCGGATCCGCCTGGAGCGGGTCCGCCTGGGACAGTTCGGCGTGGAATTGACCCGTGCCCGGGCGCCCCGCGGCCGGGCGGTGAAACTGCCGCGGGCCACCTGGGCCGTGGTCACCGCCTCGGTCGCGGGCGGCGCGGTTGCCTTACTCGTCGCCGTGGCGAGGCAGCCGGTCCCCGGCCACGTGCGCGAAGGGCAGTGGGTCGTCGCGGCCGCGATCGGCGTCCTTGCCCTGGGCAGCTGGGTGTGGCCGGTCGTGGTGTACCGGGGCGGCGAATCCGAGGCACTGAGCATGGACGAGGCCTTCTTCGTGATCCTCGCCCTGCTCGTGCCGCCGCTGGTCACGCTGGGCACCCTCGGGGTGGCGACCGTGCTGGCCCAGGCGGGCCGGAGGCGCTCCGCCGTCAAGTCGGCGTTCAACGTCGGCCAGGTGCTCATCGCGGCGGGCGCGGGACTGGCGGTGAGCCGGGGCATCGCCGTCCCGGCGGGCTCGCTCGGCGCCGGTCAGGTCGCCGCCGTCACGCTCGGGGCCGGGACGTACTTCGTCATCAATACGTTCCTCGTGGCCACCGTCCTGGTCTCGATGGGCACTCCCTGGCGGGAGTTCACCAGCGACCTGAGGCTCCAGGTGTCCCTGGCGGGCGCGGGAGCGCTGGCCGGCGTGGTGCTCGGCCTGGCGATACGGGCGCATCTGTGGGTGGTGGCCCTGGCGATCCCGGGACTGGTGCTGGAACGCCTGCTCATCAGCGCCCGGTTCGCGGCGCTGTATGACCGCGCCCGGATGGCGGGGCTGTATGAGGTCACGCTGGAGGCGAACCGGGCGCTGCGGCAGGAGGCGGTGCTCGAGACGATCCTGGGCGCGGTGCGGCGGCTGCTGCGCAGCCCGGAGGCCGCGCTGACCTCCGCGGGCCCGGCCCTGGGCCAGCTCGCGGCGCCGATGACGGTCGCCGACCGGCCGGAGTGGCTGGTGGCGTCGGGCCGCCGCCGGGACGAGCCCTTCGATGACGCCGACCGGGGGCTGCTGCGGGCGCTGGCCGCCGTGGGCTCCGGCGCGCTGAGCAACGCGGAGCTGTTCCAGCAGGTCCGCCTGGAGCGCGAGCGGCTCTCCTCGATCACCCTCAACATCGGCGAGGGCGTGTGCGCGATCGCCGCCGACGGGAAGCTGACCTTCGTCAACCGGGCCGCCGCCGACATGATCGAGCTGCCGTCGCTCGACATCACGGTCGACGACCCGGTGACCGACGGCGCGCTCACGGCGCCCTCGTTCCTGCTCGTCCCGGCCCGCGAGGCGATGCGCACCGGCCGCGCCATCCGCGAGGACGACGCCCGGTTCCGCGGCAAGAACGGCGGCACCATCCCGGTCGCCTATACGGCCTCCGCGGTCATGAGCGACGGCGCGCCGTCCGGCGCGGTGATCGCGTTCCGGGACATCACCGAGCGCAAGGCGTTCGAAGACGAACTCCACCATCACGCCTTCTACGACAGCCTCACCGGCCTGGCGAACCGGCGGCTGCTGGTGGAGCGCCTGGAGCAGGCGCTGCGGCGGTCGGCCCTGGACCGCAAGACGCACGCGCTGATCTTCGTGGACGTGGACCGGTTCAAGAGCATCAACGACAGCCTCGGTCACGTGACCGGCGACGAGTTCCTCGCCGCGATCGGGGCCCGCCTGAAGAGCGTCATCCGGAGCCGTGACCTGCTGGCCCGCTTCGGCGGCGACGAGTTCGTGGTGCTGCTGGAAGACGTGGCCGGGGTGGAGGTGGCGATCGCCGCGGCCCGGCGCATCTGCGCCGCCGCCGAGCAGCCCATGGTGCTGCCCGACGGCTATGAGCTGGTAGCCGGGGTGTCGGTGGGCATCGCGCTGACCGAGCCGGGCAAGACGGCCGACGACGTGCTGCGGAACGCCGACGTGGCCATGTACGAGGCCAAGGCCAAGGGCGGCGGCGGCATCTACCGGGTGTTCGACAAGGCCTCCATGGGCACCCGGTCCTCCGAACGGCTCCAGGCCGAGGCCGACCTGCGCAAGGGGCTGGAGCGGGATGAGCTGGAGGTGCACTACCAGCCGTTCTACTCCCTCGACGGGCGGCACATCCTGGGCGCGGAGGCGCTGGTCCGGTGGCGCCACCCCACCAAGGGCCTGATCAGCCCGCTGCGGTTCATCCCGATGGCGGAAGAGACCGGGCTGATCCTCCCGGTCGGCCGTTACGTGCTGGACAAGGCGTGCCGGCAGGTGCGCGCGATCCGGGACCGGCTGAACGTGGACATGCCCATCAGCGTCAACCTCTCGCCGCGCCAGTTCGCCGAGAGCGGGCTCCTGTCGCAGGTGGCCGAGGCCCTCGACGCGACCGGCCTGCCCTCGGAGCTGCTCATGTTCGAGATCACTGAGACCATGGTGATGGAAGACCTGTCCGGGGCCCGCGAGGTGATGAAGAAGCTCAACCGGCTGGGCGTCCGGCTGGCCATCGACGACTTCGGCACCGGCCACTCCTCGCTGGCCTACCTCAAGCAGTTCCCGGTGCACGAGGTCAAGGTGGACCGCATCTTCGTCCAGGGGGTCGCGGAAAGCCCGGTGGACTCCGCGATCGTCCGGGCCGTCATCGACCTGGCCAACGCCATGGGCATCGCGGCGGTCGCCGAGGGCGTGGAGACCGAGAGCCAGGTCGCCGTGCTCAAGATGCTCGGCTGCCAGGTGGCGCAGGGCTTCTACTTCTCCGAGCCGCTGTGCGCCGAGCGGTTCGACGAACTGCTCACCCGTCATTTCGCGGCGGCGGAGCGTGCCGCCCCGGGCACCGCGGAGTTAGCGGCGGCCCTCGCCGGCGTGGCGGTGGCGGCGCGCTGAGCAAGCGCCCGCGCGGGGGCACCCCGGTCTTCCGTTGCCGGGGCCGCGGGGTCATGCTGGAGGCTACGCCGCCGGCCGGGACCGGCGGCGCGAGCGTGGCAAGGGGCGATCTTGAAGTACACGGTGCGAACGGCCGACGGCAGGCAACTTTCGACCCAGGTGTACGGAGACCCCGACGGCAGGCCCGTGTTTCTGCTGCATGGAACGCCAGGGAGCCGCTTAGGACCGCATCCCAGATCGGCGGTCCTGCACCGGCTGGGGGTCCAGTTGATCTCCTTCGACCGGCCGGGCTACGGGGAATCGGACCGGCTGGAAGGCCGCCGGGTCGCGGACGTGGCGGCCGACGTGCTGGCCATCGCGGACGCCCATGACCTGGAGCAGTTCTCTGTTGTCGGCCGATCGGGAGGCGGCCCGCACGCCCTGGCCTGCGCGGCCTTGCTCCCCAAACGGACCGCCCGGGCCGCGGTCCTGGTGGGGATCGCCCCGCACGGAGCGGACGGGCTGGACTGGTTCGACGGCATGGCGCGGTCCAACGTGGCCGAGTTCACCGCGGGGGCGAAGAGCTTCGCGGACATCGCCGCCCACACCAGGGAGGTGGCCAGCGCCATCCGGGCCGACCCGGCCAGCCTGATCGCCAGGCTGCACGAGGAACTGCCGGACCCGGACCGGCGCGTGGTGGCCGACCACGGCATCAGGTCGATGCTGATCCAGACCTACGCGGAGGCGCTGCGCACCTCCGACTACGGCTGGATCGACGACGTGCTGGCGTTCTGCTCGGACTGGGGGTTCGACCCGGCCAGCATCACCATCCCGGTCCTGCTCTGGCACGGGGCCAGCGACGTGTTCTCCCCGGCGAGCCACGCCCGGTGGCTGGCGGACAAGATCCCCAGCGCCGCGGTGGTGGTCCAGGCGGGCGCCGCGCATTTCGGCGCGCTTGACGTGCTCCCCGACATCCTCCGGTGGCTGTGCGTCGGCCAGCCCATTGACCGGGAACTGGTGCGGCACAAACGGGCGGTCGCCGGCTAGCGCCTCAGAACTGGTACGGCACCAGCGGTCGGCCGCTGGCTAGCGGCTCAGATCTGCTGCGATTCCAGGTCGCGGTTGATCCGCTGCCCCTTCTGCAGCTGCCCGCAGTCCGGATGGCTCGCCCCGATGACCCGGCTGAAGTCGGCGAGGACCCGGGCCTTGAGTTCCTCGGCGTCGGCGTCGCGGCCCGCCTGGCGCAGCGTGACGGCCAGATTCGCCTGGCAGACGAGGGTGTCCGGATGGTCGCGGCCGAGGGTCTCGCGCAGCAGCGAGACGGTCTGGCGCTCCAGCGCTTCCGCGGTCTCCGGGTCTCCCGAGTCGCCGCGGCAGTTGGCCAGGTTGAGCGCACAGGACAGGGTCAGCGGGTGGCTCTCGCCGAGCCTGCGCTGCATCCGGCACAAGGTGTCGTCGGTCAGCGCGAGCGCCTCCTCGAGCCGCCCGACGCACCGCAGGTAGCACGCCAGGTTGTTCGCGGCGACCAGGGTGTTCGGGTGGTCCGGGCCCAGGCTGGCCTGGTGGACGGCCTTGACGTCGGTCACCAGTTGCAGCGCCTTGGGCATGTCGTCGACCGCCGCGTAGTCGCAGGCCAGGTTGAGGGCGCAGGACTGGGCATCGGGGGCGTCCGTGCCGTAGCGGCGCTTGTATCGCTCGTAGGTGTCCTGCGCGAGGGTCATCGCCTCGGCCTGCTCGCCCGCCTTGCGCAGCGAGACGGCCAGGCTGGTCGCGGTGCGCAGGGTGTCGGTCATGTCGTCGCCGAGCACGTCCCGGTACCGCTCCCAGGTGCTGCGCAGCAGGTCCACCGACTCCTGGAACGCGCCCGCGGCGCGCATGTCGTGCGCCAGGCTGGCCGCGGACAGCAGGGTGTAGGGGTGCTCGGGGCCGAGCACCTGCCGTTGCCGGTCCAGCGTCTCCTCGTCCAGGCGGCGGGCCGCGAAGCAGTCACCGACCAGGCGGTAGGAGGCCGCCAGGTTGTGCGCGGAGAGCAGCGACCGCGGGTAGTCCTCGCCGAACTGTTCCTTGAAGCTTTCGTAGGTCTGCCGGTTCAGGGTCAGGGCGTCGGAGAAGTCACCGAGTGCGTGCAGGTCGGCGCCCAGCCCGTTGGCGGTGATGAGGGCATGCGGGTGGTCGGTACCGAGCACCGCGCGCTGCCGCTCCAGCACGTAGGTGTCCAGCTCGCGGGCGTCACCGAACCGGCCCTGCGACCGCAGCACGTTCGCGATGTGGAACTGCAGGTATAGCGTCTGCGGGTCGTCCGGCCCGAGCTGGAGGGCCCACGAGGTCTCCAGGCGGCGGGCCAGGCTCAGGCAGGACTCGTACTCGCCGTGCTTCCACTGGTAGCGCACCCAGTCGATGAGCAGCTGGCGGGTCCGCGGATCGTCGCACTCGTCCGCGTGCGACGGGCCGAGATGCGGCCAGATGATGTCGTAGGTGGACCAGTTCGCCGGGTCGTCCGTTTCGCCCTGGCGGGGCCGGGCGCCGGTGAGGATCTTGTGCACCTCATGCCGCGCCTCGATCTGTTCCTCGTCGGTCATCTGGGACCGGATCACCGCTTGCACCAGCCGGTGGATCTGCATCGAGTTGTTGCCCTGATCCACCTTGACCAGGGCGAACCGGCTGATGTCCCGGATCACCCGGCCGAGCATCAGCTTCTCGGTCAGCGCCTCGTCGAAGGGCAGCAGCGACGCGTTCATCTCATCGCTGTAGAGCAGGTCCATGGAGATGGGCCCGGCGGAGAAGAACGCGCACAGCTGCAGCAGCCGCACCGCCGCCGGTGACCTCTTCTTGAGCCTTTCGAAGGACAGGTTCCAGGTGGCCACGACCGGCATCGGGTAGTCCGGCGGCTGGTTCAGTGCGAGAATCCGGGTGGACTGGCTGCCGAGCTGCTCGACATAGACGCGGGCAGGCATCCCGGTCTGCTCCAGCCACGCGCTGGCCTGCTCGACCGCCAGCGGCAGGTTCCCGAGCGCGTCGGCGACCCGCTGCGCGTCCGCGCGGTCCAGTTCGGGCACGTGGCGCAGCAGGTGCGCCACGCTCTCTTCCCTGGTGAAGACGTCCACCTCAAGGGGCTCGGCGGAGTGCGTCCACGCCTGGTTCCGCGAGGTGATCAGCACGTGCCCGGACCCGGTGGGCAGGTAGGGCTCGAGCTGCTTGGGGTCGTCGGCGTTGTCGAAGATGAGCAGCCAGTGCGGGGTGGTGTCGCGGCGCAGTTCCTCCAGCGCGGCCTCCGCGGCCTCCGCCACGTTGTCGCCGGTCTTCAGGCCCATCTTGCGGGCCAGGTCGGCGAGCGCCCCGCTGGTCTCCTCGGGCCGTTCCGATGGCACCCACCAGACCAGGTCGTAGTCGGCCATGAAGCGGTGCGCGTACTCCAGCGCGAGCTGGGTCTTGCCGACGCCGCCAAGCCCGTACAGCGCCTGGGCGACCACCACCGCCCGGCCGCCCCCGGCGAGCTTGTCGCGGAGCAGTTCCAGCGTCCCGCCGCGCCCGGTGAAGTCGGCGTTCCGCGGCGGGACGTTCCAGGTCGGCGGGATCTTGCCGGGGAAGCGGGGCTCCTCGGCCTGGACGGCCATGGTCCCGATCGGCTGGGCGGGCCGGTCCAGCGCCCACAGCAGCTTCGCGGTCGCCTGGGCCGCGTCCATCCGGGCGAGGTCCACCACCGGGTGCTCGTTGAACGGCTCGGTGACCCGGACATCGCTGATCCGGATCGGGATCAGCTGGCGGTGCGCGTCGGTGGCGTCGGCCGAGGACAGCGTCTTCCAGATGGACCGGGCATCCGGCGAATGCATGTACGCCGAGGACAGCACGGCGATGGCGCGGGGGGCGTTCTGCAGCTCGCGCTCGGCCTGGATGCTGCCGCGCACCTCGTCGACGGCGGTGGCGCCGGTTATCACCGTGCTGCGCGGCAGGACGCGGAAGCCCGCCCGGGTCAGCACGGCCTCCATCCAGTCCGCCCACATCCGGTCTTCCGGCACGTAGCTGAGGTAGACCTGGGTGGAGGATGCGGGCTGCCTGCGCGCGAAGGCCTCCTTGTACTGCAGGCGGAGGTCCTCGGCTATCGGCCGCATGGTGGCGACGTCCCCGGCGGTGATGCTGTCGGTGACCCGCTCGAACGAGGAGAGCAGGGAACCCGGTGACCCCGGGTCGTCACCGAACGTCGCCAGGGTCTCTTCGAAGGCGTAGAAGGGCTTGTAGGGCACCTCCACCGAGGCCCAGTACATGGCCGCGGTTTCCGGGGTCATCCCCGCCGGGAAGCCCTCGAACTTCGCTCGGGCGAGCGCGCGGCCGATGTCGAGCTTTTCCTTCTCGCCGTCCTCGATGCGCATCGGGAAGGGCAGCACCCGTATGTTGCGGTCGCGGTAGCGCCCGCTGATCTGGCGGGCGACGCTCGCGGCCCCCTCGATGCTCTGATCGCTGAGCGTGAAGCAGATCGCCAGGACGTCGGGAAGCTCGATCGTGCAGATGTCCGCGACGTCGCTCAGGCCGGTACGGCTGTCGATGAGCACGTAGTCGTACTTCTGTTTCATGTCGTCGCGCATGGCCCGGAAGAACCGGCCGCCGCCGAGGCGATCGTAGAAGTTGTCCCAGTCGAGGGAGCAGACGGCCGCGGAATAGTCGCGGTTCTGCCGGCCCGCGGAAAGGAAGTCCAGCCTGCCGCCGTCGGGAAAGGTCCAGTTGAGGGAGACAGCATGCCGCTCGACCTGCGCGAACGCTAAGTGCCAGTCGTCGCTGCGCGGGCCCGGATCCACCGCTGCGGACGCATAATCATTGATTATTTCGATCACGCCAGGCGTGGCGGTTATCGTTGATTCGTCCAGGAAAGGATGGAAGAACTTGTGCAGCCCGGGAGATTCCAGATCCCAGTCCACGGAAAGGACACGCTTGCCATTGCTGGCGAGAATCCATGCGACATTGGCAAGCGTCATTGTCCGGCCGGTGCCCCCCTTGTACGAGTAGAACGTAATGATCTCGCCCTGGCAGGTCTCACTCATCGGGCTTCTCCGGATTCCCTGGGTTCGGCTCTCCTCAGCCGCGGGCGCGCAACGATGGGACCTGCGGGCGGATGGGCGGTGGCTTCTTTACGGAATCTCTTCAGCATGATCATCGTCATCTCGGGCAGAAGCTGGCCAAAATCTTGAAGGGTGGGTATTCCGTTAGCGGCCATCTGGCAGCGCCTCGGGACCCCGGCGAGTTTACGGCCCAGGTGTTGCTGCAGATTCGCGCGAAGATCGTCCCTCGCTATGCGCATCCCGAGGTCCTGGCTGTTCCAGGGGACCAGGACGCTGACCCAGGGCTCGGTGACCTGATCCAGGCGGTTGAGCTGTTCCTGATGCTTGGGCGACAGGCTGACCCAGGCATCCACCAGGCATAGCGAGGGCGGCATGGGATGCCCGTTGCCGCCCTCCTTGGCCATGTTCTCTTCGAAGATTCCCACGGATGGCTTACAGTCCAGGCATTTCTTCGCCAGTTCCTGGGCGTAGTCCACCACCGGCTGCGGATAGTCCGGGTGATAGGGACTCCAGGTGTGCGGCGTCGCGCCATAGTAGTCGGCGGCCCGGCCCGGCGGGAGCGAGGAAGTGTCGTGCGCCAGGACCGTGATCTGCAGTTGGCCGTCGGCGGTACGCCGCGCGCTGGCCGGGCCGAAGGCGCTCGGCAGTGAGTCGAAATCCGCGGGTGCCAGTTGGCTGGCCGTGGTGTCGTTGTCGGTGGTGGCGCTCTCATCGCCGATCGCGATGATGCGCTCGGCGAGCCGGTGCACGGCGCGCTGGTAATCGGCGCGGTAGTTCTGCAGCTTCATGATTCCGTAGAAGCCCTCGGTGCAGTAGCGCTCGCCCAGGACGTTGTGGTCGAACTGCACGGCCTGTGCCACATCCGGGAGCTTGCCGCGTTCGAGCCTGGTCCATAGCGCCGGGACGATGGCGTCCACCACCTGGCCCCCGCGGGCCCGCCGGGTGATCTCGCGGCGGGCAAAGGCGAACCATTCCCTGCCGCAGTTATCGCTCTCGAAGTACCGCCTGGAGTAAAGCGGCACGAAGACCCGGCATCGCGCCAGGGAAGTGATCAGCTCGGGCGACCATGCGGTGCCGATCTTGTTTTCCCGGTCCATGAACCCGGCCTCCTCGGGCCGGGCGTCAGTCATTTGTAAAATTTCCGCGCAAAGATCTTTGTAGAGTTTGTACACCCAGCGGTCCGGATCATCACGATCCGAGGGGTCTCGTTTGGGCGTCCTGGCGTAGCTGAGAAAGAAGTACGGCCGGTCGTCGCGCCCTGGAACCATCGGCGCCTGCCCCCTAACAAACTGCGCCCACCAGCCCAGTAGCCCCGCCCGGGCATCGGCGCCATTACCGGTGGAAGCAACCTAGGCGAAATGATGATATATGAGATCTTTGCCGGTTACCAGGGGCGCCCGCGCCGTAGCAGGCTGCAGGCTGCCCGCTAGCGGGCGGCCGAACCCTGCCGCTAGCGGGCGGCCGAACCGCGCATGTCTTCGAGGAAGGACGTGCCCAGCGAGGTCAGCGAGCCCGAGTCCGCCAGGGTCTGGATGGCTTCGAGGGTGTCCGCCCGCCACTGCGCAAAGCGCCGCCGGGCTGACTCGGCCTGCGGGCCGCTGGTTGCCTGGTAGCGGGCACGCCAGAAGCCGATGCCCGCCAGGTGCGCGAATGTGTCCCGGAACAGGCCGTCCAGGTGCTGCTTGCCTTCTGTCCATGGGGCGGGGAACAGGCGGTCGTCGGCCGGGTCATAGAGATCGTAAAGGTCCAGGACGGCGCCCAGCTTCACCTGCTGGACCCCGCAGATGAGCAGCAGGGCCATGGTGACCGGATCGGCCGGCCGGGACATGGCCACCGCGCCGGGGGCGTGCCTGCCCGCGGTGCTTGCCATCCGGTCATTCGGTACCTCGGACAACGGCACCAGCGTGGTCAGGCCGGCGGCGAGCACCGGGGCGAAGGCGCCGTGCCGGCGCTCGATTTCCTGCCACGCCTGCTCGAAAAGGCCCTGCCACCGGGCATGCTCGGCATCGGTCAGCCGGGGCGCAGCAGGCCACGGATGGCAGTCGCGGTAGGGGTCGGTGTCGTCGAGCGCGACACACAGGCCCGGAGCGCGCAGCATTCGCACCGGCTGCCAGGCGCCTGGCAGACCGCCGCCCCCGCCCGGCTCCGCGCCGAGCAGGCCGGCGATGCTGAGTGTCCAGCTCGCTTGGCGTGCCCCGATGAGAACGGCGTCGCCGCGCACGCTGACGGTCGCGGTGTCAGGTTCGCCGCCGGCCGGCCGGCCATCGTGACGTGCGCCGAGGTTCAGCCGGCCAAGCGCCGGCAGGTGCACGGCGGCGCCTGCGACCGGGACGGTGACGGTGGCGTCTGCCCGCGCGCGCGCGGCCGCAGCGGCGGCGATGGCACCGAGATGGCCAAGGCCGGGCGCCGGCCCGGCCGCGTTCCGGTCCGGCCGGGCGGCGGGCCCGAGGTCTTCCAGGCACCGCATGGCCCAGGTACGGACGAAGGGATGGCGCAGCACCGTGGCCAGGGCGCCGGGGTGCTCCCGGTCGAGCGTGGTGAGTAATGACCAGGCGGCGCGCAGGTCCGGCGGGTCCGCTGCGGCGGTGCTCGCGGTTTGGTAGACCGACCCCAGTGCGGCGCGCAGCAGGCTCTGCTGTGCGTCCGCGAGCTGCGTCATAACCGCGGCGCTGCCCGCCCCCGCCGCCAGATCCGCCAGGTCGGCAGCGGCGAGCGCATGTGTGGCGACCCCGGGCATGGCTGGGCCGGCGATGGGCGGGTGGCTGCCGATGTGGGTGATGAGCTTGAGCAGGTCGGCGCAGTAGACGGAGGGATTGTCGAAGTCGTTGCCGGTTTGGTACCGGTGGGTGTAGAGCCCGCCGCCGCAGCTGGTGACGACGGGGCACTGCTGGCAGGTGTGGCACAGGCCGGCGATGCCCTGCTGACGGGCCCGGATGCCGGGGTGGCGGGCGACGGTGTCGAGGTCGTGGTCGAAGACGTTGGTGCCGGTGCCGGGTGCGCCGTCGAACGCCGCCTTCAGCGAGTCTGCCTGCTCGTAGCTGCCGTCGGTCTCGATCACGGCCAGGTCGGATGGCTCCAGGCCCAGGGTCTCGGTGAAGCTCGCCCCGCCGTCCAGCGTGGACAGCACCGAGTCGAAGGTGCGGATCTGCACCGGGCGGCCCTGGGCGGCCCAGCGGTCGTAGATGGCGATCAGCCAGTCGGCGTACTCGCTGTCGCCGGGCCGGTTCCTGGCCGGCGGGGTGTCCCAGGTGGCGTGGGGCAGCAGGAAGTCGATCCGCGGCGGGTCGAGTGCTGCGAGCGCGTCGTACACCGCCACCGGGTCGTTGGCGGTGTCGATGGTGCACAGCAGGCCCGCGTACAGGTCCCGGAACGCCGGGCTGCGCAGCAGCCCGATGGCGGCGAGCACCTTGTCGTAGCTGCTGCGCCCGTCGGCGTACCTGCGGTGCCGGTCGTTGGCGGCCCGGTCACCGTCGAGGGAGATGCCGACCTTGACGCCGTGCCGGGCGAACAGCTCGCAGAACGCCTCGCTGAGCAGCACGCCGTTGGTGTGGATGCGCACATCCAGGTGGCAGGCGCCGCCGGTGGCCGCCCGCAGGGCGGTGAGGATCCGCTCCAGCCGGTCCAGGCCCGCCAGCAATGGCTCGCCCCCGTGCAGCACCACCTGCACGGATTTCAGCGCGTGCGCGCGGGCATGCTCGGCGATCCGCCGTGCCGTCTGCGTGGCCACCGCATCGGAGATGGCCGTGGGCTTCCCGCGCCAGCTCTGGTCGGCGGCCTCATAGACGTAGCAGTGATCACACGCCAGATCGCAGCGGCTGTGAACCTTGAGTACGAACTGGCTCAGTGGAACAGGCGGCTTGCCCATGCCACGCCGGGCGCGTCAGATGGCCGAGGCGAATCGCGGCGTCGGGGTCAAGGCCGTGGAGGATCCGGGAAGGACGCGCCGAACCATCGGCGCAAGTGTGACCGGCGCCAGCGCGGCCATCTGCTCCAGCGGCACTCCGCCGAGGTTCAACACCGAGGACGAAACAGCCGAACCCTCGTCTGAAGATCTCATCAGCCCCTGCCCCACTCTAGACGCAACTATCGTTCCGATTACGCTTCGTACCCACAAGCCGTCAACGTTATTACTCCAAGTAATCGGAGTAACACTTGCGCCATAGGGGGCTCGGTGAGGTTGTGCCTAAGGGTACGTAGCGCCGACACCGTGGCCGGTGCCGGATGACGCGACTACGTTAGCGTGTCCGCTCCTTTAGGCAAGGTCATTCGTGCAATCGATCGAGTAACAGTTGTATTGCTGATACCAAACTGTGCCTTCGCGGGCATTGCGCTGGCCGTGCCACCGGGCGCTGGCCTGACCAAACCCGGTCCTACCTGTGCAGACGGCCCGCAAGTGGTCGGCGAGTCCGTGGGCCCTAGGCGGCCTGGCCCCGCTGTGGCACGCTGGAAGTGTTAGACCAGCTTGGACTGTTTCGCACCGGAGAAACGGGATTTAACGGCCGGTGTCATGGTGCGGGATGGGGGCACCGTGATACCGGGTCGGCTCGCCAGGATCCGCCCGAGCCGGCGAGCCGTGTGGGTGCCGCCGGCCGTTCTTGGTGCCGTCGTCACGGCCTATCTCGCGTGGGGGGCGTGGGTTTCGGCGGTGGATCGGGGGTGGCTTTACCGGGACCAGGCCTGGTGGCGTGCCTGGCTGCGCCCGGACAACGCCGCGGTGCCGTTGGTCCTTACGGCCCTGTGGCTGGTGGCGCTGGTGTGCTACTGGTGGCCGCGCCGGCTGCAGCGGCAGGTGGTCGGGCTGACCATCGTGGTGGCGATGGTGGTGATCGGCGGCGTGCTGGCCATCGCGTCGCTGGCCCCATGCCGGGGCGGGGAAAGCGACACTGCGGTGGCTGGCTGGCTGCTTGGCCTCTACGTCGGGAATCCGCCCAATCTCCCGGGCGGCGTGTGCGCCGGGCAGCCCCCGTTGGCTTTCCAGTTGGGCACCGTCGTCTGCCCGGCAGCCACCCTGGTCGGTGCGCTGGCGGTCGTGGCGGTGGTGTGGCATCAGCCGGTGGACCGGCTGATGGCGCGGCTGGTGCGCGATGCGGTGATTGTCACCGGCCTGGATGCGATGACGATTCCGTTCCTGGCCGAGCTCGCGCGGACCGGGCGGCCCGCCAGCATCGTGGTGATCGAGCCCGACGCCAGCCATCCGCTGCTTGACGACGCCCGCGCCACCGGGGCGCGGGTGATGATCGGGCAGCCCGCGCTGCCGCGGGTGCTGCTGCCGGTGATCGCCGGCAACCGCGGGTGCGCGCTGCGGCGGCTGTATGCCCTGCGCGAGGACGTGAGCGAGAACGAGGCCGTCCTGGCCGCGGCCAAGGCATGCCTGCGCCGGTACCGGCCCGACCCGGAGCGCCAGCCGCACCTGGTCGCCCGGATCGACGACCCCCGGCACGCCGACCACTGGCGCGGCGCGCACATTGGCGTCTCCCCGTTGTGGCTGGAAGACGCCCTGAGCCCGCACGAGTCGACGGCCTGCGCGCTGGCCGACCAGCTGGCGCGCACCGGGGCCAGGCAGGTGCTGCTGGCCGGGGACAGCACGCTCGCGCTGGCCGTTCTCCAGGAACTGGCCCGGCGCGCGTGGGAACGGCAGGAGCTGGCCGGGGCCGCGGCGCTCGGCCGGGCCGCCGGCCCCGGTGCCGGCCGGGACGGCGCTGGCAACGGCGCTGCCCGGGATGGCGTGAGCCGGGGCGCGGCCGGTCGCGATGGGACCGGTCGCGATGGGACCGGTCGCGATGGGACCGGCCGGGACGGGGCAGAGGGGGACGGGGCCGGCCTGGACTGGCCGGAGCCGGAGCCGGAGCCGGTGGAAAGCGTGCTGCTGCTCGACCAGCGAGCCGATGACCTGCGCCGTGAATACCAGGCCACCTCCCCGGCGCCGATCGCCATGGCGCTGCCCGCTATCCGCACCGAGCCCAGCCCGTGGCAGGGCAGGCTGCTTGCCTTGCTGGACGCCATGCCACCGGCCACCGCGGCGCAGACCGCGGTCGTCGTGGCCGATGTGCTCAGCGGGGGCAGCATGCACGAGGCCGGGCGGGTGGCCCGGCTGCACCCGGGTATCCCGGTGTTCGTGCTGACATCGGACGGGGCGGGCACCAGCGGGGCGATCTTCGACCAGCTGCAGCCCTACCAGCGCGCCCTGCTGGTAGGCGGCCGGGTCCCCGAGGACACCTGGACCCGGGTTGCCAGGCACTGGCATGAGTGTTTCAGGCTCCGCAACCCCGCGGCGCCCGGCGATCCGAAGGCGGCGACCAGGCGGCCCTGGGCCGACCTGGATGAGTTCATCCGCCAGGACAACATCCTGCAGTTGCGCTGCATCATGGCGGCGGTCGCCGGCCGCGGCCGGCAGTGGGTGCCGGGCCGCGCGGTGGTGCCCGGCAGCTTCATCGAGCTGAACGAACGCGACCTGGCAGAGGTCGCGTGCATCGAGCACACCCGCTGGTACCGGCGGCGGCTGGCGGCCGGGTGGACCGCGGCGCCCAAGAACGGCACCGGGGCGGCCCGCGCCGGGCGTGCGCTGGTGAATGCCAAGGTGGTGCCGTGGCACGAGCTGCCCGCCGGGGACCGGGCCGGCTTTGTCGACTACCTGCGGTCGCAGTTGGCGCAACTGGAAGACGTGGGCTTCATGCCGGTGGTGCCGGAGGGCGGGCCTCCCGGCGCCGCCGAGTTCCAGCGCATCGGCACCGTGCGGGCCAGGCGGCTGCACGCCCGGCGGCGGTGGACCCGTGCCACCGGTGGAGAGCTGCGCGGCGAGGCTGGGGACTGGCGGGTGCTCGACGACCGCGGCGACGAGCGGACGATCAGGGACGCCGCGTTCCGGGCCAGCCATGAGCCACTGGGCGGCGAGCGCTGGCGCCGGACCGGGACCTACCGCGCCTGGCAGGTCGAGGACGAACGGGTCCTGCGGACGCTGGAAGGCCGGGCCATCGCGCAGCCCGGCGACTGGGTCGTGGAGGGACACCGCGGCGAGCGCTGGCCCGTCAGCAACGCCCAGTTCCGGAGAACCTACCAGGCGGTTGCCGGCCGGTCAGCCGGCTGAGCCGCGCCTTTGCCGGAAGGTGCCTTCGAGGGGCAGGACCGCCTCGAAGGCACCATCCCGGCTTGCTAGCCAGGCTCCGCGTTACGGCCGGAGCCCTGGTCAGCCGACGTTCAGGGTGAAGCTCTGGGAGACCGTTCCCGAGCTGTTCGTGGCGGTCAGCGTGACGTGGTAGGTGCCCGCGGTCCCGGGGGCAGGCGTCCCGGTGAAGGTGGCGGTGGCCGCGACGTACTTCACGCCCTTCGGCAGTGCCCCGGACTCGGTGATCGTCGGGGACGGGTATCCGGAGGCCGCCGCCGTAACGGAGAACGGCGTGCCGGTACTCGCGCTTGCCGTGTCGGCGCTGGTGAACACCGGGGCCTCCGGGACCACGATGGTGAAGGACTCGCTGGCGGAGCCCAGGCCGTTGGCCGCGGTGATGGTGACCGGGTAGGTCCCGCCGCTCCCGGTGGCCGCCGTCCCGGCGATGTCCGCGGTCCCGTCCCCGTTGTCGGTGAAGCTCAGCCCGGCGGGCAGCGCGCCGGTCTCGGTCAGCGCGGGCACGGGGTAACCGGCGGCCATGATGGCCTGGCCCATGGCCGCGCCGGCCGGCGCGTGAACGGTGCCCACGTGCCGCAGCCCCGGAGCCCGGTCGACGGTCAGGGTGAACGACTGCCGGGCGAACCCGCCGCCGTTGGCGTAGAAGGTCAGCGGGTACAGGCCCTGCGAGCGGCCGGTGGGGGTGCCGGACAGGGTGGCGGTCCCGTCCCCGTTGTCGGTGAAGCTGACACCGACCGGTAGCCGCCCGGACTTGGTGATCGCGGGCGCGCCGCCGCCGCTGGTGGTCACGGTGAAGCCGAACGGGCTCCCGTAGGTCACCGTGTCGCCGGGGGCGCTGGTGAACGAGATCCGCTTGGCGACGCCGAACTCACCGACGGCGAAACCTTGCGCCGCGGCGGCCGTGGTCACCGTGATGGTCTTGAACCCGCGCCCCGCCGGTGCCGTAGAAGCCGAGGTAGCGGGCACCGCCCGCACCGTCGACGGGCACCGGCCCCGAGGTGGTGCCATCCTGCGCGACGGCCTGGACCGTGAACGTCGAGAACGCGTTCGGCTCGGCGTAGAAGTAGAAGGCCCCGGTGCCGCTCGGCAACGTCATCGTGAGGGCCGTGCTCGAGTCGAAGTAGACATCGCCGGAGTAGTCGTGGCTCCACGTGGCCCAGCCGCCGCCGGGCGTGGTCAGGTGGGTGACGGATGGCGAGAAGTCCATCGTGCCATCCGGCAGGACCGTGCCGGGGACGTCCTCATCGACGGGGCGCGGGTCGGCCGCGGCCGGTGTCATGGCGTAGGGCCCGAGCGCGCTCGGCGGAGCCGACGTTCCCGGGCTGCCGTCGAAGACGATGGCGGGGGTGATGGCCGGGCCCGCCGCGACGGCCGGTGCCGCGCTCATGAACAGCAGCAGCGGCGCGGCCGGGGCCAGGGCCAGAACGAGGGCACGCCTGCGGATTCCTGTGCGGATCACTCTCATCCCTTCTTTGGTCGAGCGCGAACCAGCCGTCGGGGCACGGCACAAGG
>Ga0137386_10000699_pt1 | contig 19697 bp, 18 predicted proteins | sample SagtaG_4_FD_104910 | JGI IMG/M metagenome (GOLD analysis project Ga0137386, IMG submission 104910) | Vadose zone soil microbial communities from Sagehorn Ranch, Mendocino, California, USA - Sage2_R_100_16 metaG | ecosystem: Environmental > Terrestrial > Soil > Vadose zone | place: USA... | reverse complement strand
CCCGGTTTCGTCGAGTAGGTCGCGCTTCCCGTACCTGTTCACCGCCGTCTTCGTGGCGAGCGTCCTCCTCTCGCTGCGGGTGGCACAGGTGGATCCGCGGCGGTTCCTCGAGGGCGATGCGCTCGGCAACGCGGCGCGGTTCGTGCGCGGGGCGTTCCCGCCCCAGCTCTCGCCGGAGTTCCTGGGGCTCATGCTACGTCCGGCCCTCGAGACGATCCAGATCTCCGTCATGGGGACGGCGATCGCCGTCCTCATCGGGTTCCCGCTGGGGCTCCTCGCCACTGCGACCCTGACCTGGCGTGGCGTCCTGCACGAACGGACGAGCCGCGCCGGCCTCTGGGGCCTCGGCTTCGTTCCCTACGCCGCCGTGCGCGCGCTGCTCTCGATCTTCCGCTCGATCCCCGAGTACGTGTGGGCCTTCATGTTCGTCCGCGCGGTGGGGCTGGGGCCGTTCCCGGGCGTGCTCGCGATCGGCGTGGCTTACGGCGGGATGCTCGGCAAGGTCTACTCCGAGATCCTCGAAAACGTGAACCCGCGACCGCTGGAGACGCTCCACGCGGCGGGCGCCTCGCGGCTCGGCGTGATCCTCTATGGTCTCGTGCCGCAGGCGCTCCCGCACGTCATCGCCTACACCCTCTACCGCTGGGAGTGTGCCATTCGCGCCTCGGCGATCCTCGGTTTCGTCGGGGCCGGAGGACTCGGCCAGCAGATCGAGCTCTCCATGCGGATGTTCCAGTTCGACGAGGCGCTGACGCTCCTCGGAATCCTCTTCGGGCTGGTCGCGGCCGTCGATTTCATCAGCGGCCGGATCCGGGCGCGAGTGGCCTGATGGCGCGCGTGGCGACGGTGCCGCCGAGCCGCGCCTGGGCGCTCGGGGTCGGCGGGAGCTTCGCGGCGCTCCTCGTCTGGTCGTGGCAGGGCACACGCGTCGATCTCCTCGGCCTGTTCAGCGGCGAGGCCCTCCGCCAGATCGCGATCTACGTCGGCCGACTCTTCCCGCCCGATCTTTCGGCCGCTGCGCTGCGCGAGGCGAGCACGGGGGCGGTCGAGACCTTCGCGATCTCGCTGATCGGCTCGCTCCTGTCCGTCTGCATCGCGCTGCCGCTGTCCGTTCTGGCGACGCGGACGTTCCTCTACCGCGGCCTCCTCTTCGAGGCACGGTCGCTCGGGCCGGGCGCCCGGGCCCTGCGCATCACGCTGTACGCCTCGGGCAAGGCGATGCTCAACCTGCTGCGCACGATCCCGGAGATCGTCTGGGCGCTCATCTTCGTCTTCATGGTCGGGCTCGGCCCCTTCCCGGGAGTGCTCGCGCTCGGCGTTCACACCGGTGGCGTGCTGGGCAAGCTCTTCGGCGAGGTGCTGGAGGACGTCGACCCGGCGCCGCTCGAGGCGCTCTATGCCGCGGGCGCAAGCCGCTTCAAGGTGCTCGTCTACGGCGTGCTGCCGCAGGCGCTCCCGCAGTTCGTCTCTTACGCGCTCTATCGCTGGGAGGTGAACATCCGCGCGGCGGCGATCATGGGCTTCGTGGGGGCGGGCGGCCTCGGCCAGCGCATCTACGTCGCGATCAGTCTCTTTCACGAGCATCAGCTCATGACGCTCATCCTCACGGTCTACGTGCTCGTCACGCTCGTCGACGCGCTCAGCGCCTATCTACGGACGCGACTCGTGTGAGGGCGCTGAGGGGCGGTTTCACTCGCCGCTCGGGCGACGAATCCCGAGCTTCTCCATCCGACTCCGGAGGGTGTTGGGGTGAAGCCTGAGGATCTTCGCCGCGCCCCGCGCTCCCTCGATGACCCACCCGGCCTGCTCGAGGGCGGCAAGAATGTGACGTCGCTCGACCGCTTCCAGCGCGGCGTCGAGCCCGAGCGACACAGGCGCGGGGGTCGCCGACTCGGGTCGTGCGCGCGCCCCGTCCGCGGCGAGTGGGGCGCCGGCGGGCAGGAGGTCGGACCCCAGCGCGAGACTCGGTCCGCCCGAGAGCACGACCGCGCGCTCGATGACGTTCTGAAGCTCCCGGATGTTTCCCGGCCACGGGTAGGCCATCAGGCGATCCATGGTCTCGTTGGAGACCGCCTCGACGCGCTTGCCGAACTTCCTGGCGAAGCGCGACGCGAAGAACGCCGCGAGCTGCGGGACGTCGGTCCGGCGCTCGCGGAGCGGCGGTACCTCGATCGGGAAGACGTTGAGCCGATAGAAGAGGTCCGCACGGAAGCGGCCGGCCCGGACGGCCTCGGCCAGGTCGCGGTTGGTCGCGGCGATCACGCGCACATCCACGCGCAGCGATCGGCTGCTTCCGACCGGCTCGAATTCGCGCTCCTGGAGGACCCGCAGCAGCTTCACCTGGGTCTCGAGCGGCAGCTCGCCGACCTCGTCGAGGAAGAGCGTGCCGCCGTCGGCCAGCTCGAAGCGGCCGACACGCCGGTCGATGGCGCCCGTGAACGCGCCCTTCACATGGCCAAAGAGCTCGCTCTCGACGAGGCCCGCCGCGATAGCGCTGCAGTTCACCTTCACGAGCGGCCGGCCGCGGCGGGTGCTCCGATCGTGGATCGCGCGCGCGACGAGCTCCTTGCCGGTGCCCGTCTCGCCGGAGACGAGCACGGTCGCGTCGGTGGGCGCGACCTGGTCGACTTTGCGGAGCGCGGCGAGGAGCGCCGGGCTCGATCCGACCATCTCGACGAAGTTGTGTTCGCGATGGATCTCTTCCTGCAGGTACACGTTCTCGTGCTCGAGCCGCGCCTTGAGCGCGGCGATCTCCTGGTACGCCTTCATATTCTCGATGGCGAGCGCGATCTGGCCAGCGGCGTCCCGGAGGAATTCGGCGTCAGCTTCCGAGTACTGGTTGGATTTCACGCTCGCGACCGCGAGCGCCCCGATGGCGGTGGACCGGACGACGAGCGGCACGATCACGTAGGACCGAACGCCGTCCTCGAGGGCGCGGTCCTCCATCGGGTACTGGCGCTCCTTCGCAAGGTCGTGCCGGAGGAGGAACCGCTGGCTCTTGAACACCCAGCCGACGTGGCTCTCGCCTGACGGCATCTCGAGGCCGACCGTGAAGTACGACGTCGACAGGGACGATTCGAGGACGAACAGCCGCAGGACGTCGCGCTCGGGATCGTGCAGGAAGACGGCGGTCCGGTCAAAGGCCACGACGCGGCGGAGCGCCTGGGCGATCGCGTGAAAGAGCGCGTCCTGCGTGAGGTTCGAGATGACGGCGTTGTTGATCTCGAGCAGCGTGCGGTAGCGCGCCGCCGCTCCCAGCGTCGCGTCGGGTCGAGGCGGAGTGTCCATGCCAGGACGCCGATTCTAGCGCAGACGGGCGCGGACGTCAGGGGCCCGCGTCCGGCCGTGACTCCCTCTGGGGCGGAGCGAGTCGCTCCGGTCGGTCGACGGGCTCACCCCCCGCCGCCGCCGCCACCACCACTGCGGGCCCAGTCGAATGAGAGCACCTGTACGCGGTAGCTGGCCGCGTCGGACACGGACGCACGGAAGTAGGCCCGGCCATCCATGGGGACCAAGCCGAGCACCCAGACCGTCGAGCTGCCAAACGCCCTGCCCGAGGCGTCGAGGCACTCGATCTGAAGGCGCATGCGCTCTGCGTTCAGAGGGCCTGTGTTGTAGACGTAACCCTCGACCACCGGCCCCTTCCTTCCGCGCGTCACGTCCCACTCGAGCCGGAAGTAGCGCTCGAGGGTCTGGGGGGCATAGATCTGCGCCGAGACCCCGGCAGCACCCGTGAGGAGCGCCGCGACCGTGAGGGCCACGATTCGTCGCCGCATCGCTGTTCCTCCTTCTGCACGCTTAGAATTCAGAACCAGCGGCAGCGGTTCCGCGCGAGAAAGATGGACGCTCGGGAGGCTTGGGGTGACGGCTCGCGCTGCCCTGCGAACCGCGGACGCACCCGGGGGTGTCCAAACCGGTGCGAACCGTCTTGATATCGCCCGCGGTCCGTCGTATTGATGGACACCTCAGTCATCGCACGCGGACAGAGGGACGTCCGATGATTTCACACGGTTTTGACAACCGAGCCTCTCGCCGCAAGGGTACTCTGGCGCACGTGGAGGCGACTTGCGAATCAGCGTCGTCATCCCGGCCTTGAACGAGGAGGCGGCGATCGGCGGCGTCGTCCGTGAGGTGCCGCGCGACCTCGTCGACGAGATCATCGTCGTGGACAACGGCAGCACCGACCGCACCGCGGAGATCGCCGCCGCCGCCGGCGCCCGGGTTGTCCGGGAGCCGACCCGTGGCTACGGCGCCGCTTGCCTAGCCGGCGCACTGGCGGCCGGCGACACGGACATCCTCGTCTTCCTCGACGGGGACCGCAACGAGGACCCGGCCGAATTGCCGCTGGTGTTGGGCCCGGTGCTTGCGGGCGAGGCCGATCTGGTCCTCGGCGCGCGCGTGCGTCGCGGCGCCTCGCGGGGCACGCTCACGCTCCAGCAGCGGTTGGGCAACCGCGTCGTGACGGCGCTCGTGCGCGCGCTCTACGGTCCGAGCCTGACCGACATCGGCCCGTTCCGCGCGATTCCCGCCCGCGTTCTCCGCGACCTCGGCATGGAGCACAAGACCTACGGCTGGCCCGTGGAGATGGTGGTCAAGGCGGCACGGCGCGGGTATCGGATCGTCGAGGTACCGGTGAGCTGTCGCCAGCGCCTGGGCCGCTCGAAGGTTGCCGGGACGCTCAAGGGCAGCCTGCTCGCGGGCTATCATCTCCTCCTCACGACCGTGCGGTACGCCTGGAGACGCTAGCGCCATGGCCTTTTCCGTCGGCATCGGTCTCACGAACGAGTGCAATCTCAGGTGCCCGCACTGCTATCGGCCGGACATGGTGGTGCAGCGGCTGACGCTCCGGGACGTCCAGCAGGTCTGTGAGAGCCTCCCGGCGCGCTCGGTGAACCTCGGCGTCGGCGAGAACGGACTCCACGCCGAATACGAAGCGATCCTCGACTATCTGTGCACGCGCGCGCTCAAGACGAGCATCACCTCCAACGGCCTGAGCATCCAGGCGCTCGACGACGCCGCGCTCAAGCGCTTCCACAGTGTCGAGGTCTCGCTGGACTTTCCCACCGAGCGCGACCACGATGCCTTTCGGGGGGCCGGCAACTGGCGGACGGTCATGGGCGCTCTCGGGCGCTGCGTGGAGCTCGGCGTGCCGGTCACGGTGACGTCGGTCATGATGAGCGTCAACTACGACCGGCTCGCCGACCTCGCGCGCCTGGCCGCGGGCTTCGGCGCCCACCTCCGCGTCAATATCTATCAGCCCGCGAAGACCGACCGCTTCACGCTGACCTACGAGCAGTTCTGGCGAGGCTTCCGGCTCCTCTCGGCGGCAACGCGCCTCGTCGCCACCACCGAGCCGGTGCTGGCGGCGACCCTCGAGATGCCCGACTTCGCGGGACCCGGGTGCGGCCGCTCCACCGTCCGTGTCGCGCCCGACGGCCGCGTGCTGCCGTGCACGTACTGGCCCGAGAGCAGTCTCACGCTGGCGGATCTCGCCCGCCTCGGTGGCGCCATCGTTGAGACCGCGGAGTTCGTCGAGGCGCGCCGGGTGCCGGCAGCCTGCCGGGACTGTCCCTGCCGCGGCGGCTGCGCGGGCCGGCGCGCGCTGACGGGTCGGCTCGACGCCCCCGACCCGTACTGTCCCTTCGCCCGCAGCGACCGGATCGCCCTCGACTGGGAGCGGACGAAGCGCGAGGATCTCCCGAAGACGGCCAGCGCCTGCACCACGGTCGTCTCGGCACGCTGAGACAAGGCGCCATGGCCACCCCCAGCCGCCCGCCAGTGGTCCCCACGCTGCCGCGATCGCTCTATCTCGAGACGACCAATCGGTGCGATTCGAAATGCCAGACGTGCGTCCGCACCTTCCGGAGCCTCGAGCCGCCGGCCGACCTCACGCTGGAGCAGGTCAGAGCGATCGCGGAACAGTTCCCGCTCCTCGAGCGGGTGGTGCTGCACGGGATCGGCGAGCCGCTCCTCAACGCGGAGATCTTCGCGATCGTCGCGTACCTGAAATCCCGCGCGGTGACCGTGCTCTTCAACTCGGACGCCATCAGCCTCACGGCCGGGCGCGCCCTCAGACTGATCGAGAGCGGGCTCGACGAGTACCGGGTCTCGCTGGACGCGGCGACGCGGCAGACGTATCGGAGGCTCCGCGGCGTCGACCAGTTCGATCGCGTGCTGGCGAACGTGCGACGGCTCGTCGAACTCGGGCGGGAGCAGCGTCGATCGGCGCCGCGTGTCTCGCTGTGGTTCACGGCCTCGCGGGCCAACCTCCACGAGCTCCTGGCCTTCGTCCGACTGGCGGCGGACCTCGGCGTCCATGAAGTTTACGTGCAGCGGCTCGTGTTCAACGGGCTCGGACTCGCCACCGCGGAAAACGCGCTCCACGGCCGGCTGCAGCGGCAAGAACAGGAGTTGCTCGATCAGGCCGAGGGGCTGGCGCACGAGCTCGGCCTCGCGCTCAGCGCCTCGGGGCTGACCACGCCGCTCACGAGCCTCCAGGGGGGAGCGCCGAGCCAGCGGCCATGGGCCGGGTGCCAGCGACCGTGGACCTTGAGCTACGTGACCGCCAACGGCAACGTGCTCCCCTGCTGCATCTCACCGTGGGTAGCCCGGGATTATCCGGCACTGATCCTGGGAAACGCCCTCGCCGAGCCCTTCGCCGACATCTGGAATGGCGAGCGGTATCAGCGGTTCCGGACCACGTTCGAGAGCGAGAGCCCGCCCGATCCGTGCCGCGGGTGCGGGCTCCTGTGGAGCATCTGACCATGTCTTCTGATCCCTGCGGCTTTAAGACGTCTCTGCCCGGCTGGCCCCTCGCCCTGTTCCGGGTCGCGTACGGTGTGCTCTTCCTCGACATGGCGTTTCAGAAGGCGCCGTGGATCAACTATGGATGGCTCGAGGGCTTCATCCAGAAGGAGATCGCCAACCCGGCGTTCGGCTGGTACGCGGCGTTTCTCCAGCACGTCGTCGTGCCTCACCTCTCCCTCTTCGGCCTGCAGACGTTCGTGATCGAGCTCGCGCTGGGCGTCGCACTCTTCTTCGGCATCTTCACGCGTCTCGCCGGCGGCGGCGGCTTCCTCTGGCAGGTGAACATCGCGCTCGGCGCGTTCAACGTGCCCGGGGAGTGGTACTGGATCTGGCCGCTGCTCACGCTGCCGCTCTTCTGCTTCGCCTTCACCGGCGCCGGGCGCGTCCTCGGCGTCGACCGCGTCCTCGAGCCTGCGCTGCGCCGCCAGGCGGCGGCTGGACGCACGTGGGCGCGGATAGTCCACTGCGCCGTGTGACGCGCGCGCGCGTCCTCGTCGGCGCCCTCGGAGCCGCGAGCCTGCTCGGCTACGGGCTCGGCTTCCCTCGGCTCGTCTCGGCCAGCCCGCGGACCCACGTCGCCTACATCGGCGTCTTCGGTGGCCTGTTCCTCCTCTATGTGCTCGCCGTCGCAATGGTCCTGCGCTGGCGCCCAGACGATCGCCTCCTCCTCGGCCTCGTGCTCGCCTTCGCCCTTCTGTTCCGCCTGAGTCTCCTCGGGAGCCCGGTGGTGCTCTCGTCCGATGTCTATCGCTACCTGTGGGACGGCCGGGTGCAGTGGGCGGGGATCAGCCCGTACCGCTATCCGCCGACCGCCGCCGAGCTGGTACCGCTCCGTGACGAGACGATCCATCCCAGGATCAACCGGCCGACGAAGCCGACCGTCTACCCGCCGGGCGCCCAGGCCGCTTTTGCGCTGGTCGCGCTCGTCTCGCCGAACAACCTTCCGGCATGGCGCGTGTTCCTGTTCTCGAGTGAGATTTTGACTATGGGGCTCCTGCTCGTCCTGCTTCAGCGTGCGGGGGTGACCCAGGCGGCGGTGATCGTCTACGCCTGGTCGCCGCTCGTGGTCTTCGAGGGCGTTCAGGCGGGCCACGTCGACCTCGCCATGATCCCCCTGGTGCTGGCGGCGCTCGCCTGCCGACAGCGCGGATCCTCCGTACGTGCAGGCATCGCCCTCGGCGCCGCCGTGCTGGTGAAGCTCTATCCCCTCATTCTTCTTCCCGCCTGGTGGCGGCCGCGCGACTGGCGATTCCCCGCAGCCGTCGCCGCAACGGTTGTGCTCGGGTACCTCCCCCACGCTGCCAACGTGGGGCTCGGTGTCATCGGGTTCCTCCCCGAATACCTGGGCCGCGTCGAGGACCACAACATCGGCCTCCGCGCCCTCTTGACCTATCCGTTCGGCCTCACCGGCGACCTGGCGCGGGTCGTCGCGATGGCCCTCTTGTTCTCACTGATGGCGGGGATCCTCGCCTGGATCGGCCGAACCAATGGGGGCAACGCGGCTGGGATGACGCGCGCGGGCGCCCTCGCCATCGGGACGTACCTCCTCCTGGTACCGACCAGCATGCATCCGTGGTACGTGCTCTGGATCGTGCCGTTCCTCTGTTTCCGACTCTGGCCCGCGTGGCTCTACTTCACCGGCGCCGTGACGCTCTCGTACATGAGCTACGTGGTGGAGCCGGCGCCGATCCCGTGGTGGGCGTGGCTCGGCGAGTGGGGCCCGCTCGGGGCACTCCTCCTGCACTCCGGCTGGGGGGCCCTCGCTCACCCGGTCCGGGCCTCGTTCGTGCCGAGGTCCATGTGAGCGTCGTCGTCCGGGTCCTTTACTCCGTCGCGGTCGTCGGGCTCCTTCTCTATGGCCTGAACGCCTATCTCCTGCTCGCGATCCACTGGTGGAACCGCCGGCGCATCCGAGACACGGTGACCCCGGAGCCACCGGCCGAGTGGCCGTCGGTGACCATACAGTTGCCCCTCTACAACGAGCGTTACGTCGCGCGCCGCCTGCTCGAGGCTGTCGGCGCGCTCGACTACCCGAGCGACCGGCTCGAGATCCAGGTCCTCGACGACTCGACCGACGATACCGGGGCGATCATCGACGAGACCGCGAGCCAGCTACGCGCGAGAGGGGTCACCGTCGCCCACCTCCACCGTCGCGAGCGCACTGGGTTCAAGGCCGGGGCGCTCGCGGCCGGGCTCAAGGAGGCGCGCGGAGAGTTCGTGGCGATCTTCGACGGCGACGCGGTGCCGGAGGTCGACTTTCTGCGAAAGACCATCCCGCACTTCGCCGAGGCTCGGGTGGCGGTCGTCCAGACGCGCTTGGGCCACCTGAACCGCGAGTTCTCCCTGTTGACGATTGCCCAAGCCCTCGGCATCGATGGCCACTTCGCGGTTGAGCAGCCAGCCCGCTTCTGGGGAAACCTCTTTCTGAACTTCAACGGGACGGCGGGTGTTTGGCGCAAGGCCGCTATCGAAGACGCAGGGGGGTGGACGCACGACACGCTGACCGAGGACCTCGACCTGAGCTATCGCGCGCAGCTGCGCGGGTGGCGCATCGTCTACCGGCCCGATCTGGTCTGCCCGGCGGAGCTGCCGGTCTTGATCACAGGGTTCAAGTCGCAGCAGCGCCGCTGGGCCAAAGGGGCGATCCAGACCGCCGTCAAGCTCCTGCCGGCGATCGCCCGCGCGCCGTTCTCGCCCTGGACCAAGTACCAGGCCTTCATCCACCTGACGTACTACATGATCTATCCCGCCATGCTGACCGTCATCCTTCTTTCGGTCCCCCTGCTCGGCGCCAAGGAGATCGCCCCCGAGGGAAACGCCATCCTGGACGTGAGCCTGGCCTTCGGGCTGGGCGTCCTCGGGCCAGGATTCCTGCTCGTCTACGCCCAGTGGGTGCTCGATCCAGGCTGGCTGCGCCGCGCATGGCGCATCCCCACCATCATGATCATCGGTGTCGGGGTGGCGTGGAGCACGAGCCTGGCCGTGCTCGACGCGCTGCGGAGAAAGGATCTCGAGTTCGTGCGCACGCCGAAGTTCGGCATCGGTCCGGCAGGAGGACACTGGCGCGGCAAGGCCTACGTGGACCGCCGCCCCTCGGAGGGTTTCATCGAGATCGCGCTCGGGCTCTATTGCGCCTGGAGCACCTGGCTCTTCTACGCCCACCAGAGCTACGGGGCCGTCCCGTTCCTCGCCCTCTGCGCGACGGGTTTCCTCACCGTGGGCATCCTGACCTTTGTCCACGCTGCGCCCCGCGGCGGTCCCCAACGCGGGGGCGTGTGAGCGCTCCAGCGTGATGCTCCGCTCCGTTGCGTTGGCGCTGATCACGGCGGTCTCGGCCGGGCCGGCCCCGGCAGGGGCGCGCGCGGGCAGCCTCGTGGCGCTCGTCGCCGCGGGGGAGCGATCGTGGACGACCTCGCCGGACCCTCGGGATCCGGTCGCGTGCGTCACGTGTCATTACGATCCCGACGAGACGCGCGGATGGGCGGCCAGCTTTCCCAAGTTCAGGCCGCTGCCGCCGCCCGCGGGCCGCGTGATGACGCTGCTCCAGACGAACGCCGAGGCGGTGCAGCGACATTACGGGCTCGCCGACCCCGAGCAGGTGGCCCTCGCGATCACCGCGTACCTGACCTTGCGCGGCGCGGGTGTACCGGTCTCGCCCGGGATCGTCGCCGGCCAGCCGGTCTTCGAGGGCCGGCTACGCGCCCTCGCCGACAGCGTCGCGCGAGGTGAGCGGCTCTACGCCAGCCGGTGCCGCAGCTGCCACGATCTCGGTGACGTCACTCCTGCCGCGCTTCGCTTCCCACGCGCGGTGAACGGCCAGGTCGAGTCGCTCGAGCGCTTCCTCGGAGGGCACCGGCCCAGCCTTTCACCCCTCGGATGGGATGGCCAGCCAACCGCTGATCTCATCGCCTTTCTGATCTCGAGCGTCGGCGGCAGGCCTGCCAGCGGCTCACCTTAGGAGGGTCGCATGATCCACACGGTGCTCTCCGTCTCTTTCGCCCTCTGGCTGGTGACGCAGACATTCCCGCCCGGCGCGGACGCAGCGACGGTGATCACGGGCATTGTTCGGACCCAGAGCGGTCTGCCACTGTCCGGCCTGGTACTGCTCGAGAAAGGGGAGATCCACAATAACCGCTGGGACCGCGGGACGCTGGTCGACGCGAGCGGCCGCTTCCGGATCGAGCTTGCCGAAGGCGGCCAGTACGGGGTGCACGCCTACTCGAGCGGGCACATTTACAAGCCGAACGCGGTGAGGGTCGAGTCGGACAAGACGCTGAACGTCGAGGTCGTCCTCGTGCCCGAGCCCACGCGGGCCAACGACCCCGTCATCAAGAGAGTCGAGTTCGTGACGAGCGAGACTCGGAAGGGCAAGGCCACGATCAAGATGGAGGTCACCGACCCGAACGGCGACCTCGGGCCCCAGGTGCTGGCGTTCGACGCGGCGACGGGACGCGCGTTCGCCATGGCCCCTCCCCGCTGGGTGTGGAGCCTCAAGTCGAACTACCCCGACGGCGTGTACCAGCTCGAGGTGGACACGTCGAAGGCACCCAAGGATCCGCGCGACTGGCACTTCGTCGTCGCCGCCCACAAGTGCAACACGACCGACGTCCTGAGCTTCCCCCATGAGCCGAAGCCGCCGCGCGTCATCCGTTAGAATGCTGATAGCGACGATCGCCGTCGTGATCATGGCCAAGGCGCCCCGCGCGGGCGAGGTCAAAACGCGGCTCTGTCCTCCGCTCTCCCTCGCGGACGCATCGGAGCTCTACCGCCGCTTCCTTCTCGACAAGGTCGACCAGGTGAGGGCGCTCAGGACGGCCAGCCCTGCGATCGCCTACACGCCCATGGAGGCCCGGGCCTTTTTCGAGGAGATCGCGCCAGGCTTCGTCCTCGTCCCGCAGCGGGGCGCGGATCTCGGCGACAGGCTCGCGAACAGCCTCGGCGAGCTCTTGGACCAGGGCTACCGGGGGGCGCTGGCGATCGACAGCGACACACCGACGCTCCCTCTTGGATTCCTGGAGCAGGCGCTCGACCTCCTCACAACGCCCGAGGTCGATGTCGTGCTCGGCCCCACCGAGGATGGCGGCTACTACCTGATCGGCCTCCGGACGGTGTACCGTGAGCTGTTCGACGCGATGGCGTGGAGCACGAGTCTGGTCCTCCCGGAGACCCTCCGGCGCGCCGATGCGAAGGGGCTCCGGGTCGCGTGCCTTCCGCCGTGGTACGACATCGACACCCCCGATGATCTCGCGCGACTGCGGATGGCGCTGGCAGCGTCGGACGGCGACTCCCCTCGGCACACCCGCGCATTCTTTCTGGAGCGACAAGGATGAGAAGGCTCTCGGAGATTCCCTGGAAGACGGTGTCCACGCGGCCCATTTACCAGAATCGCTGGCTCTCCCTTCGGGAGGACCTCGTGGAGCTGCCCAACGGACGCACCACGATCTACGGTGTCGTAACCTGCGGAGAGTGCGTGGGCGTCCTCCCGTTCCTCGATCCTGACACCGTCCTCCTGATCCGACAATACCGGTACGTGGCGGGCCGGACGACGTGGGAGATGCCCACTGGCGGAGTCCACGCCGGGGAGTCGGTCGAGGAGGCCGCCCAGCGCGAGCTGGCAGAGGAGATCGGGTATCGGGCCGGCCGGCTGACTCACGTGAGCACCTACCACACGAGCAAGAGCGTCATGGACGAGACCGCTCACCTCTTCCTGGGCGAGGAGATGGTGAAGCTTGAACTGCCACACGACGAGACGGAATTCATCGAGATTCGCCCCTTCCCGTTCCGTGACGTCCTGAGGCTGGTGCTGTCGGGCGAGATCGTGGATAGCATGACGATCATCGCCGCCCTCCAGACCGCCCGGATGAAGGGTCTCTAGGAACGCTGCCGGACCGCGCCGTTCACGAAGAAGATCGTCGCGACCGCCAGTCGCGACCGGCGAGACGGCAGGGGGATCGTCGCCATGCGGCGTCAGCGTGCGAGCAGCATCTCGATCTGCTTCTGGTCGGCCGCGTCCACCGAGGTCAGCCGGATGGTCGTCGGGCCGCCGGCCGCCGGAACCGCGCCGACGACCTTGCCGTAGAGGTCGCCCGAGGCCTGTCCGAGGTCGGGGTAGCTGAGCCGGAGGCGGACGTTGGTCAGAGGGGCAAGCTCGCTGTCGAGGCGAGCGGCGAGCGAGTGCCGTCCGAGGCGGGTGACGGCACCCGTGAACTCGCCGGCGAGGCGCTTGCCGTCAACCACCCAGCCGCGGAGCGGCAGCGCGATCTCGACGTACGGATCGTCGCCGGTGTCCGGCTCGGGCAGACGCTGCGCGAAGCGTCCGCGGATCGCGCGAAGCTCGTAGAGCAGCACGGGCTCGGCGATGCCCTTGAGCTCGACGCGCACGGGCTCGGCGACGTCTGCGAGCGCGCGGATCCGGTCGAGCGTCGCGGCGGTCACGAAGATCTGGCCGCCGACCGTGCACCCCTCCACGCGCGCCGCGAGGTTGACGGCGGCGCCGACCACCGCGTACTTCGCGCGCTGCTCGGAGCCGATGTTGCCGACGACCGCCTCGCCCGTGTTGACGCCGATGCCCATCTCGAAGCGCGGCCAGCCGCGTGCGGCGTTTGCGCGATTCGGCTCCGCCATCGCCGCCTGCATCGCCAGCGCGGCCGCCGCGGCGCGCTCGGCGTGGTCCCCGTGGTCGAGCGGGGCGCCGAAGACCGCGAAGATCGCGTCGCCGATGAATTCGTTGATCGTCCCGCCGTGCGCGATGACGATGTCCGCCATCCGCGCGAGGTAGTCGTTCAGGACCTCCATCACCCACGCGGGGTCCCCCTGCTCGGCGAAGCGCGTGTAGCCGCGCAGGTCCGACATGAGGACCGTGACCACGCGTTTGTGGCCGCCGAGCCGGAGCCCTTCGGGCGATTCGAGCAGCGTCTTCGCCACCTCCGGCGAGACGTAGCGGCCGAAGGCGTTGCGGATGAAGTCGCGCTGCCGGAGGCCCGCCACCATCTCGTTGAAGGCGCGGGTGAGCTGGCCCACCTCGTCGCGCGAGCGCACGGGCAGCTCCTGCGAGAGGTCCCCCGCCGCGACGCGCGCGACGCCGCGCGTGAGTGCGCTGATCGGCCGCGTCAGGCGCCGGGCAGCGAGCAGGCCGAGGAGCAGCGCCGCGAACGCCCCGGCCGCCGAGGACGTCACGATGGCGCTGTCGAGCTCCCGCAGCCGGTCGAAGTAGAGGTCCACCGAGTAGTCGAGGCTCAGGACAGCCGCCGTCCGCCCGCGAGTGTCCGGGATCGGCGCGAACGCCGTGATCCGGGCGCCGCTCGGGGCGCGGTAGATGCGCGTGTAGCGCGCGACACCGTCCTCGAAGGTCCAGCCGAGCGGCTCGAGCAGCTCGGCAGCGAGCGGATACGGCTCCCCCGGCCGTCCGGAGCCGTCGCTCGTGACGAGGAGCCTCGCCCGGCGCTTCACCGGGTCGTAGTTCGAGAGCGTCCGGATCGGCGTCGGGAGGAGCACCTCGGCCTGCACCGCGGCGAGCGCCTTCCGGAGCCGCGTGTACGCGCGGGAATCCTTTGCCAGGGTCCGTTGGACCTCGGCGTGGAGCGCCGGATCCACGAGGAGGGCGCCCGTCCGCGCGATGTTGAGGAGCTGCGTGCCGACCGTGTCCTCGACCTCGCGCTTCTGGCGCTCGTGAACGATGACGCCCACGAGACCGGCGGTAAGGACCGTGAGCGCGGCGAACCCGGCCGCGAGCTTCACCGCGAGGCGCTGCCACGGCCGGAGCGCCGAGGACGTCAGCGCGCTCGTGCCCGACCCGGCCACGCCGCCGTCAGCGACTGGTCGACTCGCGCGGCTCGAGGCCGAGCGGTCGGTCGAGCGACCACGGCCCCGCACCCCGTGTCAGGAGGAAGATCAGGATCGAGGCCCAGGTGAGGTGCTCCGAGTAGGCGCCCGGATACACGAAGAGCTGGATCGTCAGGATCATCCCGAGCAGCGGCAAGGTCGCGAGCCGCGTCGCGAGGCCCGCGATGAGGAGCACCGAGCAGCCGAGCTCGAACGTCGCTGCCATCCGTGCGGCGATCTCCGGCGCGACCACCGGCACCTTGTACTCGTCGGCGAACAGCTGGACGGTCAGCTCCCAGCTCGCGATCTTGGTGAGTCCCGCCTTCACGAACACGCTCGCGACCGCCAGGCGGAACAGCACCTGGACGATGGACATCGGGAAGCGCCCGAGGACGTCGGTGATCGTGGCGACCCAGCCCCGCGAGCTCGAGGCGTTCATCATGGACGCTGCATCAGTTTGCATCGGTGGCCGCCATCCTTGAGAGTGGCGCGCTCGCGCCGACGACGAGCCCGTCGTCGAGAAGCTCGCGCAGAGTTTGCGTGAGATCGAACTCCGGACCGGCGGCCCGCGCCGCCTCCACCGCCCGCTCGAGGTCGCCCCCCGCGGCGAGCGCCGACCGGAACGCGTACGTCGCGGCGTCGAGCGACCGGAACACCACGTCCTCGCCGAGCCGTCGGATCTCGAGCCGCGCCCCGCCCGCGTCGAGGTCCACGAGCTCGTCGGGATCGGCCCCCGGCTGGTTGGCGCGCCAGACCCGGTCCACCGGCCACCGGGACTCGAGGAACGACGCCGAGGGGTGCAGCCTGAGCGCGAGCCGCGCGGCGCCGTCGGGCAAGAGACCTCGGAGCCGCGCGGGGTCGAGGGGTTCCGCATCCTCGGCGTGCAGCCCGCGATTGATCGCCCACTCCAGCCGCGCGACGTCAGGCAAGTACTCGAGGTGTCGGCACGGCGGAAACGCGGCGAGAAACTCCGGAAGGGACTCTCCGTACTCGAAGAGGCACGGCCCGGCGGGCGGGCACGCGCGGATGTATCGGTCGACCGCGTAGGCGAAGAACCGTGGGTCCACGAGGCGGCAGACGACCGGATAGGTCGCCTCGAGCGCGTCCGTCAGCGTGCTGAAGACGTGGTTGCGGTAGACCCCGAGCCGCGCGGCTGGCGAGAGGCCGTCGCCGAGGATCGATGCGACCACCGCGCCGTCGGCCTCGCCGAGCAGGGCACGCGCGAAGTCGCGCTCGAGGTCACGTAGTGACGGCATCGCGTTCTCGGCGTCCCGCCGCCTCCAGCAGGCGTCGGGCCTTGGCGGCCTCGTCGAGCAACACGGCGAGCGCGGGCAGACTCGTGTCCCACTCGACCAGCGTCGGGACCGGGCCGAACCGCTCGAGCGCCCGCGTGTAGAGCCGCCAGACGGGATCAGCAACCGCCGAGCCATGGTCGTCGATCAGGATCCTCCGGCCGTCGGCCTCGTTCTCTGCGTGGCCCGCGAGGTGAATCTCGCCGATCCCGGCCACCTCCAGCGCGTCGAGGTAGGCCTCGGGATCTTCGTCGAAGTTACGGCAGGTCACGTACACGTTGTTGACGTCGAGGAGGAGACCGCAGCCAGTTCTGTGGGCGAGCTCCACGAGGAACTCCGGCTCTGGGATCGGTGAGCGTACGAAGCGGAGGTAGCGCGCGGGGTTCTCGAGAAGGACCGGGCGGCCGAGCGCCTCCTGAACGCGCACGACGCGGCTGCACACCACGTCGAGGCTCGCCTCGTCGTACGGCAGCGGCAAGAGATGGTTGAAATACGCCCCCTCGGCGACGCTCCACGCGAGGTGCTCGGAGACGAGCTCGGGCTCGACCCGGTCCACCAGCCGCTTGAAGCGCGCGAGGTGGCGCGCGTCGAGCGCGTCGGCGCCGCCGAGGGAGAGGCCCACGCCGTGCAGCGAGAGCGGATAGTCCCGTCGGAGGCGCTCGAGCGCGGCGAGCGCCGGCCCGCCCCCCATGTAGTTCTCCGCGTGGACTTCGAGGAAGGCGACGGCCGGCCGGGTGGCCATGACCTCGGCGACGTGCGGCGACCTCAGCCCGATGCCCGCTCGGGTCCGGACGCGGCCCTCAACCTCGGTCATGCCACCGGCTCGGTATTCCACGAGGACCTCAGGCCCGCTTGGGCTGAAGGCTGCCGCCCACCAGGCGCTCGCACGCGCCGGCAGGCATGTAAATCCACGCGTCGCCCTGGCTGTCGCGCTTAGAAGTGCCGGCGCAGGAGGAGTTTGCCGTCTGGCAGTCGTTCTTGCCGGCCTTCGCGACTCCATAGCACTTCTGGGCCTCGAACTTCGGCTTCGGCGCCGGACCGCCCTGGGCCAGCGACACGAAGGGCATCGTCAGGGCCGCGGCCACGGCTGAAGCGATGAAAAGGTTGGACTTCTTCACGTCGATTCTCCTTGTCTCTGCGGGCTTGAGTGATTGATTCGACCATGGTCCACGCCGATCACCCCGTCGCGGCGGAGCCCGCAGGCGCTCGGCGTGGGCGTCACCGCTAATGACACTGCTCCCAGGACGGAAGGTTCGGCGGGGCGGGAGGTGCCGTCCCGCCTAGGGGGCGCCGAGCTCGTGCCAGGCCCGGAGCGTCTCCGCGACGCTCCACGCCTGAGCGATGCACCCGGCGGGCGCGAACGGCGGATCGCCGTCGAAGATCTCGGCGATGGAGCCGACACCGTAGTCGGCGAGGTGATCCGCGAGCGGCGCCAGGAACGAACGCGCCGCCTCCGTGTCGCGGTAGACCTTCACGTGCGCCAGGGCGAACGGGCCGAGAAGCCACGCCCAAACCGTGCCCTGGTGGTACGCGCCGTCGCGCGCGCGCTGGTCGCCGCCGTAGTGGCCCTGGTACTGCGAGTGCCCGGGAGCCAGGCTGCGCAGGCCGTACGACGTGAGGAGATGCCGGGCGCACGCGTCGACGACCCTCCGCTGGCGCTCCTGCGGGAGCGGGCTCGCGGGGAGCGACACCGCGAAGATCTGGTTCGGTCTGAGGGCGTCGTCGTTTCCGCCGGGCCCGTCGATCACGTCGAAACAGCACCCGGCGCGCTCGTTCCAGAACCGCGCGAACCCCGCCTTCGCCCGCGCGGCCAGCGCCTCCCACGGCCCCGCCGGCTTTCCGAGCCGACGGGCGAACCCGGCCATCACGACGAGCGCGTTGTACCAGAGGGCGTTGATCTCGACCGGTTTGCCGATCCGCGGGGTCACCACCCACTCGCCCACCTTCGCGTCCATCCAGGTCAGCTGGACGCCAGGCTCCCCCGCCGCGAGCAGCCCGTCGGCGGGATCCTCCTTGATCCCGTAGCGCGTGCCCGCGCGATGCCAGCGGACGATCTCCTCGAGCACGGGGAAGAGCGTCTTGAGCGTCCCGTCGTCGTCCGTCGCGGCGAGGTAGGCGCGGATCGCCTCGACGTACCAGAGCGTCGCGTCCGCGGTGTTGTACTCGGGCGCCTCGCCCGCGTCCGGGAACCGATTCGGGAGCATGCCGCGGTCGACGAATCGAGCAAACGTCTCGAGGATCCGCCGCGCGACCAAGGGCCGCCCCGTCGTGAGCGCGAGACCGGGCAGCGCGATCATCGTGTCGCGCCCCCAGTCCCCGAACCAGTGATAGCCGGCGATCACGCTCATGCCGTCGGGATCATCGCGGAGCGGCCGTCTGACCATGAACTGATCGGCCGCGAGGACCAGCTGGCCGATCCATTCGGGCGCCCGCCGCGCCTCCGGCCGGGCGCGCTTCCAGGCGCCGACGACCTGCTTCTCGTGGCGCTCGCGGCGGCGCCAGGCCTCGGCGCCGTCGAGCGAGGGCGCCGCCTCGGCCGAGAGCACGAGCGTCAGCACGCCGCCCGACTCGAGCGCGGCCCGGAACGTCCCGGCGTGGAGGTGATCGTCGACCGCGTCGAGCCCGCGCCCGCGCTCGCGGGCAAGGTCGAAGTTGTGATGCCATGTGTGGGCGATCCGCGCCTCGGCGCCCTCGGCGAGGAGCAGGAGCGGACGCGCGCCGTCGAACGCGGTGACGCGGAGCCCGTGCCTGACCGGCGCCACGTCCATCAGCCAGCCGTCACCGTGCGTGGTCCCGTGGTAGTCACGGTAGTTGACGAGCACCTTGAGCTCGAGCGACACCGGCCCGCGCGCCCGACCCACGTGATAGCGGACGTACGTCGTGTTGGCGCCGGGCTCCATCCACACGCGCTTCTCGACCAGGGCGTCGGCGACGGCATACGTCCAGACCGGCGTGGTCCCGTCGAGCCTCCAGTGCTCGATCTCGCGGTAGCCGTGCGGGTCCACCGCGCCGCCGGCCCAGCGGTTGGTGCCGAACGCCGTCGCATGGCCAATGTACGCCGCGCGTTCTTCGACCTTGGCGACCAGGAGTGTGCGGCCGAGCGGCGGCTCCTGCGCCGCCACGAGCAGCCCGTGGTACCGCCGCGTCAGCGTGCCCGCCACGGTGGCGGAGGCGAAGCCGCCGATCCCGTTGGTACAGAGCCACTCGCGGCGCTCGGCTGCGTCGAGGTCGCCGCAGAGCTCACGGCCCCACTCGAGCATCAGCGGAGCCGCCCTTTCAGGTGGTCGCCGACCCGGAGGGCGTTGGCCATGATCGTGAGCGCCGGGTTCACCGCCGCGCTCGAGGGGAAGAAGCTCGCGTCCACGACGTAGAGGTTGTCGAGCTCATGGGCCTTGCAGTTCACGTCGAGCGCGGAGGTCTTCGGGTCCCGCCCGAACCGGACCGTGCCGTTCTGATGCGCCACACCCGCCAGCGGGATGCGTTGGCCGAGGTAGAGGTTGCGCGCGAAGAGGCCCTCGTGGCACTCGTGCCCGTGGACCGTGCACTTCGTCTGCGCCTTCATCAGGCGCCTGAGCTCGGCGGTGAGACGTCGGTGGCCCTCCTCGTTGTTGGGCCGATACGCGAGCACGATGTTGCCCTCACGGTCGAGGGTCACGCGGTTGTCCGGATCGGGCAGGTCCTCGGAGGTGAGACAGAAGTCGAGCGAGTGCCGGGCCATGAGGTCGAGGGTCCAGCCCGGCGCGATGGCGGGCGCGCCCGCCCGGAGCGTGTCGCCGT